>SMUX01313817.1_pt1 | contig 14481 bp, 11 predicted proteins | sample 2456431 | NCBI WGS metagenome assembly SMUX01 (sample SAMN11095930, study PRJNA526329) | marine sediment metagenome | biome: Marine sediment; feature: Surficial sediment; material: Deep marine sediment; isolation source: Hadal surficial sediment | place: Pacific Ocean | collected 2014-11 | depth... | reverse complement strand
TCCAACAGGGCGCGCGTCGCTGCCACATTGATGGCATGGAAATCGTCCCAACTGCCGCGCAAGGTGGCGGCAGCATGCACGATAACATCCACGCCTTTCGCGGCTTCGGCAATGCACTTCTCATCATGCAAATCGCCGACGATGATCTTGACGTTTTTTTCTGCCAGGTGCTTGACATCGCTGGTGGGGCGGGCGATGGTGACGATCTCATGTTTGTCGGTATGAAACAGGTGCACCAGATGGCGACCCAGAAATCCGGCTGCGCCGGTTACAAGAATTTTCACAGTGTGGTCTCTCCTCAATTGGTTGCTGTGGTCAGCGCGTTCGTTTCCCATCTATAAATAGTTATCGTCTTGTTTCGCGTTTCAAAAACCCGCAACGTCTTCTCCAGCAAGTAGGTCTGAATCTCTTTCGGCACGTAAACCGGATTTGTAAAACGGTAGTTGTCCACCAGCAGCCAGCCCTGTGGCCGCGCACGCAATATCTCCTGCAGCTCCGTCAGACCCTCGATAAGGTCGGCGCCACTGTAGAAATCGATGAAGTGCCCGTCCCGCGCCACGAAATGGTTTGCCCGGGCCAGGTGACTGTTCGACCAGTTCAGGTTGTAGTCGGCGCGCCCGAGGTAGTACTGCACCGACAGCGGTAGCGTGGAGATCAGTGTGTCGGCGTCCGTGATTTTGTCGCGCAGAAATTCGGCGGCTGCTTTCCACTCGTTGTGGTAAATGGCGCCGTTGAAACTGCCGTCCGGCAGACGTGGAATTTTCTGGCCCAACCGAAAGCCTGGCGTGAGCGGAAACCAGACCAGACAAAGCAGCAAGACCGCGGGCTGCACCAGGTTTCTGCCCGCCAACTTCCCGATGATTTTACCAGGCCGCATTTCCCTGATTTTGCCGACCACCAGCCGCGCAAGTCCGCTCAGCGGAATCGCCGCCACCAGAAACAGAATGGGGTACACATGGTAAACGTAGTCGTTCTTCCGGTACTGGAAGACAAAGCTGAACAGCAGCACCGGCACGACAAAGTTTGCCAGCGCGTAAATGCCCGCTTTGTGGCAAGTGCGAACAATTTGCAGCGCGCCAAGCAGGAAAAGCAGGTTCAGCGGAAAATGGCTGCTGCCAAACATGAAGTTGAGAATACGCCACCGGTTTTGCGCCGAGGCCACTTCAGCCCACTTTGGCTGGTAGCCCACCGCATAGTTGAGAAATTCGCGCGCGGGCGGCAGCGCCAAAACCAGCAAAACCCCGACTGTCGTCAGCCCAGCCAGTGCGCCGTATTTTGAGTGCAGGCTTGCGGACCAACCGTCCCTCCAACCGACAACAAGAAACATGGTCACAATGTAAACTACAAAACTCGGCAAGAACAGCGCCGCGTTCTGGTGCGAGGTAAAACTCACAGCCAGCAGAACACCCCCTGTTAGCAGCAAGCGCCAGTCGATCTGCCAGCCACCAAACAAGTTCCTGAGTCCGGTAGCAGTGCCGGCGCTTTCGCTTGTGTCGGAATCGCTCTTTTCAAAACCGTGGTAGAACAAAAACATGCCTGCCAGAAAGGTGAGCTGCAGCAAAGAGTACATGCGACACGCGCGCGACCAGCCGACCTCAAACGGCATGCACGCCACAAAAATCGCTGCCATCAACCCGACCTGTTCATCGAACCATCTGCGGCCAATGAAGAAGACGAGTAAGATGGTCATTATGCCAAAAATCGCGGATGGCAGGCGGCTTGAAAACTCCGAGACGCCAAAGAGCTTGTAGGAGAGGACAAGAGAAGAGGTTAGCAGCGGCGCGCGCGGATAGGCGTAACCCGAAGCCAGCAGCGGCTCCCCCACCCTGCTTTGTGATTTCGCTGCCTCGACAAAATCCAGCTCGTCCACCCAGAAACTCGGCACGCCGAGGTTGTGCAGGCGGAGGTAGCTGCCGAAGAGGAGCGTGGCAATCAGGATGGGAAGATAAATTTTGTTGAAAGTCCCTTTCACTTGAGCAGCGCTTACTTCTTATTTTTAGGTGCCGTCCGGTATCCCTTCCAAAACCCAGCCGTATACGCCACCAGTCCCACAAAAATCAACGGATAGAGCGCCACAAACTGCAGGAACAAGCCAAAATCGTGTTTAAGAAAACGCCGGCCGATGAGCACGGTGCGGGCAAACGGAATCAGCGGAATGAGAAAAGGCAGTTTCACCAAAATGCTGCCCACCTGATCTTCCTTCACTCGCACCTGCGCCGCGCCAACGCCGATGTCGTACTGGTTCTGCAGCACTTTCCTGAACGACCGGCGGTTGTGGTGCCGTACCACAATGCCGTGGTGGAAATAAATGGACTCCCCCAGCAGGTGAATTCTACGGCAGAAAAGCGCATCGCTGCCTTTGATGGTATCTTCGATCTTGCCGATCTGGTCGAACACGCTTTTCTTGAACGAAATGTTGCAGGTGGGGATAAATCGCACGTCGCCCTCGGGCATGGCCGGCGCCATTTCGCTGAACTCCAGGAGATACTCCGAGGTGCCGATGAAGCTGTCCGGCGTGCCGTTGGCCACCGGCCCGCCCACTACATTTCTGCCGTTGCGCTGCGAGGTGATGATGTTGGCGATCCAGGACTCGTTGGCTTCGCAATCCGTGTCAATGAAGGCGATGACCTCCCCTTTCGCTTTCGAAATGCCGAAGGTCCTGGCCGTGCCCGGAAAGGCGCGCTCCGGCAAATGAAACGTGCGCACGAACGGATAGCGTTCATTGATGAACGGCGTCACGTCCTCTTCCGAACTGTCGACGATAATTACTTCAACTTCCGGACGGTTGACCTGCTCCTTGATCGAATCCAGACACTGCGGCAGCCAAGCTTTCGAGTTGTACGCCGGGATCACAATCGACAAAAATATGCTGTCTTGCTTTCCTGACTCAACTTTCTTGTTTGCCTTCATTTGTCCCGGCTAACTGTTTCTTTGATATTTTTGCAAACGTTTCTGATAAAAATCCGCCGTCATTTGTACGCCTGTTTTCAGGTCAGTCTGCGGCTGCCAGCCAACGGCGTCGTGCAGTTTTTGGTACGTCACGACGAATTTCTTGATGTCGATGGCCTCGCGCGTCTTCGGAAACGGAATGTGCTTATACTCGCCTTTGCCCACGCTTGCGATCACCGTTTTCACCATATCCAGAAAGACAGTTTCGACGCCGGAACCCACGAAGTAAATTTCGCCGTTGGCCGCATCCGAAAGCGCCACGCGCACGAACGCATCCACCACGTCGGAGATGTAAACGTAATCCCGGGTCTGCTGCCCATCACCGTAAACCGTGATCACCTTGTCCTGCATGGCGTTGGCCATAAACCAATTCAGAATGCCATAAAACCCGGCGTGCATCTGGCAGCGCGGCCCATAAACATTATTCAGGCGCAGCGAAACCGCAGGAAAGCCATAAATTTTATTGTACAGCAGCACGTACTGCTCACCCGCCATCTTGTTGATGCCATAAACGTCGGTGGGATTCTGCGGATGGTTTTCATCCACCGGCATGTACACCGGCTCGCCGATCTGACCGCGTGATCCGGCAAAAACGATTTTGGCGCCGGTGTTGTGCTGGCGTATCGCTTCGAGCACGTTTAACGTCCCGATACAATTGATCTCCGTATCGAATTCCGGTTGCTCGATAGAAATCTCGCGTCCCACCTGCGCCGCCATGTGAAAAACAAAGTCCTGTCCAGGCACCAACTCAAATAGCAGGCCGCGGTTGCGCACATCGCCTTTAATGACACGCACATCATTTCTGACTTCTTCGATATTGGCGTGATTCCAGCCGTACGGCTCGATGCAGGCATCCAGGATGGTGACCTTGGCGCCCAATGCCACGCAGCGTTGCGCAATGTTGCTGCCGATGAATCCGAGTCCGCCCGTGATCAGGACGCGCTTGTTCTTCATTGCTGTAAAGTCAAAGTCGGAATGGCTCAATTCAACATCTCCTCAATTACAGTGTTCAGTTGTTTCGCAAACGTGTCCAACGTGCAATTCTTCAAAAAAACCAGGTGGCCTTGTTCCGCCACGCGCTTGCGCAATTCCGGGTCATCGCGCAATTTCAAAATGGCTTCGGCGATGGCCTGCGGGTTGCCGCGCTCCACCAGCAACGCGCTCTCGCTATCAGCCAGCAACTCCTGCACCGGCTCGTTCTTTGCCGTGATCAGCGGTTTGCCTGCCGCGATAGACTCGATCACTTTGTTGGTCAGCACCCGCAGTGTGCGCGGATTGTCGCCGAAGATGCCCAGGCAGCAGTCGGCCCGCGCCATATAATCTGCCAGCTCTTCAAACGGCACCCAGTCGATAAACGTGCAGTTTTTCAGCTTGAGATCTTGCGCGAGGCGCATGTCCCGTTCATACGTGATGCCGCGCCCGATGATCTGAAAACGCACATTTTGGTCGCTTAACGCGGCCGCGGCTTTCAGGATGTACTGCACGCCGTGAAACGGTGCGAACTCACCGTGAAAGTGCACCAGAAACTTGCCGTTGCTTTCCTTCTGCTGCCTTCGCGCCACGACTTTTTCATCTGTGGCAAGAAAAATGTGGAAAAATTTGCTTTCGGGCACACGGAATTTCGTGGCGTAGTCACGGATGTGGTCCACCGTTTCCAGAATGATGCGGTTTGCCAGCCGCATGGAAATGGCGTCCGACCACCAAAACAGCTTTGCCTTAAAGCCACCACTGCCGCCTTTGCCGCGGTCATGAATCATGGTGTCGTAGGTGGAGATGTAGACGTCGTACAGAATCGGCTTACGGGTGAGCAGCCAGACGAACGGAAACAGAATTTGACCATAAAACCCGACTACCACGAGGTCGCAACCACGCTGTTTCCGAATAAAATCCCAGAGCAGATTCGGGTAGTGCTTGAAAGACCGGTCAGCCGGCAAACAGGTGACCACATCATACCCGGCACGCCGCAACCCGTGGAGGATCATGCGCGTACGCGAGTAGCTCTCTTCACGCCCTGCGATATAGCAGACCCTAACTTTTTTTTCCTCTGCCGTCACCGCGGAATCCGTTGCGCTCAATATCCGAAATTTCCAGTTTCTTCACCCTGTACTGCGTATCTTCAATCAAATAACGATTGCTGCGGATCAAATCCGCCACCAGCCCGATCATGCCGACCTGAAAACCGATGAGCATCAACACCGCTGACAGGAACAACGACTGAATGTGTCCGCCACCGTCGCCGGTCACATAGTAATAGACAAAGCGCGCCGCTATCAAAAACCCGGCGCCAAAGATAAACCCGCCGATGAGCGAAAACGTTTTGAGCGGCTCATACATCGTGTAAATGCGGAAAATGGTGACCACCGAACGCTTGACGTACTTGGGAATGCTGCTGAAGAGCCGCGACTCGCGCAATTTCTCGTTGGTCAACACGGGCACGTGCGTGATGGCAATGTTGCTTTTCCCGGCCTGAATGATGGTTTCGAGTGTATACGTAAAACCGGAGACCACATTCAGCCGCAGCGCTGCATCTTTGCTAAACGCGCGGAATCCGCTGGTGGTGTCAGGAACCTTCGTGTCCGACACGTGCTGCACGACCCAGCTTCCAAGGTTCTGCAGCCGCTTCTTGACGAACGAAAAATGCGGAATGCCATTTATTTGCCGGTCGCCCACAACCATGTCGGCTTTGCCATCCAGAATGGGCTTAACCAGGTCAGCGATGCTCTCACCGCGGTACTGGTTATCGCCGTCCGTGTTTACGATGATGTCCGCACCCACTTTGACACAGGCGTCCAAACCGGACATGAAGGCTTCTGCCAGCCCTTTGTTGTTGGTGTGCCGCACGATGTGGTCGACGCCAAGTTCGCGCGCCACTTCGATGGTGCGGTCGGTGCTGCCGTCATCGATGATCAGAGTTTCAATTTCATCGATGCCGTCGATCTGTTTCGGCAAATCCGCGATAGTAACCGGCAGTGTCTCTTCTTCGTTCAGACAGGGGATTTGGATTATCAGTTTCATAATTTTGAACCACAAACACAAAAAGTAAAGTCAGAACTATTTCTTGGTACTCTTTGTGCGTTTGTGGTTAGTCCTCACTCCAAAATTTCCTCGATGGTATACTCTTTTATTTCTTTCGCATGGGTAAAAATGATCATTTCACCGATTAAGCCGATGGAAATCATCTGGATGCCAATCACCAGCAGCAAGGCGCCGAGCAATAATAGCGGCCTCCCTGCGATGGGGCCAAACTGAAACAGCCGGTAAAAAAACAGGTACAAATTCATCGCCGTTCCAACCAGCGTAAAAATAAGTCCTATGAAACCGAGAAAGTGCAGCGGTTTTTTCGAGTAGTTGGTCAAGAAGAACACGGCCACAATATCCAGCAACCTCTGGATATACTCGGAGAAGTATTTCGACTGCCGAAACTTGCCGGAAAGCTGCTCAATTTTCGCGTCGGTTACTTTGAAGCCTTTTCTTGCGGCCATTGTCGGAAGAAAAATATTGAGATTACCGTACAGCGGAATGGTCTCCAGCAACTCGCGACTGGCAGCAAACACGCCGCTGTTGTTGTCGTGTAAATCGTTCTTTGAAATCCACTTTATGATGGTGTTGAACGCCTTCGAGATGCGTTGATTCAGGGCGGAATCGCGGCGCGGGAAACGCCATCCCATAACGAGATCGTAGCCTTCGTCGAGCTTCTTGGTGAGATCGGAAATCTGCGAAGCGTTGATTCTAACTCTGGTGGTGAAGAAAACGATCCTGGCGCCTTGCGCTTGTTTGAATCCGGCGTCGAATGCTGCTGCCTCGCCAAACGAGGTGCGCATGCGAATCAGCTTCACCCGCCGGTCGTTTTGCGCAATTTGCTTGAGCTTCTGCCAACTGGCATCGGAACTGCCATCGTCCACAAAGATGAGTTCCAAACTGCGCCGGGTCTTACCCAGACCTGCAACCAACGCTGCGTAAACGCCGTCGATTTCATCCGCGAAATTTTGCACCGCAACGATGACCGATTCCCGAATCTTCACCGTGGAATTGTTCTTTCCTGCTTTGCCGTCTTTTGCCACGTTTTTTCTTGCTAACGCTTCAACCTGCATGAATAAACTTCCTTTATCAAATTCAGGCTTGTCGTGAAAAGTAATCCATCAATTGTCCGTTTTGCTTCTCACCGGTATTCACCACCATGCTGCCGATCAAACCGTAAAAAACGAATTGGAACCCCGACGCGAGCAGCAGAAAGGCAACCGAAATCAGCACGTTTACGTCAGCAAGGTCGTAGGCCCCTGTCGCCACGAGAAAGCCGCTGGCCAACAACGCTAGAGCGCCGACCGCATTAAAAGCCAACCCCAGCATGCCAAAAAAGTGCACGGGTTTCGTCAGGTACTTGATGAACAAATTCAGTGTCGTCAAATCCATAATCACGCGAAAGGTACGAGTGAGATTGTACTTCGACTTGCCAAACTGCCGGGGGTGATGCTTCACCACCATCTCCGCGATGCGTGCGCCTTCGATTCGCGCCAGCGCCGGAATAAAACGGTGCATCTCGCCGTACAAACGGATTCTGTGAATTATCTCTGCGCGGTAGACTTTCAATGAGCAGCCCGTGTCGTGCAGACGCACACCGGTAAAAAAACCTATCATGCGATTGGCGATTCTCGAAGGCACCTTTCTGATCAGCATCTTGTCTTTTCTGTTCTTGCGCCATCCGGCAACGATGTCAAAGCCCTCATTGAGCTTTCTGACCATCGCCGGAATATCCTGCGGATCGTTTTGCAGATCACCGTCCATAGAAACAACAATGGCGCCGCGGGCGCGCTCAAAACCGGCTGCCATGGCTGCGGACTGGCCAAAGTTGCACCTGAACTTCACCACTTTCAGACGCTTGTCCTTCTGATGAAGCCGTTTCAGCGCGGAGTACGTCATGTCAGTGCTGCCGTCGTCAACCATAATGATTTCGTAGGGCTCGCCCATGCTCTGCAGCACTTCGGAGATGCGGTCGTACAATATCCCGACATTCTCTTCCTCATTCATCACCGGCACAACCACAGAATAAGTCACTTTTTCATGCTTCGGTTGCATCATGTCAAGTCTCAACCTTACTCCTGAATGGTTGCAGGTATTTGTTGATTCTCAGCGCTCTCTACGGTTAATACCACTTGCCTTCTTTTCTTGAAAAATCTTATCGCTGCGAACACCGGCACAAAAACCACGACTTCCCACAGCACCGCCAGCAGATTGTGCAGGCTCATCAGATTCTGAAAAAATTGTGCGCTGGTACCCGGTTTCTTGATAGCCAGAAAAATAGGCGTTTGTGCTACTACGTAGCTGTCAGACAGCGGCCAAAACATCGGCACGCCGTACGGGAAATGGCTGTCGATTGAAAAATAGTCCAACGCCACGTGTGAAAAATAGACGCAAGAAAAGAGCAAAAAGAATTGTAGAAAACGCTCCTTTTTCCACCAGCAATAAACTGTGGCGGTGATGAACCCCACCACTATTGCCGCGCCGAGACTGTGGCTCAGATAATGTCGATGGAAACGGCCGGGCTCACCCATCAGAAAGCCCGGCAAAAAGTCGATATCGGGCAAACAGGCCAACACAGCGAACAACAACAGCATCTTCCAGCCCGTGCGGCTGTTGGCTACCGGCGATGTTTCGTACATAGCGCCGGCCAATAATGAATGTGCAATAGGCAACGGCATTTATTATGCGTCCAGATTCTTTTGCATCCAGAGCTCCAGCACCAGCAAAGCGTACAGCCGGTGCGAGTAATCTTTTTTCTTCGACAGATGCAAGTCCAGCATTTGCCGCACGACTTCCGGCTTAAAGAAATTGCGTCGTTTCAACGCATCTTCCGAAAGCACGTCGTTGATCAACTCCTTGAACGTCGTTGTGTTCCGCATCCAGTTTTTCATGGGCACGTTGTGTCCCATCTTGTCCTTGCGAAAAACGATTTCATCAGGCAACACGCCTTCCAGCGCTTTCTTTTGAATCCATTTCACCTGCGACCCTTTGATTTTCAAGTCTGAAGGGATGGTCGCAGAAAACTCGATGAGCCGGTAATCGTGCAGCGGAAAGCGCGCCTCGATGCCCCACGCGCGGGTCAGCCGTAAACGGTCGACATGGAAGCGCACCAGCGTTTGATAGTCGCCGTAAAGGCTGCGGCTCAGCAGGTCCGGGCCATCGGCGTCTTCGTAAAGTCCCGTGATATCTTTATAAGAATTCAATTCGCCAAACTCCGCAACCATGTCGCTGTTGCAAAAGCCGGCAAGCTCTTCATCATGATAATAAATGCGCCAGCGATTGCTCAGCAGCTCCGCCGGAAACTCGTAGCTGTAGGCAAAACGTCTGGCTTTCACACGCAGGCTCTTTTTCTCCTCTGAATCCGGCAAGAGCGAGGCAGCCTTGGTAATTCCCCAGCGCAGCGGCGCCGGAATGAGGTCAAACTTCGCCGCTATCTGATCGGCCACGTACACCGGGTGCCCGCCGTACAGCTCGTCGCCGCCGTCACCGGTGAGGATGTATTTGACTTTGCCCTGCGCGGCCCGGCCAAGGATAAACGAACCCAGCTCCACGCCGATGTCACACAGCGGCTCCTCCATCCACTCTGCCATCTTGATGAGATTGGGCAATTCGTCGGCAGTGAATTCGAGCTCGTTGTGCTGCGTGTTGTAGTGCTTCGCCATCACGCGGGCAAAATGGGATTCATCCACGTACTTGTCGTCGCAGCGGAAAGAAAACGTATGCACCGGACGGTCGGTCATTTCACTCAGAAGCCCTACCACCGAGCTCGAGTCCATGCCGCCGCTCAGGAATGCGCCCGGGTCTGAATCGTCTTCCGCGGTCCGAATGCGGATGGCGTCGCGGGTTAATTCGAGCATCTCTTCGGTGTAGTCGTTGATTTTCCGACCGTTCTGGTTCTGGTACGACAGTCGCCAGTATCTTTTGGTTTCCAGATCGCCGTCCTCAATAACCAGACAGTGACCGGGCCGGACTTTGCTAACGTTCTTGAAAAATGTCTCGAGACCGACGTTATAATTAAAAAGCAAGTAGTTGCGGATGGAGCGAAAATTGAGGTTTCTTTCCACGCTGCCGCTCCGCACCAAACATTTCAGCGACGAGCAAAAGATCAGGGTCTTTCCGTTCCAAAAATAAAACAGCGGCTCAAAGCCAAGGTGATCCATCGCCAGCACGAATCGCCTGTTCGGGCCGTCCCAGATGGCAGCGGAAAACTGGCCATTAAGGCTGCGGAAGCCAGACTCGCCATGCTTCTCGTAGCACGACAAGACGATGCGGGCGATATCGTTCCTTTCCGCACCGACATCTTCATCGCCAATTTTATAAATGTTGCCCGATGCTACTGCCACCACATCTTTGTTGGAGCCATAGGCGATAGATACGCCGTCGTCGATGGTTGCCACGCCGGTTGCGCATGTGCCCAGAGCGACATTCTGGTGAATGAACGTACTGATCGCCTTGGTGGATGCTTGCTCAGGCAAGAGTTCAAATAAAGCTTCACGACTGACCGATTTGCCGGCATCGCGATGTAGAATTCCGTAAATCATCAAACCTCCATAATGGAACGTTCCGTTCTTCGTTCTTTGTACTGCAAGTCGACAATATTGTGTTCTTTTAGCAAAATTCTTTTTTAGCCACGGATTTTCAAGGATGAATACGAATAATTGGACTCATTATGCTATTACTCAAATTGAGGTTAAGTACAATTTGACAAAAAACTTGCCGCCTTGAGGTCCAACCGATGTCGTGTACCGATTTCTATTAGAGTTGCAAAAATCCGTGACAATCAGTATGAACCCGTGGTTAAATTTTCCTAAATCTAGGCTTTTGCTTTCTCTCCGCGCAGGATCTCGTTGTGCTCTTTGCCTTTGCGTCGGTCCCACATGAACTTCGCGGGTAAACCGGCAGCGATAGCATATGCCTGTACATCTTTGTTGACCACAGCACCCGCGCCGATGATGGTGTCGCGCCCGATGTTTACACCGTCCAGAACGGCCACACCTGCGCCCAGCCAGACGTTCTCATCGATGCTGATGCCTTTGGACGAACGGCCTTGAAACAGGACAGGAATGTCGGTACGATCGCTGTCGTGGTCGCCGCCAACGAGATAGCAGAACGCCGCCATCAAGTGATTCTTCTTGATCACGATTGAACTCAGCGAAGAAATCACACAGTTAAAACCGATGTTCACATTGTCTTCCAGTTCGATGTCACCGTTGTGGCAGGTCAGAATTGTGCTGCGTCCGATGAACACGCCGTTATGAATTTTGATGCCTTTGTTCGCCTGGCCTTTTGCATCCAGCACGCAGCTATCATCGATTACCACGTTGTTGCCGATGTGAATTTTTCCCGGATGGCGAATGGCGATGTTGGCGCCGAACGCCACGCCTCTTCCCACGGAGCCGAGAATCATCGGATAAAATGTTTGTCGCAGGAGGATACCAAGCGCACCAGGCACCCAACTGAACAGCGTGATGATCAGCTCGTACTTGATCATCTTCAACAGTCCGGGTTCACCGATGAAAATCTCCTGATATTTCTGCAACTTGGACTTATTCTCATCAAAGAGATCCTTCTGGGTGTCCATAATTTCATTCGAGTCGTTGTTGTCGCTCATTTCGGTCTCCTTTTCACCCGGGATGTTAGAACTCGCTTGTGACTTTCTGAACGCATAAATCACGCCTCCCAGCACGCCCAAAAGTAAAATCATGCCATAGGAAATCCATGAAAACGCAAGACTTGCTTCGAAAGGCACACCGTAAATTCTTGTTAGAAAAAATACGTAAAAAGATTCCCGAATACCGATGCCGTTGATGGAAACCGGCGCCATCTGCACAAACATGGCCAGCGGAATGATGACCAAAAACTTCACCAGCGGAATGTTCATTCCAAGCGCTTCGGAAATCAGGTAGTAGTGGAAAATGACATTAAACTGTAACAGAAGCGATAGAGCCATGGCCCATGTCAGGGCGCGCGTCTTGCCGCGAAAAGGTTCGAATGCCTCGCTCATCTTCGCCACCAGCTTGCGGACGATGCCTATGCCGGGAAGCTTGAAAAGCTGATCCAGCCATTTGCCCTCGCCGCTGCGAACAAAAATGAACCAGACCACCCAACTCATCGTGGCAAACGTCAGGAATGACCAGAGCCATAGATTCTCGATTTCCGTGGTGAGCTCGGTGGCCAGCGCCAGTGCCAGCATGGCAAACACCATCAAAGCGAACAGGCCAAGGAAACGCTCGACCACCACGATCGCAAACGCTTTCAACTTCGGAATGCCTAATTTTGCTGTATCGTAAGCGCGATAGCCGTCGCCGCCGATAGTGGAGGGCAGCAGGTTGTTGAAGAACATCGCGATGGCATAGGAGCGTACGAGATAGCCGACAGAAGCGTCGAAACCCTGCGCGCGCAACAAAATCTGCCAGCGGTAAGAGCTGGAAAAATACCCGATGCCGTGCAACATGAATGACAGCACAAGCAAGAGCATATTCGCCGACGCCATGGCACCCCAGATTTGCGGCACGTTTGCCTGGCTCACAAGATAATAAATGAGCGACCCACTGACGATGAGCTTGACGCCGGTAAAGAGCCAGCGTTTCGCAGATGCCTTTTGTGGCTGTGCGATGTCCTCCTGCACGGTCTCTGTGCGTTCAACCGATGTGCTGTGCAAGCTACTTTTCTCCAACTAAATAAGTCCCTGCTCTTTGTACCATGTGGCAGTCGTTGCCAACCCCTCTTTCAGAGGAACTTTAGGTTCATATCTTAAATCGGCCTTAGCCTGCGAAATATCAAACGCGCGGTCTTTGGTGAAGAAATCGAGGCGGCGGCGGTAAAGAGGCGGCTCGATGCCCAGCGGCCGGCAGATGGCTTCGCAAACCACCGCAGCAACATAAACCGGTTTCAACGGCAGATGGTTCTTGGGAACAGGCTTACCCAGCACTTCGGCAATCATTTCCACCAACTCCTTGAGTTTCAGATACTCGTTGCCGCCGATGGTGTAAACCTTGCCTACGGCCTTGTCCTTTTCACCGGCCAGAATAATACCGTCCACCAGGTCTTCAACGTAGGTCAAATGGTAAAGCACGTCCCCTTTCCCGATCATGCGGAACCTGCCGTTATTGATGAACTTGAACAACTTCAAAAATCGTGTGTCGCCCGGACCATAAATACCAACCGGCCTGACGACCACACCCTCAATGTCGTGCTCCTCAAAAAATCGCAGCGCCAGCTTTTCCCCCTCCATCTTGGATTCCTGATAGTGGTCGCCCGGCTTGTACGGCGCTGTTTCTTTTGCCGGTGGATTTTCGATCTCGCCCTGAACCCCCACTGTGCTGCAGTGCACAAATCGCTTCACCCCACTATCGCGCGCGGATTCCAGCAGAGTCCGCGTGCCGTCCACATTAACCTTCCAGAACTGCTCTGTGGAGATGCCCTCCTGACGGTAGGCCGCCGCAACATGAAACACAGTGTCCACGTCCTTCAATGCACCGTTCTGCGCTTCAAGGTTGGCGAGGTCGCCGTAAACTAACTCGACGCCGAGCTTCTCGAGCGTCTCTACTTTGCTGCTTTTGCGCACCAGCGCCTTGACGCTATAGCCGCGCCCGGTCAGAATTCTGCAAAGATGGCCGCCGGTAAATCCACTCGCACCTGTCACAAAAACTTTCTTACTCATTCGTCCTGATCATCGTTTTGCGTCAGTTCTCAGTCGCGTAAATTGCTTTCGTCTCTTCTATTTCCCGGCCAATGCGTGCTTGGTCCCAGCCGAGCTCATCGGCCATCAACCGGGCACACGCTTGCACGGCTTCATCGCCCGGGTAAGCGCCACTGCCCAACGTGGTGCGCCGCCGCACCACGTCGGCGAGCTTCAACGCCATTTCTTCGCGCACGGCATGAACCACTTCCGCTTGCAGAACTTTCGAATCGCCGATGGGTTGCCGCCATTCAGGCCTCTCGTCGGCATATTTGGCAACTCCGGCATATTCCGAGCCATAGTTTTGCACAAGATGCTCGATGGAGTCGCTGTCCAGCCCGGCGGCCGCTTCCTTCTTAGCGCTCGCCAGAAAGTCCCCCAAACACGCAATCGCACCGCCAAACACCGGCGTGTTTCCAGTCACGGAAGGAATGCGCTGCCGCCCAAGCTTCTGAATGGCATGATCGATGGTTTTCTGCGCCACATCACGCGCGGTGGTGTACTTTACACTCACTACCGAAAGCAACCCCTTGAGTCCGCTAGTGCGCTCATGATCGATTATCTGATAACTCTTGCGCAACTTCACATCCCCCGTCTTCTGATTGACGCTGTCAATGGGCAGCAAGCCGCCATAGTGGAACACCACATCTTCGCGTGTGAGTTCAGCCGCCGGGTAGGCTTCATTCACCTCTTGCAGAAATTCCAGAATGTCACTTTCCTTGATCTTGAAATTGCCGGGTTCCCCTTCGTAATGCACATGCGTCGTGCCGATCAGTGAGTATTCATTCCAGGGCGTAATGAAAAGTAGTCGTGAACCCTTATTCAAAACCGCG
>SMUX01003473.1_pt1 | contig 14498 bp, 14 predicted proteins | sample 2456431 | NCBI WGS metagenome assembly SMUX01 (sample SAMN11095930, study PRJNA526329) | marine sediment metagenome | biome: Marine sediment; feature: Surficial sediment; material: Deep marine sediment; isolation source: Hadal surficial sediment | place: Pacific Ocean | collected 2014-11 | depth... | reverse complement strand
TTGACCGCACCGTCAACCGAGCCCAGCTGCACGAGGGACATACGATAGTCCATGATCGCGTTGCCGGTGTTGGTCAACGTGTACGCGGCAAAAAAGTCCACGCCACCCGGCGTTACCGGCGTATGCACGGCATCCGTCGGCACCAACGTGAAACTGACACGTCGATCGACAAGAAACATCGTCGGATTGCCTTCGCCGGGAATGCTATTGCCCAGCGGATCGGATTCGATCGGCGTTTGCGCTGCTCCTCCGACGCTATAAGACACAGTGGCCTGGTTAGACACCTGTGTCCCCGCATCGGTACCCAGGGCCAATGCCTGCTGACCTAGCAGCAATGCAGTGGCCGTTATACCCAGCCTGAATAACAGGCCGAATTTACTCTTCACAGTTTTCATCACGGTACTCCTTGGTTCCAAGAAAACTAATTCCGACCTTGCGGCCGGACAGGATCGAAAAAAAAAGCAATACGGACCCTGTAATCCATATCGCCCGGACAGACGTATGCGAAATGCACACGGCTAGTCCAGCACTGCGGTGAAGCGCGCTATGCCCTGCGCTCCGACCGCGAGTTCGTTTTGCATGACCCATCGGACATGCGTGAAATCTGCCGCAACTGCCGGACGTTCAATGCCGTCCTCAGTCACTGTCAGGTCGTCCGCCGACGCGAATACGACGCCGCCATCGACCGAAAACTGAATGTCCATGCCGGGCCCGAACGCCGAGCCGTCCACATACGTGAGGTTGTCGTCGATCGGATTGGTGATAATTACGCCATCAGCTGGTTCGTCACCGACGTTGCGAAACGTGATCGTGTAGACGACACGATCGCCCGGTACCACGACGTCGGCAGCAACGAGCCGCGTCTCGGTCTCGCCGACGTCATTGACGATGACCTCTTGCTTTTGCACGACGGTTTGCACATTGAGATACCCCCGCTCCTGCGCATGTGCATGCGCGGCAAGACTCAGCACGGCCATCGTGACAATCGCGCTCACTGTTTTCTTCATTGCGTTCCCCTGTTTTATTTCGCTCATCGCTCGTCCCTCCGGTTAATTGATCGTGACCTGGAATACGATGGTTTGAATGCCATCGGCCTGCGTCAGGTCGCCCAGCCGCACGACGACAGTCGGTGCGCCGCTCGTGTCAAATTCACCCGCATCGGCATCGATCGCATCGCTTAGCGTCGCCGCATTCAGCGTGATGCTGCCGGGTGCATATGTGGAAAATATCGGTATCGGATCGCTGATCACGCTGGCTGTCGCCGTACCCGCAGCAGTGACCTCGACGGTGATCGTGTAGGTAATCGTCGCACCCGGAATCGGCTGAGTGCCGCCAAAAGGATCCGCAACGGACGCAGTCTTGACGACATTGACCAAGACGTCGGATACCAGGTACTCGCCGATGTCCGCGTCCTGGCCACCGGAAAATCCGACGATCGCGTCGACGCCGCCGTCCCCCTGCCCTATAAATTCCGTGCCGGGCGCGCCGCTGCCTGTCGCCGAGGTCGCTGTCAGCTGGCTGCGCCCGATGTTGCCGTTGACAACGGCGCCCGGTATGTCGTTGAGCAACAGCACATCAATCGACGCGTCGGCCGCCAGCACCGGATCGTTGGTGCCGGGCACGTAAGCTACGTCGCCGGCGTTGAAATCGCCGCTGCCATCGGTATCGAAATAGATCGCCGTCACCGAGGGAATCGGATCGAAATCATCGCCGGCGATCGCGCTATCGATCGCAAGCAGGAACGTCTCCGTTCCATTGCCGGTATTGGTCACCGTGAACAGCAAGGCGCGGTTGGTGTCACTGGGTGCGACGAGGATTTGCGGACTTTGCAACGTCACGACGACATCGATGCGTTCGACCACGGTGATCGAGGTCGTATTCGATACCAGCGTGGTGGGTGTTCCCGACAAGATGAAATCGACTGTCGCGGTATTTTCGATAACCGTGCCGACCGGCGTGCCAATGGCCCAGGCGGACTGCGACAGCATCACGATCAGACCTGTCAGACACCATTTCGAGAAGCGGCTGCGGGCCTCGTTGGAGCGAAATTCAGTCTTGTTTTCCAATTTCCAGTCCTCATTGCGGGGCCGCCCTGCCAGCAGCTAAAGCAATCCACGCAGCAGGAAACGCCTGCCGCGAATCGATGCCTATAATGTCGCGGAAATTAAGGGAAGTTTCCATAATAAGGCCTTATTTCTACTGGCTTTGTGATCGTTCTCACAACCCTTCTGTGACGTCGCTCACACACCGGCAGGTCGTCGTTTCTTGCCGATTTCAGCCCGTGTCACGATCGGCCGATCGGCCACGGGTGGTCGATCACTCCCTGATGGGGAACTCGCCGTTCAACCGCCCTCGATTGCACGCCACAGATCGTGGTGTAAGATTCCTCAACCGGGCCCCTGCGCCGGTCGCGAACGGGTGCCGCAGAGACCCGTTGCGCCGGTATAATGTCGGCCACTTCGAGTGGCCGCCCGACGTCAGCACACATGACCGGCCATTCAATAAAAAGAGAAGCATCGATGACCACGACATTGTCGGCACTGCAACACTGGGTAAACGATGTTGCCAACCGAACCCGACCCGACCGAATCCACTGGTGCACAGGTTCCGATGCCGAGTACCAGCAGCTGATCGCTTCCATGAAACAGGACGGCACGCTGACGGATCTCAATCAGGAGGCGTATCCGAAATGTTATCTGCACCTGTCCGATCCGTCGGACGTCGCTCGTGTCGAACATCTGACATTCATTTGCACCTCGAAAAGAGAAGACGCCGGCCCGAACAATCACTGGATGGATCCCGCCGAAGGCCACGCGCGCGTTGACGCCCTGTTCGACGGCGCCATGCGAGGCCGCACGATGTACGTCATCCCGTACTGCATGGGCCCGATCGATTCACCGTATTCGCGCTGCGGCGTCGAAATCACCGACAGCGCCTATGTCGTCGTCAACATGAAACTCATGACGCGCATGGGTTCGGCGGCACTGGAGCGGATCGAACGCGAAGGAAATTTTGTCAGAGGCCAGCACTCGACCGGCGACCTTGACCCGGAGCGGCGCCTGATCATGCACTTCCCCGACGAGCTTGCGATCAAGAGCATCGGTTCGGGCTATGGCGGCAATGCCTTGCTCGGAAAAAAATGCCATGCACTGCGAATCGCGAGCTACCAGGCGCGCGAGGAAGGCTGGCTTGCCGAACACATGCTGATCGTTGGCATCGAAAGCCCGGATGGCGAGACACACTACATCACCTGTGCGCTGCCCTCCGCATGCGGCAAGACGAATCTCGCGATGTTGATCCCTCCCGCCTCTCATCCGGGTTGGAAAATCTGGACGCTGGGCGACGACATCGCCTGGCTGCACCTCGACGATGACGGCCACTTGCGTGCCATCAATCCCGAGTCCGGTTATTTCGGCGTCGTACCCGGCACAAACGAGAAGACAAACAAGAACGCGTTCGACATGATCACACACGACGCAATCTTCACGAACGTTGCGAGGACATCGGACAATGATCCCTGGTGGGAGGGCAAGAACGTGGGTGAACCTGCCATTGACTGGCAAGGCCGCCAGTACGACCCGGCAAACGGCCCGGCCGCGCACCCGAATTCGCGCTTCACGGTCGCGGCCAGCAACAACCGGAGCTACTCGAGTCTCGCTGAAGCACCCGAAGGCGTACTGATTTCAGCCATCGTTTTTGGCGGCCGCCGCCGCGAACTGGCGCCGCTCGTGTACGAGTCAAGAAACTGGCGACACGGCGTTTTTGTTGGCGCCGGAGTCGCATCGGAGACGACGGCCGCCAGTGCCGGCGAGGTCGGCATCGTACGTCGAGATCCAATGGCGATGAAGCCGTTTTGCGGTTACAACTTCGCGGATTACTGGGCCCACTGGTTGTCATTTGCGGAACGTTCCGACAATTTGCCGAAAATTTTTCACGTCAACTGGTTTCGCCAGGACGACGACGGCAGATTCATGTGGCCGGGTTTCGGAGAAAACATACGTGTCTTGCGCTGGATCATCGATCGCTGCGAAGGCCGTGTGGATGCCACCGAAACGCCCATCGGCTTGCTGCCGAATCCTCAGGATATCGATACTCAGGGTCTCGATGTCAGTGCGGACACGATGGCGGCGCTGACATCGATCGATACGCAGCAATGGCGGATCGAGATGGACGCCATCGGCGAGTACCTGGACTCATTTGGCGAGCGACTGCCGGCGGAGTTGCGCGAAGAGCAACAAAAAGTCGTACGGGCATTGGCCGAAGCGTCGTAGGAGAGCCTTTATGGTCAGGACGACCTGATGTCGCGGAGCACAGGGATGTGCGAGAGCGACCAGCCGACGGTGTCGCGGCTGAAGCCGCTCCTACTCCATGGTCTTGTAGTGGATCGCGAGCGACGATCCGGGCTGTTCGGCACGGCCGAGGCCGATCGTCCCCTCACCGATGACCTCAGTCGAATCGCGCCGGACGAACAACTCCTCGCCCTGCAGGTTTTGCAGAAAGGTCCCGTTCGTACTTTGATCGATCAGCACAAATTTTCCGCGGCGTAATTCCACCTTGGCGTGGATGCGCGATATCAGGTTTCCCTTGACAACCAGGTCGTTATCGTCAGCGCGGCCGATATTGACGTGCTTGTTCTGATCGTTAACCTCGACCGTCAGGTCACGAAAACTCAGCACGAGCCTCGACGCCTTGCGGACTCTGTTTTCCCACTCGATTGTCGGCAGCATGCTCGTCGCTTCCTCTGGATTCCAGAGATACTCGTACAGTGCGACTTCATCGATTCTGCCGCGAACTGAAGCGACGTCGATTTGACGGGTTTGTTTTTTCAGGTCCGCACCAAGTTGATCGACGCTCTCCCCGGAGAGGACGATCTGCCGTGCCTTCGCTTGTGAAGTCATGCGATTGGCGGTGTGAACGGCGGCGCCGAAAATATCATTTTGCTCTTGTACTACGGGTCCATAGTGACAACCGATTCGTATCGAAACCGGAATGTTGCCTTCTTTCTTTGACTGGAGCGTTATCTGGGCTTGCATAATCACGGCGGCGCTCATCGCCTCATCGACGGATGCAAACGTCGACATGACTTCATCGCCGATCGTCTTGATGACGGTGCCATCGAACTGGTGAGTAGCGTCCTTCATGACGTCGAGGCACGCGGCTACGGTTTCGCTGGCCTTGGTGTCGCCAAACTCGTCATATAGCTGTGTACTGCCGACAACATCGGCAAACACAATCGCGACTTCCAAATCCTTGGCCATCCGGCAGCTACTCTTCCCCGAGGTGAAACTCGCCCGTGAAGATAAATTTATGAAGTCGTCGCGACCTTCGCGACGACCGTTATGAAACCTGGTCAGAAGCTTAGACGAATTGTGCCTACGTCTGACAACTTACTAATAAGCAAGCTATTTTTCAGCCACAATATACGCTATCCACGCAAGGTCTGCCTCTCCCTTTTCGTCCGGAGTGAATTCGCCATTGCCCTCGCCGTCATCGTCCTCGCCCTCCCAGTAGACGGTTGCTTTGCGAAAGCCGGCTTCAATCAGAAGTTCCCGCAGTTCAGGTGTGCTCCACACCCGCCACTCGTAGGTAAATGCTCTCTTGATGCGCGAGCCGTCGGGAAATTTAAAATGGATGAAACAACGCATGAAATTCGTCACAGGATGAAATTCGGCTTGATGCCAGATGTAGGTAAATCCCTTGTTTTTGGTTTTTTCCTTGGTCTCCTCCTGCGACTCGGGGCCACCGAACATATCGAGAAAGAGAACGCCATCATCGCCAAGTGCGTCGTAGGCGCGCTGCATGTACTGGCGCATCCTGTCGCGGGTCTTGAAAATGAAATAGCTGAAATTGAAGGCAGCAAGTACGTCGACTTCGGGCGTGTCAACCGTCAGCACATCCGATTCGATGAGACTGACCCGCGCCTGATCCTCGGTCGGCAGCCGGGCGACGCGATTCGCGCGCCCCCACTCAAGAACCAGCGGGTCGATATCGACCCCGATCGCCTGAAACTCACGGCCCTGGCGGACCCACTGGCAAGCCAGGCTCGCCGTGCCGCAGAAGTCCTCGCGAAACAGGTGAGCCTTACGGCCGTTTAGTTGCTGAAACGTCGTCTGCAGAAATTCGACTTCGTTCTCGACATTTTGCACCGACTCTTCGTAGAGCTCGTGGATGTCGGCTTCGTCGGCCATTGTTGGCCGTTTCGCTCTGTTCGCAGTTTTCGCGCTCATCAGGGGGGCTGGTCTCTCACGTGAATTGGGCAAAGTGTGATGGAATTGTAACGATCGATGTCTGTTTACGCTATCAATGCTTAATCGGGCCTTTAGGCCCGATCGCTGGAGACGATCGTACGGCACTCAAGCCGCGACCGGCATCTTGTTCAGGGCGTCGACAAGCACTTCCGGGCCGGCGCCATCTCGATGTGCGTAGTCGCTGATATGCCGGCGCCAGCCACGAGCACCGGGCATGCCGGCAAACAAACCCAGCATGTGCCGCGTGATCCGGCTCAGACTCACACCATTTGTGAGTTCGTTGTCGATGTACGGCAGCATTTTCTCGACCACCGCGCGCCGCTCCGGCATCACCCACTCGGGGTGAAAATGCTTCTCGAGTTCGGTCAGGAAATATGGCTGGTGATAGGCCTGTCGGCCGATCATTACGCCATCCACGTGCAGCAGAATATCGTCGACCTGATCGACAGAGGAAACGCCGCCATTGAGCACGATCTCGAGTTCAGGATGATCGCGCTTCAGCCGATACACGCGCTCGTAGTTCAGCGGCGGAACGGTACGGTTGGCTTTCGGACTCAGGCCGCCGAGGAGCGCTATTCGAGCGTGCACGACAAATTTGCGGCAGCCCGCCGCCGCGAGCGTTTCAACGAAGCGCGCAAGGAATGCATAGCTGTCGAAATCGTCGATACCGATTCGGGTCTTGATCGTGACCGGTATGTCGACGTCACGCCGCATCGTCCGAAAGCACCGCGCGGCGAGGTCGGGTTGCGCCATCAGGCACGCACCGAATTGCCCGCTCTGAACACGCTCGCTCGGGCATCCGACATTGATATTGACTTCATCGTAGCCGAATTCACTGGCTCGCTGTGCCGCTTGCGCCATCAGCGACGGATCGCTGCCACCAAGCTGCAACGCGATTGGATGCTCAGACCTGTTGAACGCGAGTAACCTGTCGGCATCGCCGTGATGCACCGCCGCAGCAGTCACCATTTCTGTGTACAGGAAAGCGTTGGGTGCCAGCAAGCGCATGAAATAGCGGCAATGCCGATCCGTCCAGTCCATCATCGGGGCGACTGCTATTTTCGGACGATTTGCCGAGTTTCTCATGCTGACATTTTCTTAAAGAATGCAACCTTGCACAATACTTTTTCGTGCCCACCTTGAATTCGCTGCTGCCCGTTTTTATTGACCGAAAGGCTCAATTTCTCACGGCAATCGCTGAATGCATGTCGCCGGACAGGGATCTTGATTGCCGCGACGATTCCACGCGGTCGCAACTCGCACGAAGCTCCAACAACGCCATAGAATTTCCCGTCCCTCAGGTCTGGGCACAGACGAGTCAAAGGAACGAGAATGACAGCAGACTTTGCCGACGTGGGCGCAGCGTACAGGAAGCATCGCCTTCGCGTCATGCTCGCAATCACTCTCGGTTACGGCTTTATCTACACCTGCCGCCTCGGCCTCAATATCGTCAAGAAACCGCTGATCGACAACGGCATCTTTACAGTCGACGAACTGGGCGTGATCGGCGCAGCGTTGTACTACGGCTACGCAGCCGGCAAGCTGGTCAACGGATTTGCTGCGGACCACTTCCGGCCGCGCGTGTTCTTTTCGGTCAGCATCCTTGTTTCGGCGTTACTGAATTTAGTCATGGGGTGGTCCAGCTTGCTGTGGCTTTCAATCACCATTTGGATACTGAACGGCTGGTTTCAGGGCATGGCGGCTCCCGCGGCCGTTATCAGCATCACCAACTGGTTTTCAATCAGCGAACGCGGCAGATCGTACGGCATCTGGAGTTCCTCGCATGCCATCGGGGAAGGCCTGACCTATTACGGCATTGCGGCCGTGGTTGCCGCGTGGGGCTGGCAATATGGCTTCATCACGCCGGGTATCCTTTGTATCGGCGTCGCAGCATGGGCTTACGCATTCCTCCAAGACGCCCCAAAAACCATGGGCCTCCCGGACGTCCATGAGTTTCACGGCGAAGAGCCCGAACCGCTGCAGTACCCGGGCCAGGCGCTGGCCGTCGAACTGTATATCGAAGCCGGTATCCGCAGCGTCGAAATTGGCACCGTAATGTTTGGCGCCGATCCGCATACCGGTGAGGAGCGCCCTGCCCGGCTGGACTTGTTACGTCTCGCCATTCCCCGCCGGGTCTATACGCAAAGCCACATGGACTACGTGCTCGAGGCGATTGGACTCATATGGGAGAGACGTGGCCATATCCGAGGCATGCGCATCGTGCGGGCACCCCGGTTTCTGCGACATTTCACCGCCGAATTCGAGTGGGTCTGAGCGAGAGAAAAAGTCCTTTTTCCTCGTGTTATCAGTAGCTTAAGCCTATATTGTATAAATACAAGGGGTATCCATTTAGCTCCACATGGTACAAGATGTAGTGGTGCCAGAAAGTCTCAAAATGCCGGTTTCAGGCTGTGATTACCCTCGAACCTGGGCTCAATTTCTCGACTGGTTTCCTGATGAAGCGGCGTGCCGAGAGTACCTTGAAGATATTCGCTGGCGCGACACACTTCGAAGACCGATTCGTGGTGACCGATTAATGAAACGGCTCACACACAAAATTCCTGACGGGCCCTTCCTATCCTTAGTTTGATTCGACCAGCGGCACCACCAACGCCAGCTCCGCATCAATGGTCGCATTCATCTTGTTCTCGAGTTGATAGAAACGCGCAACTTTCAACATCGGTAAGACCTTCCTGAACTGCCGAACGTATTTCTTCCGTTTGCGCAGCAGGTCGTTTTTGATGTCGAAATAGCTATCAAGCATTTCTTCAGCATATTCGTCTGTCAACGCACCCGACTCGTATTGCCGCACATAGTCCGTGATCAGCGCTACATAACGATCCTGAATCGGCATCATGTCCGAACGGTAATCCTCGTAAAGCGGCCAGAATGCGGCCTCCTCATCAGCTGTCATGCGAAGGTCTTCACGAATGATCGTCTCCCGGCCTTCCTGGATCATCGCTCGTGCGGTGGCAAGTTCCTGATTGGACAGTATGTCCGAGCCGCCGCCTTGCGCTGACACGCTTGTAACGGCTGCAACAACCAAAAACAGTCCAAGAACCCGGGAAAGTGGATTAGTCATCAAGTTGTCACTCCGCTGCAAGACAGGAACCTGCTTAGGTTGCCGAGATATGCCCGAGGATACCACCCAGCGCATTGCAGCTGATAGAGCTCTTTCAGGGCTGGTTGGTTCCGCTCGTTTCTTGCGAACCACCGATACGGTAAACTGCCCAGCACAGCATCTGTACCCAGCCAGAATCTAAAGGACATCCTAAATGCCCACCGTTCAGTCCATGAAGCGAGTCTCTATACTAACAACGACTTTTTGCTGCCTGATATTGGTGGCGTGCACCATCGTCGAAACGCAGAGCTTCCGGGCCACTGGTACCACGAACATCGACTCGGCGTACATTGCGACGGACGCCGACTTCAGCCAGTACGACCGATTGCTCGTTGATGACATGGGTATTTTCTTCCCCGAAAGGGTGCGCATGTCAGAAGAAGAACTGGCACGTATCCGGCAGATATTTCGCGAGTCCTTTCTGAAGGAGTTAAGCGAGTACGAAATCACTCAGGAACCGGGACCGGGAATGCTTCGAGTGACGGCTTCACTGGTAGATCTGAGAGACGCAACCTATGGCGAAATACCGAATCTGCGCAGGGACATGCGCGATGCTGCCCGTCCTGGAGCCCTGCTTTTTCTGATGGAGTTGAGGGACTCCGGCACTGATCGTGTGCTTGCGCGTGCTGGAGACAGTGACACTGCGCCACGTTTTGCGTCAGGCGAGAATCGGGAACCGGATTGGACTGCAGTGGAATCGGCCGCCCAACGCTGGGCGGCCCTGTTTCGCGCTTTTCTCGATCAGAACCTCGGAAACTGACGCCTAATTGGCAATGCCCTCGAGCCCTTCCCGGAGAGCGCGACCCCAGCGCCTGACCAACCGCCGCACCTCGGCCGTATTCGTTACGCGGTTCGACTCCGTCCAGCCACCGCTCAAATCTTCAGCCGCATCGCGGTCGATAGCACGGGCGAGAATGGCGTTCGTAATGGAATCGCGAATCTCAATCACCAGTGTCGCCTCGCCAACGGAGCTGAGAAAGACATGGACACGACCGGAAATGTTGTCCGGCGGTACGTAAGAGACCACATCCAGAAGCGCGCCACGAATCAGCAATACGTCCGGGCCGGCCTCGTCAACGATGGTAAACCGTTCGCTCCTGGCCAACTCTTCCTGGAACGCTTCGCGGACCGTCTGCTCGAAACGTTCTTTTTGCTTTTCGGTCACTTCGTAGGGCCCTCCCCGTGATCGTGACATCCATGTACGCCCCGCTTCGCCGCCAGGGCGATATTCGACTCCGGCACCCTCAAGCTTGATTTTCGTATATCCGGAGAGACTAACGCCCGGCTTCGCCCATGCTTTGTCAGCCGCAGAGTTCAATACCTCATGCAGGCCATCAAATGTCACCTCTGCAGTTGGGCTGGAATCAATTGTCGGCGCTGTCGTTGTGCAACCAATACTGAAAACCGCGACCAATAGCTTCAATGCGACACTGAGCGGTTTCGTGTTCTTTTCTGTTCTCATAGTTCTTTCCTGTAGTTATTATGCTGTCATTTGGATGCACTCCGAATGACGCAGAGAATCCCGAATGGACGGGCAATACGATGAAGCAAAACGCGATCGCGCATCAAGCTGATACCTAGTGATACCTGTAGCATCTTGTAACAATCTCCTGAGCACTCCCGGTACTCGTTGATATAGAATCCGTTTGCTTGCTTGATCGAAATCGCGTTCCGCTTAAAGGAGTTCCAATGCCAACAGGCCCATTCAGAGCAATCATGCTCGCATTATTGTCCATACTGCTGGCAACGTGCGCAGCCTCAACACGGGTCGCGAAGACCTACTCGGACGATGCCTACGCAAATTCATCTTTCAGCAACTTCCTGGTGATTGGTGTAGCCGGCAACTACAACTCCCGGGCACAGTTCGAACGGGCAGTTGTTTCCGGCCTCAGAGCTGAGGGTGCCTCGGCCAGCGCCTACTATTCCGTCGTACAGGGCAACGAGCCGATCAGCCGCGATGCGGTATTGGGGGCGGTTCAGTCCGGCAGTTTTGACGCCGTATTGGTAACGCGTGTGATCGGTCAACAGACGGATGTGGATGTGAAAAGTGGCTCTGCGGGGGCAAAAGCAACGACGATTGGCGGGAGACCAATCAACTTCTTTCGCTACAACTACGAAGAGCTGAACGAGCCTCAAAGCATCAATTTCAACACGACCGTCGTGCTGGAAACCGAACTTTTCTCGTCCGCCGACGAAAAAATGATCTGGGCCATTCAGTCATCAAGCACGGATGCCGCAGTCGTTGGAGTGCTCATTGACAACACCGCGACATCGATTGTCAGTCGCCTTCGCCGGGACGGCCTCATCGGCCACTGACTCAGAAATCCCAGCCCAGCGACGTATTGACGCCGTAGTCGTTTTTCTCCGCTCCAAGAACGATTGGTTTGCTGTCGTAGAAACTCAGCTTCCGGAAGGGTAAGGAGAACCGCGTCCTTGTCACAGCGGCTCCCTTAGACGAGAATGCGCTTGCAATGCGTGGATTTGGCCACGCAGCACACCAAGAGAGCATCAATGCACCGAATAACCAAGTCAGCGGCGCTGTGCGCGCTGCTAACGCTGACAGCTTGTGCCAGCCCGCCAGCGGCTGTCTCCGCTGCGGCAAGCCTGGGGCTCGCCGCTGTCGGTATCCAGACGGAGCCTGAATCCTGTGCGGCGCAACTGGGTAGTAGCAGACGATCGCAGCACGATGAGCTGGACTCCAGTGATATCCGGATGGTGAACTGGAATATTCATAGAGGCAGCGATCCGGCATGGACAGCCGATCTGGCGACAATGACGGGCGAACTCGACCTGATGATATTCCAGGAAGCCTCGTTGAATTCGAACGCCTGGGGTGTGGTGGCTTCCGACCAGTACCGCTCATTTGCTCCAGGCTATCGCACGAAGCGGTCGGTGACGGGCGTCATGACCGTCAGTGCCGCACAGCCATTGACGCAGTGCAACCTCGTGAGCCTGGAGCCCTGGCTCCGCTCGCGGAAAGCCACATTGATCACCGAGTATGGATTGACCGGTACCGATCAGACGCTGTTGGTCGTCAACACCCACGCCGTGAACTTCACGTTTGGCGTTCGTGTTTTTCAGGAACAGATTCGACAGCTGCAGTCTGTCATGAGCGAACACCCGGGCCCGATCCTGCTGTCCGGTGATTTCAACACCTGGCGCAGGCGACGGTCCGAGATCCTGCATGAGGCGGCCAAAAGCCTCGGACTCGCGATGCTGGATTACGACGAGGATCACCGCAAGCGAGCTTTCGGACAGCCGCTGGATCATATCTATGTCCGCGGCCTCCAGGTGATCGACGCGACGACACGCCGTGTAGGCTCGTCGGACCACAACCCGATGTCGGTGCGATTACGCTTGTGATCAGACGCGCTACCGTTGCAGGGATCGAACGATGAGAGTCATTGTCGCCTTCGCGCTCTTGGCATGTCTGCTGCCGCCGGGCGCACGCGCCGACGAGGCCCCGGCGGAGATCGAATATCTGCTCAGTACTATCGGTAGCAGCAATTGCACATTCATTCGCAATGGCAAACAACACGATGCGCAGGATGCCGAAGCTCACCTGCGGATGAAATACCGGCGAGGCAAGCGCTACGCGCCGACGAGCGAGAAATTCATCGAGCGTTTGGCCAGCAGTAGTTCTTTGAGCAATAAGCCGTACTACATCGAATGCGAAAGCGAGGAGAAGATGGCGTTCGGCCAGTGGCTTATGCAACAACTAAACGAGTACCGAGCCAGCTCGGATGACGATGATGAAGGCCGTAATTCCTCAGGAACTGCCAACCACTTGTGATCCATGTCTGGATCCATTGTCAGTCGCCTTCGCCGGGACGGCCTCATAAGTCGCTGACTCAGAAATCCCAGCCCAGCGACATATTGACGCCGTAGTCGTTTTTCTCCGCTCCCAGAACGACTGGATCGCTGTCGTAGCTGTCGTAGAAGCTCAGTTCCCAGAAGAGGTCCTCAATCATTTCCCATCTCAGGCTGATATCGAATTCGCCACGGACCCTGCCGGTGTCCGTTAGATTCGGAATGAGTTGCAGCTCGGTCGACAGGTCCAGCTCCGGCGAATCGTAGCGAAACCAGCCCCACCGCAAGGTGCCAATTGCCTCCCAGGTGTCCTCGTCTGGCAGACCACTACTCACGTTTTCCCGGCTGAACAGCAGACCGCCCGTGAGCGACAGGTCCATCGTATTCGATTGCTTCAATATTCGTCCGCCACCTGCGCCAATTGAGGTTCGCAAGTCGACACCGAGTTCGTCGTTTCGATTCAGACTAAGCATGCCACCCGTCAACCAGCGATTTGGCCACAGACGTGTGTAAGAGAGATCGACGCTTTCTCTTTGGCTGGACTCGCTGCCCGCACTGTCGGACGTTGTTGCATCGACTCGCAGACTTACAATTCTCGTCTCGGTCCGATAGTCCATGTCGAGGCCGAAATGCAGCTGCTTGATTTGGCTCGCTTGGGCGAAGTTGTATCCGGCCGTGATATCGCCATCGAGTCGGCTGACACCTCTTTCCTCGATCGGCGTCATCAGGACGACGGCGCCGGATTCCAGTTCAACAGGCCCTGACTGTGTTTGCACGACGGTCAGGTACTCGCTTTCGCCACGCTCAAGATGACCCAGGTATCTCTTACCCTCTTCGGTCTCGACCTGGATATTCTGATCGCTGCTCAAATACGCAACGTCGCGCCATTCAATTGAAATCGTATCTGTCGCGTCTGTCTTGAAGCGGAGTCTGCCTCGCTCGAGCGACTTGACCTCGCCCGTTAGCCGATCGCCATTATTGAAGATAACAACGTCTGTCTTCGGTGCACTGAGCGCCGGCATGACGGCCAGTGCAATAAGCAGGCACCACAACCCATGTTTTGCCATAACTCGTATTCCTCTGGTTTCTATCCAGCGTTCTTCTGTAATATCAGGCGCAGGCCCATTGTATCGCAGAGAATCTCCAACAATAACCATGCGAACTTTCCATAGATGTTGCGTCCTGATTTGTCTTGTCCTGTCGTCGGGCTGCGAAAGAAGTCCCGCCGATTTACGTTTCGTGACGCCGATTTCCCCGATAGATCAGAAGATTGCCACGGATTTCGTCGATCTGCTGGATCGTGAGTCTGCAGTCAGGAT
>SMUX01106591.1_pt1 | contig 14500 bp, 14 predicted proteins | sample 2456431 | NCBI WGS metagenome assembly SMUX01 (sample SAMN11095930, study PRJNA526329) | marine sediment metagenome | biome: Marine sediment; feature: Surficial sediment; material: Deep marine sediment; isolation source: Hadal surficial sediment | place: Pacific Ocean | collected 2014-11 | depth... | reverse complement strand
CGATGAATCGGCCGCGGAGCGCACCAGAGCGAGTGTCGGCCCGGAGGGCCGTACGGAGCGCCCAGGAAGGCAAACCGATCAGCGGCGGCGGATGCATTCGCCGTCGCGTACCAGAGCGAGTGTCGGCCCGGAGGGCCGTACGGAGCGCTAAAGATAATCAACGCCGCGGGCGTAGCATCCTCGGGTTCAGGCCCGCCGGATCCCACACCGAGACGATCCCGCCTCCGGTCTCACTTGTCCCCGCGTAGTAGACGTTGGTGCCCCGGGCGTTCTTGATCGACAACGCCCCGCCCCGACCGTCCGGGGCGAGACCGACCTTGATGATCGCATGTCCGTCGCTGTTCCACAGGTTCAGCAGCCCGCCCTGCTCGCGGGCGCCCACCGCGAAGAGCTTGGTGCCGGCGGGGTTCCGAAGGACGATGGTGGTCCCCGTGTCCGGTGCGGCGTCTACAGAGAAGACGAGGTTGCCCTCGTCGTCGCCGACCGCGATCCTCCCGCCTTGGTCGGAGCGGCTGCGGGCGGAGAAGATCTGGCTGCCCGCGGCGTTGAAGAGCTCCACGAACCCACCGTCTCCCGATCCGGAGACGCCCAACGCCGCCACCACGTTGCCGTCGCGATTGATCAGCTGCGTTACCCCGCCCTCGGTGCGGCCCTCGGCCCGCAGACACGGCCGACCGGCGGCGTTGGCCACCTCGAGCAGCCCGGCGCCGTCCTGATCGGCGTCGGCACAGATCACCGCTTGCCCCTTGGAGTTGTTGACGTGCAGCGACCCGCCGCCGGCGTGGGCGGTGGCCGCGAAGACCGTCGTTTCCATCGTGTTCTGCAGGCTCAGGTGGCCGCCGCTCTTACCCGCGTAAGCGGTCACCGCGGGCCGGTCCTTCGGGCCCAAGAGGACCATCCGACCGCCATGCTCGGTGGCGTAGATGCGAAAGACCCTCGCGCCCTTGGCGCTCCAGACGCCCGCCTCTCCGCCCGCGGGGGTGGCGAACGCCCCGAAGATGTTGCGACCGGCGTTGTTCCACATCGCCAGGTCGCCCCCCGAGTCGTTGGACCACGCCCGGAAGATGTTCTGACCCTCGCTGGTCCACAGGTCGATTTGCCCGCCGCGGGGGCCGGCGCTGGTGGCCGCCACCACCCGGCCGTCGGTGTCGACCACCTCGAAGCGGCGAGCCTGGATCACCTCGTGCACGCTCTGGCGCGCCGCCGCGGCCAGGCAAACGCCGGCCACGATCGCCCCGGCGAGTCCGAAGCAGACCGTGCGGTAGCGCCGGGCGTCTTGGCGGCCCCGAATCACCTCATGCTCCAGGGTGTCCAGTCGTCGTTGCAGCTCTTGCATCGTGTTCATGGCGTGCTCTTTCGAGTGCTTGGGTGGACCTGGGCCGAGACGTCCCCTGGCGGGGCGGATCAGCCGCCCCCAAGTCAAAGGGGCTCTCCTTAGTTACCGGCCGCGGGGCTACTGGGCTTCATCGGACCGTCCGCGGGGCGTCATTGGTCCCGATGTGCGATTACCGACCAGGCGGCGGCATAGAGCCCCGCCCGCAGGGGTAACGAGGCGGGGTACCCTTCTCTTGCCCGCTCGACCTGGGCGGCATCGAGTTGGACGATGGCGATGGGGTCGGTCGTCTCCAGGAGGACAGCTCCGTCGGGGCCGACCGCCAGAGAGGGGCCGCCCAGCTCGACGCCCTGCTCGGGACGGGGACGATTGACCGACAGCACGTAGACGCCCCCGGTGATGGCGGTGGCTCGCATGACCACCCGCCACCTCGGGTATGTCCGCTGCTCGGTCGCCCGGGGCACGGCGATGACCGCCGCCCCCTCCGCCGCGAGCAGATGCGAGCACTGCGGGCGGTTGATGTCGGAGCAGATCTGCACGCCCAGGCGCAGGGCGAAGGCATCGATCGTGGCCGGGGGCTCCGTTCCGGGCCGGTAGTGGCTGCTCTCCCAGAAGCCGGGCTCCTCGGGCAGGTGCAGCTTGCAGTACGTGCCGACCAGGGCTCCCTCGGCGTCGAAGATCATCGCGGTGTTGTGGCGCTGGGTGGTGTCGGGGTCGCGGACGATCGCCCCGCCCACCAAGCCGATCCCCGCCCCCCGGGCCGCCGCGGCCTGCGCCCGGCACCTGGGACCGTCGGGCGGCTCGGCATCCTCCTCGGAGGTCTCCCGGGACGCGGGCGACCAGGGGTTCAACGGAAGCTCGGGCAGGACGGCGAGGTCGGCGCCGAGCCCCTTCGCCTCGGCCAGACGTCGCTGGAGGTCGTCCCGGGCCGGCCCGAAGAAGACCTCGCTGATCAAGGCGACGGTAAACGTACCGTGCGTCATGTCCGTTCAGCTTAGCCGGCCATGACCCCCCGATTCGCTCGACGCCGGTTTTTCCGCGCCCCGCACCGCCGATGCCGATGACATGACGGGAAGAGCTCTCAGGTGGAAACCATCGCGCACCAACGCCTGAAGCGGCTGGCCGCCGCCTACCTTCGTCAGCTGGGCTGTCAGGCTCTGGCCACCGAGGTGGGCTGTCCCATCGCCCGCTACCGGGTCGACGTCGCCGGATACGTCGATACCTCGGGGCGGTGGGTCCGTCGAGCCGCCAAGAGGGCGCGCTGCAAGCCCTGGACGATCCTGATCGAGTGCAAGCAGTCGCGAGCGGACTTCCTGCGCGACGGCCGGGAGCTGGCGGCCCTGCTCGATCTGCGGGGGAAGCTTCTGGGCATCTGCCGGTCGCTCGAGGAGAAGCGCATCAAGGTCGAGGAGCCCCATCTTCGGTCGTCGGCTTCCTCGCTCTTCGGGGAGCTGGAAGCGTGGGACTTCTCCGCGAGCCGGCTGCCGGCCTACCGCCGCGTGCTGCGGAACCTGCGCCGGCTGGATCAGAAGCTCTACGGCGAGACCAAGTTCTGCATGATCGCGCGGTATCACCTCGCCGATCGGCTGTACATCGCCGCCCCGCGGGGGTTGATCCGCCGGCGGGAGCTGCCCGCGGGATGGGGCCTGCTCGAGTGCCCGCCGCAGTGCGTCGAGACCGCCGTTGACGGCGGGCTGGTGGTCGCGGTGGAAGCGCCGCCGCTTTCGAGCCGGGCGCGACACCGCCAGCGGCTGCTGCGCAACATCGCCGTGGCGGCGAGCAATCAGCTATCGTGTTGACGCGATGCACGAGGCGGCGCCCGCATCCCGAGTGATCACCACGCTGCCCAACGCCCTCTCGATGCTGCGGATCGTGCTGGCGGTCGCCTTTCCCGTGCTGCCGGAGGACTGGCGGCTGGGGGTGGTGGCCGCCGGGGCGCTGAGCGACTGGCTCGACGGGCTGATCGCTCGGCGCTACGGCGCGTGCAGCGTCACCGGCGGGCTCATCGATGCGGTCGCGGACAAGGTCTTCGTGCTCAGTGTGCTGCTCACGCTCACCTTCGACGGGCCGCTCGAGTTGTGGCAGACGGCCCTCGTGCTCACCCGCGACCTCATGGTGGCCGGGCGAGCGGTGCACGTGGTGGTGCGGCGCGAGTGGTCGGCCTTCCGGCGGATGCCGGCCCGGATGCTCGGCAAGGCGGCGACGGTCGCCCAGTTCGCGCTGCTCGTGGCGATCCTTGTCCAGCCGATGGTCGACCTCGTGGAGGTGACCTTTGCCGCCACCGTCGTCCTCAGCCTCCTGGCGGCGGGCGATTATCTGGCGCAGTTCGTCGGGGCGCTGCGGGCGGAGGCGTGACGGGAGCCTGCTCGAAGTATCGCTAGGCCGCGCCGGCCTGGTCGCGGTAGGTCAGCGTCGGGAGTGGGGGTGGGGTTTGGCCCTGGTAGGCCCAGCGGTTGCGACCCGCCTTCTTTGCCACGTAGAGCTGCTTGTCCGCAGCGGCCATGAGCTCGGTGGCCGTCGGCGGGACCTCGTAGTCGGCGGTCGCGGCCACGCCGACGCTGACCGTCACCCTTGCGGCGCGACCGCTTGTCTCGATGACCAGGTCTTCGGTCGCCTTGCACACCCGGGCGGCGATTCGGCCGGCGCCCTTGGGGCCGGTGCGCACCGCCAGGACCGCGAACTCGTCCCCGCCGTGACGGGCGGCCAGGTCGACCTCGCGCAGCACGTTCTCGATCGCGGCGGCGACGCGCTTGAGGACCAGGTCGCCGGCGTGGTGACCGTAGGTGTCGTTGATCTGCTTGAATTCGTCGATGTCGATGAGCAGCACCACGAAGTCGCCGTGGCCGCGCCGCAGCCCCTTGATCGCCTCGTCGAGCTTCTCGTCGAACTTCGCCCGGTTGGCGATGCCGGTCAGGGCGTCGGTCGTGGCCCGGTGGAGAAGCTCTTCATTCGCCGCGAGCGTTCGGATCTGCTCGAGATGGGCCACCATGCCGACGCTCGTCGCTTCTTCCTGGGCCTTTTCGTACAGCCCGAGCACGAAGAGCTCGCTGCCGCTGGAGATCTCGAAGATGTCGGCGACCTCGTGGAAGGAAGCGAGGATATCGTCGGCGACGTGCTTCCACTGCTCCTCGTCGAGCTTCAGGGTGTTCTCGACGAGGTCACGGGCGGTGGCGATCTCCTTCGCGTCCGCCGCCGGCTGGCCGGCGGGAACGAAGAGCGGCACGAGCCGCACGGCCACGTGGACCGCCCGCTGCAAGGGTCCGGACTCCCACGGGGCGTCCTGCGGCTGATGCTGGTGCTCCACGGCCTGGACCAAGAGCCGCGGCAGCTGCCAGTCGGCGAGCATCGCCGCGCCGAACTGGGCATGATCGACGCCCAGGAGCTTGTGCTCGGTCTCGACGAGCGATTCCCCGCGGGCCGTGGCCCGCAGCACCTGGTTGTACTTCTCGGGAAGGCCGTAGGCGAGCGCCAGGCGGCCCATTCCCGCCAGGAGCGCGGCGGTGAAGGCCTCCTCGCGATCGACGATGAAGTGGTCGGCCGCCAGGCGCCGGGCGATCGCCGCGGCGAGGAAGCTCTCGATCCAGAAGCGCTTGAAATCGAAGCCCGGGCAGTCCGGCTTGTTCTCGGGCACGGAGAGGGAGAAGCCCAGCGCCGTGAGCTTCACCGCCCGCAGGCCCATGATCAGCACGGCGTCCCGCACTGAGTTGACGTCGCGGCCGATGCCCACCGCGGCCGAGTTGGCGTATTTGAGCAACCGTCCCGACAGGGCGGGATCGGACATGATCACTTCCGCGATCTCCTGGCTTTCGCTGTCCTCGCTCCGGCACAGCTCGAGCACGCGGATGGCGACGCCCGCCGGGCTGGGCAGCCGCCGGCTCGCCTTCAATCGCGACAGGAGCGAGGTGGCTGGCGTGGATGTCATGCCGACCTCCGGCCCTTCTCAACCCTTGGCGTGGACGGGCGACTTCGACTTCTTCGCGAAGAACTGGGAGAGGTGGGCCATCATGTCGTCGGTCGAGCAGAGGCCCGAGAGGGCGAGCGCCTCGGCGATCTCCGTGGCCGCCCGCACCTGCTGGATGCGGAGGAGGGTTTCGATCTGGGCTCGCGTGAGCATGCCCATATTGCGGGCGATCTCACCGAAGGGCGAGTGGGTCTGCCGCTGGTCATCGAGAATCGCGTCGATGTCCGGTCCGGTGATCATCCCGTAGCTGAAGGCGATCGAGCCGATCGGCTCCGGCGCGCCGCGGAGCAGATCACGCATGCCACCAGCCCCGGAGGAAGGTAGCACGCCCTGGGCGACGAGGTACTCGACGAACGCTTTGCGCATAGCGTGGTCTCGCGGGGGACAGCCGCCTCCTTCGCACAGACGTATCGTCGGATCTTGATCGAATGTTGATCGCAAACCCGCCGACAAATACGCCGGGCTGAGGGGTTCGCCGGTCCGGGAGCGGCGCTCGTGCGGCGAGGTGATTATCGGCTCCGGCCGGCGCCGCGCCGGGAGGTCCGTCCGCGGGCGCGCGTTTGGGGGACCGAAGCGCCGTGAAGTGTACGGCCGTGATTTTGCAACGGTTTAGCCTTCCTGCCCCCTGACCGATACGAACTACTCTCGGACTACGCAGGAAGATCGGCGAAGGAGCCGTTGGCGCTATGGATCGTCTCGGTGGTGGCAGAAAACCCAGGCGGCCGCACCGCTTGCTGGTGCGCGGCGAGTCGGTGATCGCCTCGACCGGGCTCCTCCTGGCGGCGCTCTTGCTGGCCTTCATGGGCGCTACTGGGTATTGGACCCTTCGCGTCCAGCGCGAGGCCGTCGAGTCGGCGCAGCTCGACGAGGTGCGCTCGCTCGGCGTCCTGCTCTGTGAGGCGGTCGCCGTCATGCTCCCGCTCGACCAATTGTCGACCACGCGCCGCCTCCTGCTGGAGGCCGGGCGCAACTACGACCTGACGGAATGCCGGGTGGTGCTCGCCGACGGGCACATCGTGGCCGACATCGATCCGTCGAACATCACGCTGCTCGAGCTGCCGCCGGCCTGGTCCGGGGCCGCGGCCGGCGACGCGACCGAGGCGTCGATCGACGGCACGCTGCGGCTCGGCTACCCGATCTCGATTCCGGGGCGGGGCACCGCCCGCCTGGAAATGGTCGCGGCGGTGAAGACCCGGCCCTGGCACTACTGGGAGGCCCAGGCGGGGGTCGGCATCATCGGCGCCGTGGCGCTGGTGGGGCTGCTGCTGGTGTACCGGCACGTGCGGGCCCGCCTCATGCCGCTGGGGTTCATCCGCGAGGCCCTGCTCGCCATGGGCTCCGGCGAGAAGACCGCGGCCGCCCTGACCATCCGGGAGGAGCTGGGCGCCGAGGCGCGGGCCTGGAACGCTCTGGTGACCGAGCGGGAGCGGGCCGGCAAGGAGCGCCTCGGCGAGGCGATCGAGGAGATGGTGAAGTCTCGCGGTAGCGGCAGCAGCAACCTCGACGGCGCGATCGACGCGCTCTGGTACGGCGTGCTGCTCGTCGATCGCGATCTTCAAGTGACCTACTCCAACGGCGCCGCGGCGGTCTACCTGCGGGTCGATCGGAGCAAGATCGTGCACGCCGAGCTCGGCGACGTCGTGGCCGACCGGAAGATCGTCGAATCGGTGGGCAACGTGTTCACCGCCTCCGTGCGCCACCGCACCGCCATCGAGCTCGACAACCGCGGCGGCGACAACGGCAACGAGGTGCTCCGCTTCACCATCCGCGCCGTCGGCCGCGACGATCCCAGCATGGCCATCATCGTCATCGAGGACGTCACGCAGCTCCGGGTCGCCGAGGAATCGCGCAACGCCTTCGTGACCCAGGTGACCCACGAACTGCGCTCGCCGCTCACGAACATCCGGCTGTCGGCGGAGACCGCCATCGAGGACGGCGAGGCGGCGCCCCACGTCCGGGCCAAGTGCCTCAACGTGATCAACCAGGAGGCGAAGCGGCTCGAGCGGGTCGTCAGCGACATGCTTTCGGTGGCGGAGATCGAGGCGGGCACGCTGACCCTGCGCCGAGACGACGTCCGCCTCGACGCTCTCTTCGAGGATATCCAGGCGGACTACGCGGGCATGGCCGCGGAGAAGAACATCACGCTGGAGTTCAACCTGCCGCCGAAGCTGCCGGTGATCATGGCCGACCGCGACAAGCTTGCCCTCGTGCTTCATAACCTCGTCAACAACGCAATCAAGTACACCGAGCAGGGGGGGCGGGTCATCGTGAACGTGGATCTCAAGCTCGATGCGCTCATGGTGGACGTCATCGACAACGGCATCGGGATCGGCGAGGACGACATCGACAAGGTGTTCGAGAAGTTCTACCGCGCCAAGGACGAACGCGTCGGCGAGGTGACGGGGTCGGGGCTGGGCCTGGCCCTGGCGCAGCAGGTGATCCGCTTGCACGGGGGGGAGATCTGGGTGGAGTCGAAGCTTTCCAAGGGCAGCACCTTCAGCCTGAAGCTTCCGGTGGCCGCAAAGGTCGCCTGATGAGCCATGGAGATTGCGCAGCACCATCACGGGGCCGTGGCCGTCATTCAACCGGTGGGTCCGCTCACCCAGGAAGACGCGGACGAGCTGAAGAGCCGGATGCTCGAGGTGCGCCGCAGCAGCCTGGGGCGGCTGGTCCTGGACGCCTCGACCATTCCCTACGTCGACAGCCGGGGCCTGGAGGTGCTCGTAGAGGTGGCCGAGGAGCTGGCCCAGGGCGGCCAGGCGCTCAAGATCTGCGGGGCGAATGAGGTCTTCCGAGAGGTGCTCGAGCTCACCGAGCTCACCTCGGTGTTCGAGCACTTCGTCGACGTGAACTCCGCGGTGAGGAGCTTCCTGTGACCGCGCCGGCGGCCCGGATCCGCGTGGGCGAGGCCCTCGTCGAGGAGGGCGTGCTCTCCCGGGAGCAACTCGAGCAGGCGCTCTCGCTGCAACGGGCGAAGGGGCTTCGGCTCGGCGAGCTGCTCGTCTCGGAGGGCATGATCAGCCCGACCACCCTCGTGCGGACCCTCAGCAACTGCCTGAACGTCCGTGGCTGCCTCCTCCGCCACGGCCTCATGGACCCGGCGCTCCTGGGCCTGATCGGCGAGGAGGAGGCGGTACGCCTCAAGGTCATGCCGATGTTCAAGGTCCACGACACGCTGACCGTGGCCATGGCCGAGCCGCAGGCGCTGCCCACCCTGGACACGCTGCGGCGCCTGACGCGGTGCCGGATTCGACCGGTGCTCGCCCTCGAGCAGAACATCAGCGAGTTCATCAACAAGTACGCCGGCGGCAACGCGGACATCGACGAGTTCCTGGCCACGCTGACCGACTCCGAGGTCCACCTGGTCGAGCGGGAGACCGTGGACGAGGGACCGGCCACCGACCTCGACAACATGGTCGCCGGCAGCCCGATCGTCAACCTCGTCAACATGGCCCTGCTCACCGCAATCCAGGATGGAGCGAGCGACATCCACATCGAGCCGGATCGCAAGGGCACCCGCGTGCGGTACCGCATCGACGGCGTCCTGCGGGAGCTCATGAACCCGCCCCCGGGCATGCACGCGGCGATCGTCTCGCGGGCGAAGGTGATGGGCAAGATGGACGTCGCCGAGAAGCGGCTGCCGCAGGAGGGACGGATCCGCATCGTCGCCGAAGGCCGCGAGATCGACCTGCGCGTCTCGAGCATGCCCACCCTGCTCGGCGAGAAGATGGTGATCCGGATTCTCGACAAGGACAACCTCAGCATCCGGCTCGAGGACCTCGGATTGCGGGCCGAGGCGCTGGCGGCCTTCCAGCGGGTCCTGCGGCAGCCCCACGGGCTGGGGCTGGTGACCGGCCCCACCGGCAGCGGCAAGACCACCACCCTCTACTCGGCGCTCGACCTGCTGCGGAGCCCGGAGCTGAACATCGTCACCATCGAGGACCCCGTCGAGTACCAGCTCGACTACATCAACCAGGTGCAGGTGCACGAGGCGATCGGCGTCACCTTTGCCCGGGCGCTGCGGAGCATCCTGCGCCAGGATCCCGACGTCATCATGGTGGGCGAGATCCGAGACGAGGAGACCGCCCGGGTGGCGGTGCAGGCGGCCCTCACCGGGCACCTCGTCCTGGCGACGCTGCACACGAACGACGCGCCGGGCGCCGTGGCCCGGCTGCTCGACATGGGCATCGAGCCGTACCTGCTCTCGAGCGCCATAAACGGGGTGGTGGCCCAGCGTCTCGTCCGCACGCTCTGCCCCGGATGCGTCACCAAGTACTACCCGAGCGAGCAGGTCCTCGCCGACGCGGGCCTGGGCGACCAGACGGGGCTCGCCTTCTCCAAGGGCGCCGGCTGCCAGCAGTGCCACAACAGCGGCTTCCGGGGCCGGTCGGGCATCTACGAGGTGATGGAGGTGACCGCGGGCGTGCGGCGACTGATCCACCAGGCGTCGCCGTCGCACGAGCTGCGCTCGAAGCTGCGCGAGGACGGCGTCGGCACGCTCCGCGACGAGGGCGTGCGGCTGGCCATGCGGGGCCAGAGCAGCCTCGAGGAGGTCCTGCGAGCGACGCACACCGACGAGGAGCCGGGAGGGCAGGCGACGGGTCCGAAGGGACGCGGCACCTCTGATGCCGCGAGGGGTTCGAGGAGGGCCGTGGCATGAAGGTGGCGTACAAGGCATACGACGAGACGGGCACCGAGGTTTCCGACTCCGTCGAGGCCGCCAGCCTCGCCGAAGCCACCGAGCGGCTGCGGCAGCGCGGTCTCTACGTGACGAGCATGATCGAGGACGCCGGCCCGCCCGAGGCCGCCCCGGCCGCTGCGCCGGCGCGGCGGCAGCAGCGGGGCGGGCGGCTCAAGAACGTGGCCATCTTTGCGCGGCAGCTCGCCGTGCTCATCCGCACCGGAACGCCGCTGGCCCAGGCCCTCCAGGCGGTCACCCGCCAGGCCCCGCCGGGCCCCTGGAGAACGGTCCTGACCGATCTGCACCGGCAGATCGAGGAGGGCAACACGCTCTCGCATTCGATGGAGCTGCACCCGACCTACTTCGACCCCGTCTGCACGAGCCTCATCGCCGCCGGCGAGTCGTCGGGCCAGCTCGAGAAGATGCTCGATCGGCTCTCGAACCTCACCCGCCAGCAACTGAAGATCCGGCGGTCGGTGACCGCCGCGCTGATCTATCCGATCCTGCTGGGCGTGGTGGGCATAACGGTGGTGACCGTCATGATCGGCTTCGTGCTGCCGCGCTTCAAGGACCTCTTCTTGAGCCTCGACGCGCCGTTGCCGCCGTCGACCGAGATACTCATGGCGTTCAGCGGCTTCCTGCGCTCGAAGTGGTGGCTCGTGGCGATCGTGGGTTCGGTCGCGGGGGTGGGGCTGAAGTTTGCCTCGTCCACCGCAGCGGGCCGGCGCGTATGGGACACCGCGGCCGTGCGGCTGCCGTACGTGGGAGACGTCGTGCGCAGCCTGGTGACGGCGCGCCTGGCGCGCCTGCTGGGGGTGCTGCTGGAGAGCCAGGTGCCGCTCCTGGAGGCGCTTCGGCTCACCCGGGAGTCGACAGGCAACAGCCTCTACGCGAAGCTCATCGGCGACGCCGAGGTTGCGGTGGAGCGCGGCGAGGCGCTCAGCGCCGTCCTGGCCCGAAGCACCCTGATCACTCCCGCCCTCTCCGAGGCGATCCGCCACGGCGAGCAGAGCGGCCAGGTGAGCCCCGTGCTGCTGGACATGGCTGATTTCATGGACGAGGAGAACGACGTCATCGTGCGCACGATATCGAAGCTGCTCGAGCCGATCATGCTCATCGTTCTCGGGGTGGTCGTCGGGTTCATCGCCTTGAGCATCTTCCTGCCGCTCTTCGACCTCACGTCGCTTGCACACGGAGGATGAGCGTGGGGTGGCCGGGCACATCGAGGCGCACGCCGATCGGAATCGACGCCAGTGGCCGATTCATCAACGCGGTGCAGCTGGGCGGCTCGTCACGCAAATGGCGGGTGGAGGCCGCGGCCTCCATTCCGCGCGACGACAGCACGGTGCCCCTGGATGTCGACGAAACCACGCGGATGGTGGAGGTGCTGGAGCGCCAGGGGTTCCGCGGCCACGAGGTGATCCTGGCCATGCCCAACGACCTGCTCCTGACGAAGGTGCTGGAGTTGCCCCCGGCCACGCCCCCCGGCCCCATCCCGCAGATCGCCCGCGTCCAGCTGGCCGCCGCGCACAAGTGCGACGCGCAGACCCTGGAGGTGGCTTGCTGGAACGTGCCCAAGCCGACCCGCGTGAAGGCGGCCACCTGCGTGCTCGCGGTGGCCGCCAAGCACGACGAGGCGAACGGGCTGATCGACATCTTCGAGGCCGCGGGCATGGTGGTCCGCGCCCTCGACGTGCACTCGTGGGCGGTGGCCCGCGCCTGCCAGCCGCTGCTGACCGGGACGTCACCTTCGGCGGCGGTCCTGCGACTGGGGTGGACCACCGCCGACCTCGTGGTGCTGTGCGGCGGGGTGGTGGTCTACGAGCGGGCCCTGGCGGAGTACGGGCTCAATCGCCTGCACATGCTCCTGACGGGCAAGTTCGATCTCGACCGCGAGGTCACCGACTACATCGTCCGAGAGATGGGCCTGCGCTGCGACCTGCCCGGCAACGAGGCCCGGGCCGGCCTGCTGAAGGCGGTGCGCAGCTTCACGATCAGGTACCTCAACCGCATGCTCTCGGAGCTGCGGCTGTCGCTGGCCTACGCGGTGCAGGAGTTCGCGGAGGGCTCCGTCGATCGCCTGCTCATTCACGGGGAGGGGGCGTCGATCCCGGGGTTGGCGGCCCATCTGTCATCGGAACTCGACATGGAGGTGAGGATCTTCGCCCCGAAGGACGTGGCCGAGTGCGGGCCGTCGGTGCGCGACGTGTGCGCCCTGCCGGCGCTCAGCACCGCCGTGGGCCTGGCGCAGCATCCGAGAGAGTGATGCAACCAACCTGTATCAACCTCATCCCGATCGAGCGGCGCCAGGCACGGCGGCGCCGGATCCACCGGCGGGCCTGGGTGGGTGCGTGCGCCTTCTACGCCGTGGTGTGGGTGGCCGTCTTCCTGGTGGCCCGGGGCATCGTCGTGAGCGATGACCGCGCTTTGGGGCAGCAGCTCGAGGACGCGCAGGGCCGGGTCGCGCAGGCGAAGGCGTCGGTGACGGGGCGGCGGGCCGACCTGTCGGAGGCGAGGGCGGCGCTGGAGGCCAACCTGGCCGTGGGCCGGCAGCCCGATTGGAGCGTGCTGCTCGCGCTGCTTTCGACGACGCTCGGCGACGAGGTGGTCCTGCGGACGTGCCGGCTGGGGCCGGTCTGGGGCGGCCCCGCGGGCCGGGCGGGCGCCGACGAGGCCGAGGAGCCGCAGATCATCCAGCTCGAGCTGATGGGCCTCGCGTTGACCCAGCAGGCGGTGACCCAGGTGATCCTTCGGCTGGAGCAGACGCGGCTCTTTCGGTCGGTGAAGCTGATCGACACCCGGCGCGAGCCGTTCATGGCCGGTCACGCCGTCGCCTTTCGGGCCGAGTGCGTGCTCCAGACCGAGCCCCAGATCCAGGAGGTCCCGCGGTGACGGCCCCCAACGCGTCCAAGTGGAAGGTTTGGCACATCGACGCCGTGGGGGCGGGCACCTTTGCCGTGCTCACCGGCATCGCGGTGCTGGTGGTGGTGATGCCCGTGGTGCGCAAGCAGACCGACCATGCGGCCCTTCGGGCCGATGTGGCCCAGCAACGGCAGCTCGCCGCGCAGTTCGACGAGTCGGAGCGGCTGCTCCGCCGGGAGCTTGAGGCGGTCCAGGAGGAGCTGGCGAGCAGCCAGCTTCACCTCCAGCCGACGATGTATCTCAATACCCGGATGGCGCTCATCGTCGAGGTCGCCTCGGCGACCGGCATCGTCATCGACGAGACGCGTTCGGGGACGGTCAAGGTGGGCCCTCGTTACCAGACGGTGCCCATTCACCTCTCCGGCACGGGCTCGTATTCGGACTCCGCGTCGTTCCTCCACCAGCTTCACCTGACCCTGCCCGACACCGGGGTGGTGGGGCTCGAGCTGTCCGGTAAACCCGGCAAACCCGACACCCCGGCGACGTTCCGGTTCGACCTGATCTGGTATGCGGCGCCGGCCCGGGCGGCGGTGCCGCCATAAATAATCGACAAGACGCTTGCCCGTGGCCGCGGTGTATGTTCAGTATGAGCGTCCATGGGCATGACACCAAAGCACAAGGTGTACGCAACGGTTCTCGGGCTCGGCCTGGTGGCCCTGGGGGTGGATCGCGCCTTCCTGCTCGGTCCAAAGAAGGCCTCCGCCCGCGAACTGCCCTCCGAGCGGCTGGTGGCGACCCCGACGGCGCTGGTGGCCGCCGTGGGCGTGGGGGTGTCGACGCGCACGTTATCGAACCCGCGCATGGTGATCGCCGCTCGTCTCGACGCGGTGGCCCGGTCGCGCGGGTTCGACCTGGGCCGCGTCCCCGACGCCTTCGTCCCTTCGTCGGCGTGGATGCCGGTGGAGCCGGTGGCCGGGGGCTCCGGACCGGGCGGGCCGATCACCACGATCATCCCGATCCCCTTCAAGCTGACCGCGGTCATGGCCGGCGCCAACGGCTCCGCGATCATCAACGGCGAGGGCATGGTGGTCGGCGACGTCCTCGACGGCTACAGGCTCGTCGCGGTGGGCTCGCGCTCCGCGGTGCTGGAGCGGGACGGGCACCGGATCGATCTGACTTTGCCGGAGTAAGATTGTCGCGGTCGCCGAGGCTTGGTTGCATCGTCCACCTACGGACACATCTTACCGAGCTCAAGCAGTAGCTCGATCAGATCGAGGACGTCGACCGTGCCATCATCGTTGACGTCCTCCGACCCACAGCCCGGGAACGCCGGCTGCCCGAAGCAATCCAGTAGATCGCGCAGATCCATCACCTCGATCACACCGTCGCCGTTTATGTCCGAGCGACACGAGACTGCTGACGCAACTCTCAAGCCCATCGTGAAGTGACTCGCCGGGTGGGCGATATCGGTGACATAAACTTCGTCCCGGTTCTCCTGGAAAATACGCGATCCGGCCCACTCGCCATCAAAGAGGCGCTCACGAGGGCCATTCCCGTAATCATTGACCTCCTCCAGCCACTCCGAGGCGGCGCCGGAGAGATCGAGCAGTCCCCAAGGCGATTGCACATCGGGATAGGAACCAACCGCGATATGCCAGAGTGG
>SMUX01048318.1_pt1 | contig 14509 bp, 13 predicted proteins | sample 2456431 | NCBI WGS metagenome assembly SMUX01 (sample SAMN11095930, study PRJNA526329) | marine sediment metagenome | biome: Marine sediment; feature: Surficial sediment; material: Deep marine sediment; isolation source: Hadal surficial sediment | place: Pacific Ocean | collected 2014-11 | depth... | reverse complement strand
GGGCGGCAGTTTCCGGCCTGTCGGAACCGTGCACGACATTGGCGTCTATCGAGGCGGCAAAATCGGCGCGTATCGTTCCCGCGTCGGCATCGGCCGGGTCGGTCGCGCCCATGATTTCGCGATTGCGCGCAATGGCGTTCTCACCTTCCAGCACTTGCACCAGGACCGGGCCGGAACTCATATAGCTGACCAGGTCGGGATAAAACGGCCGCTCTTTGTGAACCGCGTAAAACTCGCCGACCCGCTCGGCGGACAAATGCATCATCCGCGACCCGACGATGCGCAGGCCGCCGTCTTCGAAGCGTCTGCAGATCTCGCCGATGATGTTTTTTTCAACGCCATCGGGCTTGATAATCGATAGAGTTCGTTCCATTTAGTGATTTTCCATGTTTTTCGACGGAGATAACGGCAGTTTCACGACTTTTCGTGAATTTATCCGACATTGAAACTTTCGCCGCAGCCACACTCGCCCTTGCTGCGCGGGTTCCTGAACTTGAACGCCTCGTTGAGGCCCTGCTTGATGAAATCCACTTCGGTGCCATCGATCAGCGGCAGGCTATCGCTGTCGACGACGACCTTGACGCCCCGGTCTTCGAACACGGTGTCGTTTTCCTCCACTGCGTCGGCGTAGTTGATGACATAGGCGAAACCGGAACAACCGGTTTTCTTGACGCCCAGGCGCAAACCCAGGCCACTACCTCTTTTTTGCAGATAGGACTTGACGCGGTCGGCCGCGGATTGGGTCAGCGATATGGCCATAACAGGTATTTTCTCACAGCTGTTTTCGAATGTAATCCATTACAGTCTACCGTTTTTTCCATGCCTCCAGCGCATCGTTGATCGCATCTTCGACAATCAACGCCTGCCCCAGCTTTTCCGCCGGCAGGCCCAACTCGTCGGCAAGCTGTTGGGGTGTTTCCTGCATGGCCTGGTCCACTGGCCTGCCGATCATCCGCTCAGCCATGTAATCCGCGGCCGCGATCGTGTGCGGACAGCCATAGGCCTCGAAACGGGCATCGTGTATCTGGTTCGCAATGATCTGCAGATAGAAAACCACATCGCTGCCGGTACGATGTTTGCCGGCGCGGCCGATGACCAGCTGATCCGCGGGCAGGCAGGGACGGCCCGCGTACTGCGGGCGCCGGAAGCGGGACAGGACTGCCTTGCTGTATTCCACTGCGCCAGGTCAGGAACCGTCCGCGGCTGCGGTCCGCGGCGCCAACTCGCGCATGCGGGAGACTTGCCGCGTGGTTTCGGCGATCGCCACATCGATATCGGCCTCGGTGCTAAACCGCCCGACGCTAAAGCGAATCGACGCCTGCGCGAGCTGTTCGTCGCGACCCAGCGCCCGCAGCACATATGATGCTTCGGTACTCGCCGAGACGCAGGCCGAGCCGGAAGAGACCGCCAGCTTGCGCAAGGCCAGCAGCAGGCTTTCACCCTCCACCCCCGCGAAACTGACGTTCAATATTCCGGCCACGCGCCGTTGCGGCTCGCCGTTCAGCCAGACTCCATCGAGCGCCGACAACCCGCGCCAGAGTTTTTCCCTCAGCGCCAGCAGGCGATCGTGCTCGGACTCCAGTTCGGCCTCGGCAATCGCATAGGCTTCGCCCATGCCGACGATCTGGTGGGTCGCCAGGGTTCCCGCGCGCAACCCCATTTCATGACCCCCGCCGTGGATGATCGGTTCGAGCTGACACCGCGGACTGTGACAGACATACAGTGCACCGATGCCTTTGGGCCCATAGATCTTGTGCCCGGTAAACGACATCATGTCCACATTCAACTCGGCCAGGTTGATTGCCAACTTACCCACGCTTTGCGCCGCATCGACATGAAACAGCACGGCGCGTTCGCGGCACAATTCGCCTATCGCCGCGATATCGGTAATGGTCCCGATCTCGTTGTTCACATGCATCAGCGAGACCAGGATGGTGTCGTCACGCAGCGCTTCACCGACTTGTTGCGGGTCGATCATACCCACCGAGGACGGGCTCAGGTAAGTGACCTCGAAGCCTTCCTTTTCCAGCTGCCTGCAGGTATCCAGGACCGCCTTGTGTTCGATTTTCGAGGTGACGATATGCCTGCCCCGATCGCGATGAAACCGTGCGCTGCCGGTGATCGCCAGGTTGTCCGATTCGGTGGCGCCGGAAGTCCAGATAATTTCCCGGCGGCTTGCCCCCACCAGGCCGGCGACCTGGCCGCGGGCATTTTCAACCGCCCCCTTCGCCTGCCGCCCGAGCACATGGCTGCTCGACGCCGGGTTCGCAAACAGACCGCCAGCCGTCAGGCAAGCCGCCATTTTCTCGGCGACCCGCGGATCCGTCGGCGTGCCGGCCGCGTAATCCAGAAATATCGGTAGTCCTGGTTCAGTCACTGGTTTTTTTCCTGGTTGGCTTCTGTACTGCCGACAGTATGCCACGGAGAATATTGATCTCATTTTCATCCGGGACGGCGCGGTTGAACAAACGCCGCAGTCGACGCATCAAGTGTCGCGGATTATCCGGGTCGAGAAAGCCATTTTCCAGCAGAACTTCCTCCAGGTGCCGATAAAAGCGCTGCATATCCTCGGCTGCCGCGGGCGGCGGGCCGGCGGATGCCGGCGGCAGGGAGGTCTGCCCGCGCGCAAGGCGTATTTCGTAGGCGAGAAGCTGCACCGCCATGGCCAGGTTCAGCGAGCTGTATTCCGGATTTGCCGGAATGCTGATCAACAAGTGACAGCGTTCCAGTTCCGCGTTGGACAAACCATATTTTTCACGGCCAAACAACAATGCGACCGTCGTATTGGCGGTACTCGCCACGAGTTCGGCGGCCGCTTCACGCGGCGTCTTGCATGGCCAGGCCAGGCTGCGCTGCCGGGCACTGACCGCCGCAACCAGGCCGCAACCCTGCAAAGCCTGGTCGAGACTGGCGACCACCGTTGCCGATGCCAGCAACACGTTCGCGCCGGAGGCCCTGGCGGTGGCCTCGTCATCCGGAAAGGATTTCGGCGCCACCAGCCAAAGATCGTCCAGCCCCATGTTATGCATCGCCCGTGCGGCGGCGCCGATATTGCCCGCGTGGCTGGTTTCCAGCAACACGATTCTCAGCGATTGACTCATGGCGACGAGATCCCGCAGACCCACTCGATTTCAATCAACAACGGCGCAAACCTCCAATGTTTGATATCCTTCCGCCCCCTAAAGGCCGTCGTATTATAACGGCGGCCCTAGGAACCTGTCGGACTTAGCTCTTTGATAAACAGGTGATCGCGATGAACCCGATGCTGAACATAGCCCGGCAGGCTGCTCTCAATGCCGGCGATATCATCGTCCGCAACATCAACCGCCTGCAGCAGATGCAGATCACCAAAAAAGGCCGCAACGATTACGTCACAGAGGTCGACCGGCTGGCCGAGCAGGAAATAATCGGGACCATACGCCATTCATACCCGGATCACGCCTTTCTCGCCGAAGAAAGCGGGCAGACCGGCGAAAGCGATCTCGTCTGGATTATCGACCCGCTGGATGGCACCACCAACTACCTCCACGGCTTCCCGGTATTCGCCGTATCGATCGCGCTACAGATCAATGGCCGCCTGGAATGCGGATTGATCTACGATGTCATGCGCCAGGAAATTTTCGAAGCCTCGCGCGGTCAGGGCGCCAAAGTCGATGGCCATCGAATCCGGGTCAGCAAACAAGCCGGCCTGCAAGGCGCTTTGATCGGCACCGGTTTCCCGTTCCGCAACAACAACCGCTGGCTCGACGAATACATGGCAATGCTCAAGGCGGTGATAAAAAGCGCATCCGGGATCAGGAGGCCGGGCGCGGCCGCGCTGGACCTGGCCTACGTTGCCGCCGGCCGGCTCGACGGGTTCTGGGAGACCGGCCTGTCACCATGGGACATGGCGGCCGGGACGCTGATAATACGCGAGGCCGGCGGTTTCGTGACCGACTTCAGCGGCGGCGAAAACTTTCTCGAAAGCGGCAACATCATCGCCGGCAACCCGAAAGTCTATAAAGAGCTGATGAAAACCATCCATCCCCACCTCGGTGCACTTGGCGCTCTTTAGCCTGCAAGCCGCCAAAGGATAGCGGCCCCCGGGTCTACGAACGAACCCCGTCCCTAAAACCACCACCGCTCATCGAAGCACCAAAGCCGACCGTTGTGGGACGCTGGTATACCCACAGCTCGATTCGGAACGAAGTTCATCTAGCAGTGGGTATACCAGCGGCCCGCAACCCACCAATCTACAAACGAACCCCGATCCAAATACCACTATCGCCACATCGAAGCATCAAGGCATTTCGTCAAGTTCTTTGTCGATCACCGGCGGCATCAGGTCCTGGGTCGAGACATCCAGGACCAGCGCCAGGCTGCTGGCCACGTATATCGACGAATAGGTGCCGATCACGACGCCGACGATCAACGCCAGCGCGAACGAATGGATGGCTTCGCCGCCGAGGAAAAACAAGGCCAGCAATACCAGCAACGTCGTCATCGATGTGATCAATGTGCGGCTCAGCGTCTGGTTGATGGATACGTTCATCACTTCCAGTGCATGGCTTTTACGAATCCGCAAAAAATTCTCGCGAATCCGGTCGAACACGACGATGGTGTCGTTCAATGAGTAACCGATGACGGCCAGCACGGCCGCGAGCACGGCAAGATCGAACGGCCGGTTGAATACCGAGAAAAACCCAACGGTGATAACCACGTCATGCGCCAGCGCGGCGACCGCGCCGACTGAGAATTTCCACTGAAAGCGGAACGCGACATAGGCCATGATGAACAGCAGGGCGAACAGCATCGCCAGGCCACCCTGTTCGCGGAGTTCCTCGCCCACCTGTGGGCCGACAAATTCGACCCGGCGCAAGGTCACGGTCGGGTCCTGGGTGGAAAGCACCGCGAGGATTTTCTCGCCGACCGCATCGCTGCTCGCTTCGCCTTCCTGCGGCAGCAAGCGAATCAGCACATCGCGCTCGGTACCGAAATTCTGCAGCTGCGCGGAAGCAAAACCTGCCGCCTCGAGCCCCCTGCGGATTCGCGGCAAATTGGCGGCGTCCTGGTAGCCCACCTCGATCAGCACACCGCCGGTGAAATCGATACCGAATTCCAGGCCCTTGGTAAACAGCGACCCCACTGAAATAGCGAGCAGCAGCATCGAAAAGACGAAGGCGATTCGCTTCTTGCCCATGAAGTCAACGCCGGAAAATACAAGCATGGTTTTCATCAGGAGATCCCTCTCAGATCGACAGGCTGTCCAAATGCTGACGGCGCCCATAAATCACGTTGATCAGCGCGCGGGTGCCGACGATGGCGGTAAACATCGAAGTCAGTATGCCCAGCGACAAGGTTACGGCAAAGCCGCGGATCGCGCCCGTGCCAAAGGTGAACAAGACCACCGCCGCGATCAGCGTAGTGATGTTGGCGTCGATAATCGATGAGAACGCCTTGCCATAACCGGCGGCGATGCTGGCTTGCGGACTGTTGCCGTTGCGCAATTCCTCGCGGATACGCTCGAAGATCAGCACATTGGCATCCACCGCCATACCCACCGTCAGCACGATGCCGGCGATACCCGGCAGCGTCAGCACCGCCTGGAGCAGCGACAGCAAGGCCACGACCAGGACCAGGTTGGCCATAAGCGCCAGGTTCGCCACCATGCCGAACACGCGGTAATAAAGGATCATGAACACGAAGATTGCGAGGAACCCGATCTTGACCGCCTCGAAGCCCTTGTCGATGTTGTCCTGGCCCAGGCTCGGGCCGATGGTCCTTTCCTCGACGATGAATATCGGCGCCGCCAGCGAACCCGCCCTGAGCAACAGCGCGAGATCGCGTGACTCGATCGGCGTCAGTCCGGTGATCTGGAAATTGCTGCTGAAGATACCCTGGATGGTGGCGATACTGATCACTTCCTCACGGGTCGAAGACTTGAGGCAGCCGGTGTTGCCGGGACCGAGTTCATCGCAGACTTGCTCGATAAACACGACGGCCATCGATTTTTTCAGGTTGGCCTTCGTTGTTGCGAGCATCCGCCGCGCACCCTTGGCGCCAAGCTTGACGAAGACCGCCGGCTGGCCTTCCGAAAAGCCCGAGGTCGCATCGGTAAGCTGGTCGCCGGTGACGATGACATCGCGCTTGAGCAGCACCGGTGTGCCATCGCGCTCGAAATACAGTTTACTGCCCAGCGGCGGCCGGTTGCGGCGCTGAGCCTCATAGGCATTGCTGTCCTGGTCCACCAGCCTGAAATCGACAGTTGCCGTCGCTCCCAGGACGATCTTGGCCTGCGCCGGGTCCTGCATCCCCGGCAACTGAACGACGATGCGGCTCAAGCCCTGGCGCTGGACCAAAGGCTCGGCGACGCCCAGTTCGTTGACGCGGTTGCGCAAGGTCGTGATGTTTTGCTGGATCGCAAAATCCTGGCGTTGTTTGATCAGGTTCGCGTTCATGCCGACGCGGATTACCGCGTCCCCGCCGACCCGCCTGTCGCTGAGCATCAACTGCGCATCATAGATACGCAAAAGACCGTTGACCGTATCCAGGTCGTCCGGGTTGCGCAGCGTCAGGCTGACCGTGTCGCCGCTGACGTCGATGCTGCGATAGGGAATCTTCTCTTCGCGCAACAGCGCTCGGAAATCGGATCGGTACCGTTCGAGGGTTTGCGAGATGGCGCCCTCAAGATCGACCTCGTAAAGGAAGTAAACGCCACCGCGCAGATCGAGACCCAGGCTCATCGGTTGCAAGCCCAGCGCACGCAGCCAATCCGGCGTACGCGGTTCCATGGTCAGGGCGACGACATAATTCTCGCCAAACCGCTCCCCGAGTACGGCGGCAGCCTCGCTTTGTATGTGTTTGTCGGCGAAACGCACCACCACGCGGTCCTGCTCGAGATGGGCGGCCACGAATTCGACGCCGGCTTCATCGAGAAAACCCTTCGCCCGGTTCAGCCCGAGCTCGCCCATGGGCTCGCGCTTGTCGGGCGCGACCTGCAGGGCCGGGTCTTCGCCGTAGATATTGGGCAACGCCAGCAGCGCGCCAAGAACGATGACCGCGACAACCAGAATGTTCTTCCAGGCTGGATACCGATTCATTTGCAGCTTCCTTGTCGCAGGGCCCGATCAGGCACTTTTTATGGTTCCCTTGGGCAATACCGTGGCAACCGCCTGTCTTTGCAGTTTGATGGAGGTGCCGTCCGCAATTTCGACGGTTACAAAATGCTCGCCGACATCGGTGAGTTTACCGAGGATGCCGCCGTTGGTCACAACTTCGTCGCCGCTGTTCAACGCGCCGATCATCTTCTTGTGCAGCTTGGCTCTTTTCTGCTGGGGCCGGATCAGCATGAAATAGAACACGACAAAAAGAATGACGATAAAAAACACGCTGGTCATCGGGTTCTGCTGGGCGGCGGCGTCCTGGGCCCATGCGCTGGAAATAAAGAAATCCATGTTGTCTCCCTCTATTATCCGCGGTTTTCGCCGCGGATTGGAATAAGCTGAACGACCAGTTTTTGCAACTGCTTTATCGGGCCATGGCAGGCTCGAAAGCCCGGTATTATGCCACAGGCTGAGGCTAAATCAGACAGCTTGCACGCCGGCCGGGAACTTGCGGGCAAAATCGGCAAACCGGCCCTCGCCGATGAGCGTGCGAATCCGCATCATCAGATGCTGATAGAAATGCAGGTTGTGGATGGTGTTCAGGCGGGCGCCAAGCATCTCGCCGCAGGCATCCAGGTGGCGCAGGTAGCCACGGCTGTAGTGCTTGCAGGTATAACAACCGCAGGCTGGATCGATCGGCCCGTCGTCCTCCCGGAACCGTGCATTGCGAATCTTGATGACCCCTTCGCTGCTGAACAGGTACCCATTGCGCGCATGGCGAGTCGGCATGACGCAATCGAACATGTCGATGCCGCGCGCGACCGCCCGCACGATATCGGCCGGCGTGCCGACCCCCATCAGGTACCGGGGCTTGTCGGCCGGCATTAACGGTACAGTGGTCTCCAGCACCATCGAGCGCTGTTCCTCGCTTTCGCCGACCGACAGGCCGCCGAGGGCGTAGCCATCGAAATCCAGCCGGGTCAGACCGGCCAGCGACACCTGCCGCAGATCCGGGTACATGCCGCCCTGGACGATGCCAAACAATGCCTCGTCTGCTGACGATTTTTTCAGCTCGTCGAAGCGCAGGCGGCATTTTTCGGCCCAGCCCAGCGACAACTCCATCGATGCTTGCGCCTGGCCAAAGGACGCAGGATGCGGGGTGCATTCATCGAAAACCATCACGATATCGGCAGCCAGCGCGTGTTGGACCTCCATCGATTTTTCCGGGCTGAGAAATATTTCCTCACCATCGACCGGCGAGCGAAAACGCACCCCCTGCGGCGTGATCTTGCGCAGCGGCGCCAGGCTCCAGACCTGGAAACCGCCCGAATCGGTGAGGATCGGCCCATCCCAGTGCATGAAGCGATGCAGGCCACCGTGTTTTTCGATGACCGCGGCGCCCGGCCTGAGCATCAGGTGAAAGGTATTGCCGAGGATGATCTGGGTGCCCAGATCGGCCAGCTCTTCGGCGGTCATCGTCTTGACCGCGCCGTAGGTGCCGACCGGCATGAACGCCGGCGTATCGACGATTCCCCGCGCAAAACTCATCCTGCCCAGGCGGGCATCGCCGTCGGCGGCCAGCAACTCAAATTTCATGGTTGTTCCCGGTAGCGGGTTCCGGAGTAAGAAACATCGCATCGCCATAGCTGAAAAACCGGTAGCGATTATCCACGGCATGGCGATAGGCCGCCAACACCGCGGCGCGACCGGCGAACGCGCTGACCAGCATCAACAGGCTCGATCTCGGCAGATGAAAATTGGTCAGCATGGCATCGACGACGCGGAAACGGTATCCCGGATAGATAAACAGGCTCGTTTCGCCGCTCATGGAGCGCAGCTCGCCGCCTTCGGCGGCGCTTTCCAGGCTGCGAACGACAGTCGTGCCTACTGCGACCACGCGACCGCCCCGCTGACGGGTGCGGCGCACCGCTTCGCAGACTTTCTCCGAGACCTCGACCCGTTCGGCGTGCATCCGGTGCTCGCGTATATCAGCGGTCCGCACCGGCTGGAAGGTGCCGGCGCCCACGTGCAAGGTCAGCCGTGCCTGCTCCACGCCCTGTTCAACGAGGCGGTCGAGCATGGCCTGGTCGAAATGCAGACCGGCGGTCGGCGCCGCCACTGCGCCTGGCCGATCCGCGTATACAGTCTGGTATCTCTCGCGATCCAGCGCCTGGTCGGCGCGTTGAATATAAGGCGGTAACGGCACATGACCTTCTTTCGCAAGACAATCCATCACCGCGTGATCGAAGCGCAGCCGGTACAGATCGCCATCGCGGCCTTCGACGACCGCCTGACAACCCTGGAATATCAACCGGGTCCCGGTGCGCGGAGCTTTGCTGGCCCTGACCTGCGCAGTCGCGCCATCGCCATCGATGATGCGTTCGATCAGGACCTCGCAGCGGCCGCCGCTTGCCTTGTGGCCGGTCAGCCGCGCCGGTATCACGCGGGTATCGTTGAGTACCAGCAGATCGCCGGCGTGCAAAAGATCGCAAATATCGGCAAACCGCCGGTCATGCAATGCGCCGTTGGCGCCATCGAGGCACAACAGGCGGCTGGCGCCGCGCTGTTCCGGCGGTTCCTGGGCGATCAGCGACTGCGGCAAATCATAATCGAAATCTGCAAGCTGCATAGGCCGCGCATCGTATCAGCTTAGCCGGCCGGCGCTGAAAAAAAGGCCCGGAGGGATCCGGGCCAGAGCGAAGATCCTGCGTTTTTTTCGAACTTCAAGTACCAGTGGATGGCTGGGTTTTCAGTTTGCGAATAATCACATCCTTGTGAATGGACGCATCATTACTGCCCTTCCAAATCCTGATCTCGTGGTCATTTTCGGGTAGCGTGATTTCCAGCTTGCGTTTCTTCTTCTTGCGCATCACCTGCAACTCGACCGTTTCGCCGGCTTCATAGGAGCCGATGATACGAAAAAGCTGACCCGGGCTGGATGGCTCGCGATCGCCGATTTTCAAAATGACATCGCCGTCCTGCAAATCGATGTCCTCGTTTTTTGGCGCACGGACAACGAGCAGGCCTTTCTTCGTACCGAAATACTCGCCAAGCTCCGGGGTCAGAGAAACCATTTCCATGTCGCCGAGCGCGCCATGGATCCGGTGACCGCCAAAGGCATAAAGTTGGCGCGGACCTCTCGGCATATGCGGGGCGACGGCTCCGCCCGGGATAACAAACTCAAACCTGCGGTGCTCACCCAGGTTTTTGAGGTCTTTGAGCGACTCCGCCATGTCCGAAAAATCGAAATCGAAGGCAAAGTTCGAAAAATTCGGGAAACTGAATTCGGTGGTTTCGATGACGACGCTATGCGGTTTGCCAGCGCGCAGATAATCCACCTTCACTTTTTGTCCCGGTTCGACATCCGCCATGTATCCGGTCAGTTTGCTGATCGAAGAATCATCGTCATCGCCTTTCAGCGAGTTGCCGTCGATCTCGACCAGGATGTCGCCCGCCTGCAGACCCGCCTTCTCCGCCGGTCCATCAGATGAAACACCGGCTACTTTGACCCCGCCGGCTTCCTTGCCATCGCGGCTTTCCAGGTTGATGCCCAACATCGCCTTCGGCTGACGTTCATGAATGCGAATCACGACCTCACTCGCTATTTCCTGGCCCAGTCGCGCCATTTCGCGGGCGGCCTCCTCCATTTTCTCCCGCGCACCCGCCATTTCCGCACGGGCGCGCTCCATTTCTTCGTTTCGTTCGGCTCGACTGCGTTCAAATTCTTTCGACTCGACATTCATTTCCGCCTGCGCCAGCCGAAACTCATCGAATGCAAAATCGTTCAGCAACTCGACATCGATCACCGCATCGAGTTCGCCGAACAATTCGTCGCTAATCTCCCGGGCATCGGTCCCATGAGCCGGCATCGCCATGGCCAGCAAGCCCACAATGGCAGTTCCTCTGACCAGAATTCTCAAAGTCTTCATGTTTCTCTCCATTAAAACCATCGATTACAAAAAATATTGCTCACAAAGAAGCAAAACTGGCCTCGGTGTAACGAACGTTGACCAGCGAATCCATCAAATTCACTTTGTACTGCCACAATTCTTTGGCCTCTCCCGAAGTCAGCTCCGTATCGGGCTGATTCAGCGTGTAATTCACCAACGCGAGACTGTTTTCCAGGCTGGCGATCGTATTGTCGGTTCCCGCGCGGACGACCTCGGGCCGTCCGGGCAAACTCTGCAACAGCATGCCCAGCCGGCGCGATCGATCGATCAACGCATCCACGTCGTCGTACCCGTTGGCGGCGACGGCAGCCCGGGCTGCATCGCCTACCGGGCCAGCAACCCGGCTCTCGATCGAGTCGCGACCGCTGAGGTTGCCGGCGACCCAGACCATTACCAGCAGCGAGGCGGCCATCCCCCAGACCAGCGGTTGCCGCCATGAAATACCGGATTTCGCAGGAGCCTGCACAATATCTTGCCAACGGCCAGCGGGCGGTTCTATTTCCGCCAAAGAACGCATGGTCTCGCGCAGATTGACCAGGCGAGACAATTCCGCTCTGCAGGCGCCACAACTATCGACGTGCGCCCTGAGCTCAGGATCACCGGCTCGTGCGTCCTGACTTTGTGCGTCTCGCAGATCTAGTAGCTGTTCGATACTTGCATGCATGTTTCCACCTCACCGGCATCCGCCATCATCCTGCGCAGTTTTTCGTGCCCCCGTGATAACTGCGATTTTGAAAAACTGGCGGTCTTGCCCATCATTGTCCCTACCTCTTTGTGCGTATAACCCTCGACGTCATACAGCCAGATCACCGCACGGGTGACCGGTGACAATTGCGCTAGCTGGCGTTCGAGCTCGGCGCATTCCACGGCCCGCAATCCATCGCCCATGGCGAGATGATCTTCGGCCGGCCTTTCGTGCTCGGCTTCCAGCGGCGTGGCCAGCCGGTGCCAGGCCGAACGCAGCACCATCAGCGCCTTGTTGGCGGCGATCCGCCTGATCCACGCTCCGACCGGCGCATCGCCACGATAGCTGCCGATCTTGCGGATCACCTCGATGAACGTGTCCTGCATCACCTCTTCGGCCTGGTGCGGGTCACGCAATATCCGGATTGCCAGGTTATAGACCGGTTTCGCATAGGCCTTGTAGACCAGCTCGTGTGCCTTCATGTCACCGCGCTGGGCACGGCTCACGATGGCCGGATCGATACTGGCTTGCAGGAATGTCGACATTTCGCTCTCTCTGATGCGTAGCGGGAGACAGGGGTCGCAGAAAAATGAAAAAAACCGGCTTGCCCCCTTTTGTCTCGGGCTAGCCCCGCCATGCTACACTTGCGCCCGGTTTTCTGCCGCCCCCTGCAACCCAGATACGCCGAAGTGGTGGAATTGGTAGACACGCAGCACTCAAAATGCTGTGCCTTCGGGCGTGTCGGTTCGAGTCCGACCTTCGGCACCACCCCCTGTTCGCATCGACCGCGCTCCGGTTGCGGTATCCGCAAGGCGGTTGGGCGCGTATCCGGCTCATCCGGATGCCTGTGGCGCGGGTTTCTGCTAGCCTGCGGCAGGATGAGCAAGCTATTTGCAGAATTGAAACGACGCAAGGTCCTCAAGGTCGTGACCGCGTACGTGATCGCGGCCTGGCTCGCGCTGCAGATGGCCGATATGGTGCGCGAACCGCTGGGCATGCCGGACTGGGTTTTCCAGGCCATCCTGGTCGCATTGGTCATCGGTTTTTTGCTGACCGTCACACTGGCCTGGATTTTCGATTTCACGCCGGACGGGATTCGGAGAACACCTGCAGCCGGCGATGCTTCCGACCATGGCTTTTCGACCGGGCGAAAAATCGACTTCGTCATTATCGCCATGCTGCTTGTTGCGCTGGTCGCGTTTGTCGGCAAGGACTCCTTGTTCGGGCGGCACAAAGCGCCATCGACTGCTGCCGACGCTGACGTCACAAAAAGCATCGCGGTCCTGCCCTTCGTCAGCATGAGTTCGGATATCGAGAACGAATATTTTTCCGATGGCCTGTCCGAAGAACTGTTGAATATGCTGGCCAACATCAAGGACCTGAAAGTCGCCGGCCGGACTTCGTCTTTTTATTACAAGGGGCGGGATATCGACCTGCGGGAAATCGGCAGCCAGCTCAATGTCAACCATGTGCTCGAAGGCAGTGTCAGAAAATCCGGTAATCAAGTACGCATTACCGCCCAGTTGGTCAGCGTGGCGGACGGTTTTCACGTTTGGTCGGAGACTTATGACCGGCAACTCGATGATATTTTCAAAATCCAGGAAGAAATCGCGCGCGCCGTGACCGCCGCATTGAAAGTGACGCTGCTGCTCGAGGAGGACCAGGCGCTGGCGACGCAGCAGGCACTCAACCCGGCAGCGCACAGCATGTACCTGATTGCCCGCAGCCGCCAACGCGAGCGCGGACTGGACAACCTGGAACAGGCGATGCATTTGTTCGAGAACATCATCGAAGACTTCCCGGATTTCGCGCCCGCCTATTCGGGCCTGTCCGACTCGATCCTGTTGTTGTCGAACAATCATTTAATTATTCCCTTTGCAGAGGCTCGGGGAAAAGCCACGCCACTGATCGAAAAAGCGCTGCAACTGGCCCCATTTTCCTCGGACGCATGGACATCCAAGGGCTTCCTCGATCAGCAAATATTCGAAAATAGCGGCGACAGCGAGTACCTGGCTTCAGCCGAGGCCGCTTACCTGAAAGCACACGAGCTGGACCCGAATAATGCACAAGCCCTGTACTGGCACGGCATCCTGATGGACGCCACGGGTAACTACAAGGCCGCGATCGAGATGTTCCGGCAATCGCTGAAACTGGATCCGCTGGCACGTATTCCGCGTTATCGCCTGGCATTGGACTACCAGCAGGCGGGTGATTTCGACAAGGCCCGTGCGGCACTGGAAGAATCCTTCCGCCTGTACCCGGATTTCACGACCGCGAAAGCGGCGATCGGCACCCTCGAATTCAGCCTAGGGAATTTCGAGACCGCCGAATCCATCCTGCGCGAGATTGCCGATTCTCCGGCCGGCGGCGACGCCAATATCTATTTCAGCCTGTTTGCAGTGTATTCCAACGTCGGCGAATACCAGTTGGCGATGGACGCGATCGAGAAAGTGCCGCCGAGTCCACTGAAAGACGGCATTGACAAGTTACTGGCGGCGCAGCAGTCGCACGATATCGGTGTCTTGCTGGCGACCACCGCCGAACTTGCCGCAAGCGACGGGTCACCGCCCCAATGGAAGATCCTGGCGGCGCAGGTCGAATACCTGGCCGGCGATTTCGAAAAAAGCCGGCAGCGGTTGGCAAAGATCTATCCCGTTCTGTTTAGCGATAATCCGGAGGTCAACCTGCAGAGAGTTCTCCCGGCAACCATCGCGGCCGCGGCGCTGAAGAAGCTGGGTGAAACGGAACAGGCCGACCGCCTGTTGCAACTGGCCCAGGCGATCTACGAGTCG
>SMUX01070972.1_pt1 | contig 14516 bp, 16 predicted proteins | sample 2456431 | NCBI WGS metagenome assembly SMUX01 (sample SAMN11095930, study PRJNA526329) | marine sediment metagenome | biome: Marine sediment; feature: Surficial sediment; material: Deep marine sediment; isolation source: Hadal surficial sediment | place: Pacific Ocean | collected 2014-11 | depth... | reverse complement strand
CTGCAAATATAATATTAATTGATGGCCATCTAACAAAAGATCATCATATAATTGTCGCAAAAAGAGATTCTGTAGTAATAACAAAAGCCAAGGCCATGTTGTTACCAAAACCATTAGATGAAATGCGTGATCCTAGAGATAAATTCAAACCAGTTGAACATGTAGATGCTGCTGTAGGCATCAAAGTTGCATCACCTGACTTGGATGGAGTGTTACCTGGAAGTACCATCTATGCTACAGATAATGAATCTGACGCTGAAAATCTTAAAAAATCAATTGAGTCTGAAATGGAATCAGTTTTTATTAAAACAGAAACAAAAGGAATCATTCTAAAATGTGATACAATTGGTTCACTAGAAGCATTAACTGAGATGTTAAGACGACAAAATATTCCAATTTCTCTTGCTGATATAGGACCAGTAACTCGTCGTGATATAATGGAAGCAAAGGCTGTAAAGGAAAATGATAGACATCTAGGTGTGATTTTGGCTTTTAATGTAAAGATTACACCTGAGGCGCAAACTGAATCTGATAATTATCATTTAAGAATTTTTAATGATAAAGTAATCTACAGTTTATTTGATGACTATACTCAATGGGTAGATGATGACAATGCCGATCTAGAAAACTCTATGTTCAAAGAGCTTACCCCAATTGGCAAATTTACATTTCTCAAAGGTTATATTTTTAGAAATAACAATCCCGCAGTTTTTGGAATTAGAGTTGATGTAGGAAATCTCCGACAAAAAATCTCTTTTATGAATAAGGATGGAAAAAAGATTGGTATCATTCACCAGCTTCAACATGAGAGTAAAAGTGTGGAATCAGCTAAAACTGGACAAGAGGTTGCATGCTCTGTACAAAATGTAACTATAGGTAGACAAATCAAAGAAGAAGATGTTTTTTACACATTACCCTCCCCAGATGACGCAAAACAGTATCTAAAAAAATTCAAACATAAATTAAGCTCTGAAGAACTTCAAACATTAAATGAGATTGTGGAGATAATTCGTAAGACAAATCCTATTTATGGATATTAGTCATCTAAAAAAAATAATAAAAAATACATTGTTCTATTTTGTATTACTCAATCATCGTTGTGTATACTACCATGTCAAGAATATTTTTGTGCAATCAAGTTTATTCCCGGCTCGCCTACTGCACCAACAACTTTGTCTATCGGATTTCCATTTTTGAACATGATAAAAATTGGAATTGATTGAATTCCTAGCTTGGTAGCAATATCCTGATTTTGATCAATGTTTAATCTTGCAAATCTAATTTTTTTGAATTTTCTTGCCGTTCTTGTAAAAACTGGATACATTGTCTTACATGGACCACACCACTCTGCCCAAAAATCAACTAATGTTGGTGATTCGCTAGATATCGCTTGTTCAAAATTAGAGGAATCAAGCTCCATTACGCCTGCCTCATATAGATTGTTTAACTCCTGTTGTTTTTTCATCATTTCGGCTAATTTTTTTGCTTTAATTTGTTCTAGTTCGTCATCACTCATTTACAAAATTCTTATCATTTGTTTTTAATACGTTTTTGTTTAGATTTACCTGTATCATTAAATACAGGCAAAAGTTAATTCATACATGCCAAGTATGAAATGTGTTTCATGTGGAATTGGATTCTTTTCACCTACAGGTTCAGACAAGTGTTCTAAATGTGTAGAAAAAGATTCTACTTCGGCTGACTCAGGTCATGATTCTTGTGGCTGTGGACATTCACATTAACATTTTCTTTATACCCTGCCTTTAATTTTCAAACTCTAAATGAAACAACAATAAGATGCAACCATTATTTCAAATCAGTACTAGAAAATACAAAGAAGAAATCCCTCTAATAAAAAAAGCAATGTCTGAGCTAGAAGGAATTTGTAATGTAAAAGATGGATTCATAATTAGTGAACCATTTAATCGAGCTGGCTGGACTTTTTTCAATATTCAATTGAGTCCAGATTTAACTTATGTAATTGAAACATCAGGAATGATGGAAGGCGCACTAGGTTATAGAATTGCAGAACAACTAAAAAATTTTCTTGGTCATTTTTTAGAATCAAGAGGTGTACAAGCTCGAATAGAAAAAATTGATTATTGAATTAAAAAGCTAAAGCAGTGTATAAGATGAAACTTTTGTTTAGTTGCACAAACACCGCATTATACAATCGCTGACAAATTCTACGCATCCTTTAAGTCAAAAAATGAGTATAGGTAAGTATGGAAGAACGTGCATTCAAAGTAAATCTAAAAGATGTGCAAATTATTGTGTCATTTGTTAATCTTACCGAAAATGCAATCAAGTGGGCTTTAATTCTTAAATAAAAATTAAAACCAAATCTGAATTCGAGCTCAAAAACTTGGGCGTGTTAAACTAACTAAAGAAGGAAAAAATTAGCAATTTATCCTTAATTCTTGTCTACAAATTTGCTCTAATAGTTTTTTACTCTAATAGAATTATGAAATCAACACAATACAGATGTTTACTTTGCTCTAGTTCAGATACCTGTAAGAACCAACATGGAACATGTTGTAGGGATTGCGGATTTTTGTCTGACTAGCTAAAGCCTGCCCGAACTGGTTACCTTATTCATTAGTGAAACTTGTGTTTTCTTCCAATGGAGCTAGCATAGATTAGACTGCCTAATTCCTGACATGTGGGGCAGCGAACATTTTCTGTAACTTCTTCTTCACTGGCTATTTTGAAGATCTCTAATATGTTCATTCTATGGCATTTTTTACAAATGACATTAATGTTATACTGCTTCACAACTAATTTTGGGTTTGAAAAGTCTAATAGTTTCATTGATGTTTGATATGAACAATCAATAATGATAGGAATGAAGTTAATTTGAAAAAAACAATTTTTACTGTCATAATTGTTCTAGCTGGACTGATTCTAGTCTCCATTGCTGTACTATCTACACCGGATTCAGAGGTAAAACTAGAACAATGTAAGGGTTCAGCTGCCTGTTTTTCAGGAAAAGTTACTGCAGTAACGGATGGCGATACAATTAAGGTTGATGGTAAGGCAATTAGACTAGCTTTGACTTCTACTCCAGAACTGCATGAAAGTGGAGGAATCAATGCCCGAGAGTTTACTTTGGCGTTTTGTCCTCCTGGAAGTAGTGCAATAGTGGATGAAGATGATGGTCAACAAGAGGGAAGTTTTGGAAGAATGATTGCAGCTGTTTATTGTAGTGACATGCTACTTAATGTCGCATTATTAGATTCTAAACATGCAACAATTAGTGCAAGGTTTTGTTCTTCTAGCGAATTTGGAAATGAATATTGGGCTATAAAAAACGGATGCTAGCTTTTCTTTAGCCTCTTTTTATTACGTTTTTTTTGGTAATATGCTGAATCAAATCCCTTGTCTAGACCTTTCATTTTTCTTTCACAAATCCAACAAAAATCTCATTTTTACTTCCTTTCCTTCTAAAATTTCCATTTCATGAAAGGTTGGAGCCTTAATTTCTACCTTGAAATTATGTTTTTTAAGATTAATTGGTTCGCCATAGGTTCTAGCTGAGATTTCATATTCTTCATTTTTTTGTAAATCAAGCTGAATTCTTTTAATTGCAAAGCCATCTGTAATTAGCTGATAAATTACAGCCTCTAGCCAATTAAACAACAAATAACGTAGGTCTTTTCCTTTTACTCTGATAACCATCTCCTTTTTTTCTTCTACAGTGTCTCTATCTAGAGTAGTTTCTACTACTGAATTTGCTGCCGTTAAGAAAGCTTCTGGTAGGTCTGAAGCTGTTACCTCAATTACGGCATCAGTTGCGTGATCTAGTAGCTTGTAGCTCAATTGATTCTATGAATTATATCTGATATTAATAGATAGAAACTATTTTTTTATACGTAGTTATTACATAGTATTTTTGAAGACACAAAACCTAAATGCAAAAGATCCCGCTTTTGAGTAAAATGGATCTTCCAAGGGGTATGAAAGACATTGATGGCGAGGAGATGTTCAAAATTAAGTACGTTAGAGAAAATTTCGTCCAAATATCTAATCTATTTGGATTTAAATTCATGAATCCTTCTCCAATTGAACTACTTTCAACGTTGGAGACTAAAAGTGGACCACAAATTAAAGACGATATCTATTTTTTCAAAGACAAGCATAATAGAGAGGTAGGATTAAGATTTGATTTTACAATGGGACTAACAAGATTTGTAGTTTCACAAAAATCATTAAAACTTCCAGCAAAGCTTGCAAGCTTTGGCGGAGTTTATAGATATGATGAGCCTCAAAAAGGAAGGTACAGATATTTTCATCAATGGAATATTGAGATTTTTGGCAAACCAAGTCTGGCGGCAGACGCAGAACTAATCGAGTTCACAGCTAGGCTTTTTGAAAAACTACACCTCAAAAATATTATCATCGATATCTCAAACAGAAAGCTAATCCAATCCTTTGTAACTAACCTCTTTCAAACTGACGACCCAAAAATTATCTCAGATGTATTTAGGGCAATGGATAAGGTCCAAAAGAAAAGAAAAGAAGACATTATCTCTGAATATGAAAAAAAGGGACTAGACAAAGAAAAGCTAGAAAAAATACTAGAGTTTTCAGCCATCAAAGGAAGTCCAGAAGAGATTCAAAATAGCTTTGATACCTCATTAGAAGGTTGGGATGAACTAAATGAGCTATATCTTTCACTTTCAGATAGAGACATCAAAAATATTCGAATTAACTTTGGAATAGTTAGAGGATTAGATTACTATTCTGGAATGGTCTTTGAAGCCTTTGATACTTCATCAGACATTGGTGCACTAGTTGGTGGAGGAAGATACGATAATTTACCAAAGGCATTTGGACGAGAAGATCTAGGTGCAACTGGAGTAGCTGGTGGGGTAGAAAGAATCATTCTCTCATTAGAAGCTCAAGGATTAACACCAAAAAAGGAGATTGTAATTACATCTGTTTTGTATGTTAATGATGAGATGCATGCAGAAGCTTTGGCAATAACTTCAAAGCTTAGACAAATTGGAGTTCCAACCGTAATCGATTACTATCCAGGAAAAGCTTTAAAAAAACAGATGGAGTCAGCTACAGAATCTAAATTTACAGTAATTGTTGGACCAAAAGAGTTTGCAGAAAACAAAGTAGTACTACGAAACATGAAAGACAGATCAGAAGAGCTAATCTTAATCGATGATCTTATTAAAAACGCAAACTCTATCCTGAAAAAGCCCTAGTTAACATCATTATTTCTGGACCAGCTGTGTGAGACCCAACTACCATATTGTGATTATTAGCTAAAATTCCTGAATGAACGTAAGGAACTCCTCCATTAATTGTTGCAGGTTCAATATTTACTCCTAAAACATTTGAGATTATTTTAATATCGTCCTCATCAGCTTCTGGATGTATGACTCCTCCTTGCATTGTAGCTACTATTACTACACCTACTTGGTGATACCCAGCTACCTTTTTTTGAATTACCTCTACTCCTAAAACATCCTCAATTTTCTTCATTTTCTCTTTTGGAATCATTGGTGATACAATTGCCCCCTTATCATTTGCACAAATTAAATTTCCAAGTGCATTGTGCTTAGAGTCTAAAACATCAACATTAAGGCCTGTTGATTTTTTTATAAGATCGTACTCATGTTGAGAAGCATTACTAGGAAGTAATACACCTTGATTATTTATCACCATCATTACTCCAAGCAATCGTGTATTAGCCATTGAGGTAAAGACAGTATCCACATCAAGATAACTAGCTAATTTTTTTGCTGTAGTTTTTGCAAATCCATTTGGAACAAAAACTTGTTTATCATTTACTGCTGTATATAGACCAATATTTGGACCACTATACACATTATACTTTATAATATCCATCGAAAACCGATCAATACCAAAACGATATGAACCTAAGGGAAACTTAAAAAACAGTGTTATAATTAAGGATAATCGATCAACTAAAAATTTAGTTTCCACTAATTTTGTTTAGATTTAAATAATATACTAAAGTTGAAAACCCATATGCCAATTCAAGAAGACTTTTGTCATGAAGGAAAAGAACCAATTGGTAAAATCATGCATTCAGATGGTGAGCATTTTCATTGGGTATGGCCTTCACAAGGACTGGTAGAAGCATCAAAGGACGAGAACGTTCTAGCAGCCTACAAGAAAAATGGCGAAAAAATGGAAAAGATCGGCGTCAGTGGAACAATGGTCGCAATAGATTGGGACTCTTGTGTAGCCGATGGTGCCTGTATAGAGTCTTGTCCAGTACAAGTATTCCAGTGGTATAGAACTGAAAAAGACATTTCTGCAGTAAAGGCAATCCATGAGACCTTTGAGGGAACTGGAAGTACTGAAAAGGAAGAGCGACATGATTTGTCAGACAATGCAGATCCAATTAGAGAACATGATTGTATTTGGTGCATGGCATGTGTTTCAGTATGTCCTCCATTAGCTGTTCTAGTAGATCAAGGAAATCAAGAATGGCACGAAAAGGCAGAAGGATCATACCAAAAAATGGAATCTGGATCAGCTAATCCACACGCAGGACACTAGCCACATATTTTTCCTTCTTTATTTTTGAATACTTTTATTGTTAAATTAAATTCTAAAACAAATTTTAGTCAGATAATACCAACGAAACCCGCAGAGGTCGCCTAGCTCGGTAGGGCGCGGGCCTTGAGAGCCTGTGTGGTTCTCCATACGGGGGTTCAAATCCCTCTCTCTGCGCTTTTATTTTCCAAACTTTGTTAGTTCTGCTAAAAGAGCAGATAATTGAATTTCTGGATTTGCACCACTGAGAATTCTAAAATCATATTTTGCAATTGTTTGAACAATATCACTCAAATTTTTGTTCTTTGTTTTATACACCGCAGAGTTAATGTATTTTAGAAAATCTGATTCAGACATTCCATAAACTTTTATGAGCTCAATCATTTTATTTCGAGCATCAGAAATTTTTCCCGCGAGGGCAAGCTTGAGTACATCATCTACATCTTTGATTTTTGTAAGACCAGCAGATGCTTTTACGTTGGCCTCAGTAATTGCTCCTAAACTAGCAGTTGCTTGTAGTAAGTTGATTGCATGTCTTAGATCTCCTTCTGAATATTCGTAAATGGCAGCAAACCCCTTCTCATCAGCTTTTGCCTTTTCTTTTTTTGCAATCTCTTTTAGGTGTGAAATCATATCTTTTACAGGAATTGTTGAAAATTTAAAAACCGCACATCTGCTTTGAATTGGCGCAATAATTTTTGAAATATTATTTGCGATTAGAATAAATCTACAAAATTTTGCAGTATCTTCAATAATTCTTCTTAGAGCAGTTTGAGCATCAGCAGTCATCTCATCTGCCTCATCTAAAATTATAATTTTAAATGGAATTCCATTATCGAAGCCTGCAAACCTGGAAAACGTCTTTACTCTATTTCTTACCATGTTAATTCCTCGCTCATCAGATGCATTGAGTTCTAAAGTACTATCCTTCCAATGTTCTCCTAAAATCTCATGAGACAAGCACAAGGCCATAGTTGTTTTACCTACACCCGCAGAGCCTGAAAATAAGAGATGAGGCATTTCAGACTGGTTCTTTAAAAGTGATTGAACACTGCCTACAATTTCTTTCTGATCTACCAGATCGGCAATCTTATGTGGACGATATTTTTCTACCCACATTATATCTGAAATAGACATTCCGAACTCACAATTCCTCAATATCAAGTAAATACGTTCACTTTTATCAGGATCAATTGATCTCACCATTTTGTGAAGAGAATTGATCGATCCGATTCATCACGTTCCAGACTGCGTTTACTGATCTAACATGTTAAGCAGTAATGAACTCTCAAAGGTCCATCATACGGGTTTTGACTTAGAGGATGTTAAGGTCACCTTTCTGCACGATATCAAGATTAACGTAGCTGGTGTAGATATTGAAGGAAAACAGGAAGAAATTCTAAACATTCCGCGATGGGTTGCTAATGTTCTAGAATCTGACAAACATGTCACCATAGAAGATACTGATATGGTCGTAGAGCTAAAGCAAGCCACTGTAAAGGAAAATGTTCAAGGTGAGTTTGAGCTTGCAACACTTGAACCTCACTTTTATGTTAGATTAATTGCATTTATGAAAAAATTACCAAAAGATGATTTTGACAGAGTACAAAGTATGTTAAACTCACTAGTTCGTAAACGACAAGGAAAAATTATTCACTTAGCTGATTCTTCACAATTAACTGTAACCCTGAGTAAAAAGTTGACCTTAGAAGAACGTACTTTCTATGAAAAAATTTACAACACATCAAATGACTTTAAAAAACAAATTTTAGGCGATAAGAAATGACTGCACTTGAAATCAAGACAAAATCAGCATTATCAGATGAGATAAAAGAATTTCTAAAGCTGTATAAGGATAAACAAGGCTCATTCACGTATGTAGAGCAAATCGATCAGATGATGCCAAAAAATACTCGATTTATTGTTATAGACTATAACGATCTAGTATCATATCCACACACAGAATCAAAATTTAATGAAAACCCCGATGAAATTCTAGCTGCATTCTCAAGAGCAATAAAAGAAATTCTTCAAGAAAGATTTCCACAGTATGCAGCAAAAATCAAAGACGAAATTAGAGCTAGAATAATTAACTATCCGGTTCAGCGAAGTCTTCGTCAAATTAATGCAGAAATTATTAACAAAATGACTAGTGTTTCTGGAATGCTAGTTAGATCATCAGAAATAAAACCACTAGCTAAAGAAATTACTTACAAATGTAGCAATAATCATGAATTTCATATTACTTTAGAAAAAGGAATGACAGTTCCCCCATTATACAGATGTGGAAGTGATCCTAAATGTTCAAGTAAGGAATTTACAATTCAACCTGAAAAAAGTAAATTTATTGATTTTCAAATTGCAAGACTGCAAGAATTACCTGAGGATTTACCTCCTGGACAATTACCTCATTATATTGAGGTTACAATAAAGCAAGACCTAGTTGATAATGCAAGACCTGGCGATAGAATAATCCTTACAGGAATTGTAAGAATAGAACAAGAATATTTAATTGGTGCCAGAACTACAAGCGGACTTTATAGATTAAGAATTGATGGAAATAACATAGAATTTCTTGGTGGAAGAGGTTCAAAGATTTCAAGAAAAACACAAAGAGAAGAAATCTCACTTGAAGAAGAAAAAAAACTCAAATCTTTGGCAAAACTTTCTGATATTTACGAGCGACTCGTTGATTCATTTGCACCACATATTCAAGGGCATGCTTTGATTAAAGAAGCAATTTTGTTGTTAATTGTTGGTTCTACTCAAAAATTACTTCAAGATGGAACTAAAATTAGAGGAGATATTAACATATTTTTGGTAGGAGATCCAGGTACTGCAAAAAGTGAAATGCTAAAGTTTTGTGCAAGAATAGCTCCAAGAGGTCTATATACATCTGGCAGAGGTTCAACTGCAGCTGGTTTAACTGCAGCGGTTGTCCGTGATAAATCCGGAATCATGATGTTAGAAGCCGGTGCCGTCGTTCTGGGTGATCAAGGTGTAGTATGTATTGATGAGTTTGACAAAATGAAACCAGAAGATCGAAGTGCATTACACGAAGTAATGGAACAACAATCTGCAAGCATTGCAAAAGGAGGTATTGTTGCAACACTTAATGCTAGAACATCAATCCTCGCAGCAGCAAACCCGATGTATGGAAAATATGATCCTTTCAAAAATATTACAGAAAATGTAAATCTTCCAATTCCACTATTAACAAGATTTGATTTAATTTTTGTAGTAAGAGACATTCCATCAAAGGAAAGAGACGCTCGAATTGCCAGGCACATAATTAATTTGCATACACCAACTGGAAACGATACTCGTTCTCTAATAGATTCAGATACTTTAACAAAATACTTGGCATACTCAAAGACGATCAATCCAGTTCTTACCAAAGAGGCTGAAGAAAAGATTCTTGAATATTACATGAAAATGCGAAATGTAGATTCCGAAGAGATGATTACAGTCACTCCTAGACAATTAGAGGGTCTAATTAGACTCGCAACTGCAAGAGCGCGTCTATTGATAAAGGACCAAGTTGAAGCAGAAGATGCTGAACGTGCTATATTTTTGATTGAAAGCATGCTTCATGATGTAGGTGTTGATGTAAATACTGGCAAAGTAGATCTTGGAGTCCTTCAAGGTAGGGCACATAGCGAAGTTTCCAAGATGCAGCTCTTCATGGATGTTCTAAAATCCCTAGAAGGCGACAACAAGATAGCAGTAGAAGAAAAATTATTCATTACAGAACTCGTAAAATCAGGCAAATTCACTGAAGAAGATGCTAGAAATTACCTTAGAAGGATGCTTCGCGAGGCATCTATTTATGAATCAAGACCCGGTCACTATAACCGAGTATGAAAATATCTGAATTAAAACTCTCAAAACCAGCTATTGAATTTCTAAAAAACGAAGGCTATTCTGAACTTTATCCATCACAACAAGACAGCATTGATGCAGGATTATTTGATGGAAAAAATATTATTGTTTCAGCTCCCACTGCTAGTGGTAAAACACTCATAGCAGTTCTTGCAATGATAAACTATCTTTCAAAAAACAGGGGAAAAATAGTTTACCTTAGTCCATTGCGAGCTTTAGCAGCTGAAAAATTTTCTGAATTTAAAAAGTTTGAAACAATTGATTTTGGACGAAAGATAAAGGTGCAAATTTCTACTGGAGATTATGAATCAGCAGATAAGGGATTAGAAAAAAGTGATGTTCTAATTCTAACCAATGAAAAGATGGATTCAATCATTCGTCATGGTCCTGAATGGATTGAAGACGTTGGATTAGTAATTGCTGATGAAATTCATCTAATTGGTGATCAGGACAGAGGTCAAACCTTAGAAGTTGTTTTAACAAAATTAAAACTTTTAGAAAACAAACCACAGATTTTAGCTCTTAGTGCGACTATAACTAATGTAGATGAGCTAGCTGAATGGCTAGACTGTGAAACCGTAGAAAATGAATGGAGACCAGTTCCACTCTATGAAGGCGTCTATGATGGAGGTTTTGTGAAAATGAATGATGGAAGAGAATTTGAGGTACAGGCTAGCATTAGGGGAAAATCAGTTGATTTGGGAGTAGAATCAGTTCTGGATGGAGGACAATCATTACTATTTGTAGAAACTAGAACTCGCTCATCGTCACTTGCTACAAAAGCAGCAGATGCTATCTTACATTCATTAAAGAAAAAAGAGATAGAAGAGCTTGAAAATATTTCAAAAAAAATTCTTCAAAGCAACGAACATACTGAATTAGTAAAAACACTTGCAACCTTGGTAAAAAAAGGGGTCGCCTTTCATCATGCAGGTCTCAATCCAAATTGTAGACAAACAATAGAAACTGAATTTAGAAGTGGTAAAATCAAACTTTTAGCAGCAACTCCTACGTTAGCAGCGGGTGTTAATCTACCAGCAAGACGAGTTGTTATATCTAGTATAAGTAGATACAACTCTCGAGTTGGTGCTAATCGACCTATTAGTATTTTAGAGTATAAACAACTTTGTGGAAGAGCAGGAAGACCACAATATGATGATTATGGTGAAGCGATAATTGTTGGTAATTCCAATGGTTCAGAATTAATTGATTATTATGTTAATGGAGAGCCAGAACCAATAGAATCAAAGATTACTGATGACAAATCACTTAGAATCCATGTTCTGAGTCTAATTGTTACTAGCCCAGGAATTAAAAAAGATGAAATTTTAGATTTCTTTTTCCAAACATTAGGTGGATTACAATCAACCAAGTCTACAATAAAATTTGGAATTGATATTGCTATAAAATTTCTTTTAACTGAAGATTTTATCATTAACAAAGGACATCGATTTGTCGGAACTGATTTTGGAAAAAAAGTTTCAAAACTTTACATTGATCCAATAACTGCAACTTATTTCAGAGATTCTCTTGCACTTGTTACTCCAGGAAGAAAACATACATTTGGATTCTTACATTTAATTTCAAACTGTGAAGAATTTTTTCCAACTTTTTCTTTACGAATAAAAGATCATGAACCACTTGGAGTGATGCTTGAGAATTATTCTTCTGAACTCATTGAATCAATTTCAGAATATGACTGCTCACGAAGTTTGATGGCGCTTCAGTCATGGATTACAGAATCATCTGAAATTGCGCTTGCTGATAGTCTGAAAATTGAATCAGGTGATATGCACAGAATGATTCAAACTGCAGACTGGTTGTTATATTGCCTTCGTGAGCTTGCAAAACAAAGCGATAATTTAGATTTGCTAGACGAATTAGATATTTTGCGAAAAAGAGTCATCTATGGAATACGAGAGGAACTCATTGATCTGGTAAAAATCAAGGGAATTGGCAGAATCCGCGCACGGAAATTGTTTAATCATGGAATTAAAACCCTCGAAGATTTATCCAAAATTCCAGTTAAAAAATTAGCAGAAATTGATAAAATTGGTTCTACACTTGCAGATAATATCAAGTCCCAATTACAAAAAGGTAGATAATTGGAACAAGAAATCATTGCAGCTATAATTACATCAGCCATTGCATTTTTTACAGTATTTACACTCACTCCATTTTTAATTAAAGCTCTCGAAAAACGAAATAGTACTGTTAAAGATTATCATAGAAAAGGAGGGGCAATGGTTGCTAGACCAGGAGGCCCATCTCTTATTGCAGGAATTTTAATTTCAGGAACAGTTTTGTACGCTTTTTTTCCAATGACAGAAATTATTGCAATTCTAATCACAACCGCATTAGCATTTCTAGTAGGGCTTGTTGATGATAAGAAAGTCATGGTAGGATGGTTCAAACCTTTAGCACTTGCAGCTACTGCAATCCCAATTCTTTTGCTTGGTACATATGATACAGATCTTGCTTTTCCATTATTTGGAGAAGTGAAGATTCCTTTATTATACATGGGAATTATTATAATTATGATCCCGATTACTGGTAATACAATTAATTCAATTGATGTTCTAAATGGTGTCGCAAGTGGTTTTATGGTTATCGCAGGTTCTGCAATAACAATTTCGTTAATCATTTTACAAAATTATGAAATTGCTATTGTAAGTCTCTTACTGGTTTTTGTATCACTTGCTTTTTATAAATATCATAAATATCCATGTAAAATTTTTCCTGGAGATTCTGGTGCATTAACTCTAGGTGCAATGTATGGTGCTATTGCTATAGTAGGTCAAGTTGAAGTTATTGCTGCGATTGCACTAGGTCCTGCAATTTTCAATTCATTCTTATTTCTATCCAGTATGAAACGTATTGTAGAGCATAGGGAGATTAAAGAAAAACCAGTAGAATTGACAGAAGATTTTAAGCTAAAAGCTACTTCAAATAAAAAAGCCAGTGTTACTTTGGTACGATTAATTCTAGCTGGTGGACGGCCTTTATCTGAAAAAGAGATTGGTTTTGTAATTTTTAAACTGACAATTTTTTCAGGAATTTTAGCTATTATTACTGCATTTATGATGGGTGTTACTCTTTGAGTGGTTCGTCAATTTTTGTATTTATCTTTGCAATGTGGATTTTAATAATAATTGGAGGAGGAATAGCCGTTCTTATTTTGGCACCCATCACAATTTCTGGATACGGTGAAGAATTTGATGTAATTTTCTCTTCTGTCATTAAAGCTGTTATATCAATTGGATTGGTAGTAACATGGATTTTTATTTTATCAAAGATAAAGAATTGGATATTCCGGTCAAAGCTTAAGATTTAGCTATCAATCCATTGTTTTTGTTTTGTATCATATTTTTCTCTAGAATATTTTTCTCGAGCAGGAACCCCAACTACAACCATGTTAGGTGGAACATCTTTAGTGACAACTGCTCCCATTGCAACTACGCTATTTTTACCAATTGTGACTCCAGCTTTTATTACTGCACGTGAACCAATAATTGCCCCATCTTCAATAATTACACCAATCATTTTTCCACTTGGAGGATATGGATCGTTAGTAAGTGCTGCACCAGGACCAATGAATACATTTTTTCCAATTCTTGATAATGGTGGAATATACACCGTACCTTCAATCAGAGAATTTTCACCAATTTTTACATCGTAATCTATGTGAACAAGTGATCCAATTTTCACATTGTCACCAATTTCTGTATCATCCCCAACATATGTAAAATGCCATATCTTGACATTTTTTCCGATCTTTGCTTTTTCAGAAATAAAATTGGTAACCAATATAGCTCACAGATGCCATGGAGCAGCTTGTTTAATTATTTTTTCGGGTAATTTTTCTTGATTATTTTTAAGAAAATCCATATCTTGCTTTTTGTCTCTAAGTTCGTCAGGAAGCATAATTGGAATTTCTTCAATTATTGGATAAAATCTAGAACAATCTGTACAATACAATGCTCCTTCCACAACCACATCATCTTTTGAATTTGATTCAAAGATCTCAAGTGGAGAATGTTTGTCTATAGGACAAGCAAGAATATCCATCATTTTTTTGTTCATTTTAACTCGAG
>SMUX01179589.1_pt1 | contig 14520 bp, 13 predicted proteins | sample 2456431 | NCBI WGS metagenome assembly SMUX01 (sample SAMN11095930, study PRJNA526329) | marine sediment metagenome | biome: Marine sediment; feature: Surficial sediment; material: Deep marine sediment; isolation source: Hadal surficial sediment | place: Pacific Ocean | collected 2014-11 | depth... | reverse complement strand
GGCGTGGCCGAAAGGTCGCAGGCGCAGGGCTCGAGCCTGCGATCGCCATCCCAGAATGCCAGAGTCTCGGCGGTCCGTCCGTCGCCACGCAGCCGGGCGACGCCGGCCCAGCGGTAGCCGAGCGCCACGATCAAGGCGCGCGCGGCGACATCATAGAAATCCCGGCCGGCCGATTCCTTCCCGGCCAGCAGAACCAGAGCCTTTTCCCTGTCCGCCATAGATCCCCCGGATTGCCCCTGCAACTGGATGAGAGATGACAGCCAAGATTCCCTAGATTAGCAAAATTGGCTGTCGAAGGCGATTTAAATCTCACTTCGCAATTTGCACGGGAATCTCCTCGGATTGTCAGCCGACTTTTCGGTCGAACGGCCGGTGCGCCGCCAATCTCGTACCGGGAAAGCACACCTCGACACACACGAGACGTAGCCGAACAAATACGGCCGGTCGGCCTTGATCTGCAGCTTGGCGACCTCATCGGCGATGCTGATCTCGCCGTCGTCGGAGAGGTGGCGCAGCGCCTCGATGTTGCCTTCGAGCTCCGCCACCGGCTTTTCGAAATCCAGGAAATTGGGCATGGAGGCCGGTCTATCACCAGGCAACAGGGCTGGCGACGCCAAACAGCGGCGGGTCCGTGTCCCGGTTCGAAGCTCCGCGAAAAACCGTCCGCTCCGACCGCTCTGCCGCCGACAGCCGAATTTCGAGCGGCAAAGCCGGGATAGCGCGCTCGTGCTAGCTTCACCAGGGCGCTCGTGCTATCTTCGCCGCGCGCGTGAATGGACCGGTCCTGCCCTCAGGTATTTCCCATGGTAGCCCGCGCGGGTCCGCAGCTAATCGTGCTCCTCGTTGGCATCGCCATCGTGAGCGCATTTGCGCCGCTGGCTACGGGCATGACTCCCAAGCTCATCGTCACCTTCAAGGATTGTGATGACTGTCCCGAAATGGTGGTCGTCCCGCCGGGAAATTTCCTGATGGGTGATCTGCACGGGGTCGGCTATTTTTCCGAGCAATCGATCCGTGCCGTTCGCATAGACTATGTGTTCGCAGTCGGGAAATTCGAGGTCACGTTCGACGAGTGGACGGCTTGCGTGTCGGACGGTGGTTGCAACGGCTATCGGCCCGATGATCTGGGCTGGGGCCGCAGCGACCGCCCGGTGGTCCACGTTTCGTGGCAGGATGCCAAGACCTATGTGAAGTGGTTGAGCCGCAAGACGGATAAGACGTACCGACTGTTGAGCGAGGCCGAGTGGGAATACGCGGCGCGCGCCACGTCGCGGACGATGTTTCCGTGGGGCAATTCGATTGGCTCCGGTTATGCCAACTGCGACGGGTGCGGAAGCCTATGGGATGATGATTTGACGGCACCCGTCGGAAGTTTTGCGCCGAACGCCTTCGGCCTTCACGATATGCATGGCAACGTCTACGAATGGGTCGAGGATTGCTGGCACTCCGATTACCAGGGCGCGCCGAGCGACGGGAGCGCGTGGACCAGCGGTGGGGTTTGCCAGGTTCGAATCTTGCGCGGGGGTTCCTACGACGACACGCCAGTGCTCGTTCGGTCCGCAAATCGGGACGGCAATATCACCAGTGACCGGTACAACCTGTTTAGTGGAATTCGCGTTGCCAGGACGTTGTCGCACCGTTGATTCGACGACCGGATTGGAAACGATTTATGGGCGCCCCTATATCCGTTCCTGGCGGAGGTAGGTCCGGTCAACCCCCGGCCGCGGGAAGCAAAAACGGGAATCGCCGCAAGCTAACCCAATGGCGTCAGTGCGCCGTGCCGCGGTGATCTCCGACCAAATTCTGATTTCCCATGGGGCTTGCGCCCTCGAAAACGCCGCTTGCCGGCAAGTTATCGGGGCCGGGGTATTGCCGACGTACGCAAGAGGCCGTGTGTCCGAAAGCACGATCCGGGCCCGGGCCAGCCAACTGGGCCTACGCAAAAGCGGCAAAGGCTGTTAGTCTGGGCCTGCAAACGGGATGGCCGCGGACCGGCCGGTTCGCGTTTCTGCGGGGACCTCGGTAAGGAAAGGGGCGGTAACATGGAGCCGTATCTACAGGAGAAGCTGGCCACGGAGGTCGAGCATTATCAAAACAAGGACTTCCTCAAAGCTGCGATGGCGGCCTTCGTCCTGACCGCCCATGCCGACGGCAGTATCGCCGCCGTCGAACGCTGCCAAATCGACGAAACGCTCAAGACGGAACCGGGCCTCAGGGAATTCGACTTCCAAAAGGCAACGGAAATCTTGGAGAGTTACGCCAGGGCCCTTAAAGACGAAGGCGACGCGGCCAAGAGCGTTCTTTACAACAAAGTACGCCGAATGGCCGGCAACCCGAAGCAGGCGCGAACCGTTATGCGCGTCTGCTATCTGATCGTTGCGGCCGACGGCAGGATCGAGGAAGCGGAGATGCAGGTGTTTCGGCAGCTCTGCGGACTGCTCAATTTGGAACCCGCGGAGGTCTGGAAAAAGAGCTGGGGTTGACGCCGTTCCGTCGCCGCCATCCGAGGCCGAGCGACAGAGCATGGTGAACGGCGCCGACAGGGAGCTTGGTTTTCTGCACAACGCGAGAACATCGTCGGCGCAAAACCGCTCACACGATGTTGGTCTCCTTGACCGGTCGACCCTCGGCGATGCGCGCATAGAGCAGCGCGGAGAGGTCGAGGCTTTGGAAGCCGCCGTGGACGATCCACTCGCCTAAGGCGCGGCCGGCGGCCGGGGCCTGCTGGATGCCGTGGCCGCTGAAGCCGTTGCAGAAGAAGAGGCCCGCGATTTCCGGGTGCGGCCCCAGGATCGCGTTCTGGTCGAAGGCGTTGTAGTCGTAGTGGCAGGCCCAGGCGCGGGTCACCTTGATCGCCTCGAAGGCGGGCACGCGATGGGCCAAGGTCGGCCAGATCACGGTCTCGAAGGTGTCGTACTCGAGCTCGAAGTCGTCGCAGTCCCGGTCCCGATCCTCCGGCGGGGAGACGATCGCCAGGTACTGGCCGCCCTCGGGCCGGCAGGCGACGCCGGTCACGTCGATGATCAGCGGCAGCGGCGGCAGGGCCGCGCGGCAGTCGAAGACGTAGGTCACGCGCTTGCGCGGGCCGACCGGCAGCGCCGCGCCGGCCAGCGCGGCGAGCGCGCCGGCCTGGGGTCCGGCGGCATTGACCAAGGTCCCGCAGGCGAGCGCACCGCCCTTGCGCAAACCAACTCCCGCGATCCGGCCACCCGCCACCTCGACCGAGACCACCTCGTCGTGGCGGTATTCGACGCCGAGCGCGCGCGCCTTGCGCCGGAAGCCGTGCATCAGGGCGTTCGGGTCGATCCAGCCCTCGTTGGCGTGGCCGAAGCCGGCGGCGGCGACGCCCTCGGTGTTGAGCCAGGGGAAGCGTACCGCGATCTCATCGGGCTCGAGCAGGCTGACGGTGGCGCCCTCGGCCCATTGCACGGCGCAGTTGGCCTGCAGTTGGGCGCGGTCGCCCGCGCTGGCCAGGAACAGGTAGCCCTGCTCCCTGAAGCTCAGGTCTGGGAAGCTCAAGTCTGGGACGCCCGGGCCGGGCGCCTCGCCAGCGACCGCGAGGTGCTCGGCGACCCGGCGAAAGAACCCGATGCCGAAGAGCGACATGCGCACGTTCTCGGGGGTCGAGAACTGCTGGCGGAAACCGCCCCAGGAGCGGCCAGTCGTGCAGAATTCGTAAGACGGGTCGCGCTCGATCACCACCACCGAGCCGTCGAAGTCCGGGTCGGCGGCCAGGAAGTAGGCGACCGCGCTGCCCATCACCCCGCCCCCGGCGATCGCCACGTCGCAGCGCTGCGCCATGTTCCGGTCCGCCCGCCTCAGCCCGCCGCGTCGGGACCGAGGAGCGCGCGCCGGAAGCGCTGCTTGAGCGCGACGCCGTCCTTGGGCGGCAGCGCGAGCGGCAGATCCTCGGCGCGCACTTTGATGTTGAAGAACACCGGCCCGGGCTCGCTGCGGATACGCGGCAGCGCGGCCTCGAGCGCGGCCCCATCGCTGACGTTGCCGACCACCGGAATGCCGGCGCCGACCGCGACCGCGGCCAGGTCCGTGGGCCCGGCGGTATGGGTCGCCTGCATGCCGGTCTCGCCGTAACGCTCGTTGTCGAGCACGACGATGGCCAGGTTGGCCGGGGCCTGCACCGCGATCGAGGCGAGCGCGCCCAGGCCCATGAGCATCTCGCCGTCGCCGGTGACCACCAGCACCCGGCGTTCGCGCTGCGCCAGCGCGACGCCGAGGCCGATCATGGCGGCCCCGCCCATGGCGCCCCAGAGCGGAAAGTTGCGCGGATCGTCGCCGGCGGCGGTCAGGTCCCAGCTCGGCGCGCCCAGGCCACCGACCACCAGGAGCCCGCCCCGGTCCTCGACCAGGCGCGCGACCACCTCGCGGCGGCGCAAGGGATAGCTCTCGCTGCGGGTCTGGATGAGGGTCCCGGTCATCGCCCGCCCCCGACGTCACCGATATCGAAGGTCTTGATGCCGACCAGTTTTTGGGCGATCAGCACCGCCGCCGCCGCCGGCCCCTCGAAGGCCGCGCGCGCCGCTTCCACCACGGCCGGGCCGACGTCGCCCGCTTCCTCGACCCGGGACACCGCGACCCCGGTCAAGCGCAACAGTTCGGCCGTGTTCTCGCCCATCGGCAACTGCCAGGGATTGAACTCGCGCGCCTCCCCGCGCATGGTCACCAGAATCAGCAGCGGGAAGCGGCAGACCCGGGTGAGCGACAGCATGTTGATGCAGTTGCCCAGGCCGCTCGACTGCATCAAGAGCACGCCGCGCTGCCCGCCCAGCCAGGCCCCGGCCAGCAGCGCGACACCCTCCTCCTCGGTGGTCAGCGGCACCATGCGCATGGCGCGCGCCGCCGCGCAGCGCAGGATCAGCTCCTTGTGCCCGGCATCGGGCACGCAGGCGACCTGACGCACGCCCGCGGCCTCGAGCGCCTCGAAGATGTCCCGCGGCCAGTCCTCGGCGCCGCCGTCGTTCATTCGTGTACCCCTGTGGCCCCAGCGATCGAATCCCGACCCTTTTTAGCGCGTCGCCGCGGCCTTGCCTACCTTGGCAATCACTTGTGCTAAACCACGCCGCGCCGTACCTTGCCGCGCCACAAAACAGCTTCGAGAACGGGACCCCCGGATGACGTCAGCCCCTGGAACCCCTGGCCCGGCCCGCCTGGCCGTCGATATCGGCGGCACCTTTACCGACGTGGTGCTGGAGGCCAAGGGCCGCCAGATCACGACCAAGGTGCTGACCACCTCGGACCACCCGGAGCAGGGCGTTCGCGAGGGCATCGCCAAGGTCATGGCGGAGGCCGGCGCGCAAGCCTCCGAGGTCGGCCTGATCATCCACGGCACCACGCTCGCCACCAATGCCCTGATCGAGCGCAAGGGCGCGAAAACCGCACTCGTCGTCACCGAGGGCCTGCGCGATTCGGTCGAGATGGCCTACGAGAACCGCTTCGAGCAGTACGACATCAACATCGACCGGCCCGAGCCCCTGGTGCCGCGCTACCTGCGCTGGCCGGTCACCGAGCGCCTGAACGCCGCCGGCGAGGTGCTGCGGCCGCTCGACGAGGCCAGCGTCGCAGACCTGGTGCCCAAGCTCGCCGAGCACGGCATCGAGAGCCTCGCGATCGGTCTCATTCACAGCTACGCAAACCCGGCCCACGAGCGCCGGGTCGCCGAGATCCTGCGGGCCGCGGCGCCGGAGTTGAGCATCTCCCTGTCCTCGGAGATCTGCCCGGAGATCCGCGAATACGAACGCCAGTCCACGACCTGCGCCAACGCCTACGTGCGGCCCCTGATGGCGCGCTACCTGACCCGGCTGGAGCGCGACCTGCGCGCGCGCGGCTTCGCTTGCCCGTTCCTGCTGATGACCTCCGGCGGCGGCCTGACCAGCTTCGAGACCGCGGTCGCCGCGCCGGTCCGCCTGGTCGAATCGGGGCCGGCCGGCGGCGCCATCCTGGCCAGCCGGGTGGCGGCCGAATGCGGGCTCGACCAGGTGCTGTCCTTCGACATGGGCGGCACCACGGCGAAGATCTGCCTGATCGACGGGGCGACGCCGCTGACCTCGCGCAGCTTCGAGGTCGCGCGCGCCTACCGTTTCATGAAGGGCAGCGGCCTGCCGCTGCGAATCCCGGCCATCGAGATGGTCGAGATCGGCGCCGGCGGCGGCTCCATCGTCTCGGTGGATGCGCTCAAGCGCATCAACGTCGGCCCCGAGAGCGCCGGCGCCGAGCCGGGCCCGGCCTGCTACGGCGGCGGCGGCGTGGAGCCGACGGTGACCGACGCCGACGTCGCGCTCGGCCGTATCGACATCGAGAGTTTCGCCGGTGGCTCGGTCGCGCTCCGGCCCGAGGCGGCGACCAGCGCGATCGCGCGCGTGCTCTCCCCGCTCGGCCTCGAGGGCCCGCTCGCCGCCTTCGCGGTCTCGGAGGTGGTCGACGAGAACATGGCCAATGCGGCACGGGTCCACTCCATCGAGTGGGGCAAGGAGATCTCCCGGCGGGCGCTGATCGCCTTCGGCGGCGCGGCGCCGCTGCACGCCGCCCGCCTGGCGGAGAAGCTGAACCTCGACCGGGTCATCGTGCCGACCGGCGCCGGCGTCGGCTCGGCGATCGGCTTCCTGCGCGCGCCGATCGCCTACGAGGTGGTGCGCAGCCGCTACCAGCGGCTCTCGGACTTCGACATCGACGCGGTCAACGCGGCGCTCGCGGAGATGCGGACCGAGGCCTACGCCATCGTCGAGCCGGCGGCGGCCGGGGCCGAGCTCACGGAGCAACGCAGCGCCTACATGCGCTACCTGGGCCAGGGTCACGAGATCACCGTGGCGCTACCGGTGCGGCCGCTGGAGCCGGCCGACGTGGCGGCGCTTCAGGCCGGCTTCGATGCGGCCTATACCCGGCTCTATAGCCGCACCATCCCGAACCTGGACGTCGAGATACTGAGCTGGACGCTGACCGTGAAATCGGTGGTGCCGGAACCGGAACCGGCCCCCGAGGCCGCCGCCAGGCCCGCGCCGGCGCCGCGCGGCCGGCGCGAGGTCTTCGATTCGGCGACCGAGAAGACCGTCGAGACACCGGTCTACGCGCGCGCCGACCTGGCGCCGGGGTGCCGGGTCGCGGGCCCGGCGCTGATCGTCGAGGACCAGACCACCACCGTGGTCTCCTCGTCCTTCGAGGCCGGCGTGAATTCGTTAGGCTATATCGTGCTGACCCGCCGCACGCCCGGCAGCAAAGGAGACGCGACATGACACAAGCCCCCGCGCTCGAACAGTTGCATCGGCAGATCATGTGGAACCGGCTGCTCTCGGTGGTCGAGGAGCAGGCCCAGACCCTGATCCGCACGGCTTTCAGCACCTCGGTGCGCGAGGCCGGCGACCTCTCCGCGGGGGTCTTCGACCTGGGCGGCCGCATGCTGGCCCAGGCGGTGACCGGCACCCCGGGCCACGTCAACGCCATGGCCGCCTCGGTCGGCTTCTTCCTCGACAAATATCCGGTCGCGGCCATGGAGGAAGGCGACGTCTACATCACCAACGACCCCTGGCTCGGCACCGGGCACCTGCACGACTTCACCGTGGTGACCCCGACCTTCCGCAACGGCCGGCCGGTCGGGCTGTTCGCCTCGACCAGCCACGTCGTCGACGTCGGCGGCCGCGGCTTCGGCGCGGACGCGCGCCAAGTCTACGAGGAGGGCCTGGCGATCCCGATCATGCCGCTGGCCAAGCGCGGCAAGATGAACGAATCGCTGCTCGAGATCGTGCGCGCCAACGTGCGCGAGCCGGTCCAGGTCGAGGGCGACCTCTACTCGCTGGCGGCCTGCAACGAGACCGGCAGCGTGCGCCTGCTCGACATGATGGCGGAGTTCGAGCTCGAGACCCTCGACGCGCTGGCGGAGACCGTGATCGAGAATTCGCGCCAGGCCATGCTGGAGGAGATTCGCGCTCTCCCGTTCGGGACCTACGAGAACGCCATGCGCGTCGACGGTTTCGAGAAGGACGTGGATCTGGTGGCGAAAATGACCATCGGCGAGGACGGCATCGACATCGACTTCGCCGGCACTTCGCCGGTTTCCAGCTATGGCATCAACGTGCCGCTGACCTACACCCAGGCTTACGCCTCCTTCGGGGTGCGTTGCGTGGTCGGCTCGCGGGTCCCCAACAACGCCGGCTCGCTGGCCCCGGTGCGGGTCACCGCGCCCGAAGGCTCGATCCTGAACGCGCAGCGGCCCTGCGCGGTGACCGCGCGTCACGTCATCGGCCAGATGCTGCCCGACGTGGTGCTCGGCTGCCTGTATCAGGCCAAGAGCGACGCGGTGCCGGCGGAGGGCACCTCCTGCTTGTGGATTCTGACCCTGTTCGGCGGCCACGGCATCGTCGGCGACGCCGACTACGGCGCGGCGCGGCCCTTCACCATGTCCATGTTCCACGCCGGCGGCACCGGGGGGCGGCCGGGCAAGGACGGACTCAACGCCACCGCCTTCCCCTCGGGCGTGCGCAACACGCCCATCGAGATCAACGAGACCGTCGCCCCGATCGTGGTCTGGCGCAAGGAGTACCGCAGCGATTCCGGCGGCCCCGGCCAGCACCGCGGCGGCGCCGGCCAGATCATGGAGATCGGCCACGCCGACGACGCGCCGTTCGCCATCGCCGCCATGTTCGACCGGATCAAGCACCCGCCGCGCGGCCGCGGCGGCGGCGCCGACGGCGAACGCGGCCGGGTCCACCTGGCCTCGGGACCGGCGCTCAACGGCAAGGGCCGCCAGACCGTGCCGGCGGGCGACCGCCTGGTGCTGGAGATGCCCGGCGGCGGCGGCCTGGGGGACGCCTTGGCGCGCGCGCCCGAAGCGGTGGCGCGGGACGTGAAAAACGGCCTGGTCTCGCGCGCGGCGGCGCGCGCGGACTACGGCGTGATCCTGCGCGACGACGGCTCTTACGAAGAGTCCGAGGCGCGGCGCCAAAGCGGTAACGGATAACGAGAGAGCCGGTCATGACCGAGGTCATTCTGCATCATTACCCCCAGTCGCCGGTCTCGGAGAAGGTCCGGGTCGTGCTCGGCATCAAGGAGCTGGACTGGCGTTCGGTGACGATCCCGCGCCTGCCACCCAAGCCGGAGTTGATGCCGCTCACCGGCGGCTACCGCCTGACCCCGGTGATGCAAATCGGCGCGGAGGTCTACTGCGACAGCCAGTGCATCCTGCGCGAGTTGGAGCGCCGCTTCCCCGAGCCGAGCCTGTTCCCCGGCGGATCGGCGGGCATGGTCTGGGGCGTCAGCCGCTGGACCGACGGCGCCCTGTTCAGGGACGTCATCGCGCTGGTGTTCGTCGACGCCGGCGAGGCCATGCCGGCCGAGTTCTGGGCCGATCGCGGCACGCTCTATTTCGGCGCCGATTTCGACCAGGACGCGATCCGGGCGAAGCTGCCCGAGTTCCTGGCCAGCCTGCGCGCCCAGCTCGGCTGGATGGAGGCGCGCGCCGCCACCGGCCGGACCTTCGTGCTCGGCGACAAACCGGGGCTGCCCGACGCGCTCTGCTACTACCTCCTGTGGTTCATCCGCGGGCGCTATTCCAAGGGCCCGGAGTTCCTGTCCCAGTTCCCCAACCTCTGCGCCTGGGAGCAGCGGGTCCGAGCCATCGGCCACGGCAGCCCCCGCGCCATGAGCGCCGCCGAGGCGCTGGAGATCGCCACGGCCGCCGAGCCGGCGACGCCCGAGGCCGTCGATCCCGAGGACCCCCTGGGGCTCGCGCCTGGCGATACGGTCCAGGTCCGGCCCGAGGGCATGGACGGCGTGCCGGCGGTCGCGGGGACGTTGCGCTTCCTCGACCCTCAGACCGTGGTGCTCGACCGCGAAGACGAAACGGTCGGCCGGGTCTCGGTCCACTTCCCCCGGGTCGGCTACCAGATCGAGCGCGCCTGAGGCCCCGGCCCCGGTCTCGGGAGATTGGGTTCGCCGCCGTCACAGAGGTACGCCGGACTCGCGAAGTTTCTGTAACAGCAGCGGATGCCGAAAGCCCAGGTCATAGGCCTTTTTGAAGTCCCGAATGGCCCGGCTTGGTTCGCCTTTCTTTTCGTAGGCGAGGCCCCGGTCGGCAAAGACCTGGGCATCGTCGGGCTTGAAGTGGATGGCCTTGTCGTATTCCCTGATGGCCCGGTCGAATCGGCCTTTCTTTCGGTAGACATTGCCCCGGTTGCCGAAGGCCACGGCAAGATCGGGTTTCAAGCGGATGGCGTCATCGTAGTCTTTGAGGGCCCGATCCAATTGGCCGTTGTGATAATAGGCATTGCCCCGGTTGTTGAAGATCTGGGCGTCGTCGAACTTCAGGCGGATGGCCTCGCTGTAATCGGCGATGGCCCTGCCCCACTGGCCTTTCCTCTTGTAGGCGAGGCCCCGGTTCGTGAACGCGACGGCGAGGTTTCGGCCGATGAACCGCCCCGACTGAATGTTCCGGGTACAGGCGGCGATTTGGATGTCGGGATGGATGTCATCGGAGTGACACCGCCGAATGTTCTGCGAGAAATCCGCCTGGGTGATTTTTATCGAGGCGGCCAGGAATAGGAAGGCGAGGCCAGCGGCTCTGAGCATGTTTGCCTCCGTTGCCGAGGATTTCCGGCGTCCCCGATGGCCGGATGCGCGGACCGGCAAGCCTAGCCGGATCGGGCTCGACGGTGCAACCGAAAGGGTGCGCGCGTGGACTCGCGGGATGCCGCCAGCGGCGGGCAGTCGGGACGCGCGGCAGGCGGTCATGGCGACACCCGGACTCAATGGCCGCACCTGACCCATGACCGCTTGCGGACGATTGGCCGATAGGGGAGTCCGCTTCTTGCTTTCAGCACGTCAAGTTTCCAACCGACCCACGACCGCGGCCGTCTCCCAGCTTGACTCCACCTCCGCCGCTCTCCATCATCGCCGCCGTTCCGAGGGGAGCCTCGTGCTGAGAGACCGCCCGCGCCCCAACAGGGCCGAGGCGGCGACCCTTCGAACCTGATCCGGGTAATGCCGGCGCAAGGAACGGAACCCGGCCGCGGGCCTCGATGGGCCTCGGCCGCCGCCCCGCTGTCTCCCCCGGATCTCCTCGAGTTCACGACCACGAAGGAGGTCCGTCCATGTTCACTGCCCCGCACGTCCGCCGCGCGCTGGCCGCGCTGCTCCTCGGTTTCACGCTCGCGCTTGGCACCCTGCCGGCGCGCGCCGAGCCCCTCACCATCCTGCTCGACTGGTTCATCAACCCCGACCACGGCCCGCTGATCGTGGCGCTCGAGCAGGGCTACTTCGCGCAGGAGGGCCTGGAGGTGACCCTGATCGAGCCGGCCGACCCCAGCGCCCCGCCCAAGCTGGTCGCCGCCGGCCAGGCCGCGCTCGCCGTCTCCTACCAGCCCCAGCTCCACCTGCTCGCCGCCGAGGGCCTGCCGCTCACGCGCGTCGGCACCCTGGTGGCGACCCCGCTCAACACCCTGCTCGTGCTCGACGGCGGCCCGATCCATTCGGTCGCCGATCTCAAGGGCCGCAAGGTCGGCTTCTCGGTCGGCGGCTTCGAGGACGCGATCCTGGCCGCCATGCTGGCGCGTCACGATCTCACCCTCGACGACGTGACGCTGATCAACGTGAACTTCTCGCTCAGCCCGGCCCTGCTCTCGGGCCAGGTCGACGCGGTGATCGGCGCGTTCCGCAACTTCGAGCTCAATCAGCTCGCCATCGAGGGCCACAAGGGCCGCGCCTTCTACGTCGAGGAGGAGGGCGTGCCGCCCTACGACGAGCTGATCCTGGTCGCCAATTCCGCCCGCCTCGACGACCCGCGCCTGGCCAAGGCGCTGCGCGCCATCGAGCGCGGCGTGCAGTACCTGATCAACCACCCGGACGACGCCTGGAAGCTGTTCGCCGGGCACAAGCCGGGCCTGGACGACGAACTCAACCGCCGCGCCTGGCGCGACACCCTGCCCCGCTTCGCGCTCCGCCCCGCGGCCCTCGACCGCGGTCGCTACCGACGCTTCGCAAAGTTCCTGATCGCCCAGGGCCTGATCGAGACCGCGCCGCCGGTCGCGAGCTACGCGGTGGAGCTCGAGTAGCGCCCGGCGGGGGGAGCTGAATTGGACGCCTTTATCGGGCTATTGCTGGATGGGACCGGGTTGGCGTTGTGGAGCTTCCTGCTGCTCTGCGGGGTGTCCTTCCTCGGCTCCTGCATCGCCGCCGCCCTGGGCCTGGGCGGCGGCGCCCTGGTGCTCGCGGCCCTGGCGCTGTTCCTGCCGCCGGCGGTGTTGATCCCGGTCCACGGCACGGTCCAGCTCGGCTCCAACTTCGGCCGCGCCGCCCTGATGCGGTCCCACATCTTGACCGGGATCGTGCCGGCCTTCCTGATCGGCACCCTGCTCGGCGCCGCGATCGGCGTGCAAGTCGTGATCGCGCTGCCGATCGCCCTGCTCCAGGGCGTGCTCGCGGCCTTTATCCTCTACAGCACCTGGGCGCCCGAATTTCGGGCCCGCGCGCCGGGCAGGAAGACCTTCTTCGGGGTCGGCGTCCTCGGCGCCTTCCTGACCATGTTCGTGGGCGCGACCGGGCCGCTGGTCGCCCCCTTCACCGCCGCCGCCAGCGACCGGCGCCAGCAGGTCGTCGCCACCCACGCGGCGCTGATGACGATCCAACACGGGCTCAAGATCGTCGCCTTCGGCGTGGTCGGCTTCGCCTTCGGCCCCTACCTGCCGCTGCTCGCCGGCCTGCTCGGCTGCGGCTTCGCCGGCACCTATACGGGCCGGCACCTGCTCCACCGGCTCCCGGAGCGCGCCTTCCGCCTCGGCCTGAAGGCGATTCTGACCGCGATCGCCCTGCGCCTGCTGTACGGCGCCGCGCGCGGGTGGACCGGCTAGCCTAAGAAAAGAACCGGCCCTGCGCGAAGCGAGGCCGGTTTTGGATGCGCTTGGAAGGGTCGCCCGCGCCTACCCGGAGGCGGCGACTTGATCGGCTTTCTGGACCATGACCTCGGCCTGCTTGATCGAGGCGATGTCGATCAGGCGGCCGTCGAGGGCGACCGCACCCTTGCCTTCCTTCTGGGCCTGTTCCATGGCCTCGATGATGCGCTTGGCCTTGGTGACCTCGGCCTCCGAGGGGCTGTTGACCTCATTGGCGAGGGCGATCTGGCTCGGGTGGATCGCCCACTTGCCCTCGCAGCCCAGACAGGCGGCGCGGTTGGCCTGGGCGACGAAACCGTCCGGGTCCTGGAAATCGCCGAACGGCCCGTCGATGGGGCGCAAACCGTGGGCGCGCGCGGCCACCACCATGCGCGAGACCGCGTAGTGCCACATATCGCCCCAGTGGTAGTCGCGGTCTTGACCTTCTTCCGGGTCCGTGAGCACGCCGTAGAGCGCGTTCGGGCCGCCGATCACGGTGGTCCGCGCCTTGGTCGAGGCGGCGTAGTCGGCGACGCCGAAGTGCAGGCTCTCGTTGCGCTTGGAGGCGGCGGCGATCGCATCGACGTTGGCCATGCCGAGTGCGGTCTCGATGATGTGCTCGAAGCCGAGGCGTTTCTTGCGTCCGACCGCGTCCTCGCACTGGGTGACCAGCATGTCGACCGCATAGACGTCGGCGGCGGTGCCGGCCTTGGGGATCATGATCAGGTCCAGGCGCTCGCCGCCCTGCTCGATGATGTCGACCACGTCGCGGTACATGTAGTGGGTGTCCAGGCCGTTGATGCGCACCGATAGGGTCTTGGTGCCCCAGTCGATGTCGTTGAGCGCCTGGATGATGTTCTTGCGCGCCTGCACCTTGTCGTCCGGCGCGACCGCGTCCTCGAGGTCGAGGAAGACCACGTCCGCGGCCGAGGCCGCCGCCTTCTCGAACAGGGCCGGATTGCTTCCGGGCACGGCAAGTTCGCTGCGGTTCAGGCGCGCGGTCGCCTGTTCGACGATAGTGAAACTCATAGGATATCCCTCTCCAAACCGTCCGCCGAAGTGCGGTCCGAACGCACCCCCCCTGGGCGCCCGTCAAAGGAGACGGACACTGCTCCGCGAGCCCCGCGATGTCAACCGCAAGACCCCCGAATTTCGGCCGATTCGTGAGCGATTTCAGCGTCTGCGCGGCGATGCGCTGGACAGCGGATGGTGGTCCCGGACCAGGGCCTTGAGGCGGGCGTCGAGCACGTGGGTGTAGATCTGGGTGGTCGAGATATCGGCGTGGCCGAGCATCTTCTGCACCGAACGCAGATCGGCGCCGTGGTCGAGCAGGTGGCTGGCAAAGGCGTGGCGCAGCACGTGGGGCGAGACCCTGGCCGGGTCGATGCCGGCCGCCACCGCCAGCTCCTTGAGCAGCTGGGCGACCCGCTGACGGGTCAGGTGTCCGGCCGCGCCGTACGAGGGGAACAGCCATTTGCGGGCCGCCTGGGCCGCCGGCGCCGCCCGGGCCGCGCCGCCCCCCGCGATGGCGCCACGCCCGGACTTGCCGAGGTCGGCCATGCGGTGGGCCTTGAGCGCGTCGCGGGCCGGCTCGCTCAAGGGGACCATGCGCTCCTTGCCGCCCTTGCCCTTAACGATCAGCACCCGCGGG
>SMUX01003940.1_pt1 | contig 14524 bp, 20 predicted proteins | sample 2456431 | NCBI WGS metagenome assembly SMUX01 (sample SAMN11095930, study PRJNA526329) | marine sediment metagenome | biome: Marine sediment; feature: Surficial sediment; material: Deep marine sediment; isolation source: Hadal surficial sediment | place: Pacific Ocean | collected 2014-11 | depth... | reverse complement strand
GTCAAGATCTGGAAGGTGTGCGTAGTGAGTCTGAGTCTTGGGGCTTGTGCCACGTTGGAGCCGGCTCTGCCGGGTGAGCGTATCTTAGGGAACCTGGTCGTAAAGGGTGTACCGGAGATTCCCCCGGCGCTCGTCGAGCGCATGCAGCAGTATCGTAATACCCGTTCGGCTCGTTTGCTGGGTTGGCTGCCGGAGGGGTTGCTCATCAGTACGCGTTTTGCCCAAACCGGCCAACTGCATCGAGTGCGCAGCCCCTTAGGAGTCCGCGAGCAGGTTACCTTCTTTCCCGAGCCTGTCACACGGGCCTACGTGCCACCATCGGCAGACGTAAACGGCTTCGTGTATGCGCGTGACATCGGTGGCTCTGAGTTCTATCAGCTGTTCTGGTTCGATTGGCAAACAGGCGAGTCGCGTTTGTTGACTGACGGCAAGTCCCGTTACACCGGGGTGCTCTGGGCAAACGGAGCTGATCGTTTCGCGTACACGACCACGGAGCGCGATCCTCGGCGTTGGGATATTCACATCCAGGATCTCGACGGCAACCTGGATGTGGCACTCGAGACCGACAGCGGGGCGTGGGGGGCAATCGACTGGGCGCCCGAGGATGATCGTTTGCTGGTGGATAAATACGTGTCCATCAACGAGTCCTATCTCTATGAACTGGATCTCTCCAGTGGCGTGTTGACTCTGCTCACCGACGAGACGATCAAAACCTCGATAGGCACAGCCCGCTATGACGGGGACGGCAGGGGTGTCTACTTCACGTCGGATCTCGGTGCGGAGTTCATGCGACTGCATTATCTGGATCTGGATACTCATAAAATCGAGGTGCTCACCGCAGATATTCCCTGGAACATCGAGGAGATTGCGGTATCGAGTGACGGTGCGCATCTGGCGTTAACCGTAAATGAAGGCGGCTTCTCACGGCTGCATGTCTGGCAACTGCCGGATCGCACACCGTTGGCATTGTCAGAACTCCCCAGAGGAATGATATTCAGTCTGCGATTTTCGCCGGACGGTCGACAGCTTGGCCTCGGCGTCAACACCCCTACCACACCAGCGGACATCTACAGTCTTAACCTCATCGACCGGACCACCACTCGATGGACAAGAAGTGAAGTAGGTGGGCTCGATCCCGAAGGCTTCGTCGAACCGGTGCTGGTGAGCTACCCGACGTTCGATACCGTCAATGGCCGACCCAGAGAAATTCCGGCCTTCGTGTATCGCCCGCAAGGAGTGGGTCCCCATCCGGTTCTGATCAACATTCACGGTGGGCCGGAGGGACAATTCAAGCCCTACTTCTCAGCCACCGTGCAGTATTTCGTCAACGAACTCGAGATTGCCGTCATTGCGCCAAATGTGCGCGGTTCGGCCGGTTACGGCAAGTCGTATCTAAAACTCGACAACGGCTACCTGAGGGAAGACTCGGTAAAAGACATCGGTAGCCTGCTCGACTGGATCGCGGCGGATCCTGACTTCGATGCGGACCGCGTGGCGGTGATTGGTGGATCTTACGGCGGCTATATGGTGTTAGCGTCGATGGTGCACTACTCGGACCGGCTCGCTGCGGGGATTGAACGTGTGGGCATCAGCAACTTTGTCACTTTTCTCAAGAACACTCAGACTTACCGTCGCGATTTGCGGCGTGCCGAATATGGCGACGAGCGCATTCCGGAAATGATGGCTCATCTGGAGAAGATCTCGCCGCTCAATCACGTTGAACGGATCACAAAACCGTTGATGATCTCCCAGGGTTTCAATGATCCCAGGGTGCCAGCCAGCGAAAGTGTCCAGATCCTGGAGGCACTCGAGGAAGCTGATGTGCCAGTCTGGTATGTGCTCGCGATGGACGAGGGGCATGGGTTCAGAAAGAAGGTGAACACCGACTACAACGCGGCTGCCACGGTGTTGTTCCTGAACCGATATCTGCTCGAGTGAATGCTGGTTGATTGAACTCTTCGTAAGGAGCCTTGTTTTGTGAAGGGGGCCGTAGCGATCTGCGTGAACCCGATGTCCGGGCGCGATGTACGGCGATTGGCAGCGCACGCCAGCAACATGACCCATGAAATAAAACGCGACATGGTAGCGCGAGTGGCAGCCGGCGCTGATGTTGCGGGAGCAACGGACATCTTTGTCACACGGGAGCCGTTTCGCATAACGTCCTTGGCGCTGGAGCACATGGAATTAAACGCATCCGTGCATGTTCTCGAGCACCCCATACACAACGATGCGCGTGATACTGAATCCGCGATACATGCGTTTCTTGCCTGCGGCTGCGAGACCATTGTTTCGTTGGGTGGTGATGGCACTAACCGCGTTTTAGTACGGGCTTTACTCGACGCGCAGGCTAGCGAGACGCATCTCCTTGCTTTGTCGACTGGGACAAACAACGTCTTTCCGATACTCGCCGAGCCGACCATCGTCGGTATGGTGGCGGGTTACCAATCCAGTGGTCAGTTGCAGGATGGCGCAGTGAAGAAACGGATCAAGGTGCTCCATGTTACGAACGGCGCTGGTACCCGGCCGGTTGCTGACGTCGGTCTGATAGACGCTACGTTGTTACGCCGCGATCACGTTGGCAACCTGTTGCCGTTTGATGCGGCTCGCATAGATCGATTGTTACTTACTCGGGCAGAGCCGACCGCGATCGGGATGTCTCCCATCGGTGGGCTTGTGGAAGTGGTCGAGGAACACGCCGACATGGGGCTCCTGGTCGAGCTGGGTGGTGATGCAAAGTTTCTCGTTCCCATCTCACCGGGGTTGTTTCAATCGGTTGCGGTGAAGCGCACCACAAAAATCCCCTTCGATGTCCCGGTAGAATTCTGCGGACCCGGTGTATTGGCATTGGATGGAGATCGTGACCACAAGCTGCAAGCCGACGAAACGCTGATAGTACGTATCCGCCGGGACGGACCCTGGGTGATCGACATCGACCAGGCCATGCGTTGGCTGGTAGCCCAAGGTATCATTGCCAAACCTCTCGTAAGGCGATAAGCAGGCAGTCATCGGCATGATCATCAAACCCAGAATACGGGGTTTCATCTGTACAACTGCGCATCCCGCCGGTTGTGCTGCGCATGTGAATGAACAGATCGCCTACGTTCAATCGCAAGGATCCATCGTGAGCGACATCAAAAATGTGCTGGTGATCGGTTCTTCCGGTGGATATGGGCTCTCATCGCGCATCGTCGCCGGATTTGGTTGTGGTGCCGCAACTCTCGGAGTCTCTTTTGAGAAGGCGCCTAGAGAGAACAAGACCGCGACGGCGGGTTGGTATAACAACATCGCCTACGAAGACGCGGCCGCTGGCAGGGATTTGTATGCCGTGACGCTGGATGGCGATGCGTTTTCCGACGAGATGAAGGACCGCGTGATCGAAACGGTTCGCGCTGACATGGGGAAGATCGATCTCGTCATCTACAGCCTGGCCTCGCCCGTGCGGCAACACCCGAGGACCGGGATACTTCACCGTTCAGCCATCAAACCGTTGGGTGAAGCCGTACATATGAAGTCGTTACACGTCGATAGAGGCGAGGTGCACGAGGTGAATCTCGAACCTGCCGATGAGGAAGAGACTGCGAATACCGTCGCCGTAATGGGTGGTGAAGATTGGGAGTTCTGGATCGAGGCACTCAAGGACGGTGATGTGTTGGCTGACGGCTCTCGTACACTGGCATATACCTACATCGGTAGCGATCTCACCTGGCCCATCTATTGGCAAGCTACGCTCGGGAAAGCCAAGGAAGATCTGGATAGGGCGGCGGGAACGATCAGCAAATCCCTTGAAGTTCTCAATGGCGAAGCCCGGGTTGCCGTACTCAAAGCGGTCGTTACTCAGGCAAGCTCAGCGATACCCGTGGTGCCGCTCTACGCTTCATTGTTGTTTAGGGTCATGAAAGACAGAGGCCTGCATGAGGAGGTCGTCCAGCACATTCATCGCATGTTCGCCACTCAGCTTGCAACAGGCGTAACTCAACGACTGGACGATCAGGGCCGAATTCGCATGGATGACGTCGAGCTCACTGACGAAATTCAAGGTGAGGTGCGTCGTCGTTGGCCGTTGGTTGATACGGAAAACCTCGGGGAGTTCGCAGACCTGGAAGGCTTTCGTAGGGACTTTCTAAAAATCTTCGGTTTCGGGTTCCCGGGCGTGGACTACGAAGAGGATCTCGATCCAACCCTGGGAAGGGACGTAGAGAAGCCCAAGCGCTAATGAAATAGTAAGCCGAAGCCCACACAGGTCCAGGTACTTGGCGCTATCGGTTGGTCACGGCAGCGCGGCATAGTCGCTTAGGTGACCGCACGCCGAAAGCCACCTGAAGCCCACCAGTTCCGTTATGTTGGCTATTTGTCCTTAGCGGTCATCGTATGGTGTCTGCTGCCTACCGCCAGGTCATCATGGCAGCTCCTGTTGGGTGTGAGTTGCTGCATCGTGTGGCCGGTAGTGGCTCACTGGCTGGAGCGGTCGCCACAGACAACCAACCGCCTGACTAATATTGTGGAGTGTGGGGTTTCCGGGCTGGTTGCCGGTGTCGTGAGCCTGCCGTTACTTCCGCTTGCTGCCCTTGCGGTAGCGCTTCTGGCTGGCATTACTGCCCAGGGGGGTAAACCTTATCTTTGGCCGAGCATTCCCGCGTTGATCATCGGTGTTGCTACAGGCTTCTGGTTGGTGGGTGACACTGCCGTTTTCTCACAGTCAACGCACGTAGCAGACGTGCTCAGCGTTGCGATGATTCTGATTTACACCGTCTTGCTGAGCGAACTCGGCTTTCGTCAGGCCATGCGTCTGCACGAGTCAAAATCTCGCCATCAAATTCGCTCTGTTCACGCCGCCCGGGTGAGTGCACGTTTGGCTCGCTACATTCCAACAGAGCTGCACCAGCGCCTGGAGAAACAGCCGGACCAACGCTGCGCACTCGAACGCTGCTGGCTTACGGTGGTGTTCATCGATGTTGTGGGTTTTACCGAACTTACCGAACATCTTGCCGCCGAGGCGTTGAATGCCGTGCTCAACGATTATCTCGCGATGCTGGAAACGCTTGTGGAGGCGCACGACGGTACTTTAGGCAAGTTGTTGGGAGACGGTGTGTTGGTGTTCTTCAAAGCCGATACGGCTGAAGAAAAGAGCATTGTTAGTCAATCGAGTGTTGCACTGTGTCTGGCCGTGCAGAAGGGTTTGTCCCTCCTCGCTCGCCGCTGGACCGCACAAGGTTATCTGGTTAGCCTCGCGACCCGAACCGGGATCGCGAGCGGCTTCTGCACGCTCGGTGACTGGGGTGGTGAGGGTCGACTCGACTACACCGTGATTGGCTCCCCGGTAAACCTGGCGAGTCGCTTGCAGGCTAAGGCGACAAGCGATGGTATTTTGGTCTGTTCCTCCACAGCGGCTATCCTCAAACCGGAATTGCCCACTTCAGTAAAACTCGAACGTCCATTGCTTACCGCACTGAAAGGTTTTGGCGAGGTACAGACGTTTCGTCTGATCGACTTGCGGTAAACGTATGCAAGCGTGCAGTAAACGTCTGCAAGCGTGCAGTAAACGTCTGCAAGCGTGCAGTAAACGTCTGCAGCGTGCAGTCCGTCTGTTAAAGTAGTGGCCGCTACGCATACGCGGGTTGATGCGACACTGCAGTAACACCTTTCTGGAAATGGTCTAATCGTCATCCTGAAGAGTACGACGTCGCCGGGAAACCACTGGAATACATGGAAAAAGCAGAAAAAATCTTTCTAAAAGCATGTCGTGGAGAACCCACCGATTACACCCCTATCTGGCTGAACCGTCAGGCCGGACGTTATATGCCGCAGTACCATGACTTGAAAGGCGATATGCCGAGCCTTGCCTTTTTCAAGCACCCCGAGAAAGCGGCGAAGGCCGCGCTTGATGCACAACGTATCCTCGGTGTCGATGCGGCTATTCTGTTCGCGGATCTCTTGCCGATCATGGAACCCATGGGTCTCGAACTTGATTACATTGTGGGTGAGGGTCCGGTATTTGCGAACCCGGTACGTAACGCGAAAGACGTCGATAGGCTCATCACCCAGCCGGCAATAGAGGCGACTCCCTATATCGCCGAGACGATCGGCCGCATATTGAGCGATCTACCTCAAAACATAGCGCTCATTGGATTTGCTGGCGCCCCGTTTACCCTCGCGTCTTATGCCATAGAAGGCCGGAGCTCGCGGAACTACGTACATGTGAAGAAACTCATGTATCAAGCCCCTGATGTATGGGATTCATTGATGGCTAAGCTCGTTCGCCAGGTGACGAGTTACCTGGAACTGCAGATTGAGAGCGGTGTGGACGCCGTACAGATCTTCGATACCTGGGTTGGCTGCCTTTCGGTTGACGATTTTCGTCGCTACGTTCTCCCCCATACCACGCGGCTGATTCGAAACCTCGAAGGTCGAGTTCCATTGATCTACTTCGGCACTGGAAACGCCCATCTGTTGGCGGATATGGCGCCTTTAGCCGATGTGTTGGCGTTGGATTGGCGTACACCTCTGGTCGCTACGTGGGATCGGTTGCGCATCAGAGCGGTGCAGGGAAATCTCGACCCTATTGTGTTGTGTGCCGATCCGCAGACCATCACCAATCACACCCAGCGGTTGCTCGACGAAGTGGCGGGCCGGCCAGGTCACATTTTCAATCTAGGTCATGGAATCATCCCGGAGACACCGGTTGCGAACGTGCAACGTTTGGTGGACCACGTACATCAGTACTCGATTCGTGGTTGATACGCGCCTAGATCCTCAGCAGGATCCCTCCGGTTTAGCAGTGCTGTTGATGCGTTCCGCCTTCTGGTTGCCCTGGGTTGCGTGTACCTATCTCGCATTTGCGCCAAGTCCACCGGATGCCGTATTCAGAATCAGTGATGTGTTGTTACATGGCATCGCCTTCAGCTATCTCACCTTCGCGTTGGGGCTTGCGCATCACGCAAGGCGCTGGGTGCGAGCGGCGGCCTGGATGTTCGCCTACGGTGCAGCGATCGAACTGGTCCAGAGTTTCGAACCGCTTCGGTCTGCGGAACTGACCGATATGCTTGTCGACGTGGCTGGCATTGGGATTGGCGTTGTTGCCCTCAAACTCATCGGTGCTCGGATCGAATCTCTTGTGCATTGGCTAGCTGACACCTTTGCGCGCTGGCTGCCTGAATAGTCCGGCTAGATTTCCCGGCTTTCCAGGATGTTCTGACTACGCCAGACGATCACCGGCTCGGCACCGGCAATGTTCAACACGTAAACCTCAAGCCCTGTTTCGCGCAATCGTTGCTGCTCAAAGCTGAACTCGACGACAAACCCCATGTGCACGACTGCCGTGGTGGCGAAATCGAAAACCTCGAGTGAGCTGATGACGAATTCGTGAAGCGTGGCGGCGGATGCGAAATCGTTGTAAGTGTCGATGACCGCACTGCGACCGTGTATTGGGTCGCCTGCATCCGGGGGAAGCAACACGACGTCGGGGTGATAAAAGCGCGTCAGCTCTTCGAACTTGCCCTGTTGCCAGGTGTTGTTGAGTTCGCGGACAAACCGCTCGACAGTTTGGCTCACGTTGATTTTAGGTGAGTACGATCATCCAGTGAACACCGTCTTTTCATCGACGAAGCACACCGGGTTTCCGAACGGGTCGTGCAGATAAAAAGAACGTTCTCCCCAGGGTCGTATGGCGATCTCTCCAAGGCTCGGTCCCCCACCGTGGAGTTGCTCATCATCGAAATTTGCGTCGGCGGCCTGGCAGCGTTCGTAGGCTGCTTGCAGATCTGCTTCGCTGAGGTAAACGTGTTGTGGGTTGGGGGGAGAGGTTCTCCGTTCGCCATCCGCCTTGGGATCGAAGCAGGCCAGAATCGTGCCCCCACACTCGAAGTAGTGCCTTCCGGGAGAAACCCTTTCGCCAGGCTGATTGAGGATTGCCCCATAGAAAACAGCCGCCGCTTCGATATCGCTGACGGGAACGATTACGCGGTAAAGGTGCGTCATGGTTGGTCTGCCGATCCTGATGTTCAGGGAGCGTAGCAAGCCTCATGTCGCATGGCTATGTTATAGATTTCAGTGAACTCGTTGTGGTGTACGGAGGTTCGTTTCATTATCCTCGCGGTTCTTCGCAATCGTTGCGACGGCATGGTCGTCTTTTCATCGTGGAGAGATGTGAAAAAAATAGTACTGCGCATTCTGGGTCTGTTAGTTGTTCTCGTCGTGGTAGCCATGGGCTTGCAGATCATCGCATCGGAAACCGGCGAAGTAGTAGTTGTCACTACGCAGGATAAAACCGGAGCCAAGTCGGAGACACGTTTATGGATCGTGGCGCACGAAGGCAGCCGCTGGTTGCGCTCTGGTGGCGGAGCGGCGTCGCGCTGGTATCAGCAACTGCTGGCCAACCCCCAGCTCGAGTTGCTTCGCGGCACGACCCGATATTATCACCGGGCGACGCCTGTACCTGACATGCAAGCAACCGTTAACGATCTGATGAGCGAAAAGTACGGGTGGGCGGATAGTTACGTCGGTTTCTTGTTCGGTCGTGAAGATGCCATAGCCATTCGCCTGGACGACCTTTCAGTGCCCTAGGAAGTCTCCTTATCCTGTAAAACTTTCCTGACAAGCTCCATGTGGCTGCCCACAAACAGGTCTGCGACTACGCGGTTGGTGATCTGCCGGGATCGATCAACGAGGTAAGTGACGCGGCGTACGCCGAAGCCGAGCAGGCCGTCAACACCGTAAGCCCGAATGACCGTTTTGTCCCGATCACACAGCAGCGGAAAAGGAAGCTCGTAACGAGTAGCGAAGCGTTGGTGACTCTCCGCACTTTGCGGGCTGATGCCCACTACCTGAACCGATACATTCGTCAGATCTTCATAGACATCGCGAAACGCACAGGCTTCTTTGGTGCATACCGGAGTGAAATCTGCTGGGTAGAAATACAATACGATCTCACCCGTAGAGACCAGACTCGAAAGAGTTTGCGGCGAGCCTTGCTGATCTTCCAGTTGAAATTCCGGGGCCGTATCGCCAATTTTCAACATAGGACACCTCAGTGCATGAAGGAAATCGTAGCCTGCCTTGTCGTGCGGATCGAGAAAAATCGTTTTCTCGCTGAAGTATCGCTGGTTGTTGTGTCCCTTGTTTGGACTTGAGCTGCTGGTTTTGCCGGAATATCACCTGTTTGGAACGCGATTTCGAGCGATTGTAAGAGTCGATATCCCTACCTATACTGCGCGGTTATTGGAATCCGCTCCGATTACCTGCTGAGTTTTTCTCTGTTGAGTCGGTCTCAATTCTGATACGCAGGCTTGTTGTGAAAGTCACAGAATCGTTTATGCGACGTGGTTTGGGCTAGCGGGATCGCGTTAGGGATTATTTGAGAACTTTGAAATGAAGAAAATCTACGTAGGGAATCTTCCTTGGTCGGTGGGGGATGTCGAGCTGGAAGAGTTGTTTGCGGCACTCGGTACGATACATTCTGCGAAAGTCATCACTGATCGGGACACAGGTCGTTCTCGCGGGTTCGGTTTCGTGGAAATGGACGATGAAGCAGGTGATAAGGCCATAGCGGAATTGAATGGTAAGGATATGGAAGGCCGTCAGTTGCGCATCAACGAAGCCAACGAACGGCGTCGGCGCTAGCTTCGAACTCTTGTGCCGCCGCTGAATGGGGAAGTCAGTGGTGGTCTAAACCCCGATCGATCTCTAAAACGGCCGACGCAACGGAGTTTTAAAGGAAGATCACTATCCGGTTTGTTTTGTCAGGTAACGATCGAGCTGGTTGGCGAATGACTGTACGTCGGTCTTGGCGAGCGTTGGCGGACCGCCGGTCAGCGTGCCGGTGGAGCGAAGTTCCTCCATGAAGTCGCGCCGGGCAAGGTGTGACTGGATATTCTCGGCTGTATAAAGTGTTCCTCTTGGGTTGAGTGCGACAGCGCCGAGGCTGACAACCTCGGAGGCAAGCGGTATGTCTGCCGTGATCACCAGGTCGTTTAGGCTTATCGCCGCAACAATGTGCGCATCGGCGATGTCGAATCCGCTTGGAACCTGAATAACTTTGATATACGGCGACTTGGGCACTCTAAGGAACTGGTTGGCCACCAGCGTGGTTTGGATCTTCATCCGGTCAGCTGCTCGGTAAATGACTTCTTTGATTGCCCTGGGGCAGGCATCGGCGTCCACCCACAGTTTCATTGCTGAATCGAGCTTTCTGATTGCAGGCGCCGTTTCAAGCCGACGGAAGTAAACGAGTCAGCAATGCAACCCGTTTACGGCCGTTGTCGGTTTCCTGTTGGCCTACTTCCTGGAACCCGAGATTCTCATGAAATCGCAGAGAGCGGGGATTCGGTGGGATGAGATTAACCTCACAGGTAACCAACCGCGTGTTGTTGCGAACTTTCTCGAACAAGGCCGAGTAGAGTTTCCGGCCCACGCCACGGCCGCGATAGTCTTCACTCACCACGATCCGATCAACGTAGGTGAACTGCGGAAAATGATCCTTGAAGTACCGGAAGTTGAGGCTTTCGTACGAAGCTGATTCAGGGAGTGCCAGCAAAAAACCTGCAAGGTTGGCCGAATCCTCGGCCAGGCAGAAGAGAAAACTCTGTCCATGTAAGTTTTCGAGTGACTGCTCGGAGATGCTGTTCACGTTTGGCACGGCGTCTTCGTTGAGCTTGAGAACTGCGGTGTAATCCGCGCTACGTGCCGCGCGTATTGTGATCGTCATAGCATTCTTTAGCCGTATGGCAATTGATTACAGACGATGTCAATCGCACCTTCTCGATGAAATATCACGAAGTAGTCATCCGATGAAAAGCAGACTTGCCACCCATCCGCATTTGTTTGGTCTTCGCTTTTTGCCTGCAGGTGTTCGACTCGCTCGACCAACTGGTCTGATCGAAACGCGAAAGACAAGCGTTCGGTGAGATCGATCCGCAGCAACGCGCTCGCGTCCCCTGGTGCAAGCATCTCGGGTGTTACCGCACCCGTGCCGATCGCGATGCCGGGCAACAGGAAGTGGACTACGCGACCATGTTTCGTCTCGATTTCAAGCGCCTCGATTGTTCTCGAACTGTCGCGATGAAGGCTGCGGATGACGCTGATCTTCTGCCCCAACAGAAATTCGAACGGTTGGGCGAGTGCAACCCCGTCGGTCACTCGCGTGACCGGTAGCGACGAATGACGATCGTGTACACGTAGGCGTTTACACCCAACACGACAGCGGCAAGTGTGATTTGCACTGTGCGAGTTAATCCGCTCGGGTAGATCAGTGGCATGAGGTAGTGTTCGATGAATCCACCACTGTATCCGGCTTGGCCGGCCACCTGCCTGTAGCCGGCTTCCAGCGGCGTCAGGGGGCATGTCCAGTTCAGCAGTTCGATCAATACACCCCAAACCGCGGCGGGTAGATGCAGGAGTGCGATCCAGGACCAGCGCACTACGGCAAGCCCCCCGATAACGACAAAAATGATGAACAGAAAATGCAGGATCATGATTAGATCGGCAATAACAGCGTCAATCATCTTCGCGCCTTAAGAGCTCAGCTCTAGAATGGGTCTTACGTCATTGGATCCAACCAGGAACCTGCCTTTTTCGGCCCACAACACAGCCTCGTCCATGGACTCCGCTTCGATGACATAATACCCGCCAACAAACTCGCCCGTGGAGGTCACCAGCTCTTCGGATACTTCTATGCGGCCATCAACATGCCTGCGCACAGTCCTGGTTTCGGGGGGCGGGGCAAGAAATACGAGCTCGGCATCCTTCTCTTCTTTCAGTTCCTTCATGAAATCCTTGAGCCAATCGGCATGCTCTTGTCTTTGTTCGTCGGATATCTGTTCCCAAGCCCCTTCGATGTGGTTGAAAGTGATCATGTATTTCATGAAGTTGGTCTCGTTTCGTTTGTGGGCGTCTCCGAACGGGTCGCTGGATAGTTTCCCGAACGGGTTTCCAGGTAGAGGGCCAGGATAAGTAGTACGCCTACCCCCCAGAGCAGCCACGCCGCTCCCAGCAACACATGTTCCGTAGAGTCACCGTAGAGCCAGCGATATTGAGAAATAGTGATGCCGTCCAGGAGCAAGCCCGTGGTGCATAAAATGGTGATGGGTGGGAGGGCCTGTCCATCTGGAATGCCGGTGACGGCTAAGCAGGTCTTGATGAGAACCCACCCGGCAAACGGGGTGGCGAGAAAAAGACCGATCAACCAGTTGCTTCCGAAATGGAACAATTCGACGCCCGTATAGCGGATAAACACGGCGTCTGCGATCCAGAAAAACACGCCCAGAGCGACGAATATCCAAGTGTTTCGTGACATAACGACCCAACACGCCTGCTAGATTTTAGGTGTAACAGTTTTCCCCAATTGGGGACGAATGATACATCGAAATATTGTGATGCACGCTGAAGGCGTCTCCTCGGTCAAGTATCATCCGAGTTAGTGTCGTCCCCTGAGCCAAGCAGGGTCAACACGTTGTCATCCGGGTCTTTGAAGTGTGCGAGCACACCACCCCACGGTTGACGCTCAGGGGCCGAGAGGAATTCCACACCCCGCTCTTTCAGTGTTGCATAGGTTTGATCCATGTCGGGAATGGCGATCGAGATTCCGATGAACCGGCCTACGAGGTTACGGGTTTCGGGATCATCGCCGTCTACTCGTTCGATGCCGAGGCTCGGTCCACCCAAGTCAAATTCTGCCCAGCCCATAGATTCATCAGCAAACTTCAATCCCAGTTCCACCTGGTCACGATAAAAGGCTACGGACCTGTCCCAATCCGTGGTGAATACGCGAACGGCGTAGAGCTTGTAATCCATGATCAGGTTTTCCTTAGCCTGCTTAAGAGGTTGGTGCAACGAAGATCGTACGCTCGGCGCCTTACGTTTACCATGCATGTCAAGCCGGATTACGGAGCAGGCATGAGGGTAGTGAAATGGCTGGGTGTGATTTTGTTGGGTGTTGCGATTGCAATCGGTGTATTGGTGTTGGTTGCGCCCTATCGAGACGGACCGACAGTATTCATTCCGGGTGGTCCACTTGAAGCGGGAGAGTTGGTGACGGCGCATGTCACGAATTGGTCGTTCGCGGAGTCGTTGGACACCATCGAAATGCAGTTGATAACGGATGACAACCGTTCCCGGACAACCTGGATTCTCGTTCACAAAGGAGCAGCGTTCATTCCCGTAACGTTGGGGTTTCCACCGAACAAACGCTGGCATCATCTCGCCGTAAAAGACGGTCGCGCCATCGTTCGACTTGGAGGCAAACGTTATCCGGTCAACTTGAAGAAGGTCACGGGGACACGTCTGCGGTTCTCACTCGCTCATGTGAGTGCCGCCAAGTATCCACCTGCACCAGGCGCTGATGGTGGTAGTTGGTATTTCGAGCTGATTCACCGGGTCCCTTAGTGGGTTATGTAATCCAGATGGTGCGTGCTCAGCCGTAGATCAGACCCGGCAGCTCGGCGAGAGAGTCGATGTAATGAGCTGCACCGGAAAAATTCTGAGTCGCGGTGAATTTGTTGTACACCACGATGCAGTCTATTCCTGCAGCGACAGCCGAGCGCAGGCCACGTTCTGAATCTTCGATCACCACCGCCGCCTCGCGCTTGATGGCAAATCGACCGAGAGCCGCCAGGTAGGGGTCAGGAGCGGGCTTGCTACGCGCGTAGTCACCACTCATCAGTACAAAATCCATATGAGGCACGATGTTGCGTGTGCGATGAATCAATTCGAAGTCGGCCTTTTTTGCCGTTGTGACAATCGCCATGGCGTACCCGTTTCCCAGTTCGGTTAGAACTGCGTCGACTCCTGGGATGTCGATGTCTTCTGTATCGAGATGGTGCTGGTAATACTCGTTGCGATTGTGTTTATGGCGACGTACGTCTGTTTCAGACACCCCGGCTTGCACAGCAAGATCCCAAGCCGATTGGCCGCGTGCCATGAAGTCGAGGTACTCGTCGCGTGCCAAATTTATCCCGATATCTCCAAGCGCGCGTCTGGTGGCACGGTAATACCAGGGCTCAGTGTCGACAAGCACACCATCGTGGTCCCAGAGGATGTATTTCCATTGGGGCAAAACCAGAACCGTTAGACCGGGTGATCGCTCACGTGAGTCGAATTGACGGTGATTCGGTGGCCTCCCGGTTCGCGGATCTCAAAGGATGTGTGAATTTTGCTGGATGTCATTGGCGAAGGATCGATCCCCATCTCGAGATAACTCGCGTGGGCGACCTCGATGTCTTCGACCATGAGATCGAAACCGGCGGTGGAGTTTTCAGCTACAGGGTCATCCGTTGGCAGTATCACCAAGTGAGTACCGCCTCTGAGTTCGAGGACTCCGATGCTTGCTTCTGGCGCCACGTCGCGCATTCCCAGCTTGAGGAAGAAGGCTTTGGAGGCTTCGACATTCCCCACGTTCAATACGATATGGCCGACCCATACTGAAGGCCGTTGGTCCGATTGTGTCATCTAGGTTCTCCTCGTTTTTTAATCTGCGGGAAACTCGCTGCGTAGTACAGCGTGCTGATTGGCTATGCCCCGGTCGATCCAAGTGCGT
>SMUX01338235.1_pt1 | contig 14526 bp, 14 predicted proteins | sample 2456431 | NCBI WGS metagenome assembly SMUX01 (sample SAMN11095930, study PRJNA526329) | marine sediment metagenome | biome: Marine sediment; feature: Surficial sediment; material: Deep marine sediment; isolation source: Hadal surficial sediment | place: Pacific Ocean | collected 2014-11 | depth... | reverse complement strand
GGCCAAGACGTTGAATCCCTGTGCGGCCAAGACGTTGAATCCCTGTGCGGCCAAGACGTTGAATCCCTGCGCGGCCAAGACGTTGAATCCCTGTGCGGCCAAGACGTTGAATCCCTGCGCAGCCAAGACATTAAATCCCTGCGCAGCCAAGACCTTGAATCCTTGTCTGGCCAAGACCTTGAGTGCGGATCGCGCCAAGACCCTTACAGCGGCTGCTGCCAGGTAGGGTTTACAGCAGTCTTCTCTAGCAGGCTGATGAAAAAGACTCATATGCTTCGTTGCGCTCAATCGCCTTACTCCAACGTACCGCCTAGGTACGCCTCCACTCGTCGATTTTTCGCGCGCCGCTCGGCTGAGCTAGGTCGAAGCCTCGCCTCTGAGATCTTTTCGACCAGCCTGCAAACAGCCTTTTTCAACAACCTGCTAAAGGCTCAGGTGTAAGCAGGCACATGAAAAGACCTGCTTACACCCATGGGCTTTAGCAAAAAACGTTAGAGAGGAATCTCCCCATGGAAAAGTGCGGGATCTTGTGCATCAAACTATCGCTTCTCGTGCTGCTTTTACTCGCCTCTTCTTCCATGGCCTATGAAGCTACTACGGTTACGGGGGGTGGAAGCATTGTGGGAACTGTGAAGTTCCAAGGGGACGCCCCAGCCCGCAAGAAAGTCACAGTAACGCGCGATAAGAAAGTTTGCGGGAAGGAAACCAAGTTCACTGAATCCCTCATTGTTGCCAAGGACGGTGGGGTTCAAAATGTCGTTGTCCATTTAACCGACATTAAGAAGGGCAGAAAGTTCGAAGTACCATCTGCCTTTGCAATAGATCAGAGAGGTTGCCAGTTTCGTCCCCATGTTTCCATCGTGCCGGCCGGAAAGAGCTTTGTGCTGATCAACAGTGACGGGATCCTCCATAATTTTCGCACTACGGGTACCATAAACCCAATCTTGAATAAGGCCCAACCCAAATTTAAGAAAAGATTAAAGATCAAGATAGCTAAGCCGGAGATTATACGGATCAACTGCGACATCCACGAATGGATGAAAGGGTGGCTCGTGGTGGCGCAGCACCCCTACTATTCCCTTACAGATGAAACGGGCTCCTTTGAAATTGCCAACATCCCTCCTGGGACCTATACCCTGGAGCTGTGGCATGAAACCCTAGGGAAACAAACCCGTAAGGTTACCGTCAAAGCCAAACAGAAGACCAAAGTCTCTTTTAAACTGGCGATAAAGTAGGTCGAGCTGAAATGGGTGACAGGTTAAAAACTCTGGCCGGTTTGAAACGTAAGTGGACTGCATGGACCGCAACCCTATTTTTTTGCGCCTTTGCTACGTCTGTCCACGCCAACCATGTCCATATGCATGGCGGCCCCTTCATTGGGGTTGTCCTTTCAGTTATCGTCGATTCTACAGATACTAAAAACGTCTATTGCGCCTCCTATGGAGGGGGTGTTTTTCGTAGTGAGAACGGTGGAGCCACCTGGGCTGCCATCAACCAGGGACTGCCGGATCGTCAAGTTTACACCCTGCTCATGCATCCAACAGATACCGGCCACATTTACGTGGGGACAGATCAGGGGGTTTTCCACAGTCTGGATCGAGGGAGTTCTTGGAGGTCCCTGACCCCGGTTCTCGCCGAGCGAAATATTCGCGCCATTGCCGTTGACCCCAAGGAGCCGAAGCGCCTCTATGTCGCTACAGATCAAGGAGTGTTTGTTGGCCAGGGGGGCCATTGGAAGAATCAATCCAAAGGACTCGCGAGCAAAGATGTTCGCACTGTTGTTGTTTCTCCTGAGGGGAAAGTCTATGCGGGGACCTTTAGCGGAGTCTTCACAGCGGGAAAGGGTGCGGGCGCTTGGGTTCCAGTCAATGATGGGTTAACCGAGCGCCAAGTGCGGGCGTTAGCCTTCGATCTTTCGTCCCCTGATACCCTCTATGCCGGTACCGCTTTAGGCGGAGTGTTCAAGACCACTGACGCTGGCAACCGTTGGGAGGCCATCAACCGCGGGCTTGCCAATAAGATGGTACTATCTCTGGCCGTAGTGCCCTCACGGCCTTCGACGCTCTATGCCGGAACCATAGGAGGCGTATTTAAGAGCCTCAACGGAGGAGCTAAGTGGATTGCCGCCGGGTCGGAGTTGCCCCTTACGGTTAGTACATTGGCCCTCGATCCGGCTGGGTTGGATCTCATTTATGCGGGCAGTGGTGGGCGTTTGTACAAGAGCATCAATGCAGGACAAAAGTGGACGGAGGTGGGTCACCATATAAATCATTTCGGTCCTGTGGGGCCTGCCGTTCACTAGCTGATTGTTGAAAAAAGCTGTTTGCAGGCCGCGATCGAGCGCAACGATCCTAAACGCCTGCTTAAGGCAGGCTGGCGGCATATGAGTCTTTTTCAGTAGCCTGCTAGCTGAAATGTGATCTCACAACGCAAAAGAAAAGGAGGTGAAGGATATGAATGTTAAACGGTCAGTGATTAGTATGGGGGTTCTTGCCTCTATGCTATTGGTTCTCAGTGCTCCTGCCGATCTCTTTGCGCAAAAGCGCAAGGAGCTGGCCATGGGTCCGTACTTTCAGACCCTAAAGCCCAATGACTACGTTGATGCTTCCATCGCTCGGGGTAAGAAGCGCTACAATGAGCTTGGATGTGCTGGTTGTCACCCCAGAGGAGGGACCATCGGTGGTACGGCTGTGGATGCGTCCGGGACCAGGATGAATATTGAGATCCCTACTCTTCGGGGAGCCGCTCTGCATTATCCACGTAGGGCTGCCTCGGGGTTCTTGGCCACCATTGGCATAATGAACGACCTCTGAAACACCATTTTCCTTGGCCGTGAGCCAATGGATCCCAACTCGCAAGAATACATGGATCTCTACACCTACGTGGCTTCGCTCACTCCAGAGGTTTATAAGTCCATGAAGGCGTGGGAGAAGAAGAGAATCCAGGTTGAGAAAAAAATGGCTGCTGGCAACCCGTGTGCGGCAAAAAACCCCTGCGCGGCGAATCCATGTGCAGCGATAAATCCATGTGGAGCCAGAAACCCATGTGCATCGAAGAATCCCTGTGGCGGCTGATAAGAGGAGCATAGAGGAAATTCTTTGTCGGGTAACAAGGGAGGGTTTTTACCCTCCTTTGTTTTAGCATGTCATCAACTCGGAGCGGAATGAATTTTGCATGAACAGTGTGAGTATTTTAGCGGTTTTCCTGTTTTTCATTCTATCGATACCCAGTTCCTTGGTTGCCCAGAGTGCAACCAAGGGTGACCTTAAAGTAGGGGAGGGGGTCTATAAGGAAATCTGTTTTGCCTGTCACGGGTTGAAAGGTGACGGTAAAGGGCCAGGCTGGTTTAATACCAAGCCAAGCCCGCAGGTCTTTATCAATTCTGTCTACATGTCTCGCCTGACGGATGAATATATCTTCAACGTCGTGAAATACGGTAAACTCGCAGTGCTCAAAAGACAGATACCCAATAAAAAGTTGGAGGCGGTTGCCATGCCCTCCTTTGGTGATGTTTTAGAGGACAACCAGATTCGTGACCTGATCAAATTCGAACGGAGTTTCAGCCAGGGAGGACCCCAGTCGGCCGAGATGAGAGAGATCTTTGACGCTGCCTGCGCGATTTGTCACGGCAAGGGAGGCAGGGGAGATGGGGAAAGGCCGAGTAAAGTCCAACCTGCGCCGAAGTATTTTGTCAGTTTAATCCAACCCTCTCCCATGAACTTGACAGATCCCCAGCTCATGGCTCGATTCAAGGACGATTTTCTGTTTTCCCTCATTAAAAAGGGAAAAATCGGCGCCGTGGTGGAGGACAAGTTCGATACCATGCAACCCTTTGGCCAAGTACTTAGCGATAAAGAGATTTGGAGCCTGATACGCTATATTCGGGAAACCTTTGTTAAGCCAAATAGAGAGCGAGATGGCGCTAAAAACGGGAAGTAGAGTCCTAATTTTTATGGCCTCACTATTGACCGTCCTTCCGTCCTTTGCACAACCGTCCACAGACGTTCACGCATCAGCTAAACCCTTTTACTTGACGGCCAACCAGATTCAGACCCCTCGTGAGGAGTTCAGTGGAATACTGCGTGGCAAAATGATCGGTCAGCTGACCCCACCCGTTCGCACCGCTCCCAAGACCAAATCGGCTAGCGGAAAAATATGTCCCCATGATCATGAGCAGCTTTATGTCCCGCCAGGGACTTTTACCATGGGAAGTACTAAGAAGGAGAGGGAATATGCCTATGGTCTCGATAAGGAGGTCACCCGCCGCTATGGATGGTATAACAAGGAGACGAGAAGGACGCCAAGAACCGGTAGCTTTTGCATGGATCGCCACCCGGTAACCAACGGCCAGTACAAGATATTCGTGGATGAGACTGCTCACCAGCTACCTTATATCACGGCAGAGGCCTACCAGCTTCAGGGATTTTTGGTTCACGCTTACAGCAAAGTAAAAGCATTTCTCTGGAGACAAGGGTCTTTCCCACCGGACCAGAAAAATCGTCCTGTGGTTCTGGTGAACCATCACGATGCCGTCTCCTATTGCGAGTGGAAGGGGAATAAATTGAGGGCCAAGTACCGTTTGCCCACAGAGGAGGAATGGGAAAAGGCCGCACGTGGGACGGATGGGCGCATATTTCCCTGGGGGAGTAAGTGGATAGCAGAGAACTTAAATAGTGGAGCACACGCGGGCTCCACGACGTCTGTGGGCCAGTTTCCACTGGGGGAAAGCCCCTACGGGCTCAACGACATGGTGGGAAATACCTTTGAGTGGACCTCTACACCTTGGCAGGTCCCAACCATCGGCAGCCAAGCCCAGAAAATGGTTTTGAAGGGCTGTTCCTGGGATGACCTACCTGGAACTTGTAGAGCGGCCATGCGACACGGGAGACCCGCATCGAGCAAACATATTCTGATCGGTTTTCGCTGCGTCTCAGATTTGGGCCGCTAGGACAGAGAAATCAAATTTTGACTTACCGCGAGATTACTGGTATTCCCGGAGACAATTGGGTCGTAGCGAGGGGCGTCCGTGCAGTGTTTTGCTGAGAAGATAAGGCAGAATGGTGACAGCTTTCGCAAGCGCAAGGTGGCAGTCCTGCAGATTAACATGGGCAAGTACTGCAATCAGGCATGCCTGCACTGCCACGTGGAGGCGGGGCCAGCTCGGAAGGAAATGATGACCCTGGAGACGGTGGAGTCGGTACTGCGTTTCCTGGAAAAGTCCGATATCAATAAGGTGGATATCACGGGGGGAGCGCCGGAGCTCAACCCGCATTTCGACTCCCTCGTGGAGCGCTGTGTCCAACTTGGCCGCCATGTCATGGATCGATGCAATCTCACGGTCATCTTTGAGCCTGGGAAGGGGTATCTGCCGAATTTCTTCCAAAAACACCGGGTTGAGCTGATCTGCTCTCTCCCCTGCTACACTGAGGAGAATGTAGACCAACAGAGGGGTAAAGGAACCTTTGATCAGAGTATTCGTGCACTCCAGCTCCTCAACCGCTTGGGCTATGGGATTACGGATACGGGGTTGGAACTACAGTTGGTCTACAACCCTGTGGGTGCCTATCTCCCGCCACCCCAGGATCGTCTGGAGCGAGATTATAGGAAAATCCTCAAGGAGGAGTACGGTATTGTCTTTAACCATCTCTATTGCCTTACCAATATGCCAATCACTCGTTTTGAAAAGTTTCTCAAGCTGCGAAATGAGTATCACCAGTATATAGAGCTCATTGAATCCGCGTTCAACCCGGCTACGTTGGACAAGGTCATGTGTAGAGACCTCTTGAGCGTGGGATGGGAGGGATCCATTTACGACTGTGACTTTAATCAAATGCTGGAATTGCCCATGAGAAATCAGCAGGGCAAACCGCTTATGATCTGGGACCTTGGTGCAAACGGCCTAGAGGATCAATCGATCATTGTCGGGAACCACTGCTACGCCTGCACCGCGGGAGCCGGGAGTAGTTGCGGGGGCTCATTAATAACTTAACCGCCGATTTACGCTGATTTTCGCAGATTAATGTCTGGCCATTTTGGCCAGATACTAAAAGTTTTTATCTTGGTGTTCATCTGCGGTTAAAACTCTTTGCGGGCTTGGCGTCTTGGCGCGAAAAACTCTGTTGAAGTCGTTCTGTTGAAGGTTTGATGGGTAAAATCTCATGGAAGGGGCGTAGCCCTGCAGCCCAACCAGTAAGGTTTGGGCGGCTAGACCCGGCCCCCAGTTGGACCCCTAATTCGTTTGGGTTATAGTCAGCTAGATGGTAAATTACGCTATGGCTGATACATTTTTAAAGCGCCAGAAAGAGCAGGCTCGGGGGAGAAGAAAAAGGGAGAAAGAGGCCATGCGACTGGATCGTAAGGAAGAAAAAGCGCGTCGTAAACCTTTGGCTCCCGGCGAGGATCCCGACATCGCGGGGATCACGCCCGGTCCTCAACCGAAAGAAGACTGGTAATCCGTCCCTTTACGAGAAACCAACGTCCCTTCGCATTCACCCCTAGGCTTAGCCGGCAAAATACATCTTTTTACGGGCCAGTCTCAATTTGCCAATAATCCGGGCCGCCCCACACATATATAGATCGTCAAGATATCAAGGTCTGACTTCGTCCACGTACCCACCTGCGCGGTGAACGGATCGCGGGCCACGAAATATTGTCAAAATTGGGAAAGCCGGTGCCCGTAGCTTGACTATGACGAAAGATGTTTGGAGCCTCCTCCCTACCGATTGGCGATTCCGAAGAAAGTCGAGTTATAGTAGTCTGACCCCGTAGTCAGATCCACTACAGAGGCTTGACAGCGGGGAGGGCGCGAAGTATAGGCGACTATATCTGAACCGCTAGGAGGTCAATGCGTCATGGTTAGCAAGGAACAGAACGAGCGGCTAACACATGTTGGGCCTGGAACGCCCATGGGCGAACTGCTGCGGCGTTACTGGCACCCCATCGCGGTATCAACGGAGCTGGAAGAGGAGCCCACGAAGGAAATCCGACTACTGGGCGAAGACCTGGTGCTGTACAAGGACCTCAGGGGACGCTACGGGCTGATCGATCGCTATTGCGCACACCGCCGTGTCGATCTCACGTACGGAATGCCGGAGGAAAATGGACTGCGCTGCATGTACCACGGCTGGATGTACGATGCGACGGGCCAGTGCATCGAGCAGCCTTTCGAGGAGACGGTCCATCCGGACGGCCGCTTCAAGCAGAAGGTGAAGCTGCAAGCGTACCCTGTGCAAGAGTTGGGCGGGCTGATCTTCGCTTACCTGGGGCCCCAACCCGCGCCGCTGCTGCCCCGATGGGAGCTTCTGACGATGGAAGGGGCTGTCTTGCGGGAGACGTTCATCGCTGATCTGCCTTGCAATTGGCTACAGTGCATGGAGAATTCCGTGGACCCGGTGCACCTGGAGTGGCTCCATGGCTACTATGGCTACTACCTGGAACGGCGGGGGCTCGAGAAGGACGGGTCAGGACGCCGGATAGCGCTGAGCGGACGACACACGAAGATCGCGTTTGAGGTCTTCGAGCACGGCATCATCAAGCGGCGAGTGTGGAGTACGGGTGACGAGAAAAACGACACCTGGGTCACTGGTCACCCGCTGCTGTTCCCAAACATCCTACAACAGGGGGGCCGCGGCAAGTTCATTCTGCAGTTCCGCGTTCCAAAGGACGACCATAACACCTGGCATTTGGAGTTCGCCGTGTTCATCCTGCCGCCGCAGGTGAGCGTGCCTAAGCAAGAGTACCTTCCTGTCACCCACTATCCGCTATATAACGAGCGAGGCCGGCTGATTATTGACGATGTTCTTACCCAGGATCACGCCGCATGGCTTGCGCAGGGAATAATCCCGGATCGACGAATGGAGCATCTGGGAGAGTCCGACAAAGGCATCATCCTGTATCGAAAGTTGCTTGAAGAACAGGTGGCTGTCGTACAGGACGGCGGAGATCCACTCGGCACGATACGGGACCCGGGGAAAAACAAGCGCCTGAGCATACCCCAAGAGGGATGGGATGCCATGCGTCCGGACATGAGCCCGAACAACATAGGCCGTTCGAGGAGTAAGTTGAAGGACCAGATCCTTCAGTTGCTTGCTGAGGCGCGAGAGTCTGCAGCGACATGACGCAAGCAGCAATGAGCGGCAGCGGCCTACGACCGCGGTGAGAAGGTAGTTGGCGCTCGTTGAAGGCATGTTGCGGGCCGCCGCCGCGTCCGGCCGGCTCCGTCATTGGCACAGGCTCGCTACCTGCCGCTCATGGCAGGGACGCGCGGGTTGGGGGTCAGGCCTGGATATGTTGACTGTCTTGTAGAATGCGCATTCGACTTGTGCCATTACCAGAGAAAGGATGGATTGTCCTGGCTTTTATCGCGACCATATTCGTTACGCGTGTTCGGATACATAACGGCGCATGGTGTCGAGGGTCTTTTTACCGATTCCTTTAATGTCTTGGAGCTTGTCTTCGTCCAGGGCCTTTTTGAGATCTCTCAGGCTTCGAATCTTGTATTTTCTACTTAGGACCCGAATCGTCTTCGCGCCGAGCCCGGGAATAGCCGTTAACTCCAGTACGCTTTTCGGGATCCGATGCACCCACTGCTCCATCTTGGCACAGGTCCCCGTCTTGAGGAACTCTCCGACGATCCCGGCAATCGTAGTGCCCACACCGGGAATCTTGTTAAGGCGTCCTTCCTGATGTAGTTGAACCACCGATTCAGGATAGCGGGAAATGGTATAGGCTACCCGTCCGTACTGTTTCGCGTGGGATTCGTCGTATCCGCAAATAATCAAATAGTCACCCATCCGCTTGATCTGGTCGGCAATCTCATCATTGCCGCGCCAGCGCTTCCTGCCTTTCTCATCGGAATAGGATTGATCTCTGTTCGTCGCCATACAACGATCTCAAAAAAAAGTTTTTCGCACCAAGACGCCAAGCCCGCAAAGAGTTTTAACCGCAGATTTTCGCCGATTCTCGCAGAGGAAAAACGCCAAAGCGCATAGCGCCAAGGGCATAGCGTCCTTGCGGATTCGGGACCACTGACTACCGACTACTGACCTCTGACCCTGATCCAGGGATTTACGACCGGGAGTATGTAGTCCGTTGTCCGTAGTCTGTTGTCTCTTTGCGCTTCTCACTCAGTCCTCAGTACTCGTTACTCGTCACTAATTTTAGTCGCTTTGCGCCAGGCGCTTAGCGCACGTCCCTCGGTGTCCATCTGCGTAAATCTGCGGTTAATAGCTTTTGACGCTTTGCGCTCTGCGTTTAGCCGCTTGTTGCCTTCTGCTTGCTATTCTAGCTTTGCGTCATCGCAGGAGTCATCTTTTTCCCGATTCCGTAATTCGAAACTAAACGGAAAATTTCAAAATTCTTTGGCTAGTCCTTTTCTGCGAAACGGGCGAAGTTTGAAAGAATACGGAGTCCTACCGATTGGCTCTTTTCCGGGTGAAATTGGCACGCGAAGAGATGGTCCGTAGCGATACTGGAGGCGAAGCTCAACCCGTAGGGTGTGGTGGTCGCGATAAGAGATGTTTCATCGGGTACGACATAATAGGAGTGAACGAAGTAGACAAAATCCCCGGATGGTATCCCGTCCAGAAAGGGCGACTCTTTTTGTTTTTCGATGCAGTTCCATCCCATATGAGGGACTTTGTGTTGTTCGCCGGGGCGAAAACCAATCACCTTGCCAGGAAATAGATCCAAGCCTTTCTGGAGACCAAACTCCTCGCTCTCGCTGAACAGAAGCTGAAACCCAAGACAGATACCCAAAAATGGTTTCTTTTGTCGCACAAATTCCTGGACCACCTCCACCAATCCAAATCGCCTTAGGTTCTCCATGCAGGCATTGAATGCGCCTACTCCTGGTAGGACTACTCCACGGGCAGATGCGATGCGTTCAAGGTCACGGGTTACTTCCGCTCGGAAACCGACATGCTCGAACCCCTTTTGGACGCTACGTAGGTTGCCCATGCCATAATCGATGATTGCAATCATAGGCTTCCCTTGGTGGATGGGACTCCCTTTATGCGTGGGTCCATTCGAGTGGCTCCTTCCATGGCACGGGCAAAGGCCTTAAAGCTTGCCTCGATGATGTGGTGCGGATTTTCGCCCTGGACCAGGTGAATGTGAAGATTCATGCCAAGCTGATTTGCGAAGGCTTGAAAAAATTCGTGGGGGAGATCGGTATCGAAGTTTCCCACGCGGCCTGGACGGATCTTGACGTTGTAAGCGAGGTAGGGTCGACCGCTGAGATCCACGACGACCCGCGCGAGGGCTTCATCCAAGGGAATACTTGATTCTCCGAAGCGACGAATCCCTTGTTTGTCCCCTAGCGCCTCTTTGAAGGCCTGACCTAGGGCCAACCCAACGTCTTCCACTGTGTGGTGAAGGTCCACTTCAAGGTCCCCTTGGGCCTTTAGCTGCAAGTCGAACAAACCGTGACGGGCAAAGATCTCCAGCATGTGATTGAGAAATGGAATACCAGTCTCCACCTGCGAGTTGCCGCTGCCGTCCAGCTCGAGTTCCACTGAGATTTCCGTCTCTTTTGTATTTCGTTCCACCTTACCTGGTCTTGCCATAAACGCTCTCCTTTTTTATAGACCGTTGAAACTGAATCGCTAAGCGCATAGCGCAAAGGGCATAGCGTCCGTGCGGATTCGGGACCACTGACTACCGACTACCGACTACTGACCTCTGACCCTAATCCGGGAATTGACGACCGGGAGTCTGTAGTCCGTTGTCCGTAGTCTGTCGTCTCTTTGCGCTTTGCGCCATGCTCTTTGCTATTGCCGGCCTGGAAACAGGTTTATTCAACACCCTTTTTTATCCGTGACGTCACCGCCCGGGCATGCTCATCCAATCCCTCGAGGTGTGCCAGCTTAACGATCCAAGGTGACAGTGAGGTCAGACCTCTCTTGTTGGATTGAATAAAGCTTGTCCGCTTGATGAAATCGTATGTTCCAAGGGGAGAGAAAAATCGGGCACGCCCTCCCGTGGGGAGCACGTGGTTCGGCCCGGCCACGTAGTCTCCCAGAGGGGGAGTGCTATAGGGCCCGACGAAAATGGCTCCAGCGTTATGGATCAAACCGGCCCACCTCCGTGGATTTTGTACTATCACCTCCACATGCTCCGGAGCGATGGCGTTGACCAGATCCACCCCTTCCTTAAGCCCCCGCGTAATGATAATTGCCCCGAATCGCTCCAGGGCCTTGATGGTGATTGCCCTCCGCTTTGTTTCTTTGAGTTGCTTCTCCAGGGCCGCTTTAACCTTGAGACCCATTGAGCGGGAAGGCGTCACGCATAGGGCTGCGGCCATCTCATCGTGCTCGGCCTGGGAAAGCATGTCTGCGGCTACGTATGTGGGATTCGCGCTGGAGTCAACGAGGAGGAGGACCTCGCTGGGACCAGCGATGGAATCGATACCCACCTGCCCAAAGACCAGGCGTTTAGCCGTTGCCACGTAGATATTTCCAGGCCCGACAATTTTATCAACTGTTGGGATCGTCTCAGTGCCGTAGGCCATGGCAGCGATGGCCTGGGCTCCTCCAACGCGAAAGACTCGGTCCACCTGGGCAATCCGAGCTGCAGCCAGAATGGGAACTGGACTGACTCCCAAGGGAGAGGTCATTACGATCTCTTTGACCCCAGCGACCTTTGCAGGTATCACGTTCATGAGCACCGATGACGGGTAACAGGCCTTTCCTCCGGGGACATAGACTCCCACCCGCTCGAGTGGGTTCACGTTTTGCCCCAGAACCAAACCCAAGGGATCTCGATAGCGCCAACTCTTTTCCAATTGGTGGCGATGAAAGCGGGTAATCCTTCGTGCCGCAAAGCGCAAGGCCCGTAGGCTGTCTTTGGAGATAAGCTTCATCGCCTCATCCAACTCTCGTGGCTTGACCTCAATTTCTGTGCCTCTCAGGCGCACGCCATCGAAGAGCCGTGCATAACGAGTAAGGGCAAGGTCACCGTGTCTACGTACCGCCTGGATAATCCCTTGCACTGAGCCTTCAACCCTTTCCTCCTGTTCCCCTCTTCTCTGGATAATGCCTTTGAGGACCCTTCCATATCTTGGGCTTCTCGTCTCAATGAAGGTAATGTTCACCTTTTTATCCTTTGGATGTCTGCCCCAAGCCAGGAAAACTTCTGTTCGATCTTTTCGTAGCCACGGTCCAGGTGGTAAACCCTAGAGACCTCCGTCGTGCCCTCTGCCTTGAGCGCAGCCAAGATCAATGAGACGCTGGCCCGGAGATCCGTCGCCATGACTGGCGCCCCGGAGAGGCCTGCCACTCCCTTGATGATGGCATGGTTGCTTTCGAGGCGAATATCCGCGCCCATCCGATTTAACTCCTGCACGTGCATAAAGCGATTCTCAAAGACGTTCTCGGTGATGACGCTGACCCCATCGGCTACGGCCATTAACACCATCATCTGTGCCTGCAGGTCCGTGGGAAACCCTGGATAGGGCAGGGTGGTGATGTCCACGCTCCTTGGCCTACCACATCCTTTGACCCTTACCCCGTCTCCCTCAGTATAGACTGCGGCGCCAGCCTCCCTGAGCTTCACGAGAAAGGCCTCCAGGTGCTCCAACGGTGCCCCTTGCACCATTACCTCTCCGTCGGTCAGCGCAGCGGCCACCATAAAGGTCCCTGCCTCAATGCGGTCCGGGTTTAAACCGTGGGAGACTCCACCGAGTTGGTTCACCCCCTCGATGGTTAAGGTGTTACTTCCTGCATCTTTGATCTTTGCACCCATCTTATTCAGAACTGTGGCTAGCTCAGTGATCTCAGGCTCCTGCGCTGCGTTTTCAATCACGGTTTTCCCCTGTGCCAAACTCGCTGCCATCATTAGGTTCTCTGTAGCCCCCACAGAGGGCAGGTCCAAATAGATCGTTGCCCCGTGGAGTCGTTTGGCCTTGGCCTCCACATACCCGTGCACCAGGTCGATTTGCGCTCCCATCTGGGCCAGGCCTTTGAGGTGGAGGTTGACTGGTCGAGGGCCGATGGCACATCCCCCGGGTGTTGAAACATGGGCAATACCGAAGCGTCCCAACAGAGGTCCGAGAACCAGGATGGAGGCCCGCATGGTCTTGACCAGATCATAGTGGGCGTTAGGATTTGTTATGGTCTCTGCCTGGAGGGTCAATTGGCCTAGACCGGTACTTTCGATTTTTACCCCGAGCCCGGTGAGAAGCTTTGAGGTCGTATAAATATCCCTGAGGTCAGGTATCCCCCGATAGGAACAGGGTTCCGCGGTGAGTAGCGAAGACATCAGAATCGGCAGGGCTGCGTTTTTTGATCCACTGATCACGACATCGCCCTGCAGCCTCCGGCCTCCCCGAACCAGAATGCTGTCCACTTGATTTAGCCCTTTCTATCAAGATTCCCGGGAGGAATGGCTTTTCGTACAGAAATAACCCGTTCCCGGCCCGCATAATCCTGATGGACTGAAGCCTCGGAGTATCGACCGACGGCTCCAAAGAGTGAGCGAAGGATCTTTCCCATGTCAGACCCCATCTCCAGTGCCATGAAACCCTGGTCTTTGAGATAGAGGTGCCCACGGGGGATGATCCGCCGGTAGAGATCGAGTCCGTCTGGCCCGGCTTCCAACGCTAGCCTAGGCTCCCACTGGACCTCCTGGGGTAGATTTTCCATTTCCCTCCGATTCACATAGGGGGGGTTGGATACGATTCCATGGAAAAACCCCATCTGGCTTTCCAACGGTTCAAAGAGTTCTCCATGAATGAAGCGAATTCTCTCTCGCACTCCGTGCTGCTGTGCGTTGGACTGTGCGACTTCGAGGGCAGCTGAGGAAAGGTCGGTTGCCCATATCTCCACGTCGTTCCTCTCCTTGGCCAAACTCACAGCGATGGCTCCGCACCCGGTTCCGAGATCGAGAATCCGAAAATTCGACTTTGGTCCCGAAGGTCCGATATCTCTATCGAGTTTCTTCAACTGCCTCAGAGTTTCCTCCACAAGGAGCTCGGTCTCAGGACGTGGCACCAACACTGCGGAGGTTAGTGTAAACTCAAGAGACCAAAACTCCCGGTGCCCGATGATGTAAGCCATGGGTTCCCATCGAGTGCGTCGCTGGAGAAACGTTAAAAACCGGGTCTGATCAGCAGGGTCGAGCCTTCTCTCATAGTTGACGTAGAGTTGCTCTCTTTGCCATCCCAACGCGGCGCCCAGAAGCAATTCCGTGTCCAGGCGTGCGCTTTCCATTCCCAGCCGGGAGAGCAACCCGGTTCCATTTACCAATGCCTGCGCCACTGTCACGGGTCTTGAGTGAGTCATTCCGCTGATTTGAAAATCCACACCGTTCATTGTTCGTTATTAGATTCTTACCTATCCAATCCTCAATAGAACGATTTTAACAAAGATTTTCGCGCCAAAACGCCCCCAAGTTCAAATCCTAAATCCGAAGCTCGAAATTCGAAACAATTTCAAAATCTCAATTCTCAAAATCCAAAACCTTCCAATGAGAACTTCTCCTGCGTTTTTAAAGGGTTTGAAATTAGAATTTTTGAGTTTTCCCTTTTTG
>SMUX01077629.1_pt1 | contig 14536 bp, 17 predicted proteins | sample 2456431 | NCBI WGS metagenome assembly SMUX01 (sample SAMN11095930, study PRJNA526329) | marine sediment metagenome | biome: Marine sediment; feature: Surficial sediment; material: Deep marine sediment; isolation source: Hadal surficial sediment | place: Pacific Ocean | collected 2014-11 | depth... | reverse complement strand
GGTCCAGAATGGCTCGGAGGTGATTTTCGAACTGGCTGGTCCTGGCGCCTTCGATCGTCCAGTGGCCGGAATTATGCACCCGCGGCGCGAACTCGTTGGCGAGCAATCCGTCGCCGACAACAAAGAATTCGATGGTCAGCACACCGACGTAGTCGAAATGGGACAGCATCCGCCCGAGGTGGCGGGTTGCCCGTGCGGTCAGGCCATTGGCCTCGGCCGGGGCTCTCGAGATGTTGAGTATTCCGTCGCGGTGCTGATTCTCGATCAGTGGATATACCAACACGTCTCCACACACGTTACGCACGCCAATCGCAGAAACCTCACGATCGAATTGAACGCATTGCTCTGCAATCAGGTTACTGCCGCCGAGTGCTGTCAGCGCATTTGAGAGATCAGTTTCATTTCGAACAACTGTCTGACCTTTGCCGTCGTAACCGAGCCGACGGGTTTTCAGCACGAGCGGCAGTCCGATGTCGTGTGCAGCGTTGCGCAGATCCTGTTCCGAATCGATAGTGCGGTACGGCGGTACGGGTATTTGCAGGGATTCGAATAATTGTTTTTCGCTCAGCCTGTCCTGCGAAATCCGCAAAGCGTCCAGGGGCGGATACACGACCGTGTCGGCGGCAACGCGTTCGATCGCGCTGACCGAAACGTTTTCAAATTCGTAAGTGATGATATCCGAATCACTGGCTAGTTGACGGAGTCCCTCGTCACTGTCGAATGGTAGCCTGAGCACGGGCCCGACAACTGCGGCAGGAGGATCAGGCGATGGATCCAGGAAGACAAACCCGACATCGAGCTTCTGTCCCGCGAAGCCCAGCATCTGGCCAAGCTGACCAGCCCCGATGATGCCAATCCTTTTCATTGAATGCGATGTGAAGACTGTGCAGGCGAGCGCACTAGCGGCGAGGATCGCCGTTCGCTAACACAGTGTCGGTCTGATCCTTTCGATAGGCATCCAGAGCCACAGCCAGTTCGTCATCGTGCGTTGCAAGTATGGCGGCCGCCAGCAATGCGGCGTTGATTGCACCTGCCTTGCCAATTGCCATGCTGCCGACGGGTATACCGGCCGGCATTTGCACAATAGACAGGAGTGAATCCATGCCTTTGAGTGCCTTCGATTCGACCGGCACTCCGAGTACGGGCAAGCGCGTTTTGGCGGCGGTCATGCCCGGCAGGTGAGCCGCGCCGCCGGCCCCCGCGATAACGACCTGCAAACCGCGATCAATTGCCGACTCAGCGTACTCTTGCAAGAGGTCGGGCGTGCGATGTGCTGAAATAACCTTGACCTCGTGCGCGATACCCAGTGACTCGAGCGTTTCGCTCGTGTGCTGCATGGTTTCCCAGTCCGACCGGGATCCCATGATAATTCCAACCAATGCATTCATGTGCGCACAGCCTGCTGATAATAGTGACGATTCTATAACCAGTGAGACGTATTTTGCATCCTTGAGGCAAGTTCTTTATGAATTTCGGAGAAAATTTTCCGTCGAGTCAAACGGCGCGTCTTGTCATTTTCGGTAGTTTCGTAAGCCTTCGACAGTTCCTGCAATTCACGATTCTCACCGCCGATCAATGCAAAAAATTCCGCTAAGGCAGCCGAGCCCTCGACCGCGATACGATTGCGCCAGTGCTCGGAATTACGAAAAACTTCTTTTGCCGGGACGTCATGACGGCCAAAAGAGTCAAGTGCGATGCGAATAGGGTCCGGGTCGACTTCCCGCATCAGTTTGCCAATGAGTTGCTTTTGCCGCCGCAACGCGCCGTAGGCTTTCATGCTTTTTGCTGTCCGCACGGCCTCCAGGAGTTGATTATCCAGCGAGATACTTGCCAGTTGCTCGGCGCTCAGACCGATCAGTTGCTCGCCCAAAGATTGCAAAGCCAGGTATTCGCGTTTCCGGGCGCTTTTGCTGGGCTTTAATAAGGACATAAAAGGTGTGAGGGCGACACAGGCTCTTTGCAGCATAGTATCATGCGCACCGGATGAACATGGAGTCTGCACGAGAATGACAATTCGAGCACTGATCGGGAAAGGGACGGACGCCAGATGAATGCGCCGGGAGGGCGCAGTACCCTGGATCAAAAGGAACTTGAAGACGTAGTTTCGCTTGTTTTGAACGAAGCGAGGGAGCGGGGCGTTGACCAGGCGGAGGCTGCCGCAAGTCACGACATTGGTCTGAGCGCGACTGCGCGTCTCGGCAGCGTGGAAAGCCTTGAATACACCAACGACCGTGGCGTCAGTGTCACCGTGTACAAGGATCAGAAGAAGGGCAGTGCGAGTACGTCCGATTTTAGGCCGGCCGCGCTGCGCGAAGCCGTGGTCAAAGCGTGCTCATTCGCAAATTATACCGAGGCGGACGAGCACTCCGGTCTTGCCGACAAGGTTTTGATGGCGAGCAATATTCCGGATCTTGATCTGATGCACGAATGGGATCTTCAATCGGCCGATGCGATTCGCATCGCTATCGAATGCGAAGATGCAGCGAGGTCATTCGATAGCCGGGTAACAAACTCTGAGGGCGCGACGGTATTCTCGAGCAGTGGGGTCAGGGCTTACGGAAATACTCATGGATTTCTCGCCGCATATCCGAAGACCAGCCACAGCATCAGTTGCGTTGTCATCGGTGAGTCGAATGGCGACATGGAGCGTGACTACTGGTACAGCTCCACCCGAGACGCCGGGGACCTTGAAACACCGGAGGAGATTGGCAGGATCGCGGCACGGCGAACTGTGCAAAGACTCGGTTCGCGCAAGATCAAGACTGAGCGAGCGCCAGTATTGTTTGCGCCGGAGGTTGCCCGTGGATTTATTGGGCACGCAATCGGCGCAATATTCGGCGGTGCCCAGTACCGCAAATCGTCATTCCTGTTAAACGCGGCTGGCGAAAAGATCTTTCCGGATTTTGTGCAAATACAGGAACGGCCGCACATTCCCAAGGCGATGGCCAGCTCACCGTTCGATGCAGAAGGGGTCGCCACGCACGACCGGGAACTTGTTGTAGACGGTGTGTTGCAGGGCTATATCCTGAGCTCTTATTCCGCCCGGCGTCTTGGGCTTCAGACAACAGCCAATGCCGGGGGCGCCCACAATCTACTGGTGCCAGGCGGCACTGATGACATGGAGTCTCTCATCAAATCCATGGGTCGTGGTCTGCTGGTGCAGGAGCTTATTGGTCAGGGCGTGAACGGCGTAACGGGTGATTATTCACGTGGTGCAGTTGGTTTCTGGATAGAAAATGGCGAAATCTCATACCCGGTGCACGAGGTTACCATCGCGGGCAATTTGAAAGACCTGTATCAGCGAATCGCAGCCATCGGTAACGATCAGGATTTACGCAGCGGGATTCGTTGCGGCTCTTTGCTGGTGGAGGCAATGACCATCGCCGGCGCGTAGGAGCGGCTTTGTGTACAGGGATGTACTAATGTCGCGACAAAATCGCCGGGAGAGATTTTGGATGACGCCGAAGGCGTCAGCCCGTAGGGCTGAGGGCAGGACGCCCGAATCAACCACATGGATGTGCGAGAGCGACGAGCCGCGATTCAATCGTTCTTTTCGTCAAATTCGTCCAGCAGGTCGGACAACGTGCGATCAGCGATCGTCTTCGTGACTGCGGAATCAAGTTCCATGCCCAATGCGTTAATGGTCTCCGACCAGTTCGGATCCCGGTGAGAACCGGTTTCGCCTTTCATTCTGACCACGTCGAGAATTTCCTGCAGGCTGATACGCGACATTTCGCGGCCAGGCATCAATTCTTCTTTCTCGGTCGCCAACAACAGACCGGCCGATTCGAGTGCGCCGGCAATAGGTGTCAGCGCTATCGCGGGAATGCAGAGTTTGCTGCTGACCTCGCTCGACGTAATTGACCGGCCAGGTTCGCGGAATGCCTGGCCAATCTGGAACATGATGTCGAGCGCAAGCCGCTCGCGCATCGAATTGGAAAGCCTGGGTTCCTGGCGGCCGATGCGCAAAAACGCCGGCCGCTGATGATAGAAAGCGAGTTGCGCGCCGATCAGCAAGACAAGCCAGTTCAGGTACAGCCAGATCAGCGTGGTGATCGCGACGGCAAAGCCGGCATAGATCTGCTGAGTGCGCGTCGCAAAAACTACAAAGGTCGTGAATATCGCGCCCATGGTTGCCCACATGAAGCCCCCGACAACGCCGCCGACCAGCGCAGACCTGAAGTTGACTTTGGTGTTCGGCATGAACATGTACAGGAACGTAAATACGCCGGAGATCAGCAGGTAGGGAACAAACTTTCCGCCCACCACGAATATCGGTCCGAGGGCATCGTTGTTGAGCAGATACTGCACGACCGTGTTGCTCTGGATCGACGTGATCATGCCGATCGCCGTCACCATGGCCATCGGCCCGATCAGCAGTACGACCAGGTTCTCGGTAAAGCGGCGGGCAAAACTGCGCGGCTTCGATACATACCACACGTAGTTAAAGCTCTCTTCGACCTTTTGCACCATGCTGATCGCGGTGTAGAGAAAAAACGCCAGTCCAACGCCGCCCAGTACGGATCCCCTTACGTTGTCGACCAACGCAAGGATCTGGCTTGTGATCTGCTCCCCTTGCGCGCCGAGGGGCGCGAGGACGCCAGAGAGATACGGTTCGAGCTGATTGAAAACGCCGAACCCCTTTAGAATCGCAAAACTGAATGCGAGTAGCGGTACGATCGAGAGCAGTGTGGTGTAAACCAGGCTCATCGCTCGCATCGTGAGCTGACCGGAAAAGAAATCGCGCAGCATCGCGTACAAATAGCGCAGCACGGTCGCGACAACGACGCCGATCGGGCCCGCTTTCGTCAGCTGGTCTCCCCAGACAATCTTTTCAATGAGCATATGCGGATTAGCGATCAAATTTCAGGTGCCTGTAAAGCATATGGATGGCGGTAATGCCGACATTGTACATTGGCTCGTTCATGGTGCCGGGTCTCCGAACGGGATCAATTTACGCGGTAAGAATACGCAACACTTCCCGATACTTGTCGCCGGTTTGTTGTATGACCTCTGGCGGCAACCGGGGTCCGGGTGCCGTCTTGTCCCAGTCCAGTGTATCCAGGTAGTCGCGGACAAACTGCTTGTCGAAACTCGGTGGGCTGATGCCGGTCCGGTAGCCGCTCAGCGGCCAGAACCGCGATGAATCGGGTGTCAGGATTTCGTCAATAATATAAAGTCGCCCCTGGTCATCCTGTCCGAATTCAAACTTGGTGTCGGCAATGATGATGCCCCTGCCAAGCGCGTATTCTGCCGCGCGTTCGTAAATTCGAATGGAAACCGCCCGCACCTGTTCCGCAAGATCATCGCCGATCATCTGCTGCACGGTTTCGAAGCTGATGTTTTCATCGTGATCACCCGCATCGGCTTTAGTAGCCGGTGTGAACAATGTCTGCGGTAGTTTGCCCGCCTGCTCCAGTCCCGGGGGCAAGTCAATGCCGCAAACCTGGCCGGTTTGCCGGTAGTCGCGCCAGCCGGATCCGATGAGGTAGCCGCGCACAACAGCCTCGATCGGTAAAGGCCGCAGCCGTCGTGTGACGATGGATCGCTGCTCGAGCGGTTGCCGCGACTCATTATCGTCGATTATTGAATTCAGCTTGCGATCCGTAAGGTGATTGGGAATGAGGTCTTCCATCATTTCGAACCAGAAATTCGAGATCCGGGTCAGTACCTGTCCTTTACCCGGAACCGGGTCGGGCATTATGACGTCATAGGCTGAAAGACGATCCGTTGTCACGATCAGCAGGTGGTCATCGTCAACGCTGTATATATCGCGCACCTTGCCGCGGTAAATTCTGTCCAGCCCGGCGACGGTCGATTCAAACAAGGTGTCGGAAGTACTCATGCGTATTATTGGAAACGTAATTGAGGCGGATGATGGCGGTTCGATGTCGGCGTAGCAAGTAGCAGCGGTGGGAATACGCTGCAGCTACGGTTAGCATGACCGGATGGAGCGAACGAATCTATTCCAGGCAGTGCCGCATGCCTTACTGGGGTAAGGTCATCGGGACACTTGGCGGCCTTGCCATCGGCCGTCCCTGGATGGCAATCCTCGGCCTGTTGGTCGGCCACCAGTTTGATCGCGGATTCGCCGATCGATTCACGCGCTTCGGTCCCGATATTTCTGCCGCGCGACTGGAGCAACTGCCGCAGCAGTACCTGCGAGCGCTGTTCGAGATCATGGGCCATCTCGCCAAGGTCGATGGCCGGGTGACGGAAGATGAGATCAGGGCAGCCAGGGCGCTCATGCACCGACTTGGCCTCGGGCCATCGGAAATACGCAGGGCCATCAACTGGTTTGAGAGCGGTAAAGAGGCATCCTATCCACTGGTTGCCACATTACGAAGCATGCGTGGCCAGAGTGCGCGTCGCGCAGATATGCGCGGGCTGTTTGTTCGCCTGCTGATGGAATTCGCCTTGTCAAAATCGTCGCTGCAGCAAACCGAACGCGCGACGATCTGGACGATTTGCAGGGAACTCGATATTGGGCGGGTCGAGCTGGCACAACTGGAAGCAATGCTTCGGGCGCAGCGCGGTTTTCGAAAATCGGCTGCAGGCGTCGCCGACGGCAAGCGCGTCAACGATGCTTACGTCGCCCTTGGCATCGACAGGTCGTCCACCAATGATCAAATCAAGAAAGCGTACCGGCGGCTCATGAACAAAAACCACCCCGACAAACTGGTGTCGGCCAATCCGGATGCCGCGGTGCTGGCTGAGGCGGAGCGGAGGACGCGCGAAGTAAGGGGCGCTTATGAGTTGCTCAAGGCACGCCGCAGCATTCGATGACGGCACCAGAATCGGTGCGTGAATTAAACCTGGCATTTCGTTACAGTCTGTCGAGAACCAAAAAGGACGCCCGACTGTGGAAGCACTGATTGCCCCATCTATCCTGTCTGCTGACTTTGCCCGCTTAGGCGATGACGTTAACGCCGTCCTTGATGCCGGCGCGGACGTCGTGCACTTCGATGTCATGGACAATCATTTTGTACCGAACCTGACGATCGGCCCTTTGATTTGCGCGGCGTTGCGCGATCACGGAATTACGGCGCCTATCGATGTGCATCTGATGGTCGATCCCGTGGACCGCATCATTCCCGACTTTGCCAAGGCCGGCGCCAGCTACATTACATTTCATCCGGAGGCCAGCCGCCATGTGCATCGCACCATTAGTCTCATCCGCGAGCATGGCTGCAAGCCCGGGCTCGTTTTCAACCCGGCGACGCCATTAACGTGGCTGGAACACGTTATCTGGGAGCTCGACATGGTGCTGATCATGTCTGTCAATCCAGGCTTCGGCGGCCAGGAATTTATCGAATCGTCATTGGCAAAATTGCGACAGGCGAGGGGGATGATTGATGACAGCGGTCACGAGATTCGCCTCGAAATCGACGGCGGCGTGAAGGTCAGCAATATCGGTGAGATCGCCGCGGCAGGTGCCGATACGTTCGTAGCCGGCTCGGCAATATTCGGCAGCGACAACTACGCCGCCACTATCGCTGAATTGAAATCGGAGATTGCCGCGGCGAGTGGCTAAATCTTCCTGTTTGGTCTTGCTCCGTACACCACGATAGTCTTGCCACTCGCTGAGACCAGGCCCTGCTCTTCGAGCACCTTAAGAACACGGCCCGCCATTTCACGCGAGCAACCGACCAGTCGACTCAATTCCTGGCGGCTGACTTTGATCTGCATGCCATCCGGATGAGTCATCGCGTCCGGTTCGTTACACAGGTCCATGATCGCGTGCGCGACGCGACCGGTTACATCGACGAAGGCCAGGTCGCCAAGCTTGCGGTTGGTACGATCCAGTCTCGTAGCAAGCTGCGTTGCAAGTTCGAAGACCAGCCCGGGACTTTCGCTCGCAATCTGACGGAATCGCGGATAGGTCATTTCTGCAATTTCGCATTCGGTACGCGTGCGAACCCAGGCGCTTCGCGTCGGTTGTTCGTAGAAAAGACCCATCTCGCCGAAGAACTGTCCCTTGTTCAGGTAGGCGAGCACCATCTCGTTGCCGTCTTCGTCCTCGATCATCACCTCGACAGAGCCATCGACGATGTAATAGAGAACATCGGGTAAATCACCGGCATGAATCATGACGGTTTTTGATGGAACAGTGCGTACCCGGCAGTAGCTTAAAAAACGGTTAATCGCCGGAACGTCACTCAAAGTCTTCGCTGTAGTTTGCATATGGTGGTCCTCAAAGACGCTGCGCCCAATCTTTTAATACAGTCCGCTCCGAAGAGCAAGCTAAGTCCGTAATTTCTCTTGAAAATATCGTCAATACCAACGCCGGAAGGATTATATTTAAACAATTCCTCTATAACCAGCGGTGTCAGATCCAGTACGCCGTGCCGGTCATCACTTTTGCCGTGAGCCTCATCAGGCTACGGACCGGCCCCGGTAATTCCGCCGCGCCGGCCTCCCTTGCATTCGCGCCATGCTGTTCCTCCTCATCTCGCATCCGAGCCACGATGGCGCGACTTTTCGCGTCATTCTCAGGCAGACGATCAAGGTGTCCGCTCAGGTGTTGCGCGACCTGTCGCTCGGTTTCCTCGATAAATCCGAGCGACCATTTGTCACCCATGACGCCGCTGACGGCTCCCATCATCCAGGCGCCGGCATACCAGACCGGGCGCAATTTGCTCGGACCCGAGCCCAGTTCGCCAAGGCGCTCCTCACACCAGCCAAGGTGGTCGAGTTCCTCGTCGGCCGCTGCTTGCATCTGCTGCTCGATCCTGGGGTCGCGGACAACCGCCGCGTGGCCCTGGTAGAGGCCCTGTGCGGCAATCTCTCCGGCATGATTGACCCGCATTAGTCCCGCCGACTGCGATTTTTCAGCAGCGGACAATGTCGCTTCGGGTATGTCAGCGGCCGGGTTCGGCCGCGAAGCGCGTATTGGTGCGGAAGCAGCAGCGCGCATGGCACCACCGATTCCTGCCAGGAATCGATCGAGAGGGCTCATTTGTCGTTTTTCCATGGGCCTCATTATAACCGCGATGCGGCAATTCGCGCCCTCCGGCACTGACTGCGCCGGCGGCCAGCCGCCGGCTTGGCTGGTCAGGGCCAATTTTTTAAACTATTGATAAAAAAGGAAAAAAAGACGCGAGATCAAACCGTGATTTTTGGCCATTATTGACTGACATTGTTTGCATTGCGGCAGGCTGTCGAGTAAAATTCCGCGCCTTTCGCCGGGGCTGAATGGCAATGCCCTGGGACAGTTACCTTAATTCGAGCCAGATCGCTCAATACCCGCCAAATTCATGCGGAATTAAGGAAATTGTCCCCAAGATTGCCAAACTGGAATTAGAGATCATGAAGACGTTTTCTGCCAAGCCGGAAGAAGTTCGGCGCGACTGGTACCTGGTTGACGCCACGGGCAAGACGCTGGGGCGCCTGTCCACGGAGATCGCCAGACGGTTGCGCGGCAAGCACAAGCCGGAATATACGCCGCATGTCGATACCGGCGACTACATCGTTGTCGTGAATGCCGACAAGATTCGCGTTACTGGCAACAAGATGAAAGACAAGATGTATCATCGCTACACCGGATATATCGGCAACCTGAAATCGATGCCGTTGGAAAAACTGATGAGCGAGGCGCCAGAGCGAGTGCTGCAGTATGCGGTAAAAGGTATGCTGCCACGCAATTCGCTGGGCCGGAAGATGTTCTCAAAATTGCGGGTATTTGCAGGTCCTGAGCATAGTCACGAGGCACAGCAGCCAATACCACTGGACATAAAAACTTAAGCGCGTTAGACGCCAGGACTGAGGCAAAATGATGAGTGAAGCAAGTTTCTACGGAACCGGACGCCGCAAAACCTCGACCGCAAGGGTTTATATAAAGCCCGGTGCCGGTGAAATCAAAGTCAATAACCGTCCGCTGGATCTTTTTTTCGGCCGGCAGACTGCCCGAATGATCGTGCGTCAGCCGCTGGAGCTGATGAATCTGACTGACAAGTTCGATATTACGGTCACTGTGAAGGGCGGCGGAACAACCGGTCAGGCTGGCGCAATCCGCCACGGACTGACACGCGCATTGTTGCAATACGACGAGTCGCTTCGACCTGCGCTCAGGAAGGCAGGCTTCGTGACACGCGACGCCCGCAAAGTCGAACGCAAGAAAGTGGGCCTCCGCAAAGCACGTAAGGCGACGCAGTACTCGAAGCGGTAATCATTTATCGACCAACTTTGAACTGCTGCAAGCTGTGGGAGATTTGGGAGATCGTCTAGCGGTAGGACTGCGGACTCTGACTCCGCCAACCAAGGTTCGAATCCTTGTCTCCCAACCACCAAAGATAAAGGGCCATCCAAACGGATGGCCCTTTATCTTTGGTGGTTGAGAGGATTTTTCGATTTTTCGCCCGCTGGGGCGGGCTCCTACAATCAACCCTCAATGACCCTAACCCCCGAATCGTCCCCCACAATCAATACGTCCGCCGGCCGGTGCGCAAACAGGCCCACCGTGACAACGCCGGGAATTTGATTGACGCGGGTTTCCACCTCCATGGGATTGGTGATCGGAAGATTATGGATGTCCAGAATATGGTTGCCGTTGTCGGTCACGAATTTCTCGCGCCAAACCGGCTGGCCGCCCATTCTCACCAGCTTGCTGGCGACGAAGGATTGAGCCATCGGGATGACCTCGATCGGTAGTGGAAACGTACCCAGCATACCGACTTGCTTGGAATCATCGATGATGCAGACAAATTGCCGGGACGCGCCTGCGAGAATCTTCTCCCGGGTCAGTGCGCCGCCGCCACCCTTTATTAACTGCCGGTGCTTGGTGGCCTCGTCCGCGCCGTCGATGTAGAGGTCCACATCACCAACAGCGTTCAGCATCGAAACTTCGAACCCTCGCTCGTTGAGCAATTCCGAGGTGGCGCTGGAGCTGGAAACCACGTGCTCAATTTTGTCCCGCACGGATGGCAGAATGTCGATTAGGTGGTTGACTGTCGATCCGGTACCAACGCCCAGGACAATGCCGTTCTCGATGTACTCCAGTGAGGCTTTGGCAGCAATGCGCTTTTTCTGATCTTGATCCATGTGTCAAACGAGTTTTTTAGCACTTCGGATATTTCCGGGATGTGAGCTTAGCCGGTCGTCAGTATCTTCGCCACGAATTTACTCTCGATTTTAAACGATCCCGAAACGAAACATGCCCGCATTTGCGGGCATGTTTCTTGTTTCGGAAGAAGGCCTGGTAATCCATGACTGCTGTCGGTCGACCCGTTTTTCAGCGGCTGGGCTACCGTTCTTCCAGATTTCCAGCCTAGACTATTTGCGACGCCGCTTGGAAGCTTTTTTCTTCGCTTTCCGTTTGGCTGGTCGCCTCTTCGCCTTACGCTTGGCTTTCTTCTTCACCTTACGCTTGGCCTTCTTCTTGACCTTACGCTTGGCTTTCTTTTTAGCCTTCTTCTTGGTTTTTCTCTTAGCTGCTTTTTTCTTGGTCTTACGCTTAGCAGCTTTCTTCTTCGTCTTACGCCTTGTTGCTTTTTTCTTCGTAGCGCGGCGCTTAGCGACCTTTCGCTTTGCTTTCTTTCGCGTTACTTTACGCTTCTTCGCGACTTTACGCTTAGAAGCTTTTTTACGAGACTTCTTTTTGGTAGCCATAAATTTCTCCGTGTCGGGTACCCGGCGTTGAGTATATACAACGGAACCGAAAAATCCAGCAAGTCTAGTGACGCCGTTAACATTTTTGGAATTGTGTTTTTCGACCAGATTCCGGGCCAAAAAGACAAGAATTTCAGTTTTGCGTTCGGCCTTTTATTCACACGAGCAAAAAGTGTCGCAAATTTGCGAAAAAGTTTGCTGCAGATGGCAAAAGGCGGACGTGTTTAGTTATGCGCAGGGAAAGAAGAGGTCGCTTCAAAATGAACTCTTGCAAATCAAAGAGAGTGGCGAAAAGTTGCAGTTAGTTTTCCGGAATCGCTGCAGCTTGTTTCGTCAATTACACGGAAAACCCGTATATCCCAAGGGTTTGGCGCAATTTTGTCTACACGTTGACAAGAAAATGCCAGGCCAATTAGCTTGGGATGAAACAGGTATTGGCGGTTTCTAAGGAAGGAAAACGTGCGATCAAAGTAGCCACCACCCATGCCAAGTCGATTGCCGTCGTCATCGAACGCAACAACCGGCGTAATCACAAGATCCAGCGCCCGGGGCGCGATAATTTCGCCATCCTGCGGCTCGAGAAGACCATACTGATCGAAAACGAGCTTGCTTTCGATGGTTAACTCGCAAAACTGCATTGCAAAGTTTTTTTCGACAATGGGCGCAAAAATGCGCTTTTTCATCCGCCATGCGCGCTTAATCAGTGGCCAGGTATCAACTTCATCCGGCATCGGCAAGTAACAGGCAACGAATTTGCTGCGGCGAAACCAGGAAGATCGAACGACGGTGTCCGTGATTATTTGCGATGCATTTTCTCTTACGTCTGAGCTGAGCCCGGCTCGTGCGGCACGCGCAACATTTCGCAACGCCTTTTGTGCACGATGATCGTGAGCGGATGTTACCGTCGATTGTGCTTTTGACATCGAAGCATCTTGATGGACCAGCCGGTGTGAGAAGACGTCTCCCGCCTGTGCCGTCACCGACCGTCGCTCTCGAACCGGAGCAACAGGTGGGGTCAGCCGTGGCACCAACAGGCTATCCACCGAAGTGGTTTTGCGCAAATGGTGCCGACAGTGCACGACCCCGAGGTAAAAATTTAGGGTCGAAAGGTATCCGGGTCAGTGTCGAACACCGCAGGAGACGCCAGAACTGTAGCTTACCTAAAGTCGCGCCCGGTTACAGCGTTACAGGTCCAATTGCCGACTATTGCCGAGCACTGATTCTACACGTTCGGAGAGAATTCTAAGGCGATTGCCAACATTGCCCTCCAACGCTTCGTCTTTGGCCCTGGCGTGTAGTAATTCGTTCGCCATGTTCAGCGCCGCCATTACCGCAATGCGATCAAGACCCACAACTTTTCCGCTATCCCTGATTTCCCGCATTTTCGCGTTTAGCGCTTCGGCAGAATCCAGGAGGTCAGTCCGTTCGGCTGCAGGGCACGAAACCTGGTATTCCTTTTCGAGAATCCGAACACTGACGTGGGCATACATATCTTTCATTACGGGTACTCCGTCACAAGTCCTGCCCACGAGGAGCAGATTTAATGAACTGTACTAGAAGTGACTTGCAAAAAAGATGGCGGGTAAGGTCACGGGCGTTGCCCCGGCAGTCGATTTCCGTTCTGCCTAGCCCCCCTGTTCCATCGCTTTCAATCGCCCGATCATCGCTTCGACACGGGCCCGCACCTGCTCGTTTTTTTGCAGCAAAGTTGCGCGTTCGGCGGTCAGCGTATCTTGCCTCTGCTTCAGGGAGCGGTTCTCGTCCTGAAGCTGATCGCAGACCTGAACGAGAGCATCCACGCGCTTCTCAAGTCGCTTTAGTTCGTGCTCGAACGTTACATTTACATCATCGGCCATTGGGGCAATATAGATGCGCCAACACAGAGAATCAATCGCCAATGGACGCATGTGGCCATTTGCGTGGCCACCCGGTGCATTACGTGGGATCATTCCGGCCGGCCAGGCATGGAATTTGAATAAACGGACGATGATGGGACTGACGATCGATCACAATGAGCTGAATGCGGCGCTGCGCCGGTGCGGCTCGACCTGGAACGCCGGGCAGGCACATGGCCTGCTGTGCAGCCGCCTGGCGCTGGCCGGGGCTGACGGCGCATCCCGTTGGCTGGCGCAGGTGCTTGCGGATACTGATCCTGACAATAGCTTGCGCACTGAATGCGAGGCGTTGCTCGATGCACTTTGCACCGCGACCTGGCGGCAGCTGGCCGAACGGCAATCAGAATTCATGCTGCTGTTGCCGGACGATGATGATTCCGTGCAGGTGCGCGCGGAAGCAATGGGTCAGTGGTGCGAAGGTTTCCTGCACGGACTGGTTTCCGAGACACATGGCGACCAGCTCCGCGAGCGTCTGGCCGGTGAACCGCTATCCGACATAATCAAGGATATGCTCGAAATTACACGGGGGGCCGCCGGCGATGAAGCCGATGAAGACGACGACGATAGTGCTTTTTCGGAGTTGGTCGAATATTTGCGAGTAGCCGCGCAGCTTACGTACGAAGAGTTGGCGGAATTTCGGGGGCCGGCTTCGACAGCGCCGCGAAATGAATCAGCGATCCTGCACTAGGCGTCTGCGCAGTAGGAATATTTCTACCGCGCAGACCCCTGAGCCCGCATTGCACCTGTAAAAAGTGATGAACAGAAAGGAATTTGCCAAGCGGCGCAAGACACTCATGCGGATGGTGGGTGAGGACGGTATCGCCATTTTGCCGAGTGCGCCGGTCAGGATCCGCAGTCGCGACGTCGAGTACCGCTTTCGTCAGGATAGTGATTTTTACTATCTGAGCGGTTTCGCCGAACCGGACGCGGTAGCAGTGCTGGCCCCGGGACGTGACAACGGCGAGTACATCCTGTTTTGCAGGGACCGTGACGCCAAGCAGGAACAGTGGCACGGATCGAGGGCCGGCGTGTAT
>SMUX01195038.1_pt1 | contig 14540 bp, 19 predicted proteins | sample 2456431 | NCBI WGS metagenome assembly SMUX01 (sample SAMN11095930, study PRJNA526329) | marine sediment metagenome | biome: Marine sediment; feature: Surficial sediment; material: Deep marine sediment; isolation source: Hadal surficial sediment | place: Pacific Ocean | collected 2014-11 | depth... | reverse complement strand
TGTATCTGAAGTGTTCATTGATTATGCAGTAATGATTGGATTCAGTGTTGTTTTGTTAATTGTTATGAAAACTGGATTGATCACAAGACCAATGGGCATTGGTTTGGTAGCTGCCTTTGCTGCCTATTTAGGATGGCTCTTACTCCTTCCTTAATGGGCACACACATACCATGTCGCTAAAGGTTCTTTTTTTGGTTGCTGAATAAAAATAATTAGGCAGTTACTCCTGTTCTGGGACAACATTTAATGTCATAGTAGTCCTGATAAAACTCAAACCCCTTATCTTTTTCGTGATAATCTTTTCTAATTCTCCATGGGTTTGTGCTTCAATTTTTCCAACTACATCATAGTTACCATAAACTACATCTGCCTCCTTTACCTCAGGGATTTTGTTGAGATCACGCAATACTAGATCTTCTCTTGCCTGATCACAATGAATCACAACATAAGCTTGCGCAATAGTTTTCCCCAAAATTGAGCCCATTAATTTTTCAGTATCAACTTTGAATAGTTCTTCTCCCGCTACTTTTGTTAGCGTCATTGTAGAACTAATATTATCCATTTTTCTAATTTTTTCAGTAATTGTTTGCTTTATTTTTTCTTCGGAATCAGCTTCTATCTTTGCAACAATGTCGTAAAGTCCTAAAGTCCCATGAACCTCCATAACATTTTCTATAGATTTTAGTATAGAAATTACGGATTTTTCAGAACCCAATTTACAGCTAATCAAAACATACGCTTTTGCCATCTTAATTTCTAATTCTATAAGAGGTCATATATCAACTTCATTTTCTTTATTTAGTCTCATGTTTTTCTTTAGAATCTGAATGGACTTCTAGATGTTCATACAATTTTTCTTTTGAATCAAAAAACTGGTCACAGTAATAACATTGGTGAGTCATACAATATCTCCCAACTCAATTACAATAGCATGTTCTAGAACATTCTTTTTTTCATTAATCATATAAAAACCGTAACGGTTACTAGGATATTTATTTTTCATAATTAGGACTAGAATATTAAATAGGACTTACTTGAATTCTTTCTACTTTTACTGAAGGTGCAATAGACGGTAATGAAGCCCATTGCAAAACATTTTTTGAATCATTTCCAATGGCTGAAATGTTTTGCAACATTACAGGTAAATTATGAACTATTCTAACTGGAGTTCCAGGAGATTTGATCTTGCCATTTTCAATAATTCTAATTCCACTTCTAGCAGTACATGAAAAATCTCCCTTAGTTGGATTTACTGCATAAGTATACCAAAGTCTGCCAACTAATAATCCCTTTTTTGTTTCTTTAATGATTTCATCTCTACTTTTTCCATCTCCAATAACTCTCATGTTGTGTGGCGCAGGTGAAGGAATTGGATCTGAGCTACGGCCCATAGGAGACCCAATTCTGGCTGCATTTCCAGAAGACTCATTTCCTTCCTTGTATGCATTATACAAATCCGAATAAAGTCCATGAAAGACTCCATTTTCAATTAATGATTGTGACTTTGTTGCAATACCCTCATCATCAAAAATTTTACTTCCGATACCTTCAGGTGTATGTGCATCATCAATCAAACTAAATTCATCAACGGCAATTTTTGTTCCAAGCTTGTTTGAAAAACAGCTTTTCTTATCATAGTAAGTTTTTAGACTAAAGTTTGATGAAAAAACAAAAGCCAATAACTCACCAACAGAATATGGTTCAAAAATAATACTATATTCACCTGCTTCAGGTTTTTTTGGATTAATTGATCCCGTACACATCTCTAGTGCATCTTTCCCAATCATTTCTGCAGAAAATTCTTCCAAAGTACGACAGCTTGCTTGTCCTATACCAGAAACAGGTAAACTTCCTTCTTCTGAATCTGCATTAATGGTTCCAGAAATGTAAGTTGCATCATCAGAACAACTTAGTCCATTGGTATTTGAAATCTCTAAACGTTCAGAAACTATGTTGAGCGAACCAGTGATACTTGATATTTTTGAATGAGATGCTGCATTAATCATTGTTTGAGCAATATCAACTGCTCGCGTTCCAGAAATATCAACTAATTTTTTATCATAAAGTTTTTCGATTCTAGCTGATGATTTGAATACAGATGGTAATGATTTCCAGAATTCCTTAGGTCTTTGTAGTGCAGATGAGGCTAAAGCCTGCTCTACAATTTTTGGAGCTTCTTCAATGTTTGTAGTCTGTGCCGACGAAATTTTTTTTTGGTTAATTACTCGTATTCCAAGTGATTTTTCTTGATTTTGTTTTATTTCTGCTATTTCTGAATCAGTAATTCTAACTGTAATTATTTTTCTTTGAGAAAAAATAGATTCACACTCGTCTATTTTCAGGTTTTTTGCATGCGTTAATGCCCTATCACAGGCAGACAATTACTCACTCCTAGGATTTTTGTATCTATACTTGTTAATTTTGATTAATTCAAAATACGAACCAAATTTCGAAGTATCGTCTACCTTATCTAATGCATCAACGTATTCATCTGCATTTTCAAAGGTTCGAAGGATTTTGTAGCAGGTATTTCTTTCTGCTGGAATTCGACCAATCTCTCGGACAAGGCGTCTAATCTCTTTTGGTTTGATTAGCTGTCCATGCTGTGATCCAGCTGATGTAGAAATACTTTCATTAATTAGAGTACCACCAAAATCATTTGCTCCCCACATTAGCAAAAGCTGTGACATCTTTTGACCCTCTTTGACCCAGGACATCTGGATATTATTGATGTAGTTGTTTAACATGATTCTTGCAATTGCATGAGTTAAAAGAACCTCTTTGCCACTAGCTCCTTTTTTGATACCTTCATGAAGATTGTGTTTGTACATAGGGGCCTCACTAAAAATAAAATTCAGGGGAACAAACTCTGTAAAACCTCCTGTTTCTTTTTGAATCTCACGAATCTTTGCAATGTGGTTCACACGATCATGGGCATTTTCAACGTGGCCAAACATCATAGTCGAGGTAGTTGAAATTCCCATCTTGTGTGCAGTTTTAATCACATCTATCCAATCACTTACACTAATTCTTCCTGGAGAAATCACATCACGCATTTTTTGATCTAAGATCTCAGCTGCAGTTCCTGGAAGGGTATCAACTCCAGCCTCTTTTAGTCTACCCAGATACTCTTTAATTGATATCTGAGAGCGGGTTGCTCCATACAATACTTCTTCAGGCGAAAATCCATGAATGTGAATATCTGGGAGTTCTGATTTTATTGCCTTACAAATATTTTCATAAAGTGATGCATCCATGTCAGGAGGAAGTCCAGCCTGGATACAAACCTCAGTTGCTCCAAAACTGTGTGCCTCCTTTGCTCGCCTTACAATCTCTTCGATTGGTAAAAAGTATCCTTCTTCTTCTCTAAAGTCTCTACTAAATGCACAAAAACCACATTGCTTTATGCAAACATTTGTAAAATTGATATTTCGATTTACCACATAGGTTACTTTTTCTCCAACTCTTCTTCGTCTTAGCTCATCAGCAACCATTCCAATTAAATGAAAATCAGATCCGTTTGCATTATAGAGGTGCTCAGCTTCATTTGGACTGATCTCTTTTTCTGAGAGTGCACGGTTTAGTGTATCTGAGATTTCTGGATCTGTATTTTTGAACAATGCATCAAGATTGTTCAATTGTATATCATCTCCAATACTCCTCTTTTACTAGATTTGTTCCATCATTTAACTTCGACATTTTTTCTTGAAGATCAGAACTAACAAACTTGAAGAACTCTGGATATATTGGAAATCTTGCTTTTAGCTTGTATCCTGCATTTGAAGAATTTTTTTCAATATTTTTTATTTCAGGCCATGAAAATTCTGGGTTAACATAGTCAGGTGTAAGTGGTGATATGCCTCCCCAGTCATTTATCCCAACAGATAGAAAACTCTGATACGAACTTGGTGAAAGATTTGGAGGAATCTGAATATTCATTTGAGGTAAAACAATTCTAGTTAATGCTACTACAATTTTGAAATAATCTTCCCCTGCTGATGGATGTGTATTCATGATTGTGTCTTGTTTTGGTTGAAAGTTTTGCAAGATAACCTCCTGAATATTTCCATATTTTTCATCAAGTTTTTTTATAGCAAAAATCGAATCAATAATCTCATATGGTGTTTCTCCAATTCCTACTAGAAGACCAGTTGTCATAGGTATTCCAAGCTCTCCTGCGTTTTGTAGAACGGCTAATCTTGGCTTAGGATACTTGCTTGCAGCACCGTGATGAGGCATTCCTTTTTCTGTGAGGCGCTCACTAACATTTTCTAACATTAAACCCATGCTAACGTTTGTTTTTTGTAACTGTGCAAGCTCAGTTTTTGTGAGGTTTCCTGCATTAGTATGAGGAAATAATCCTTCTTTGAGTGCTATCTCAGACGCATGCGTCAAATATTCTACTGTACTTGAAAATCCTTCCTCTTTTAGCCAATCTTTTGCTTCTTGGTATGTTTGTTCTGGTCTTTCCCCAGTTACAAATAATGCTTCTGTACATCTGAATTTTTTTGCAAGCCTTGCAAGCATTTTAACATCATTAATTGACATTAAAGATAATTTTGACTCTCCAGGCTCTGCTTTGTAAGTACAATACGAACATGTATCTCTACAAAGATTCACAATGTTAAAAAAAGCCTTTTTTGAGAAGGTTACAATATTTTTATGATTATTGTTTCTCAAAATATTTGCTGTTTTGAAAAGTTGCTCTGGAGCAACTTGTGATAATTCAAAAACTTCGTAACATTCCTCTTTTTGTATTTCTTTACCGTCTAAAACCTTGTTTAGAGTCTCACAGTTTAGAGTAAGATTACTCAACATCTGAAATACCTTGAATCCAAGTATTTATTCTTGTATCGTGTCTAAGATTAGTGACTTTATAAGAATAGAAAATAACAATTCCAAACGATATTCCTAAAACCATAAAACTTAGCATACCAAATTCTGGAATAAAATTTGCATTATAATATGATTCATTGATTCCAGATACACTAGCGCCTGGCATTACACCTCCACCAATTACATAAATTCGATCATCAACTGCTACTGCACCTAAACCATGACGTGGTGTTGGCATTCGTGTATGAGAAAACCAGCCAACCTCTGGAATGTATTGCTCGTTTTGCTCAAATGTACTAGTCAGTGATTCGCCACCAAAAACAAAGATGGTATTTCCAATTGTAGCTGCAGCAAGTCCTCCTCTAGCCGTTGGCATCGGTTCAAGGCTTTGCCAAGTATCGGTTTTTGGATCATACACCTCGTTTGTATCTAGATTTGAAGAAAGTGTCATAACACGACCACCAATTACATACATCATTCCATTCACTACAGAAGAAGCTAAATGTTCTCGCCCAGTTGGCATAGATGTCTTTTTCTGCCAAGAATCAGTTACAGGATCATATGCCTCATTAACGGTGAAAGCAATTTTGTTTGCACCTCCCACTGCGTACATCACTCCATCAACAAATTGTACAGTAAGTGCACCGCGTTTTGTAGGCATACTTGCAGCTTTTATCCAGGAATCATTTTCTGGATTATAGATGAACAAAGAATCAGTTGGAACCCAATCCTCTAAGTAGCCCCCTACCACGTAAACCTTACCAGAAAAACTTGCAGTAGCTGCATGGTGTAGTTTTATTGGTAAGGAAGATGTTAAACTCCATGTGTTTGTCACCGTGTTGTATACTTCGACGATGTCGGTTGCACGACTTGACCTATCAAAGCCACCAATAACATAGATCTTCTCCCCAACTGTCGTAACTGCAACCTCGGTTCTAGGAGTAGGCATCGATGCTAAGCTGTCCCATCTTTCTTGTGTTGGCTCTTTTTTAAAGAAATCTCTAGAGGTAGAGGTCTGATTTGGGGGTTCTATTGGAATTTGAAATGGTGGAGTTGGTGGTTCAGGTAGAGGAGGAATAATTCCTTGTGAGTAAGATTGTGGAATACCAAAAACCATCAAAAAAATAATTGCACCAATAAGTTTTTTCAATAATGAATATATGGCATTATGATATCTAAATATGTAGAATCTCCATTATACTAATTCAAATTTCGATAAAACATTTTTTAAGATATTGGTGTCCAGCAATGGCTACATTTTTGACCTTGGCGAACAGTTCCATCTAATGATTCAAAAAAAGTTTGCTTCTTACATCGTGAGCATATCATAACCCTTCTTGCATGGAACATAATGACCCGATTATATTACGTGAGAATGGGTAATACAGATTTGTATGTTCAACCATAACGAAACCCTTACAATTTCGGTAAATTACTTTGATACGAACTGTTTTTCTAAATCCTATTTCCTTATGGAACTATGTCTGAAAAGAGAAATGATTTCCACGAATTAAGAGAATTACGCAGATTGAGAGATATGTATCAAACTAGGGTTGATTCTAAATTTGTCTGGGGTGAAGGTAAAAAAGACAAATCAGTGGAAATCCACTATAAAGATATGCTTGATTCTATTAAAATAAAAATTGCCAAATTGGAAAATAACTAATTATTTTTTTTAATTTACATTTGATACGAACTGTTAGAAAATCTGTTCCAATTTCGCTAATTCACTTTACAATACGAAACCGGGATTCTCTTTTTAATGAGTCAAATTATTGGTTTTTTGTTTGTCCAAAGCTGGACATATTTTTCGATATATTACACCTCTTTGGAACAGTATTGAAAACAAATGGATTTAGAACAAATATTTCAAGCACAAGAATCTAAAAAGGAACACAAAATTACTGTTAAAGAACATGATATACAATCAAAAAAAAATCTGGGCGAATTTCTACCTAAACTAGTTCTTTCATTGGTTTTTCTTTTAACAATTTCATATATAATATCTCAAAATGAGGCATTTGCACAAATGGAATCGATGACAATTGATGGACCTAATCAACCGTATGTAAATTCAGTTTTTAATGTTAGTGTAGATGTAGAAGGAGTATCAAGAGCCTCTCATGGTATTTTTAGAATGGTTATGACATTATTTGAAAAAGATAGTGGTAAGGAAATACTTGCTGTTCCAGATTATCTTCGTAGCGGAATAAATACTATACAAATTAACATGATTCCAGATAGAAATAGTGAACGTTTGAAAGAAGGCATTACTTATGTTTTGCAAATTCAACACGTTAACATAATTTCTCAATATGAGTTTATCCCTATTAAAATTGGAAATGATTAATCTAAATTGAAAATTCTTAATTCACTAGATCTGCAACGATAAGTGTTCTTATTTCACTAAATCACTTTACAAAATGAAACTCTAAGTAACGCTAGATTGTAAAGTTATCAGGACATTCTACATGTTCGTAGTAATGATCAGAAAACTCGCCTGAAACGACAAACATCACAATTTTATAAATATCAAGAGGATTAACTGGTTTTTTGCATTTGTTACAAACCATTTCAGTTACATTTAGCTCATATGCCATTACCAGAAAAAACCTAACAAGTTAGAAATAAGCTAGTTTGTATTTTCTGGACAAATGTCCCATAGGTGAAAATTATTAATTCATAGTATCAATTTATTCCTGAATTTGGTCTTTCATCAAGCTCTACAACAAAATTTGTGACTCTTCCGTCTCTTAGGACCTCTAAAACCATTTCATCTCCAACTGACTTGTAACGTTGAAGATGAATCAAAATATCATCAATCTTTCTTACAACATTTCCATCAACAGCTAATATTACATCTCCCCCAAAAGGATATTCAACACCATCTACTTCTCTTGTTTCATCTGAACCTTTTAGTCCTGCCTTTTCTGCAGGACTTCCCTCCACCACATTAACCACTAGAAATCCTCTTGCATCAACTAGATTAAGTGCTGTTGCAAGTGCGGGATCGATATCTCTGCCAGAAATTCCAACCCATGGATGATTAAAAGTCCCATCGGCTATTAGCTTGGGTACAATTTTTGCAATAGTATTAGATGGAATTGAGAACCCTACTCCAGTAAATTCACCTGTCCCAGATTGTATTGCCGTGTTGATTCCAACTACTTCAGCCCTTGAATTTAATAATGGTCCACCAGAGTTTCCAGGATTAATGGCTGCATCAGTTTGAATCACATCAGGAATTGAAAAACCTGTTTCTTGTGGTAACAAACGTCCTAATGCACTGATAATTCCTGAAGTCATAGTACCAGAAAGGCCAAATGGGTTTCCAATTGCAGCCACCCTCATTCCGACTTTTAGATTAGACGAATCTCCGATATGAAGTGGTTTTAACAAAGAGGGATCTGCATTAACCTTAATCACTGCAATATCAGTTGCAGCGTCAACTCCAACTACTTCTGCATTATAGGAGCGACCATCAAGAAAAGTCACAATTACTTTATCAGAATTTTCAACAACATGTTCATTTGTAATTATATGTCCATTTTTATCAAAAACAAATCCAGAACCAATTCCATTTGCACCAAGAACATCAGATGATCTGTGAACATTTACTTGAACTACTCCTTCCTCAGTTCTTTCAAAAATCTGAATTAATGATAGATCTCTTGTAACAGGTAATGGAGTCTCTTCTCCAACTGTACTTGATTCATGTCCATTTGTAACAATAATTTGAGGAGGGCTAACTATTGGAGGTGGGATCAATACAAAGGTAAGTGCAAGTAAGACTATTGTAGCTCCTAAAATACTTCCAACTATTACTCCTGATTTTTGCATGGAACTAAACTACTTTGGCATAATCTATAATTCTTCCTACACACTTATTGAATTAGTAACGTGCTCCTTCATAGAATAACTTCTTCCTTTCCATGATATCGCATTTTTACTATTTGCCTGTATCATCCCACTAAAGAATCCAGATACCACAATAAAGCTACCAACTGGAGCAAATACTGAATAGATCTTTCGAAGTTGTAACCCCTTAGTGGCAACAATAAAACCCGCACAATAAATCAAACCAGATGCTAATGCAGAAACAATTAGAAGCATCAAAAATGATATTGTATTTTCAAAAAAAATCCCAGCGTAAATCAGTATTGGAAATGGCATAAATAATAAAAATAAAACGGCAATAAAAATTCCTATTCCAATGCTTTTACCTTGAAGGAACAATGGAACCATTAGTCTTTTGAGTCCATTCCAAAGTGTGGTTTTATTTCTTGCCCAAACAGCTTCTAAAAGATGCTCGCCGCGAACCATTCTTAGTTTGTATCCTCTCTCTTTGACTTTTTTTCCAAGGGCACCATCTTCAATTATTTCATGCTTAACCCCCTCATGAGTTCCAATTGCTTCGTAGACTGTTTTCTTAATTATAAAAAAACTACCAAAAAAGTAACCTGTTTTTTTTGAGGGATCGTTTACACGAAGAGCTGAAAATCTAGTATGTAAAAATGTTGAAAGCATTGGTAGTGTAATGCGTGTCCAATTGTCAAAACACAGCATTTTTGGTATTACTGTCAGCGCGTCTAAGTTCAATGAAAACAAATGTGATACTGAAAGAGATAGAACATTTGGAGAATATTTTGTATCTGAATCAGTACAAACTAAAAGTTCCCCTGTTACTTTTTGATAACCCTCCATACATGCCCAATTTTTGCCCATCCAATCTTTGGGTTTGGGTCTTGCACTCACATGTATGATTTTAGAATTTTCTTTTGCATATTTTTTTATAATCTCTCCAGTAGAGTCTTCTGAAGAATCATCAATTACTATGATTTCATAGTTTTCATAATCTTGATTTAATAAAGAATCAAGGCATTTTGAAATTAGTTTTTCTTCATTTCTTGCGGGAACAATTACAGAGACTTTGGGTTTTTCATGCTTTTTAGTATCAAATTTATCTAAATACGGAGTATCTTGAAATGATCTTAACATAGATTTTATTAAAATTATCCATGCTCCAGAAACACCAATTAAAATTGCTACTAAAACATAATTTGTAACTTCAATAGCAAGTTCCATAAAAATTATCGCTCAGCTTCTGATTTAATTGCGTGAAGAGCTTGCTCTGTACCACTTTTGACATGTTTTTTTATCATTCCTGTAAATATACCCATCATCCCTGATAGTTTCACATCCCAAATAGCCTCAAGCAAAATTTCATCTTCAAGTGTTTTTAGGTTAATTGTTTTTGTTCCTTGAATAATTCCTTCAGTAAACACTGCATCAATTTTCTCTTTTGGATACAGTGTCACTTCCTGAAGGCATTTTGAATCTCTAAAAGCAATTATGATTTCACGATTAATTTTATTTCCATCTTTAGAAATATTGCGAATCTCCTTTGTACCCTTCCAATATTTTGTCTCATTGTCAATATCTGAAATAATATCCCATACTTTGTCTACAGTAGACTTGATTTTTATTGATACTTCTATTTTTGCCACGATGACCATTCAAAAATCATGAAATATTAGTCTTGATTTTTCGAAATTAATTTTAATTGGGCACAAAAACAGTCCTTATGAAAGTATCATATGAAGACTTTACAAAATTAGATCTTCGGATTGCAAAAATCGATTCTGTAGAACCAATTCCTGGAAAATCAAAGATTGTAAAAGGATTAGTTGAATTGGGTTCAGAAAAACGCGTAGTGATAATTGGAGGTGCAGAATTTTATCAACCAAAAGATCTTATTGGCAAAACAGTAGTTGTTGTTGCAAATCTTGAACCAAAAAAACTTGCAGGAATTGAATCAAATGCAATGTTGCTTGCAGCAGATGTAGATGGTAAACCCTATTGGCTAACAGTAGTTGAAGATGTTCCGCCTGGAACGAAAATTAAATAATTATCCAATACCTGGACCATCTTTATTAATTTCTACAGGTTGTTCTACTACTTTGTCATCTAATTCTTTTGTCTCAATTTCAATTTTAAGAATTTTTCCAATTACTTTTAAAATGTTACTTGCTGCTTTGTATTGTGGAGATTCTGCATCAACAATTTCTCCAAACAAACCAACACCATCAATATTTTTATTTTTTGAAATTCCTAAGATGACTCCATTGAACCATGTAATGCTTTTAACTTCAGATGCAAGTGGCTTTACATTATTTGATTTTAATAAATCCATAGAAGAAGAATTTGTTGCAACCCCAAAAACTGCATCGCCTTTACCAACCTCACTTGGTAAATATCCTCCAGCAGAAATAACCATTTTTATGTTTCCCATCTGGGTAACTGTATCAAGAACTTTATTTGCAATTTTAAAAACTGTTCCAGGTTCTTGTGGTTGATTTTCTCCAGTAAAAATTACAATAGAATTTTTTTCATCAACTGCTAGGAAATACTCATCTGTTGGAAGACTAACTAATCCCTCTTTGAGATTAACCCATGGTTTATCTGCTAAGAATATTTGTGCAGCTTTTTTTGCACCTAATTTTTTTATGATATGCTGCGTAACTATCCCTCCTACTTTTCCCATATCTGGTAGAGAACTAATCAGAATAATGTCTTTTAGCTTGTAATCATGAATATTTTTTATTTCCATAACTTATCCATTTTTTTAATACTATATCGAGGTTACTTGTAATACCAACTAATTGAAATTTAGTCGTAAATCATTAAATCTTTTTCTTCAAGCAAGGCATGAAGATTGTGAACTGAACGATAAACGTCAGCTTCCTTTTTTGCCCCAGTACACACCAATTTTCCAGAAGAGAACAGAAGAATTACTGTTTTAGGATCAAGCATTCTGTGAATTAAACCTGGAAATTGTTCTGGTTCATACATGCTTCTTGGTAAAGTTCTAGCAGCTTGTTCTAAGTGAATTTTTCCACCAAGATTAATTGAAGCTACAATGTTTTGAATAGTAACAGTTGCTTCTTTTTTGACTTTGATTCCACCCTTTCGTAACTGTTGCACGACAGTTTTTACAGCTTTTCTTGACAATTCTTCTGATTTTGCTCCTGTACAGACCATCTTACCTGAAGTAAAAATTAGTGTAGCAGTTTTTGGTACCTTTAGCCTAAAAACTAATCCTGGAAATTGGTCTGGATGATATTCTACATCGGGAAAATTTCTAACAATTTCATTAAGATCCATTTTTTGATCTACTGATGCAGATGCTACCACATTTTCAATGCTTACTATGGGCTTTGTTTGAGGCATGATACAGGATTTTTGTATATGTACTATAATAAAAGCAATCACAAAATTTTTACTTCACACTGCAATATTTTTGAAATCAAAAATGGTTTGGGAGGATTTTCTTAACGAATGATTTAATTTAGAAAACGGATCGCTGTCACTATTGGATTTAACGAATTTTAATCTTGACGAATTTTTTGGGTTTGGTGATGACACTAATCCTCTTTTGTGGCTTATATGGATTATCCCAATTGTAATATTCGTTTTTTATGGACAACGTATACAGCTTCAGATTACCTCTGGAGAAATTAAAAAAAATATTGGAAAACTCAAACAATTCAAAGAAGATTCCAGAAAAGAGTTAATCAATTACGTTAAAAATAATCAAAGTACAACAAAGGATCCTACGTTAAAACTTGATAGATTCATTGATTATTTTACAATAATGCCAGTTGATATGGACCCTGGTGGAATTATTCCAAAGGTCAGACACGTAGTTCGCTCTCGAGAAGATATTACTAGAGAACAAGTTAAATCATTATTTTCTAATATTTCAGATTCAGAAAGAACCAAAGTTCAAATCATTTTGGAAATAACTACTTCGCTTCAATTATTCTATAAAGTAGTCAATCATCTGTATCTTACAGCAAAAAAACAAAATAATTACCCTCTTATTTTGCCACTTCAAATGATGATGCCATTTATCATGGAAGAGGCAACTGCATTACACAAAGCTGTTCCCACAATAAAACAAGGACAACCAATAGGTGATGGAATAGGACCAATGGTTGTTGGAAAAATGATGCTTGATACTAAAAAGCAACTAGCTTGTTTTGAAACAGTTTGGAGTGAAACTGAATATGAAGGAAGAAAACTCTGTCTAATGAAAGCAGAAGGGCCTTCTGCAACTGTTGGTAGACCAGGAGATGCACTTGAATCAATAATGTCTCAAAACAAAATTGACACCATAATTATGATCGACGCATCATTGAAACTAGAAGGAGAAGATTCAGCAACAATATCTCAAGGATTTGGAGCTGTAATAGGTGGAATTGGGACAGATAGATTTCAAATCGAAGAGATAGCTACAAAAAATGAAATCCCAGTTTTTGCAATTGTAATCAAACAATCTGTAAGAGAGGCAATTAATTTAATGACAAAAGAAATTGCTGACAAAGCAGAAGAAATTCGCTCTCAGATATATGAGATGATTACTGATAATACCAGTCCTGGAAAAACCGTCCTTGTAATAGGAGTAGGAAATACAATAGGAGTATCACAATAATGTTTTCAAAAAAAGAAGAATTAAGGACTGCGTTTACAGTCGAACAATGTGAATCATGTAATAATGAATTAAAAAGGAAATTCAAAGATGGGGATTATATTTTTGAAGAAATTTCTTCCCAATGTGATTCTTGTAAAGGAAAATTAAGAATCTCTAAAATTTTTGGCGAAGTTATCCCAAAATAGTTGTTATTGTTGCTCCATTTTCGGTTGGAATGAATGTATGTTCTGCTTGTGCAACTCTTTGACCATTTCTTTCAATTAGAATTGGATATGAGTGCACAACTTTCTTTTTAATTAGAATCCCTAATAATTCTCTAGCTTCTTTCTCTTCCCAATCTTTGAGTAACCATCTCAAGGCAAAAGGTAACATATTGAAGTTAGCCCAAATGTATTCTTGGAGCCTATCAGTCTCTTCGTTTTTGGTGCGTTTTCTCGAGCCAAGCGCAAAAATGTTCTTAATTTTACCTTCTTGTACTATTCCTGAACCTTCATTAGTAGTAACGAATGGTTCACAGGCATATGCTACATCTCCCTTGAATGAAAAAGAACCAATTGACCAAATATTTGGAATTGATTTTCCAGCATGAATTGTGTACTGTGCAAGTGAATGTCCACTAAGATTCATGATCGGTTTGAAACCAAGTTGTTTTACAGTTTTTTCTATTGTTCTTCCAACATCACTGGATTTTACGCCAATTTTTATCATCGACACTGCGTTTTTTAACGCATCTTCTGCTGCCTGAACAAGTCTATCGTACTGTGGATCATAACAAACGGTTACAGCAGTATCAGCGATGTATCCATTAACTTGTGCACCAAGATCAATTTTTATTAAATCAGTATCGCTTACAACTTTTTCATCATTTGGTTCTGCAGTATAATGAGCTGCTACTTCGTTTACACTAGTATTAACTGGAAACGCACGTTTAGCACCTCGTTTTAAAATTTCTCCTTCAACTTCTTCACATATTTCCTCAAGTGTTACTCCTACCCAATTTTTTTTCCTTACATTTTCCCTGACTTCGGCTATAATTTTTCCAGCTTTGATATAATCTTCTGTCTGCATCAGTTCTGATTTTTTGTATGTTATTTAAAATCGTATCATCTGTGAAGCTTAAATTGGGGATACCAATGTGAAATTCGAAGGGATTGTGGTCTAGCTTGGTATGATTCGGGCTTTGGGTGCCTGAGGTCGCAGGTTCAAATCC
>SMUX01068617.1_pt1 | contig 14542 bp, 15 predicted proteins | sample 2456431 | NCBI WGS metagenome assembly SMUX01 (sample SAMN11095930, study PRJNA526329) | marine sediment metagenome | biome: Marine sediment; feature: Surficial sediment; material: Deep marine sediment; isolation source: Hadal surficial sediment | place: Pacific Ocean | collected 2014-11 | depth... | reverse complement strand
GCTCTTTAGGAGTTGGTGTTAATCTCTCGTGCTCTCTGGATTAGTTCTCGTCTCACCTTTATCGGTTTTTTCGTTCTCAAATAAGCCGGGATAACTGAAACATACTTCACTAAACCGGCACCCTTATCAATCTCCGTCTAAAGGAAAATATCGATGTGGGCCGGTGTGACTTCTGCACCTGGATGCGGGGACAGGTCGAGGCGACTACCGTCAAGGTGTACGCGAGGGCCCTGACACCCTCGTCATGGAGGTCTGCTGGTACACCGGCAGCGCCGTCGTCCTAAGGGAAGTTATTGACTAGCTTGACTCAATCAGATAAAGGGGCATCAATTTATTAATGGGAGAGGGATATGGAACGCCAGGCGGAATTTTCTATAATGTCATCAAACAATAACGCCTCTCAAAGCCCTGAGAAGCGCTGAGAGTAATTCAACTTAGTCAACTACGTCCCCAACGAAGGGAAGAAGGAGTAAGCCATCTAGTAGAGTTTCGGGAGCAAGATGCTTTGACGGTTGATATCTCGCCAACCACGATCGTTACCCTCTACATGTCCCCTGAGTTTAACGCCAAGTTACGGCCGGTTCTATTGCAGCATCTAAGGCCAGGGGCCCGCGTGGTTTCCCATGATTTGGGCATGGAAGAATAGCTGCCGGATAAGGTTGAAATTATGGATGGTGGGCATTTACACGAGCACACGATCTACTTGTGGAAAATAGGTGAATAGCCCGCAAAAAGGGGACGGGTATATTTTCCCCTCTCTTTATCTCCACACTGTCTGCACTAGTCCTTATGTTTGATTGACTAGCGCTGACACCGTGTTCTAGAGTACAGGACACTTAGTCTCGCCGTTGTGTCAACCCCGTCATTCCTGTGAGAGGAGCGTAGATATTGGGTTACATGCCTATTGCTATTCTTGGCGGCGGTAACGGAGCGCATGCGCTGGCGGCCGATGCAGCGCTTCAGGGAGTCCCTGTGCACATGTATGAGGATCCTAATTTCAGCGAGCACTTCCGCCCTACACGGGAGAATCAAAAAATCCGGCTGGTGGCACCACACAGAGATGGCCTTGCTGAGATCAAATGCACTACGCATCACATGGCCGAAGCGCTTAACGGGGTCTCCCTGATTAACGTTGTGACCCCAACAGCAGGTCACGAGGCTATGTTTGAGGCCCTGATTCCCCTGCTCAGTGCCGACCAGACTGTTATCGTTTGGGCTGGTAGATTCGGTGCTCTACGTCTTGCGAAACGCCTCTTCGACACTAGTGGTTCCGCAAAAAATATTACGATTGCAGAAACCAATACTCTCCCCCACGGATCGCGCCTTACAGGGCCTGCTGAGGTTACAGTCTTCTACTTGGCTGTACGAATCTTCGTGGGGACGATACCAGCGGAACTCTCTCCCTCTCTTGCCGTGAAGCTTAGGTCCTTCTGCTCTGTAGCCGTCCCTACGCGAGACATCTTGTCTGCCGCTTTTCGAAACGCTGCAGTGGTCATATACCCCGCTGGAGCTCTGTTGAACGCTGGCCGAGTCGAGTATTCGGGTGGGGATTTCTACATGTTCCGCGAAGGTATTACCCCGTCTGTGGCCAGAGTGATTCGGGCTCTATATGGGGAGATGGAACGCGTGGGGGAAGCACTTGGTTTGGACGTTGAACACTATCCGGAAGAGGCCTTTAGACCACCGTACTCCATTGAGGCTCACGAATTTAGCGACCCCTCGGGTCGCCCTGATACGTTCCGGAACCTGAAAGGCCCGACATCCATCCCCACACGCTACCTTTACGAAAACCTGAGGGATGCCCTTGCTGTCGTTGCAGAGCTTGGGCGCATTACAGATGTGCCCACGCCTGGGATCGATGCCATCATCCGGTTAGGGGGCATGCTCACTGGTGAGGATTACTGGGCTAACCGGCGGGGCCTCGAAACCTTGGGACTCTCCGGTCTCAGCGCAGACGAAATAGTGAAGAGAGTAAGGGAAGGTTTCTCGTAGAAGCGCTCTCGGTGGCAGTTTGCTACGGCAAAGGGGCCAAGTCGGAAATAGAAAGCGGGTCACAAAGCGGGTCAGACTTTCTATGACCCGTGTCAAGCCCTTCTCTGTTTGTTTTCAAGCTGCCTGGCGCAGGCGCTGCCGGGCCATGTTGGCCAGATGATAGTTCTCATCATAAGGCCTATGGTGCTCCCACATTACGAAAATGATTTTCAGCCACTTTGCCTCTAGAGCTCGCAACGCTCGATGATGACCGCTACCCTGTGCCCGTTGACTCCGATAATATGCCTCGGCCCACTCACTTTAGCGTAACGCGACAAAGGCTAGCCAGTACACCGCATAACGCATGTGTTTGTTACAGGCAAAGCGATAGCATACGATCTGACTTTTCCCACTGCGCTTAGTGACGGGGACCGTCCCCGCTTGGGCTTGAAGGTGCTTAAAGGACTCCCATCGGCCTTGGGCGTCTCCCAGCTCAGCCCAAAGGGCTGGTAAAGTGGTGCCACTCTTTCCTCCCGGCAGCTTCTTGGTTAGTTCAGCCGCCGGCATGGAGGCGAAAAAACGCTCCACCTCCTCCCGGTACTCTTCCACTGCTCTGACCGCAACCCCAAGCTGTTCCACCAACACTCTGACCAGCCACGCCTTGGCCCTCACCACGTGCTCAGGTATGGGTAGTTGTGGACTCTTAAGTTCCTCCCACAGCTCACCCGTACGTGCCTCCCTCAGCCGATGCAACCGCGCAAAGTTCCTCCACCTCTTCTGCTTAAGCTCACAGAGAGCCCTCGGAGTAGGATAGCCCGGAAGAAAATCCAAAGCCACCTGGCTGCTCAGATTCCCAAACACCTCTAGGGGACGGGGATAGTACTCCTTCAGGGTAGCCGTAAGCTGGTTGAGTAGCCGAGTCTGGTGACGCCCCAGCCTATGATGATCCCGAGTCATCATCTTTAGCTCCTGGGCCTTCTCCGAGTTAGGCAGCAAAGCCATAAGGTGAGCATGATCGGTCCTTAAAAACTCCGCCAGCACCCAGGCATCAAACGGATCACTTTTCGACTGGCTCATCCGAAACCGATCACGTACCCGATCCAGAGCCTTCGGGTTAATGGGGTAGACCACTACCTCATGGTCCAAAAGGAAATCCACAATTCTTCCCTCTGGTCTCTCAATAGCGGCCCAAAGCTCTATCCCCTCCCCCTTACGCTCATACAGCCATCTCCCAAAACCACTCATCCCCTCCAGTGTCTGCTTCACTTCCATCTCGGCCACTTTCTTCCCCGCCTTATCACTGACCCAAACCGCATGCATCTCGTCGCCCCAATCCCAATCCACCCCTAAATAGTATCGCTTCATTTTTCCCTCCTTACTCTGCTAGTTCCAAGAAGCCTGAACGGAAGAATTCGCCTTATATCGGTCCTCCATGGGACAACTTTCTATTGAACCTTCGACTCCGTTTTCTCGCTGGCCGGGACAGTCTGACCCAGATCCTCCACAGGAATAAGGCTTGCAAGATAGCAACTTATAAAGTGATCAAGTCTACGGTTGATGGTTGGGAAAGGCTTGTTCAATCCCTTCAGAAAGGGGAGCCAGGGCTTTACATTTAACATTTCCTGCCGGTTTCCGTAGAGATTCTCCCTTAGACGCATCCTTTTCGGGTTGGTAATCCAACCGCCTTTTTCTTTCAGCGACAAGCGGGCGCCCTACGTCGGGGTCAGGCATGCGTATTGAGTTATTAAAGTGGAACGAACTGGCAAACAGGACCGAAAACTCGGGGGACAGGTCTATGGATTTTTGTTTTACGATTTATGAGGAGGAGTTTTTTCGCCAATCTTAGAGGTTGAAAATCGATATGAATGGGCCAGCCAACGCAACAGGAAATAGAAGCCCGCAAGGCCAGCAAGAGGGTTAAGGACTATATTGCCGGGGGTTCACGTCTTGTCTTAATAAGTCGACCGGTTGTTGGCGGGCTTATTATTGTGATTTGGATCGTACTTTGGTGGAAAGGGTAGTGTGACTAGTCAAACTTGAAATTTCCAACCAGATCAACTAATCAGTCCTTTCCAACTCCAGTAGAAGATTTGGGGTCAGTCAGGCATGCGTATTGAGTATTTAAAGTGGAACGACGGGTCGGAGGACCTTGGAAAGCATCAGAGAATTTGATCTGGGAAGGCAATGGCTCGTCTAAATCGGGGCACGATTCGCCTGATTAGCCGACTTCACGCATGGTTGTGGAAACTCGCCGGCGGAAAACTTGGCAACTCGTTCGGTAAAGTCCCCTTCATGATGCTCACTACGAAGGGCCGGAAGACAGGGCTCCCGCGAACCACACCTGTCCTCTATCTCCGGGAGGGAGCCGACCTCATTGTCGTGGCCTCATTCGGGGGACACGACATGCATCCCGCATGGTACCTCAATCTCGAGCGTTGTCCGGAGGCCGAAGCCATCGTCAAGGGCGAGCGCCGCCGTCTTATCGCACGCAAGGTCTCTCCTGAAGAAAAAGAGCTGATCTGGCCGCGATTGATAAAGATATATCCCGACTTCGATCTCTATCAGCGGCGAACGGCTAGAGATATACCGCTATTGAGGCTGTCGGCTGCCGCGGGTTCATGTGTTTCATAAGACGAGCGTTCTTGAAAAAAAGGGGGTCAAGTCGATGGTGGATGGAAGTTTGCAGATAGTATCGACTCCAACTGAACATCAAAGTCCTGAAGTGCGTGTCAGGCTTGACAATCAGGAAAAACAAATTTTAGAGTCTGGCTGTGTGCAGGCAGGCCCCAATTAATATGGAGGTCCTACGCTCATGGTTGCAATGGAGATCACCGGTCAGTTGGCCCGGTACATGGCGGAAGCCAGAGACCGGAGCCTACCACCGGAGGTTCAGCAGGCAGGCAAACACCGCATCTTAGATTCCCTTGGCGCTATAGTCTCCGGCGCTCGCCTTAAGGCGGGAGAGCTGGCTATTCAGTATGTGCGCCTACAGGGTGGCCTGCCAGAGGCTTCTCTCCTCGCAACCGACGTGAAGACCTCCGCCGTAAACGCGGCACTGGCAAACGGGATGTCTGGCCATGCCGATGAGACGGATGACTTCGAGCCGATGACCAAGGCCCATCCGGGTTGCTCGGTGGTACCCGCGGCCCTGGCCATGGCGGAGCGCGAAGGCAGCTCGGGGGAGGAGTTCCTCCGGGCCGTAGTCCTTGGCTATGACCTCTGCTGCCGCTTCCTCATGGCCCTGGGGCCGGAACTGGTGCGCGGCGGCCACCGCAGCGCGGAAGGGACGAGTTCCACGATGGGCTGCACGGCGGCAGCGGCGTCTCTCGCCAGGCTGGACCAAACAGGTATGCGCTACGCCCTCTCCTACGGTGCCCAGCAGGTTTCCGGCATCTGGAGTTGGGTGCGGGATTCGGAGCATGTGGAGAAGGCCTTCGACTTCGCGGGCATGGGAGCACGGAACGGTGTCACTGCCGCCACCATGGTGCAAACGGGTTTTACCGGTGTTTGGGATGTCCTGGAAGGTGAGCACAATGTGCTGGAAGCCCTCTCCCCTTCACCGAAGCCAAGTGAGATGGTGAAGGATCTGGGTAACCGCTTCTTCGTGACCGAGACAGCCATCAAGCCATACCCCGTGGGCTATCCCATTCAGTCGGCTCTGGACGCTTTCTTCGCGCTGCATCGGCAGCACGGCCTGACAGTGGAGAATGTGGAGCGCATCACCGTTCGGCTACCGGAAGACGGCGCCCGCATTGTCAACAACCGCTCCATGCCAGACGTCAACTGCCAGCACATGATCGCTATGGCCCTGGTCGACGGCAACGTCACCTTTGCCTCCACACGCTCCTACCAGCGCATGTCAGACCCCGTGGTGCTGGCGGTGAAGGAACGGGTGAATCTGGTGGCTGACCCTCGCCTCATGGATCTGGAGGCTCCCCGCAGCGCCAAGGTGGAGGTGGTCTTGAAGGACGGCCGCACTCTGAACCACTTCACACCCCATGCTTATGGCACTAAGCAGAACCCGATGGAAACCAAGAGCGTCAACGCAAAGGTGAGGGACCTGCTGGAGCCGGTGCTCGGCCCACTGCGGACGGAGGCTGTCATACAGCGGGTAAACGGTTTGGAGGGCATGGCCAACGTCCAGGAGCTGCTGCCATTCCTGACCCTGAAGCCGGAGGAGATGGCCGGTATCTCTTCTACTCACTAGTCTAGGGGGGGAGGTCGTGTCTATGGATTCTTGTTTTACGATTCATGGGCTGAGGTTCTATTTCCTCCAATCTTAGGGGAGTAGACCTTTCTGGGAAGGGGGTCGGGTCTGCTCTTGGCTCATTATGAGGTTTTCGGTAGTATGCCGAAGATTGATCAAACAACGGTAGAAAATGCCCCGCTCCCGCTCCCACCTTTCGCTCAACAACAACGCATCATCGCTGAAGTAGAGCGCCGCTTGAGCGTGGTGGAGGAACTGGAAGCAGTCGTGAACACCAACCTCCAGCGCGCCACCCGCCTCCGCCAGTCGATCTTGCAGCGGGCGTTTGATGGGGAGTTGGTTCGGCATGAACAGGTTGAAAGAGCAAAAGTAACTCACGACCTTCCTCTGGCGGCTGAGCCGCAATCGAGGTACGGCAGTGCTAAGTGACCTTGGCGATTTGGTGAATGAGCGCCGTATTGGTAACGACCAAGGAAGCTGCCGTTTGCCGCCACAGCACGAGTCGAGGGAAATAAGATCGTCGAGTATTTGCTTTCGGTGTCACACCCTGATGGAAGGAGCAAAGCGAGGTTTTTCGAGAGATTTGGCTTTAGCTTGGGAAAATGGCGAGCCTTTGAACGGGCTCTGAAGAAACACGGGAGGTCCCATGACGTTAGCGCTTCCGTGGAATCGCAGCATGGACCGCGTTATAGTATCGACGGTACGCTGGAAATCCCGGATGGGCGGAACCCCAAGGTACGGACTGTCTGGGTTCTGGTAAAGCGGTCCAAGTCGCCGCGGCTGGTAACGGCTTATCCGATCTAGGAGAGATATATGATCAAGGAACATGAACGTGTCGTTCTAAAAAAAGGCATCCCTGAACAGGGGTTGAAAACCGGCGATGTCGGTACCGTAGTGCATATTTACAAGAAGGGTGGGGCGTTTGAGGTGGAGTTTCTAACGCTACACGGCGAAACGGTAGCCATCGCTACCTTGAATGCCTCACAGGTCCGGCCGGTTCTGAAAAGAGAAATCACGCACGCGCGACTGTTAAGAGCGTAGCTAGGGAGGGGGTCAGGCTTTTGAAGTTTTGATATGAGATGTCAAAGTGATCAAGTCTACGGTTGTTGGTTGGAAAAGGCTTGTTCAATCCCTTTAAGAAAGGGGAGCCAGGGCGTAAGGTGCAGAGGGCAAAGCGCTAAGCGCAGGGCGCGAGCAAGAAGAAACAACTGCCAAACAGGCCAGGCCAATTTCTGTTGAAAATCTCTTTATGGCCATCCCTCCCGGATTGAATATCCAGACACCTTTTATTAGGGCCGGTGTGCTGTAGACGCGGATCACGTGTGCCCATTTATCGGTGGGAGTGGTCGGAGTCAACTCCTGGGCCCGAACGGTGGATTACATCTTGATCTTTGGGGTGAAGCCGATATTGCGCAGAAATAGCCCTTCTGTCAAATTGTGGGCAAACATGGCCCAGGATAGGCTGCCAGCGTTGGTAGCTGTCTAAAGCGGCTCACTTAACCCCGATCCGATATTAATCAGTCCCAAAAATCCCTACCAATGCATATCATGCCGCAACAAAGATTTGTTTGTAGTGCGAATCGGCAACTCACCTCCAGTATAGTTGCAGACCGAAGATCATAATGTCGCTAATTGCTGCCATATGTTGCTCTAAACAGGGTATGCCTCGATTATTTTTTACGGATCGGGGTTAATAGTTAGATTCGCAAACGAGAGTATTGTCTGAGGCCGAAATGGGATTCAGCGTTCGATACCTCCTTTGTCGCGAAGGGGAAATCATCAAGATTCCCAGAGCATGTTATGAGCGGTTTTGCGAAGAAGGAACTGCGGAGTTCCAGAAATACGCGGGCGAAGTTCTCGATATAGCGGAACTGGCGGTACTCCTGGAGAACGGTCACCCCGTCGCAGTTGCGCACGAAAGTTATTTCCGTGTAGGGGTGAACGACGATGGAACTGCGGATACGGCATTTGAACAGCAATCGTTTACGCTGGCTGCCGCTCGCATTGACCCGGCTTCTTCACTGTCGGCGGGCTCAGTAATCGAGGCTGGCGACGTGTTCAGAGAGCGAGCTTTGGAAAGCAAGGTCACTTGGGTTCCTAGTCCTTCATTAAAACAGCGATTGATGGATATTGTACAAGGCAGAATCAAACAATAGGATCGAGAGCGACCGTGAAACTCGTTGCGCGGCTTCCACGGCGCCTCATCCTTCTCGTTAGCTGTGCCTTGAATCGGTGAAGTGACGGGGGTAGGATAATCCCATGTTAGATTGGTCGACATGTTCAGCCGTCGAACGTGACCCACAGCGTGTAAGTGGCGAGTGGGTATTTCAAGGCACACGCGTCCCGGTCTCAGCTCTTTTTGAGAACCTTGAAGATGGGGTCCAGATCACTCAGTTTGTGGAGTGGTTCCCCGGGGTTACCATCGAGCAGGTACGTGCGGTTCTTGACCATGCGTCCAAAAGTTTAGCTGTCTTGGGGGTCAGGCGTAATATTTGCGATTCTGTTGGGATAAAGATTCAGAACCTTTAACTTTTTGCGCATATTCCCGTAAAGATTCTCAATTCGGCTACCTACCATTCCCCGTGCTATTCCTTTAGCGAAGTAATAGGCTCAGTCCTATCTGCCAGAAATTGACAAGCGAGCACGAACCCGCATAAGATATACTCCGTTTTCAAATCCGTCACTACAGAGGCGACTCAGCAGGGATCAGACACCGGAACAAGGCAGCCGGCCGCCGGTGGCTTTTTTGTTTTTTGTGAAGGAAAGGGGGCTGTTTGATTGCAAGCCCTGACCCCACATGCATGGAGATTTTCGGGTTCCTTTATCGCCAATTTTAGATGAAGAGATTGGATTATGGTTCGGACATCTGAAGAATTGAGGGTTATCGAGACCGTCACGCTTGGCCATTATGATCAAAATGCCGACTCCTTTTGGGAGGGGACGAAAGACCACGATGTAGCCCAAAACTATAAAGAATTTTTAGCGCCGTTCCCCGAGGGAAAAACCCTGGACATCTTGGACTTTGGGTGCGGCCCCGGGAGAGATGTCCAATATTTCCACAGCCTAGGCCACCGACCGGTGGGCTTGGATGGCAGTGCCATGTTTTGCAATATGGCTCGCCGACACACTCACTGCGAGATCCTTCATCAAATGTTTCTTAGCTTGCGGCTGCCGCACCAGGCCTTCGACGGCGTCTTCGCCAACGCCTCTCTTTTTCACGTTCCCAGCCAGGAACTGCCACGGGTTCTGAGTGAATTACACAAGGCCTTACGGCCCGGAGGAATTTTGTTTTCATCCGATCCCCGGGGCGAAGGAGAGGGGTGGTCCGGACAACGGTATAGCCATTATATGGAGTTGGATGCCAGCAAGGCCTACCTGGAGGAGGCAGGCTTTGAAGTAATAAAACACTACTATCGTCCCTCCGGCAAACCAAGGTGGGAGCAACCATGGTTGGCCATTGTGAGCCGACGTCTCGAAAGAAAATAGACGCCATGGATTCGAGTTTTAGGAGCGGCTCAGCAGTCGGTCGTTACAATGGAATTTAAGAGCCTTGAGTATTGGGGGTCATGAGTATTGGGGGTCAGGCCTGACAAGCGATATTCATGAGATCTTTGGTTGTTTCACAATGTAATTTGTTCCTGGGGACGTTGTTGACTAGCTTGACTTAACCAGATAAAGGGGCATCAATTTATTAATGGGAGAGGGATATGGCACGCCAGGCGGAATTTTCTATAATGTCATCAAACAATAACGCTTCTCAAAGCTCTGAGAAGCGCTGAGAGTAAGTCAACTTGGTCAACAACGTCCCCAACGAGAAAACTCGGGCTTTGCCTCCAGTGTAGTCGTAAAGCAAAAGCCGGATTGCTTTACTGTCAGGTCTGCTCGAAAAAGATGAGGGAAAGGCGGGTGGCGCGACAGCCTCTTTTCTGCCCAGAATGTAAAAAGCTGATTAGACCGGAAGAGCGGAGCCGTAAAAGATTTCACAAATTGTGCGCTGAGATGAGAAGGGCCAGAAGAGAACCTCCAACGCACAGAAGAGCAGCCGTTGCATATCAGAAAAGACACCGAATGAAGGGCCTATGCACCAGTTGTCCGAAAAAGGTGTTTAAGGGCGGTCTTTGCAGGAAGCACTACAGGATGGCACAGAAACGGTATGATGAAAGAGCTGCTGGTTGAGTGTAGGCGGCTCAATTAGGAGGGAATACCGGCTAGGAAAGATCACCGTCCAGTAAGTTAGCCGTCTTGTTCAAACTCCAGAAGACTCTGCTGATGATCGGTACGCAATCTAGGGAGAACTTCAACCGTAATCCCCATTCTTATGGCTTTCATAGCGCAGGAGGTACACACACCTCAAGGTTTATCATGTCGGTATAAACGCGGTATCGGGCCTCATTACGTAGGCAACTTTGGCAGTTCATGCTCAACCTCTTAAGACAATCTTCTGGTGGATCACTATCCTGTCCTAGTCATTATGCGGCAACCTTTGATACCTGCTTCCTGCAGAATGGGTTTGTTCTCCACTCAAGAGACGATTGATGCCCGTTATCAATTGAGTTCTTGTGAAGGGCTTCGTCATGTAATGATCGGCTCCCGTTTTGTAGCCTGCCAAAATATCCCTAGTCTCCTCCAGCACCGTTAGCAAGATCACCGGAATGGACGAAGTCTCTGGAGCATCTTTGAGTCGAGCCAAGACCACCAAGCCGTCCATCACAGGCATCATGACGTCGAGAATAATGAGGTCAGGCTTTTCCTTCTCCAACACAGCAAAGAGCTGCTGGCCACTGTTGGCGCACCTTACGTTAAATCCCTCTTGTTCCAGGATAACACTCACAAGAGTGACTATCTCTGGGTCGTCGTCAACCACCATGATGGTCCTTTTGCTTACCGGGGAATGCGAATCTCTCATCGATTTGCCCTCCTAAAGTGGTAAGAAGCCAAGAACGTGCCAACTTGATCAGAGTCGGTGAAGGTACAACTACCTGTAAATCAAGCAATTTCCAAAGCGAAAGCGAGGTCAGGACTATTCTTGAGCCGACTGCTTGACAAAAAAGGGCAAGACGCTGTCAATTTTGGGCAATGCTATTTAAAATTGGCAATAGGGGCAAATTTGCAAGCAAAGTCCTGCTGGGACTTCGCATTTGCCGGCCGATCCGTCTACTTCAGCAGCGGGGGGTGCTTGAGGTGCTGGTCCTTGCAGAGAGAGCAGAGAGAGTTCTGGGTCTTATGGTGGCAGGTCAACAGGAGGCAACAATGGGAACAGTAGACAAGCAGGGAGTGGTGACATTGCAGAAGTTTCGGGTTTCTGCCTTGGCACAGACCGACGCATTGACCAAACTCCTTATCGAGAAGGGGCTAATAACCCAAGCTGGGTTCATGCAGAAGCTATCGGCGGAGAGGGCTGTGTATCAGGCGATGTTGCAAAATCTGCGGATATAAGGCAGAAGCTAGGGCTGGAAAGCGAGGTTGAGTTTGAATCGGCAAGCCGTTCCGAATGCAATGGTAGGTCGCTTTTCAGAAATAGTGTATCGAATTACAATACGGATCAAAGGTCTGGCAGCTTAAAATAAATGACTAATAATTAATTAAAGGAGGCGAAACATGATTGAGCCAGTCTCCTTGGCCAAAGCACACATGGAGTGTCGCTATCTAAAAGAGACAGTCCCTGTCCTGATAGACCTTCTCGCCTTTGAGAAAGTGGGGGAGTTCCCAGGCGAGGTTACGCTAAAGCATCCCAACACCGACTGGTTAATAGTCGTTCACGAGGCGGGCGCGGATGCACCAGTGAAACAGATGCACAACCACTTTGGAGTGCGCGTTGCGACCACTGGGGAGGTGGAGGCCGCATACGAATACCTGAGTGCCCACAAAGAGGAATACGGCCTTAGGCAAATCAGCAAGCCACTCTACAACCACGGCTCCTATTCCCTTTACTTTTTGGAACCGGGCACTAATGGATGGGAGATTGAGTGCTATGAAACATTCCTCCGCAAGGAAACAGGAGAAGGAATGATGGGTGCGGTGCGAGCGTCTCATTGGGATAGCCTACTTTCCCCGGAACGCTTTCCTGGCAAGGGATATGTGCCGCAGGCGTTTACGCACGGGACGCTTGCCTGCGGCGACTTGAAACCCTCGCGGGACTTCTGCACACAGGTTCTTGGCTTGGAGATCCATCGAGCCAATGAAAACGTGTTTTATGTAAAACATCCCAGGGAAAAGTGTTACGTGGTATACGCCATCCGAAAAAACTGGACAACTTTCTCTCCCAAATTTCGTTTTACGATCAACTTGGAGTCTAAGGAAGCTGTGACTCGTGCGCACCGCTGGCTTGTCGAGTCCGGTAAAGAGCTGGGGGTAACTGAGCTCGGAGACCTCGACGAGACCGATGGGACAGTCTCTTTGTTCTTCCTGAGCGATCCGAACAGAAATTGGTGGGAAATTTCCTCCCTGAGTTGAGAAGAGGTCGATTCACGAGGGATGTAATAAAATAAAACCCCTTAGATAAGTACCTATCTAGCCTCTTGACACAGGTTCCAGCATTTAATAAAAGCCCATGCCAATAGCTAAATAAGCCTCCCCCAGCATTGAGAAGGCTTCCAGTGAAGTGAGGCTAACAGGAGGGGGAAATGGGCAAAAGAGTCTAGAGCCAGCCGCTTTTACCGTTCGGTTTGGTAAGGGTGTGCTGGCTTTTTTGATCCAGCGGGACTCCAAGGCGAGGTGGATCACATTTAAGGAGGAAAAAACCCATGTTCAAAAAAATCGTTCTTCCACTGATATTGCTTGCGGGGGGGGGATTCGTAGTGGTCCTTGTGGTGAGTTCGGTTTTTGTGTTGACTGGACCTGGTGCTGCCAAAAATCCCTGTGCAGCAAAAAATCCGTGCTACGCTAAGAATCCTTGTGCCGCTAACCCATGTGCTCCCAGCGCGCGGGCTGCTAGATCCATTGCCAAGGCCATCACGGTCAGGGGTGAAATTGTCAAGATAAATCCGCGTACGGGTAAACTTGTCCTCAAGGCTAACGGTAGCCAACTCGACTTAACCCTTGCGAGATATTCTGTTGTTCGGCAAGGCCCAAAGGTAAAAACAGCCAAGGACATCAAGCGGGGGGATAAGGCCACTGTCTCCTATGTGGATAGCGGTGGGGTTCGAACAGCTTGGTATATCTACCTGGCTTTAGGAGCCTCAGTCGCCAATCCGTGCGCGGCTAACCCTTGCGCTGCCCGGAATCCCTGTGTCGCAAAAAATCCTTGCGCAGCGAATCCATGTGCGGCGAGAAATCCCTGTGCGGCCAAGACCTTGAATTCATGTGCTGCCAAGACCGCATCTCAACCGCTGACACAACCGGCTCAGGACAAAACCTGGCCCAAATGAAGTTGCTTAGGATGAAACCTGGCAGCCCATGGAAAACCAAGCACTAGATGCCTACGAATCTGGGATGCACTCGGCTCGAGAGAGATTTGCCAAAGATCCATCCCTGGGTACGATCCTCGCAGCCGAAATCGACCCCGCTTTTCTAGAGAGCTTTCTTATCCACTTTAGCGCTCTTGGTGTTGCGATGACGGAGCCCGTTGAGGACTGGATCCGAAGAGCGGGTGCCCGTTGTGAGGAAATCGGCCTCAACGAGCTCGGTCAGGCATTGCGAAAACACGCAAGCCACGAGGCGGGTCACCATCACCTCATGGTTCAGGACACTCGATCACTTGTCAGCCGATGGAACTCTCGACGACCCTTTCCCCTCGATGCTGATCGAATCCTCGCCCAACCTCTTACTCCTGGGGTCCGCATGTATCGCCAGCTCCACGAGGATGTCATACTTGGTGGGTCCCCATTTTGCCAACTCGCGATAGAGTATGAGATCGAGATGCTGTCAGTGCAGTTTGGTCCTCGATTCATCGAGCAATGTGTGTCAGTGCTGGCTCCTGAGATCGCGTCGAGTTTGACTTTCCTTAGGGAGCACGTCGCACTTGATGTGCGTCATACCCGATTTAATCGGCAGGAGCTCGAGAAGATACTAACATCCCATCCAAAGTTCGTAAATCCCCTTGTTGAGACTGGCCGGGCTGCCTTACATACGTACGCGGCGTTCCTTAAGGATTGCCTGGTTATCGCCCGAATGCAGGTAAAAGGAATGGGATGAAAGATCCAGAGGATCACTTGAACTGGCATCTTCAGCTGCCCACCAGGGGACCGGGTGAGAGCTTTCTCTCGCCACGGCCATGCGTGTCTTTGGGGGAGCTCTCTGAAATGCGCGGGCGCAGCCTTTACGCCGGCGGGCGTAGACCGGCGTTCCGATTAGATGACGAGGCCTTTGCTGACCCTGACCACCTGGATCCATACGCCTATCAAGTATTGGCTCTAAGGGCAGGAT
>SMUX01355675.1_pt1 | contig 14553 bp, 23 predicted proteins | sample 2456431 | NCBI WGS metagenome assembly SMUX01 (sample SAMN11095930, study PRJNA526329) | marine sediment metagenome | biome: Marine sediment; feature: Surficial sediment; material: Deep marine sediment; isolation source: Hadal surficial sediment | place: Pacific Ocean | collected 2014-11 | depth... | reverse complement strand
TGTTCCCGTGATCACCGGCACGCCGTCCTCTGTGGCCATGAAGAAGTCCCTGAGGTCTTCTGCTCTGGCTCGAAGACCACGCACCTGGTCAATCGACTGACCGGCCTCAATGGCACCGGCAGTGTCGGCATCGACAAAGATGCGATCGACCTTCGAGAATGACTTGGCACCATCAACCGTGGTCGCGTTCGGGCCTGCTATTTCTTCAGCCTGTGGCCGACCGTTGGCATCGCTGCCCAACACGGTGAAGGTCCTGGCTGAATCGTTGGCCGCAGCAGTGATCGAGACTACCGACACCAGCGGCAGATCAGCCACGCCGTCGGTGACAAACGCACCATCGAGCGTCAGGTCCTGCTGGCCACCGGCCGCAGGTGTCTGTGATGTGGCAATACCATCTGGATCTGCGGCTGCTACCGCGGGGAAAGTTTCCACTGCCAGCAAGATGATCGGTATGCCGCGCAGTGCGTTCTCAAATTCCGAAGGTTTGTTGAAGACAACAGCGTTGCCAGCCTGGAATCTATCTGCATGTGAAATTGTGTGTCTACTCATGACAGCCCTCCTTAGGGGCAGTGGCGTATTGCAGCCACGTCAGTTTTGTAAAAGGTCCCGGGGAGATCATTCCCCCCGGGAACCGTTTCCTGCTTGTGGTTACTTGCTTAGGTACCACCTCCTGGTGATCCGTATGCACCACGCCAGTCAGAAAAGCCGTAGCTGTAGCGCTCTCGTGCCTTGTAGCGCAGGTTGCCGGTCTCGAAGTCGCCCTCGATTCCTCGCTGCACGTTCTTGCGCACAAAATGCTTTAGCCCATCAGGGCAATCGGTCAAAAGAAACCAGGCATCTGGATCGGTAAATCTGTGGTTAACACAGAACCCGTCAGCCACTGTTCCCAGTGTGTTGATTGCATTGATGTCGTTATCGCCCGTGCCCGTGCGATACGGCGACTGCAGGATGCGTGTTGCCACGAACTGCAGTTGCGTCGGCACTGCCATCTTTGTGATCTGACAGGCAATCGGGATTCCCCGATCGTCGTCAAACTCAGAGATGTCAATCGCTGACTGCTCCAATGAAGCCTCGGACAGATCAGCTGCGACTGCCAGGGTGTTAGCCTGAACGCCACCGCCAAACTGCGGATGCGCTGCACTGAACAGCGGTACGCCGTCGCCACCGGGGAAGGTCGCGTCGAAACCGTTATTCAGGACGTCAGCGCCCTTAACTTCTTTGGTCTGTTGAAGTGAACGAGCGAGCGCTCGAGCGTACTTGCTACCGATCGAACCGTACAAGCCGTCCTCTTCCGCTTCCTCAGTGATCGAGAAAGCCAAAGCGATCGTCTCATGCGTGTATCGGGCAACGTAACTCTCCGCACCCTCGTCGTACGCGACACCCTCACCTTCAGGCTTGACCGGTGCTGCGTCGAAGCCAGCGAGCAGGACATCTTCCTCGAAGGCCTTGACCGACCGTTCGATTGCGAAAAGATATTTCCACTCTTCTGGGTAGCGTGCGTACTCCATGCCAAACACTGTGTTCAGCCCTTCCTGCAACTGCTTTCTAAAGTCAGCGCGATTCATAGCCATATGATTTCTGCTCCCTTAGATCGCAGTTACTTCGGACCTGTTCTCATGCTCATTGATGAGAACCAGTGCCTTAGCAAACTCGCCAAAGTCGTTGTCGATCCCGTGTGCGAGCGCTAGGATCTTCAGCGTGCCAGCTGCACCAAGTGTTGACTGGTCCAACTCAAAAGCACTACGACCTGTGAATGCATTCCCCGCACCGACCAGATAGTCGGCCTTCTGGCCAACATCTACTGCGGCAAGCCCTGCTACGCCGGATACTTGGATCACGAACAACATGTCCGGATCGTCGTACACCAGCGCCTCTACCGGGCTGCGGGGGTCCTGTTGTGTTACCTGACCTGAAATCCAACGAGGTCGGAAGTTCTGTTCGCCGTTTGCATCAACGTACCTGACGCCGGCAAATATACCGATTGCTCGGTCACCTGCTGCACAGATATCGATGTTGGCAACGCCGTTCAGCGCATTACCGAGGCCAGTCGTCTTCACCGGGTCACCGGAAAAGATGTTGCTTCCTAACTGGTCGGCAATTGCATAAGCGGTCAACCTGCCTGGTGTACCGCCCGTCCCATGTCTCCTTGCGATCAGACCATTTGGTCTGTCCACGTTCATTCGGATAAGCCCTCCGCTATCACGTGATGGTTAGTTAATTAAAAGTCGTCGTCGGCTGCCTCTACTGTCCTGGCCGTACCTTGGGCGACTCTCACCCTGGAATGCGACCGCGATCGGATGTCTCCGAAACCGATATGGTCTTCGCTGTGCACTCCCTTGACTTGCCGTTCAACCGCGCCGGTTTGCCGAGCTTGCTTGCGCTTGTAGAAGCGCTCGCGTTGCTGAGCGACACGTTCAGGCATTTCCATCAGGATCAAGTCCTCTGCGCCGATATAATCCCCCTCGCCCAGGCTGTCGTGTTGGATGATCGGCAGTGAATGTCCCGCCGTGGCCGAAGCCTTTACGGGACGCCATCCCTCAACCATTGCCTTTCTCAGACGAGCGGTGTCTCGGACGTTTCCAAGACGTATCCGAATCCAACGCTGAACCATGCCCGGCCGTGCTGGCGAAGCTTCAAGGTTTGACGGCCTGACCCACTCGGTGACCTCGTTATCGAGATCGGCCGTGTAGTCAGCCGCGAACGCTGCATCGGTGTTTTCATCATGCGGTGCCTCGTGGCCGGATCCGGCGGCGTGCACCATCTGATCGCCAGTGTTTCTCTGACCTGTCTTTTCGGCCGTGCGGCGCTCGAGAGCGGCACGTCGGCCTGCTTGCATTTTCTCAACCGCTGCCTTTTGGGCAGGAGTCCTTTCTGGTTTCGTTGCCTCAGCTACCTGCGGATCGAACTCTTCCTCAGGGCTATCGACATCGACATCAAACACGCTATCGCCTTGACCAGGGTTCATAACGCTCTCCTTTCCGCATCTCGTTTCTGGGTAGCCGCCACCTCTTTCGCATAGTTCGCACAGTGCTCAGCGTTCTGGGGATCCAGCCCGAATTGCACCATGTTCTGCTTATGCCTGGCGGTCAGCACGACCTTCGAACCACCACCTTGACCGTTGTCTCCGCCTTTGCCAGCACGTCGCGTCCCACCGGCACCGCCGGGTGGCACTACGGGTGACTTGCGGCGGCCCCTGACCGGATCCGGCTCGACATCGATAGAGATATCGTCCGGGTCTTCCTCACGGAGGCCTTCGTACTTCTTGTCAAAGTTGTGGTTGAAGCGAGTCCAATAGGCGTCGGTGTCAGGGTTCAAACCCATCGAGACGAGCTTTTTGTCAAGCTTCCTGGCGTACACGACAGCTTCTTCATGATCGGGATCAGACCACCATTCCTGGTTGTCCCGAATGAATTGCATAGCGCGTTTGTTAGCGGGCTGATCTACCCGTTGCTGGTCAGCGTCCAGGTCCTCGATGATTGACACGGAGGCCTCAGCGGCAGCCTGCTTGGCCTGCTTCTCGCTGTTGAGTGCGATCAGTTCAGAGTTCAGCTTGGACTGGGCTTTGGTATCGCCTTCCTCCATCGCCGCCTCCATCTTGACAGTAAGCTCCTGCTCGATGGTGGCGAACTCGTCCTCGATGGCATCGATTTCCTTGACGGCTTTCAGTTCCGCGACTTCCTTCTTCAGCGCGTTTACTTCGCCGGCAACGACTTCGCTTGCTGCCTCGAGTTCCACTCCCAACTGATCTGCTTTACGTCGCGCCTGAAGCGCTTCGCGTCGTGCGTCTTTCGAGCCACCGTCCTTATCGTTCGCGGATGTAGCGTCATCGGCGACTGATGTAGCGGCGCTCACAGCTTTACCGGGATCTTCCTCTTCGAGGTCGACCTCAACAAAAGCCTCGCCTGGGTCCTCAAGTTCCTCGACTAAATCACCAAACCCGGCGGTCGATACCGGCGTGGATTCACGGCGGATATCTTCGAACTCATAGTCGAATTGTTTCTTAGGCATGCTGCCCTCCAGCGGCCTGTGCATGAAACTTACAGAGTCACGTGCACGTTGTCACGATGATTAGATCGCTAACGTATCGAGTCTCTCCGGCTGATCTGTCTCGCCCCACATTTCGGTGTCGGTGATGAGTACGAACTGCAAGCCGTCAATCGTTCGAAAACGAGTGCCGGCGTTCTTGTAGAAAACTACCTTGTCGCCAAGCTTCGGGTTGTCCTCGTGCTTGAGCCTAAGCCCTGCACGAGTCTTCGCCTTATACGCCAGGCGCCCTATCGCAACTACCATGCCCGTGTACGTCAAGTACGCTTCGATGTCCCTGGTCTCTCGTGTCAACTGAAAACCCCACGCGGTGGTTTCTTCAGGTTCGCGAATCATGACCAAGCATCGCCAGTACAACGGTCTGAACGGTACGTGCGGCGCCCGCGGCCTGCGCCACGGTCTCAGGAAATTAGACAGCCGAACTTGCCAACGTCTCTGATCTGCGCACCACTCCGCGATTTCATCGTATATGGCATTAGCTGCCTTAGCGTTCACGTCTTGTGCGACGACCAGATCAACGACTTGCTCAGCGGTTTCACTCATATTTGTAGTTCTCCCAGTTCATCCTCGTCGACATCGTCGTCCGAGAGTTCCACGACAAAATCACGTAGGTCCTTGAGCGCGGAGACTTCGCCAACCTTGCGGTTGTACTTTTCCTCCGGCAACCCGGTGTCCATGGCGTCGTGGGCATCTGAGACTTTTTCATCGATGCGATTAAGAATTTGCCGTTTGTTCAATGCATATAGCCCTCGTGACCAGGGCGATGGCGGTTACCAATTGGATGCGCCACCGTCCCCGGTCTTTTGGTTTTTACCCATGGCACTGACAGCCATGTCGTTAGACGACTTGGCTCCCGGTCCCATCGTATTGCGAGCGTTGCTAGGTTTGCCGTGATGAAGCTTCGACTTCTCCTCGCCAGACTCGCCCCCTCCTTGGATCTCGGTGCTCTTTGACGGCTTCTTATCCGCCTTATGTGTCGCTTTAACGTGGCTCATGGCTAGTACTTCATGCCACGTTTGTGACTAGAGCCGTGGCCGGGATTACCCCCGACGCCCTTCTCGTTCTCCATGCCATCACCGGACTTATGGGCTTTGCCCATGGTGCCGTCGGCAGTCTCCTGCCCTTTGCCCTTCATCGAATCACTAACCTTCGTTGCTGAGCGGCCGGCGTCCATGTCCGGACCTGGCTTTGGATACTTCTCATAGGTTGTGCCCATGATTGCCTCCTGTGATGCGCTGAACTTGTCGGGTCAGCGCTTACCGTGAAACCTCTCGTTGCAGCATCTCGTGGATCGCTTGCTGCTGTCCCTGGCCTCCGGCATATAGCCGGCGGATATAAGCCAGCAATTCCCGAAAGCCCATGTTCAATTCCTTCGCAGCCGCGGCGAATGGCCGTGGTTGTAGCGGCGGGCGCACTCCCCTGCGCTGCAGGAATGCCCTGGCCGCTCTAATCTCAGCGGGCGTCGGCGCCGCCATCGGTCTTCTTCTTCTTCGGCGGCGGCCTGTTGGTCTCGGTCTCCGCCTTCCGTGACCTGCTGGACGGCGCGCTCACCAGGGCTGCCCGTTTAGCCGCGGCGAGCTTCTTCTCGCGCTCGATGTCGGCTTCGCTCTCTTCGTCTTTGCGTGACTCCTCGGCTTCGAATGCGGCCTGCTTGTTGTCCATCTCCTGCGCATGCTCTTCGGCCGCTTCGCGCTGCTTCTCGGTGTGCTCGGCCTTCATGCGCTCGAGCTTCTGGATGGTCTCGGCATCCTTGGCGTCCTCGATCGCCTTGACCTCGGCCTCCTCCGGTGACAGCGGTGGGCCACCCTCGGCAGCTTCCTTCTCCTGTTTCGCCTGGCGCTGCTTGGCAGCGATGGCCTGGCTGAGCATCTGCTCGATCTCAGGTGGCAGATCCTCGGTCTCGGCCTCGTCGTACAGATCGAACGGCGGCAATTCCATGCCCAGCATCTGCTCGACCTCCTTGCGGTACTGGCTGACCAGGTGCTCCATCTTGTGCGACATGAACACCGGCTCGACCTGCTTCCACAGATCCGGCTCGCCCATCGCCATCATCTCGGCGAACGTCTGGTGCACCGCCATGTGGGCATCATCGTCCTGCGTTGTCTGCACCTGCGTCGGCAGGCCGGTGGCCATCATCTGATTCTCGCTGACCGGATCCAGGTTCTTCGGCTCGGTATCTTCCGGCAGCAGCTTATCGATCTCGGGTGTCTTGAGCGCCGCCAGCATGCGGCGGTGCGCTTCCTTGCGGCCCTTCTCGCCGTACAGGTCCGGCGCCGACTCGACAAGCTCGAGGATGCCTTGCGACTGGGCGATGCGCTGCACGCTCGAGAAAATGTTCGGGTCCGATACCGGGATAACGTCGACGCGGCCGTCGAAGTCCTGCTTCAGCACTACCTTGCTCTCGCCGCCAAGCTCGTACGGGTACTCGTCCCGATCCATAAGCTCGTAATTCAGTTGCGCCATCATCGTCAACTCTTCGCGCATCGCCTTGTGCAGGCGCTTGTGAATAGCTGACTGTGGCTTGCCGGCCTGCTCGATCAGCGCCAGCGTAGTGCCGACGGGTCCGCGATTGTCTGCGCCGCCAGTGAGCACTTCCACCGTGCCCATGAATTCCTTGCCGCGGGTGATCAGATTCTGGTAGGTATCGGCCAGCGCTGGGCTTGGCTCTTTGACCGGCAGCGGCAGGAATGCTTTCTGCAGGTCCTCAGGCGACATGTCGATGTCACGGAACTCGCCGAGCGTGAAGCGGTATTCGCCGGCTATCTTGGCCTTCTTGCTCTTGAATCCACCTGGGAGATTAGACAGGGCCGCAGTGTCGAGGATCGCTCGCAGAGATCCTGAAGCAGCTTTCGCCAGTGCACCGATGATATGAAGGTAGCCGAAGCCGTAGAAGCCGAGGCCTGGTAGGAACTTATAGTGCGAGAACCAGAGTCGCTTGCGATATTTCTTGTCGCCTTTCTTCCAGTTGCGCCGAACTGACAGGACTTCACGATTCTCCTCCTCGATGGTGACGATGTACGGCGGTGCGATGTCCGTGTCCTTGACCTCGGTGTCATCGAACGGCATCTCGTAATCGATGTGGTACTCGTAGAGCTTGTAGACCTCGTCGTCCTCGTGCACCACCGGCACGCGATCGTCGGCCACGTCCTCCATGTTCTCGTCGGTAAAACTGACGTTCTTGTCGGACGCGATCTGCGGGCTGGGAATCAGGAATGCATCCGCCAGGAACTGCCCGTCGACCTGGGCACGCTTGATATTGTTGCCTTCCATGGTGTACTCGTGCGCGTACCTGGTCGCTGACTTCAGGTCCTTGCAGTAGTACGGCACGATGAAATCTTCGGCCGTCACGTAACGGCTGGTGGTCATCTCGGTAACCGGATCGATGTAAACTTTCTTGAACGCCGATCCTGACATCGGCAGGTAGAACAGCATCTGATCGACGTCCCAGAAGTAACCCTGGTCCTCGACCGTCAGCTGGTAATTCATGTAGTCCTCGAGGCGCTCGGCTTGCTCCTCTTTCTCCCGGGTGATCTCGCCCAGGATGGCTGACTTCACCGGGCCGTCGGCAGGAAAAAGCTCCTCGATCGCTCGCGACTGGAATTGGACTACCGCCTCTCCGATGAGCGGATCCGTGACAGTGGCTGCACCGTCGAATGGAGTGTCAGATTCCGGAAGGTCTTTGAGACCGAGAAGCTCAAGGCCATCTTTGATGCGGCGGAAATGGTGTTCGCGGACCTGCTTGTCCAGCACGACGTACTCGAGCAGCTGGTCGGCGATTTTGTGGCGCTCAGTACCGGATAGCTGGTCAGCCAGGTTGGCGTGCCAGTCCGGATCCATCTCGGGCGCTTTGAACGGTTCGCCCTCTACAGGATTGAGGTCGACAATTGTGTCTTCACCCTGCTGGGTGACTAGCGCGCCATTGCCCGCCCGTTGAACTTTAGGGGATGTTGTTGGTAACTCTTCGACAAAAGAGCCAACCTGTTCTTCACGCGCCATCGCGGTCGCCCTCCGCACCGGTTTTGCGAAGTGTACACGCACGCAATGTGCTGCAGCAAATCTATCGTCTACGGTGGTCCGCTAACGTGACGCCGTCCAGGTGTTCGATCTCGTGTTGCAAGCAGGCGCCCTTCCAATCACATCCTTTTGTGACCGTTGGCTTCCAGTCACGATCGAAGCCTTCCACCTTCACGCGCTTGTGCCGGCGCACGCGCACCCTGTCGCCATCGCGCAGCATGCTCATGTCCTGGGCGTACTTCGGGCAGGTCTCTGGAAATGATAGGCAGCCTTCCCACACCCAGCACATCTGGCTGGAGGCCTTGACGATGCGCGGATTGATGATGATCAGATCTTCGACGACGATGATGCGGACCATGGCGCCGATCTGCGGTGCCGCAATGCCCAGGCCGTGATGCTCTTCCTGCACCGCGAGCAAGGTGTCGATGATCTCGCTGCAGTCCGTGTCCTCCCGCACTTCCGCGCAAGTCTCACGCAGCCGCGGGTCCGGCCACAGAACCAGCTGACTCAACTCTCTTCGGCCTCGCTCTCGGCTTCCTCTTCAGGCGTGTTGGCAGCGACGATGTCGTCGGCATGCTCTTCGCTGCAGGCATCTACCGTCTCAATTCCTTGCTGGAAACTGGACCAGCCGTCTGGAGATACATGGCCTTTCGCTGTTGATCGGCCGGCTTCTTTCTTGACGCAGCCTTCGGCGTCACAGTAGTAGATCACGCTCATCGTTTTCTCCTCAGGTTTGTGGAACCGGCTGAATGGCTTCAGGCGTCAACACGGCAAATGCAAAGCCACCATCGTTAGCCCTCTTATGGAAATCAGCATGTGAGTCTCATAATAAGTTTCTCCGGTAGGTAGTTAGTGTGCGTCGACCATACCTTCTCAGCCGGTCCCGTTGTGAATCTTACTCGGCCATGGGATCTTGATCCAGACCTGTTGGTGATCGATGTAGTCGTCATTGTCGTCGTAGTACTCGATGCTCAGCATCAGTTCCAGGAACTCAGGATAACCAACATGGAGCAGAGATCCCTTCGGCATCTCGGTAGTTTTCTTTGCGGCAAACGTCTCGATGCCAAGCTCGACCTTCTCCATCATCTCGACAATAAAGTCAGGGATCTCGTCTGCTTTCATTCTTCCTCCTCGTCGTCGGCGTGGTAGTCGCCGAAGTACCGCTTGTTGAGCCAGCTATTGAACCAGCGCTGCAACCACAACACCTCGTATCGCCGCATCTCCGACCAGGTCGCCCAGATATCGTGCCCGCCATCATCGGCGGCATCCTCCATCGCCAGACCGCTGCTGCAGATTAAGACCACTGCCTTGATCTTACCGTCCTCAGCCTCCTGTAACGCTTGCCGCAGCGTCCTTACAGCGTCGTACTTACCGACCGGAAGCTCAGTCACCTTGCTCGGTTCGGACCATTCAGGTTTCAGCAATGTGACTTTGCCGGAGCAGCCCTGAGTCTCGCAGGACACGATCATCTCTTCGGTGCCTGGCACCTCCATCGTCTGGCCGCAAACGATGCATAAGCCACGCATAAACAGTGCCATCAGTGCGTCTTCATCTTGAGTGCATGGTCGACGGCATTCGCCGCGCCTTTCACGAATCCGACCAGCCACCTGGTGTATGCCGGGTGCCTGGTGTCGATGTAGGTTGTCTTGCCGATCTTCGAAACGTACGGCGCCGTGGGATCCGGCTCGATGTCGATCAGGAATGACTTCTGCCAGTACTGCAGCGGCACCTTGCCGCCATGCCGGCCGGAGATTCGATCCTCAGGTCGCTCAGTGCTTTTCGCCACTGACCGGCATCCCCGTGAACTCGACCGTCATGCCGTACTGCTCGACCAGATCGAAACGAGTGTGAACCAGTCGATCGATCTCCTCCAGAGTGCCGCCATCTACCGCTCGCTCGATGGCATCGAGCAACGTAGCAAAGGCAAAAAACGCACCCTGAAAATCTGCCTCTTCATCCTTCGGCATATTTCACCATCGGCTGGGCGTACCAATAGAACGGATCGTCGTCCCAGTCGAGATCAAAAAATGACGTTACCGCAATACTGCCAAACGGCTGCCATCCATCCCGAATGGCAACCTTCACAGCCTCCGCAATCTCATCTCCATCGCCAGTTTCAACAATCTGATAATCAGTAATCATGAGCCATACCGCTTACTCAGGAGACGCTCAAGCTCTGGATCCTCCTCGAGCTTCACGCCGTGCCTGGCCAGCACCTTGTCGAGCTTCAGGCTATACGCCAAGCACCAGCCCCCGGTGAAAGCGCGCCAGTCATCATTCATCTCATGCCAGCGACCGCGCAGCGATTCCATGGCCACGCATGCATCGCTTCTCGCGAGCACGATCTCACTGTCACTGATCATCTTGGTGGTCCGACTCATACCGGCTTTCGCGTCAGCTTAATCCAGCGTAGCTGCCACCGATTCTTGAAGAGCCACCAGGAAGCCTTCCGCCTGCCCCACCAGTTCGGCTTCAGCGCCAGCATGCCGGCGCCGCCCATCGAGATATTGATCTCAGCCGCTACCTCGGCGGGCAATTCGTGAAGCTCACGATTGCATGGCAGGCCTTCGGTGAAATCTCTCTCGTGTTCAAGCTCGATGATTTCGAGCGTGTCATTGTCGCCCGGCGTGAAGAGATAAACGAATCGTCTCCGCGGGCCGTCCCAGTTCTTGACCAGGCCTAGTTTTGTTTTCTGCATCAGACCGTCTCGGCGTGTGCTTGTGAAAAACGGCACCGGAGAACTTGCGAGTCCGGTGCCGCTTCATGCCAGGGTGGCTAGAAGTGCAAGCTCGGTGCCACCCCACTTCGCTTGGGCAGGCTTAGTATAGCGATGCGACTATTGATTTTCCATAGAAAACGGCGCCAAGGATTCAAGTCCAAGGCGCCGTCGCGTGCCGTGCTTTGATGTCATCTCAGTCAATCGCATCGCCTGGAGGCGTGACATACCTCGCTACCCCAGTGTCCCGTAGTGCCAAACCTTAAGGACCCAGTTACAGGATACGAACACTGCCAGCTAAGTATATTGATATTCCTATAGATTATCCATAGGGTGACTTCGGCTTCGGCCTGCTCCAGAGCGATAGCTCGTTGCCCTTCTCGTCGTCCGGTAGTTCCATGTCGCCCATTCTCCTCATGAATGCCCAGGCGATCACGCAGGTGGCGACCAGGTCATCATGCTCGACCAGCGGATACTTGGCGCACTGGCTGATGACGTCGAACGCCCAGTCCCTCGAGACATACCAGATCCTGCCGGCGCGCAGGATCCCGGAGACCATGTGCGCCCGGTACGCCAGGTCCTCGGGTCCGGCCTTCACTTTCCATACCGGGATGCCGCCGGCCTCAAACTCCTGAATCAGGCTGATGCCGGAGGCCTTGTCTTCGATCAGCGTGTGGTCCGGATCCCAGCCCTTCTCGTGCCGGATCGCTGCCTCGCGAAGCTCGCCGAACTCCATCCGCTCATTCATGCGCTCGAGCAGCATGGCATTGAGACAGTTGTCCTCCTTCCGGCCGCTCACAGAATGCCAGAACAGTCCCCAGCTGGTGCGCGCGGAGTAATCGTTCTCCTGGCCCTTCTTGAAGGCGGTGTCGTACACCGAGATGATCTGCTCCCAGTCCGGGTACGGCATCTGCTCGCCGGCCTTCGGATGGTTCGGCGGGTACGCCCAGTTCTGCCACCACTTGCGCTTCAGGATCAGACCGCCGCCGGCCTCCGGATCCTGGTTGTACTGGGCGTGATAGTCGACAGTGCCCATGGCCGACTTCTCGGTCTTGGTCTCCTCGTCACCGAAGCGCTGCGGGTTAAGCAATGTCTTCGGCTTGCTGCGCTGGTCCTCGTACAGCGGCTCGATATCTTTCTCGAGCATGTCCTTGTAGTCGAGATCGCGGCCCTTCGGATTGATGAACGTCCGGCAGTGGCGCTTCGGGTCATACTCGTTCGGCAGCATCAGCACCACCCAGCGGCCGGCTTCGCCGTCGAGGATGTGGCCAACCAGGTCCATGTCGTGCGACCGCTGGCAGATGATGACCTTCTGGCCTGTGGTTGGGTCATTGAGACGTGACCGCCAGCTGTTGTCGTACCAGGACAGGGTGGAGTGGCGCCTCGGGTCCGAGTGAATATCTGACATGTTGTGCGGGTCATCAATGACCAGGACATCGCCGCCCTCTCCGGTGGTCTTGCCGCCCACCGAGGTCGAGATGCGGTAGCCATGCTTGTCATTGACGTAGCGGTGCTTCTGGTTCTGCCCCGGATCGAGGTAAAACTTCCCGCCATAGCGTTCCTGGTACCAGCCTGACTGGATGATGTCGCGCGACTTCACCGCATCCCTGAGCGCCAAGTCATGCGAGTAGCTCGAGTACATGAACTGGATCTCGGGTTCCTCGGCCCACCACCAGGTAGGCCAGATGACCGAGACCGTCAGCGACTTGGTCTGCCGCGGCGGTACGTTGATGATCAGGTTACGGATGTCGCCCAGCGTGACGTACGCCAGGTGATCGCAGATGGCATCGATGTGCCAGTTATTCTTGAACTGCCTCGATTCGACCAGTGGCCAGACTGCCGGCACATAGCGCCTGAGATCCCGGCGCAACCATTCGGCCTCCATCTCGGTGAAGGTCGCCTGCTGATGCGCCAGGTTCATTGCCATCGTTAAATACGGTCAGGACTGCCCTCGACCCCGACCGATCTCCGTGCGCCCTCGCCCGAATATGGACACTCATTCTGGTTGTCGACCTTATCCTGCAACAGGTCTATGAACTTCAGCAGCCCAGCTTTGGCCTCGTCGAACGCCATGCTTCCTGGCGTGTGACACACGAAGTGTGCCTCGCCGCTGGCATCCAGGTAAAGCTCACCGCAAAGTGTCGTGCGCTTCACAGACTGAACACCCTGTTTAATACGTTGGCTGCCACCGCCTCCTTGGTCTGCATCATCGACCTGGCCAGTGCATCAGCATACCGACTGCTAATAGCATCAAAGACTGCTTGGCCATCGGCAGTCGCTGGAAATGACTCGCGACCAATCGTTCGCGCCACTCCATAGGTCGTGTACTCGTAGCCATCGGCCAGCACTTCCGGCATGCCTCGAGACACGCGCATGCCGATCGCAACGGATGCGATGCCGCCGACAAAGGCCTTGATTAAATCACGCCGGTTCATAAACACACTCCGGGCAGTAGTCTTCTTTCTTCGCACCGCGATTGCTGCTGACGTCTCGAGCAGCCCAATTGTGCAGCGACAGAATCTTCCGAGCATCGTGAGCCTGCCGAACAGCCAGCGTCACTGTGTAGCCACATCGATCACAGATAATCGTGATCTTGCTCACCAGCCGAACGCAATGTGCCCAGTGAACCAGGCAGCCAGTGCCCAGAAGGATCCGCGTCTCGCTCGCATGCCCCAGCCCTGCGCTGTCTGGCGCTTCGAGAAGCCGAACATAAACCGCACCACCTCGCTCCAGGTGTCGCCCTTCTCTTTGTTGAACAGCGCCTTGAACTCGACTGCAAAGAACTGAGCGATGATCAGCACCCAGCCAATCTCCTGCGTGCCCATCGCATTGAGTATCGTCTCCACTACGTCGTCCTCCCATCGTCCGGCCGGATGCCGAAATTCTCAGTCAGGTCCTTGCGCAGGAACGGCATCGCCTCGACCATCGCGTCCAGCTGGTGCAACCACGACCACTTGAATGCATTCCAGTTCAGCAGCGCCGCGGTGCGATCGGTGTTGTGATTCTTGGCGAAGCGGTACGCCATGATGAAATCGAGGACGCCATTCAGCCACGGGATGCCGATCACCAGGATGAACAGCACTACGCCAATGGTCAGCCAGATCCAGTTCATGACTCAGTACTCGGACACACTATGCCTTCGCGTGCGACCTGCTCCTCGAGGATCACCTGCTCTAGCTTTTTTAGCACGGCCAAGCGCGTACGAACCTTCACTCGGTCACGCAGTGGCTCCACCACGAATTTCTCTTCATTGCGCCAGTACAAGCGTGGCTCCTCGCCGGCTGCCTGCACCAACGGCTCGAAGACGTTCTCGAGCAGCCATACCTCGCAGTCCTGGTACGTCGGACCCTGAACTGCGTACACGTGATAGATCACGCGCACCGGATCTTTGCCTTCGCGTTGCGGAAGCTCGAAGAACGCCATCGGCGGTCCAAGCTCGCAATCGAAATGCTCTTCGCAGTAATCGATCAGCGGCTGCGCTAGTGGCTCTTTCTTGTCAGGCATCGGTGTGATCATGGGCCGATCTCTACCGTCGGATTGTCGACCACACCCAGCGGCGTCTCGTCTGCGATCTTGAACGGCACCGCGAACGCCTTGCCGCGGACATCGTCTATATCGATCGGCACGTATCGGCACAGGTAATCACCCGGCGTCAGGTCAGGCGGCATCACCCGCTCGAACGTGTCAGCCGGCACCAAGGCCGACAGTACAGTGAACGGGCCGCCGGCAACCGCCAGCGCAATCTCGCAGCCCTTGTAGTCTGCAGGATCCGCCGGCAG
>SMUX01135061.1_pt1 | contig 14553 bp, 10 predicted proteins | sample 2456431 | NCBI WGS metagenome assembly SMUX01 (sample SAMN11095930, study PRJNA526329) | marine sediment metagenome | biome: Marine sediment; feature: Surficial sediment; material: Deep marine sediment; isolation source: Hadal surficial sediment | place: Pacific Ocean | collected 2014-11 | depth... | reverse complement strand
GATCATCGCCCACCGCCTGTCGACCGTGGTCGAGGCGGATGAGATCATCGTCCTCGATGACGGTTCGGTCGTCGAGCGCGGCCGTCACGCCGAGCTTCTCGCCAAGGGCGGACAGTACGCCGCGATGTGGGCGCGTCAGCAGGAGGCGAAGCAGCTCAAGGAAACCCTGATCGAGGATCTCGGCGAGCGGTACGCGGGCGAGGCGCTTGCCGGCGAGGGCCTGAGCGAGGAGAACCTCAAGAACATCTAGGCGCCCGGATCGATGTTCATGGCGGTTGGGGCGAGGGAAGCAGCACGGACGTGTTGAGGGAACGGAGGCGTCATGGGTGAGGGAGGCGCGTTTGGCGCCGTCGTGTTCGATCTCGGCGGGGTGCTGATCGATTGGAACCCGCGCTATCTTTACCGCAAACTGTTCGAGGACGCGGGCGAGATGGAGGATTTCCTCGCCACCGTCTGTAGTTCGGCCTGGGACCGGCGCCAGGACGCCGGGCGGCCGATCTCGGAGGGCGTGGCGGAACTCAAGGCGCGTCATCCGGACAAGGCGGCCCTGATCGAGGCCTATTACGGGCGCTGGCCGGAGATGCTCAACGGGGCGATCGACGGCACCGTGGAGATCCTGGCCGAGCTCAAGGACCAAGGCACGCCGTTGTACGCGCTTACCAACTGGGAGGCCGAAACCTTTCCCCACGCCCGGTCCCGCTTCGGCTTCCTCGGCTGGTTCCGTGCCATCGTCGTCTCCGGCGAGGTCGGCCTGATCAAGCCGGACGCGGACATCTATGAACTGTTGCTTGCCACCCATGGTCTGACGGCGGGAGAGACGGTGTTCATCGACGACAAGCCGGAGAACGTCGAGGCCGCCGGCGCGCTCGGCTTCCATGGCATCCGCTTTACCGAACCTGAGAGTTTACGCGCGGCCCTTGCCGCCCTGGGTTTGCTGTAGAGGGGGGTGGCTGTAGGGCGTGTACTCATAACGGGTCGTGAGGCTTGCCTCGACGGTGTCCGCTTTCGATGCGGTGGACGGCTCCCACCACCGGCATGGCGATGTGCCAAATTGCGGGTTTCGTCGAGGAACCGCCGAAACCGCGCCGTCCACGGGACCCGAAGCGGACACTCTCCGGGACTCTTGGTATACGGCTGGGACACTTGGAATTCGGCCGGGACTCTTGGAATCTGAGGGGCCGGTTTATCGACGCTTGCCATATTTCGAATATTCGAATATATTCAAAATATGATTAAAGCCGTTGCCCTATCGGCGTTCAGTGCTCTTGCCCATGAACATCGGCTGGGTGTGTTCAGGATGTTGATCCGAAAGGGTCCGGGGGGGATGTCGGCGGGGGACATCGCCCATCGGCTGGGAGTGCCCCCGTCCAGTCTCTCGTTTCACTTGGGCCAGTTGGAGCGGGCGGGTCTTATCAAATCCTGGCGTGACCAACGCCGGATTATCTATGCGGCGGACATCGATGGGACTCGTCGCGTCCTCACCTTTCTCACCGAGGATTGCTGCAACGGCCATCCGGAAATATGCGGTGGCCTGATCGCCGCCAACGACGCCCGCAAGGGAACCCCGCGAAGGAACTAAGCAACGATGACGGCGATTGGCCCGGCCCGAGGTGGGACGGCGCCATCCGTTACCGGCGGATCGCCTCAAGCGCCAGAGGAAGATTGAGCCAGAGGAAGATTGGACCGGAGGAAGATTGGACCGGAGGAAGATTGAAAATGAACAACAAGGAACCGTTTAGCATCGCCCGCCGCCTTGTCGCGGAATCGCTGGGAACCGCGATCCTTCTGGCAACGGTCGTTGGTTCCGGCATCATGGGAGAGAGATTGGCCGACGGGAATATGGCCCTTGCGCTCTTGGCCAACACGCTGGCGACGGGAGCGATCTTGATTGTCTTGATCCTCATTTTTGGCCCGCTATCCGGCGGCCACTTCAACCCCGCGGTAACGCTCGCATTTTTCATCAGGCGCGAGATCGCATTCGCCACCGCCCTCCTTTACGTGACCGTCCAGGTGTTGGGCGGCGTCGGCGGCGTCATGGCGGCCCATATTATGTTCGAACTGCCAGTCGTTCAGATTTCGGCAACCGCGCGGGCCGGGCCTGGCCAGTGGTTATCGGAAGCCATCGCGACGTTCGGCCTCCTCGCGGCGATCCTCGGCACGCTGAGATTTCGTCCCGACGCCGTGGCCTATGCCGTCGGGCTGTTCATTTCCGCCGGGTACTGGTTTACCGCCTCCACCTCGTTCGCCAATCCAGCGGTAACGATCGCGCGTAGTTTCACCGATACCTTCACCGGCATCCAGCCCGGCCACGCACCCGCCTTTATCCTGGCCGAGCTGGTTGGCGCCGTGACGGCAGCGGTTCTGTTCGGCTGGCTGCTGCGATCCGCACCGACCATGGCCGACGCCTCGAAAGAATGAGTAGGCGCCCTATGAGCGGCGCGCGACGGCACGGCGCAAAAGAACCCGGATTTCGGTGGGGTAAAACGCTTCCATCTGGTCCGATAGTGCTCTAGCATCTGCCGACGTCGAAGAAACGCCGCTGGACCAAAGACAAGGCGGCGAAAACGCGTCCGTTCCCCGCTTAGCGCGCGGGGGCGCAACATGGGAGGACTATCACCATGACAGGAATACGTTTCCGCCACGTGGCCGTCTTCGCGGCGGCGCTGGCGTTGGGCTTGGCGCCCGCCGCCGCGGGCGCCAAGGAGAAGGTCAAGGTCGGCTTCATCGGGCCGTTGACCGGAGGCACATCGTCCAACGGCATAGGGGGGCGCAATTCCGTCGACCTGGTGGTGCGCTTGCGCAACGCCGACCCCAAGGCCAAATACGAATACGAGCTCATCGTCCTCGACGACGAATGCAAGCCGAACATCGGCGTCCAGGCGGCGACGAAATTGGGCGCCAATAAGGACGTCATCGCCGCCGCCACCCATTACTGCTCGGCGGTGGCCATCTCGACGGTCGACGTCTATCACAAATTCGGCCTGCCGATCATCGTCTGGGGCGCGGTGCTTCCCGACATCACTTACGGGAACACCTACAAAGAGGTGCATCGCGTCAACGGCACGATGATCAACCAGAACGAGACGGCGGCCAAGTTCATGACCGGGCTGGGGTACAAGACCTGGGCCATCATCCACGACACCACCGACTACGGCAAAGGCCACAACAAGTACTTCACCCAGTACGTGACCGAGAACGGCGGCAAGATTCTCGGGCGCTTCGGCGTCACTTCGGACCAGCAGGACTTCTTGGCCGAGCTCACCAAGATCAAGTCGCTGAACCCGGACGTGTTGTATTTCGGCGGCCTGACGCCGATCGGCGTGCGCATCCGCGCGCAGATGGAAAAGCTTGGCCTCAAGGCCCAGTTCCAGGGCACCTCGGGCATCGTCTCGGATACCTTCCTCAAGGGCTCCGGCCCCCTGGCGGAAGGCGTGTTGGCGTTCCGCGAAGGGGCGCCGACGGAAAAACTGCCGGGCGGCAAGTACTTCCTCGAGCAGTACAACAAGCAGGGATATTCGGATCCTCCCGAGGCGTACGGGGCCTTCGCTTTCACGGCCATGACCCTGATCCTGGACACCATCGAGGCGGTGGGGCCCGACCGCAAGAAGGTCCGCAAGGCCCTGAACGAGGTCAAGGGCGCCAACGCGGTGGACTCGATCACCGGCAAGGTCGACTTCGACGACCACGGCCAGAACACCATCGCGGTGATCACAAAGTACGTGGCCCAGGACGGCAAATGGAAGGTCTGGGAGGACAGCGACTACGCCAAGGGCCTGCGTAAGCTAAAAGGCAAGTAAGGCCCGAGGCAGTTTCCGGGCGGTCGGGCAGTGGACCGGCCGCCCGTCCGCCCGCGGCTTCCTTTATCGAATTCCGGACCACAAGGCTGATTCCATGGATGTCGGGCTGTTCGGCCAGTACGTCATGAACGGCTTGATGCTGGGCATGATGTACGCCCTCGTCGCCGTCGGATTCACCCTCTATTTCGGGGTGCTGGACGTCATCAATTTCTCCCACGGCGACGTGCTGACGGTGGGTGCGTTCGCCGGCCTCGCCACCTACCTGGGACTGAGCGAGATCGGCGTCTCCTGGGCCCCGGCGCAACTGGCGGGCGTGCTGGTGGTGGCGACCGTCTGCATGGCCGTGCTCGGTGCGGCCATCGCCAAGTACCTGGTGTTGCCGCTGAAGGCGGCGCCGCCCTTGAACACCTTGCTTCTTACCCTGATGCTGGGCACCGTGCTGCACGAGGCCATCCGCCTGTTCTATCCGCTAGGGGCGAATCCCCAGCGGTTCCCGCCCTTGCTGCCTACCCAAGCGTATTCATTTGGCAATTTCACCCTCAGGATCGACAACGTGATGCTGCTGCTGGCCGGGCTGGCGGTTATCGTCGGCATTCATCTGGTGATCAACAAAACCAAGCTCGGACTCGCCATTCGCGCCGTTGCCCAGGACGAGGAAACGGCCAAGACCATGGGCATCAACTTCACGCTCATCGTCCTCATCACCTTTGCCATCGGCTCCGGACTTGCCGCCTTCGCCGGCATTCTTCACGGGCTCTATTACGGTGAGATCAATTTCGCCATGGGTCTGCTGCTGGGCGTCATCGGCTTCTCCTCGGCCATCGTCGGCGGGCTGGGCAACATCTACGGCGCCATCATCGGCGGCTTCCTGTTTGCCGCCCTGCAAACCATCGGCGTCGTCGCCATGCCCTTTCCCAGCGCCTACAAGGACGTGTTCGCCTTCACCGTCATCATTCTCATCATGGCCTGGCGCCCGACCGGCCTGATCAGCGAAAAGATCAGCGAGCGCGTGTAGAGGGATGGGCAGCGCGCGCGCCGTGATCGTCTCCATGCTGCCCGGCATCGGCAGCGCCGTGGCGGTGACGGTCTATGTGATCCTGCTGCTCGCCGTGGAATCCCAGGCCGCCATCGCCGCCCTGCTGGCGGCCGGCGTGATCGCGGTTCTGGCCGCCGTCCGGTTCGGCGGCATGGCCCGTATCGGGCGCAGCTTCGCCGAACGGGAAGACGCCTTGCACGTGGTCATCGTCCTGGCGGTCCTGGCATTGACCGGGTTTTTCTACGAGGACCATTTCGTCCTCCTGCTGGTGGCGACGGTGATCATCTATGTCATTGCGTGTCTGGGGCTGAACCTCCAGTTCGGCTACGCCGGCATGCTCAATTTCGCCGGCGCCGCGTTCTTCGGCGTCGGCTGTTACACCGCCGCGGTGCTGACCAGAAACACACCCATGCCCCATCTTCTCATCCTCGTCGCCGGCGGCGTCATGGCGGCGGTCATCGGTTCGCTCCTGATCCTGCCGGTGTTGCGCACCCGAAGCCACTACTCCGCCGTGGTGACCATCGCCTTCGCCCTGCTGTTCAAGATCTTCCTCGAGGTCAACGACACCCTGGGCGGTCCCCAGGGCTTGCGCGTCGACGGCATGAACGTGCTCGGTTGGGAGTTCAACGACAACATCGAGATCGGCGACGATTTCGAGGTCGCCTTCTATGTGAATTACATCGTCGTCGGGCTGATCGTGCTCGCCCTCGCCTTCACCTTCGTCAGGCGGCTGGAACGCTCGTGGGTCGGCCTCAATCTGGACGCCATGCGCCTCGACGAAACGGCGGCGGCGTGCTTCGGCCTCAACATTACGCGCTGGAAAATCACCGCGTTTACGCTGGGCAATTTCCTCATCGGTGTGGCCGGCGCGCTGTACGCCATGATGTTGGGCTTCATCGCGCCGACCAATTTCACCTTCGGCGATTCGTTGATCCTGGTGTCCATCGTCCTGCTGGGCGGGATCGGAAATCCATGGGGACTGGTGGTGGCGACGACGATTCTCATCATCCTGCCGGAGAAGCTGCAGGTCATCCAGGAGTACCGGTTCCTGCTTTTCGGCGCCATGGTCATCCTGATCTTGCTGTTCCGCCCCGAGGGGCTGCTGCCGCGGCCGCTCAGGACCTACCTTCCAGGATGGCAGCCAAAATGAACGGCGCGGCGAACGGCCTCCTGACGTCGCGCAACCTGACCAAGCGGTTCGGAGGCCTAATCGCCGTGAACGCGCTGGATCTCAAGGTCCGCCCAAAAGAGATCCTCGGCCTGATCGGCCCCAACGGTTCGGGCAAGACGACGTTCTTCAACGTCGTCACCGGCATCTATCCCACCAGCGGAGGCGTGGTGGAGTTCGACGGCAAAGACATCACGGATCTCTCGCCGCAGGCCGTCTACCGGACCGGGATCGCCCGCACCTTCCAGCGTTCGCGCCTGTCGTTGTCGTTGTCCATTTTCGACAACGTCATGGTCGGCAATCACATGCGGCTGGACCAGGGCCTGTGGTTCAACCTGGTCCGGCGCCAGGACTTCAAGCGGCAGTTCGAGGAAAATTTCGACCGCGCCCGGGAGCTGGTGAAGGTGTTCGACCCGCCCTTGGCCGATCGCATGTTCGAGGCGGTTAGCACATTTCCCATGATCGACCGCCGGCGTATCGAGATCTGCCGGGCCCTCATCAGCCGTCCCAAGCTTCTTTTGCTCGACGAACCGTCGGCCGGCATGACTCACGACGAGACCAGGGAACTGATGGACGATCTTCTCGAGATCAAGGAGCGCCTGGAGGATTTGACGATCATCATCATCGAGCATGAAATGGGCGTCATCGAGCGCATCACCAACACCTGCGTGGTTCTCAACTTCGGCCAGAAGATCTGTGAAGGAACCTATCGGGAAATTGCCGAGGACAAGCTGGTGCAGGAAGCCTATCTGGGAATCCAATGAGCGCCGGCGGCGAGAACGAACTGATTGTCGAGGGCGTTTATACCGCGTACGACAAGGCCGACGTCCTCGAGGACATCTCGCTCAGGGGCGCGCCGGGCAAGATCACCTGTCTTTTGGGCTCGAACGGCTCCGGCAAGTCGACGCTGATTCGCTCCATCCTTGGGCTGACGCCGCCCAACCGGGGCCGCATCGTCTTCGACGGCACCGAGCTCACGGGCCTCCCCACCCACAAGATCATCGCCACGGGAATCGCGTGCATCCCCGAGGGCCGCAAGGTCTTCGCCAAGCTCACCGTGGAGGAAAATCTGCGGTTGGGCGGGTATCAGGAAACCTCGTCGGAGGTCGTGCGCAAGCGTCTCGACCAGGTGTACGAGACCTTCCCCCAGCTCAAGGAACGCAAGGAACAGATTGCCGGCACCTTGTCGGGCGGCGAGCAGGCCATGGTCTCCATAGGCCGCGGCCTGATGGGCGCGCCCAAGCTTCTGCTGCTGGACGAGCCGTCGCTCGGGCTTTCGCCGATCCTGGTCAAGGAGAACTTCAACACCGTCCGGCGCATCAACGAACAGGGCGTCACCGTCTTTCTTGTCGAACAGAACGTCCGCCAGACCCTTGCCATCGCCGATTACGGCTATGTGCTGTCCAAGGGACGGGTCGTCGCCCACGGCACGCCCGAGGTACTGGGCCGGACCAGGGAGGTGCATGAGGCCTATTTTGGCTGAGCGCCTTGGCCAAAAACCCGCCGGGCGCCGCCTCCATCACATCGGGAGGAGGGACCTATGTCCGCCCCGCCGTCCGCTTTGGAAGTGACCCGTCAACTGTTGCGTTTCGACACCATCAATCCGCCCGGCCAGGAAAGGTCCTGCGCCGAGTACCTGGGCCGGCTACTCGAGGGCGGCGGATTCGAGGTCGGGTTCTACGAATTCGCCGAGGCCCGGACCAGCCTGGTCGCCCGGCTCGGCGGCAGCGACGACAGGCCGCCGCTCTGTTTCACCGGCCACATCGACACGGTGCCGCTCGGCGCCCAGCCGTGGAGCGCGGATCCATTCAGCGGCGAGATCGAGGACGGCAAGCTCTACGGCCGGGGCTCCAGCGACATGAAGAGCGGGGTCGCCGCCTTCGTCATCGCCGCTCTCGGTCTTGCCCGGTTGTCCCGGGCCGCCGGCGGTCTGGTGCTGGTCATCACCGCCGGCGAAGAGACGGGGTGCGAGGGCGCGTATCACCTGGCCCGTCTGGGCGCCGTCCTGGGCCGGGCCGGAGCCATCGTCGTCGGCGAACCGAGCTCCAACCAGCCCTTTGTCGGCCACAAGGGGGCGTTGTGGCTGGAGGCCAGGACCAAGGGCGTGACCGCCCACGGGTCGATGCCGGGAAAGGGGATCAACGCCATCTACAAGGCGGCGCGCGCGGTGGGCAAGCTGGAGGACTTCGGCTTCAACGTGGCGCCCCATCCCCATCTCGGCACGCCGACCCTGAATGTGGGCACGATCCGCGGCGGGATGAACATCAACTCGGTTCCCGACGAATCCGTTATCACCATCGACATCCGCACCGTTCCCGGACAGACCCACGAAAGCCTGAGCGACATGCTCGCTTCCGAGCTGGGCGAGGAGGTGGAGATCAGCTCGCTGGTCGATGTGGAAGGGGTGTGGACGGACCCGCGCAACCCGTGGATGGAAGACGTCTTCGCCATCATGACCGACATCCTGGGCGAGCCCCCGGGGATTCGCACGGCCACGTATTTCACCGACGCCTCGGTCCTGACCCCCGCTTACGGCGGCGTGCCGACCGTCATCCTTGGTCCCGGCGAAGCGGAGATGGCCCATCAGACCGACGAATACTGCAACGTGGAGCGCATCGAGCAGGCGGTCGAGGCCTATCGGCGGGTGGCAAGGGCCTGGTGTGGATTCTGAGAAAAGGCACGACACCGCGCGCAAGGCGCGATGTTGAGGGCTAATCATTTGATTTTTCGGAGTTCCGGGGACAGGAGTTCCGGTATTACCCTCCGCCCTCGATCCTTGCCGTGAGCGCTTCGGCCAGGCGGGCGAAGACCGCGTCCCAGTCCCCGGCTTGGGCTTGACGGAAGAGCCGCAGGGTCGGGTACCAGGGCGTCGTCTCGCCTTCCAGGCCCCAGCGCCAATCGGGTATGCGGGGGAGCGCCATCCAGGTCTCGCGGCCAAGCGCGCCGGCGAGATGGGCGACGGCGGAATCGGACGTGATCACGAGATCGAGGTTGGCGATCACGGCGGCGGAGTCCATGAAGGCGCCGTTGGCCTCGTCGAAATCCGCTCCCGGATCGGTTATCGCCGAGCCCCCGGCGAAACCTAAGAGCTGTTCGGCGCCATGACCCTTCTGCAGGCTGATGAACCGGGCGCCGCCGATGCCGGCCAGCGCGGCGAAATGCGCAAGCGGGATCGAGCGACGACCGTCGGCCTTATAGGAAGGATTGCCCTGCCAGGCGATGCCGATGTTGAACCCGGCACCGCCGCCGAGCCGCTCCTTCCAGCGCGCGACCAGCGCCGCGTCCGGGGCGAGATAGGGGATATCCGCCGGTATGGTTTCGGCGGTGGTTCCGAGCACCGCCGGCAGGCTGATCAGCGGGACCTCGATATCGAACGGCGTCGGCGCATCGCCCCGGGCGGTCAGTCGATCGATGCCGGGCGCGCTTGCGGCAATCTTCATCAACGGCGCCGGGCACTCGAATATGACGGTGCCACCCTTCTCCTTGGCGAGCCTGGCGTAACGGATGAACTGCAGGGCATCGCCGAGGCCCTGTTCGGCGTGGATGAGCAGCGTCTTGCCGGCGAACGGCGCGCCGTCCCACGCCGGCACATCGAAGGAACGGACGCCGATCTCGGGGATTTTCCGGCGCCACTCATATTCCCGCCAGCCCTCCTCGAAGGCGCCGTCGAGCAACAGCGCCAGGCCCAGGTTCCAGTGGCCGTCGGCATCGGCGGGATCGAGCGCGATCGCGGTGCGCAGGCTGGCGATCGCCTCGACCATCCGCCCTTCTTCCTTCAGCGCCACGCCGAGATTGGCGTGGGCGCGGACATGGCCGGGCGCCAGGGTGACGGTGCGGGCGAAGCCCTCGGCCGCTTCCGCTACCCGTCCATAGGAGAGGAGCGCGTTGGCGAAGTTGTAATGGAACTCGGCGTGGCCGGGCTCAAGCGCCAGCGCCCTTTCGAAGCTTTCGAGCGCCGCGTCCCGATCGCGCCGGGCCTTGTGGGTCAAGCCGAGATTCGACCACGCCTCGGCGAAGACGGGGTCGATCTCCACGGCGCGCCGGTGGTGGGCCACGGCCTCGTCGTACCGTCCCAAGCCCTTGAGCACGTTGCCGAGGTTGGTGTGGCTGAGGGCGGCGTCCGGCATCGACTTTAACGCCTGGGCGTAGCTCTCGGCCGCTTCCTCGAGCCTGCCGGCGCCTTGCAGGACGTAACCCTTGACATGATGGAGGTTGGCATCCCCGGGCGTCTCAGCCATCGCCTTGCCGATCAGTTGCAGGGCGCGCGAGGAGCGGCCGCGCTCATGATTGATGAGACCCAGGAGATGGAGCGCATTGGGATCGCGCGGGTGCTTGCGCAAATGGCGCTTGTAGGCGGTCTCGGCCTTGGCGAGATCGCCCGAGCGATGATGGCCGAGCCCGGTCTCGAGCAGGTCCTTGCCGGCGGCGGGCGCGCCTGCGGTCGGCCCCGCGGCGCCACCGAATGAGGAGTGTCCGAGTTCGATCATCTCCGCTTTCACCTTCGCCGGTCCCGATCCTTGTTTTTCCGATCCAACTTCGATATGGCGGCGCGCCGGTGCGCTCGGCCTTGGGCATGCCCCATCGGAGGCGAATGCTAGGATCGAGAGGTTTAGGAAATCTTTATTCCCCCCGCCGCCGCCGCGCCGGCAATCGGCTTTTTTTGGCAAAGATCCTGATAATCCAGGGATATCGATGGGGTGTGCCGCCAAAAAATATGACAGGGCAGAACGAAGGGGCTAGTGTCGCGCCCCGGTAACACCCTCAACGCCGGACCGGGAGCGCGCGCCCTGTCGAGCAGAATGAAGAATTATCTTGTGTTGGTGCTGGCGGCCGTTTTCGCGGCCGCCATGGTCATCGCCCAGCCGTCGCCGGCCGACGCCCAGATGCCGGGCGCGGCCACGGCGGAAGCGGGCAAGGGCGGGGCGGTCGGGCTATCGGATCTCGAGAACCTGGCCAAGACCCTGGAGGACGCCGACGCGCGCAAGCGCTTCGTCAAGGATCTCCGCGCCGCGATCGAGGCCAGGAAGGCGGCCGGAAAGCCGGAAGCGGAGCCGACGCCGGTCGAGAGCCTCGGCGCTAAGCTGATCTTCGAGGTCTCCGACGCGCTCAGCGGCATAAGCGCCGATGTGCTTGCCCTGGCGGCGGCGGCGCGCGATCTGCCGGCGCTCGGCGCCTGGTTCGGGCGCCAGACCCGCACCGCCGAGGCCCGCGCCTTCTGGGTCGATCTTTTCATCGCCCTGATCATCGTCTTCATTGCCGGCTTCGCCGCCGAACGGCTGGCATCGCGATTGCTTGCGCGTGCGCGGGCCAATGTCGAGGCGCGCGAAAGCGAATCCATCCTCATGACCTCGGCGTTTCTGGGTTTGCGCACCCTCCTCGATTTCATCCCCCTGGCGGTGTTCGCCGCGGTGACCTACGGCGCCCTGTCCTTGGTCGCGCCCGGGAAGACCATCGGGCTGATCGTGCTGGCGCTGGTCAACGCCAGCGTGCTGGCCCGCGCGGTCCTGGTGCTTGCCCGGCTGGTGTTGGCGCCGAAGGCGGCGGGCCTGCGCCTGGTGACGATCACCGATGAGAACGCCTATTACGCCTATATCTGGCTGCGCCGGCTAACCGGCCTCACGGTCTACGGTTACTTCGCCGCCGAAGCGGCGCTGCTTCTGGGCCTGTCCCCGTTGGGCCATGGGGTGGCTCTCCGCGTGCTTGGCCTGATCGTCGGCGCCATGGGGGTGGTCCTGATCCTGCAGAACCGCGTCGGCGTCGCCGGGTGGATCCGCCCCAAGGAGGAAGGCGCGGCGTTCGGCGGCCTGCGCGCCCGGCTGGCCGATGTCTGGCATGTCCTGGCGGTCCTCTATGTCGTCGCCCTATTGGGCGTCTGGGTCCTCGGAATCGAGGGCGGTTTCGAATTCGTGCTGTCGGCGAGCGCGCTGACGGTGGCGATCCTCATCATCGCCAAGCTGGCGGTGATGGGGCTGATGCGGGCGCTCGAGAGGGGCTTTCGCGTCCGTCCGGAAGTAACGGCGAAGTATCCCGGCCTGGAAGCGCGGGCCAACCGCTATGTGCCGGCCTTGGGCCGGGGGCTCCGCGCCGTCGTCTACGTCATCGCCGCCATATTCCTGTTGCAGGCCTGGGGCGTCGAGTCCCTGGGCTGGCTGATCTCGGACATCGGCCTGCAGATCGTCGGCACGGTGGTGAGCATCTCCGTGATCCTGGTCCTGGCCCTGGTCTTCTGGGAGGTGTTCACGCTCGTGGTCGAGCGCTATCTCGCCAAGCTCGACGGCGAAGGGGCCAGGAGCGCCCGGGCGCGGACCCTGTTGCCGCTGGCGCGCAACGTCGTCCTGGTGGTCCTGGTGGTCGTCGTCGGCATGATCGTCATCTCCGAGCTCGGCGTGAACATCGCGCCGCTGCTGGCCGGCGCCGGGGTGATGGGCATCGCCATCGGCTTCGGCTCCCAGAAGCTGGTGCAGGACGTGATCACCGGCATGTTCATCCTGATCGAGGACACCATCGCCATCGGCGACGTGGTCAAGCTCGGCGATCACGCCGGCGTGGTCGAGGCGATAACGATCCGCACCATTCGGCTGCGCGACTTTGCCGGTGCCGTCCACACCATGCCCTTCAACGAGGTCTCGACCATCCTCAATCTCACCAAGGATTTCTCCCGCTATGTCTTCGAGATCGGCATCGCCTATCGCGAGGACGTCGACCAGGTGATCGAGGTCCTGAAGGAGATCGGCGCCGGGATGCAGGAGGATGAGGAATTCGGGCCCCTGATCACCGCGCCGCTGGAGGTCATGGGGCTCGACAAGTTCGCCGATTCGGCGGTCGTCATCAAGGCGCGGATCACCACCCAGCCGATCAAGCAGTGGACGGTGGGGCGGGAGTTCAACCGGCGCATGAAGATCCGCTTCGACGAGCTCGGCATCGAGATCCCGTTCCCCCACCAGACGGTCTATTTCGGCGAGGACAAATCGGGCGCGGCGCCGCCGGCCTATGTCAGGATGATGGAAGGCGAAGAGAAGAAGGCGGCGGCGAAGCCCGCGACGAAGCCCAAACCGGCCAGGAGGGCGGCGGCGCCCGCCGCTTCGGCGACCCTCGATCCCTCGGACATCGCCGAGGCTGGACTGCCGGGCGGCTCCGACGCCGGCGGCGACGGCGATATGTAAGGACAGCCCGGCGGCGCCCCACCTGCAATTAAGGGGACACCATTAATTAAGGGGACACCATACTTAATTCACTCGCAATTAAGTATGGTGTCCCCTTAATTGAAGTATGGTGTCCCCTTAATTGGCCAGGTCGTGGGCTCCTGATCGCGTCGCCCGATGCGGAGGTTCGCCCGTGACCCGAGCCGATGGCCGTTCACTCGACGTCCCCGTGTACGGAAAATCCCCTTAAAACGCCATTTTCCCGCCAGCCGCGCTGCGGGTTTCCGTCATGGCGGCTGCCCATACGGAAACGGGTTCGTTGCCGTACAGGCCAGGGAAGCGCGACGGATCACTCGGGCAGTCCCGCCTTCCTCAACCCCTCGATAAAGCCTTCCAGGTTGTTGTAGCGGGCGACTGGATAGATCTCCTTGAGCCTGGAGATGGTGAGCGCCGGGTCCATTTCCAGAACATCGCGGACAGCGGCCTCGGCTTCCTGCCTCCTGCCTAGCTGTGCCGCGCTCGCCGCCCGCACGTGATGGGCGGGAAGGTTGTCGGGGTGGCGCCGGGCCGATTTTCTGGCCCATGCCAGCGCCTTTTCGTAGTTCCCGAGTTGCATGCATGCGTTGGCCATCACGCTTTCAGCCACCCACATGGAGATGTCGAGCGGGCTTAGGCGCATGGCCCTTTCGGCGTGCTCGATGGCCGTTTCGGGATCGCCGACGTAGCACCGCAGCATACCGCTGGCGATCCACGCCCTGTTGGCGTTGGCGTTAATAGCCAGCGAACGATCGACCAGGGCCGCCGCCTCTTCGTAATCCTTCTCGATGAGGGCCACCGTCATGGCGGCCTGCCACAACACGTAGGGATCGGTCCTATCGGCCCTGAGCCCGGCGTGGGCGAGACGGATGGATTCGGCCTTGTCCTCTTCCGATAAGACCATGCCCTTGAGTTGCACCTGGCGCCGATGGCAATAGGAGGCGCAGACATAGGCGCGGGCGTAGTTGGCATCGAGCTCGATGGCTTCGAGGAAGAGCGTCAATGCGTCGGCCGTATCCTGCGGGTCCAGTTTGTTCATTTTGGCAAGGCCTGAGAGCGTCAGGTCGTAGGCGTCGAAGCTTTCGGGACGCTTGTGGCGGATGCGTTCAACCTCGGCGCGGTGGAGTTGAGGCTCGATAGCTCCGACGACGCTGGCCGATATTTCGTCCTGCAAATCGAATATGTCGTCGAGCGCGCCGTCGTAGCGGTCCGCCCAGATGTGGTTTCCCGACGCCGCCTCGACCAGCTGGGCGGTGACGCGGACCCGGTTTCCGGCCTTGCGCACGCTGCCTTCCAGCACGTAATGGACGCCCAGTTCGCGGCCGACATCCTTCACGTCCACGGCCCGGCCCTTGTAGGTGAAGGACGAGTGGT
>SMUX01108308.1_pt1 | contig 14559 bp, 18 predicted proteins | sample 2456431 | NCBI WGS metagenome assembly SMUX01 (sample SAMN11095930, study PRJNA526329) | marine sediment metagenome | biome: Marine sediment; feature: Surficial sediment; material: Deep marine sediment; isolation source: Hadal surficial sediment | place: Pacific Ocean | collected 2014-11 | depth... | reverse complement strand
TGAGGATCTCAGTGCGGGCAACATGTCCGCGCTGAGGTTCGGAGCGAACCAGACCTTCTACGACTCAGCCATTGGCGACCTGATCGCGAACGAGACCTGGGACTGCGAATAGGCCTCCCGCGGTCGTCCGTCTTCGGGCGGGCGGCCGCGGGAGTTCATCTGTATAACTGCCCCCGGGGGTAGCGCGTACGGATGGACCTGGCGTTTCTCGTCGCCGTGGCGGTGGTCCTGCTCGTCTTCGGCGCGATCTCGCGGCGGGCCGAGCGCAGCAGTCTGACGCCTCCGCTGGCCTTCGTGGGGGTGGGGCTGGCGCTGAGCCCCGTGGGGCTCGGTTGGCTCGACCTCTCCCCGTCAAACGAAGTCATCCATGGGCTGGCCGAGCTCACCCTGGTGCTGGTGCTGTTCATGGATGCGGTGCGCATCGAGCTCTCGTGTTTGCGGCGCGAGGGGAATCTGCCGCTGCGTCTGCTGGCGATCGGGCTGCCGCTCACGATCGTGCTCGGGGCCGCTGGTGCCGTCGCGATCTTCCCGGGGCTGGGGCTGGCAGCGGCGTTCCTGCTGGCTGCCATACTCGCGCCGACAGACGCCGCCCTGGGCCAATCCGTCATCAGCAGCCCGCGGGTGCCGGTGCGCATCCGCCAGGCGCTCAACGTCGAGAGCGGTCTCAACGATGGGATCGCGCTGCCGATCGTGCTGATGCTGGCCTCGCTAGCCGCGCTGAACGGGGAGACGAACAGCCTCGCCTACTGGCTGCGCTTCGTCGGCCTGCAGCTGCTGGGGGGGCCGCTGATCGGCCTGGCCGTCGGCTATCTCGGTGGTTGGCTCGTTCTGCGCGCCACCCAGAGCGGCTGGATGAACGCTCCCTTCCAGCGCCTCTCGGGGCTGGGCCTGGCCCTGCTGGCCTTTGCGGGCGCGGAGAGCGTGGGCGGCAACGGCTTCATCGCGGCCTTCATCGCGGGTCTCACGCTCGGCAACACGGCGCGTGGGGTATGCGACAGTCTCTACCAGTTCGGTGAGGCGGAGGGCCAGCTCTTGACGCTGCTGGTGTTCCTGATCTTCGGGGCGGTGATGGTTCCGGCCGCGCTCGCGCACGCCGGTGCAGAGGCCCTGGTCTATGCGCTGCTCAGTCTGACCCTGATCCGGATGCTGCCGGTGGCCCTGAGCCTGTTGGGATCGGGGCTGCGCCCCGCGAGCTACGCGTTCATCGGCTGGTTCGGTCCACGCGGGCTGGCTTCCATCCTCTTCGTGCTCGTTGTGCTGGAGGCGGGCCGACTCGAAGCTGGCGCCCTGCTGGAGACGGTCGTCGTGCTCACGGTTCTGCTGAGCACGCTGCTCCACGGCGTCAGCGCCTACCCGCTGGCCCGGCGCTACGGCGCACATGTCGCGCTGACGGGAGAGGCGCCCGAGCACGAGCCGGTCACGGAGCTTCCGGTCCGCGTCCAGCACTCGGATCATGCCTCGACCGCTTAGGATTGCGATCGGAGCTGGATCCGCGTAGAAGGGGTTCGATGGCTGTGCGCGATCGTCTGCTCTCGATCTGGCTGCACTGCATCCAGACCTGGGATCGCTACCGACTGCGGCGCTTGAGGGCGCGGCATGCGGGGCTCGAGATCCATCCGACGGCCAGCAGCAACTTCGCGTCCGCGAAGTTCGAGCTCGCGCCGGGGGCGCGGCTGCGGATCGGTCCGGGTGTGGTGACGGAGCGCGTGCCGGGCGGCCTGCACTTCGTGGTGGAGAAAGGCGGCGAGATCGTGGTGGGGGAGGGTGGCTGGCTGCACTCCGAGCACGGCTCGTTGCGCCTGATCGCCTACGAGAGCGGACGGATCGTGCTGGAGCCTCGTTGTTGGCTCAACTCCTGCCACATCAGCGCCAAGCGTGAGGTTTATCTTGGAACCAACTGCGGAATTGGCGCGGGCACGCGTGTGTTCGATTCCGATCAGCACGCCTTGGATGAGGCCACCCCGGAGAAGGCCGAGGCGGTTCACATCGGTCGACACGTATGGGTGGCGACGGATGTCACGATTCTCAAAGGCGTGACGATTGGCGACCACTCGGTGATCGGTGCGCGCTCGGTCGTAGCGCGCTCGATCCCGGAGCACAGCCTCGCCCTGGGCAGTCCTGCAAAGCGCGTTCGCTCGATCGGCGACCGCAGCAAGGTGCCCCTGCTGGGCCTCGGGTGATGCGGTGACCGGCGGCGCCTTGTTGAGCCGCACCGCTATGGCCCAGGAGGCCAGTGCGTCTGGAATGTAACTGCCCCTGGGGGCAGTGGGACGAGGAGTCACCGGAACCCTTTTGGACTGACTGTGCCTCTTGGCGGGGGAGGCGTGGGCCCAGCTCCCGGACCATCCGAAAATCAGCGACGGCCCGGTGTGGCGAGACCCGACGAACCGGCACCAGTCCTGCACCGAGCTCTAGCACCTGCCCCCGCACTCGCTGCGCCACACCTCCTCCCAGGCCAGCAGGAGGAGGCCGCCACGACTCTTGACGGGCTGATCTTGGGCGACTCCTGAGAACGAGGCCGCGATCTCTGGACGGTAAACTTCAGAGTCGCTCCAGCCCCGCCGAAACGACACTTCATGGCGGAAGCGGGACGTGTGTTTCTTCAGTTCCTGACTCGCATGATGAATCCACGTCGCAGGAAGCTCGTTGGGCGCTGGCTGATCGGCGGCGCCATCTATTCCCTTGTGGTCATGTTCTCTGCCGGGGCAGGCGGGGCTCTAGGGTACGATGGAGAGCTGCTCGGAGTGACTCTGGCGATGGCGCTCATGCCGCTCTGTCTGGGCAACGTCATCGTGCTAGGGCTATTCATCTTGTGGGGCGAACGCTGAGCGCCACTTGCCGCAATGGACGCCAACTCGACCTACACGCCCACAGCACGGTCGATGTCCCCGCTTCACAGACAGTTCGCATACTATCCGCACACTAACGACCCGATTGCGTGTCACGCTGAGCCAGGGATGGATCCCCCACGCTGGCGCCAGGGCACCTGGTGGAACTCTTTGTCCGGCCTTCAGTCCTCCGTAATATCGGCGAGGTCGCTGCGGACGCCGGGGAAGAGCGGTCCCGTCATTTCGGTTGGAGCCCGCGTCCCGCAGTCCAGCCCTGACAACAGCCTGCGCCAGCAGGCAATGTCTGCAATATCAAACGTCGGGCCGTTGGGGTCGGGTGCTGCGACGAGCAGGATGCCGACCAGCGACATCGCCACTGCTCTTCCCATCACCTTCCATCCAAGTCGAGCAGCGAACGTGGGAAATGAGTTAGCCCGGCTTCTCTTCTCACAGCGCTAGAGTAGTACACTCCTCCACGCTCTCACGGGTCTGGCGTCGACCCGCCCGGCAGCGGTCAGGCTGCGGGACCGCTAGGGGGTGAGGTCCCTGTAGATGGAGTTGCTCTCGATCGTCATCCCCGCCCCAGTGACCCTCGAGATGTATTCCTGCCACTCTTTGTCCTCGGCGAGCTTCGCCTGGGCCTCCGCAAAGGCCGTCAGGCTCGGGTAGTCGATCGAGACGATCATGGTGCCTGTCTGAGGGCCTGCCAGGGTCGCCTGCAGATACCGGCGTCGGGCCTGGATACCCAGGCGCTTGAAGATCTTCTCGTTCTTCTTGGCTTCCGCCAGAAGCGCATCGTCCTTCCCGTTAGTGTTGATCACGACGGCCTGCAGCACGCCTGGTGAATCTGCGAGAGCCTCCCCGGGGGATACGGCCATCAGACCGAGTGCCACCATAACTCCAACGCCGAGCGCAATGCTTCTCATCGTCTTTCTCCCTGCTTGAAGTCGCTCCCCGATCATCGAAGAGCGCACAGCACTAGACCATGAACGCAAGCGCGGCGGCAAGCGCCTGGCCCTCAACCCGCTGAGAGTCAGGCCGATCCGGGCGTTCTCATGTGTTCCAGCCCTGGAGCCTGGCGAGAACCCTCTCGTGCTCGATGGATCTGGTTTCCTTGAAAGAGCCTGATAACGGGCCCGCGATCTCTGGACGGCAAACTTCAGAGTCGCGCTAGCCCCGCCGAAATTACACTTCATGGCGGAAGCGGTGCGTGTGTTTCTTCAGTTCCTGACTCGCAGAATAAATCCACGTCGCAGGAGGCTCGTCGGCTACTCTCTGATCGCAGGAGGCACATACTTCGTTCTCTATTTTTTTGCCACTGCCGTCATCACAATCTCGTACGGCCCGGACATGGGTGAACGGGCTGTTGCGATCGGAATTGCGCTTTTCTGGATAGCCAGTTGTGTCGTGTTGGGGCTTTTCGTGGCGTGGGGCGGCGAGTACTGAGCACGACTCGTGGGACTTCCCCCAGTGCAAGCTCTGGCTATTGCCACGCTATTGGGGCCCCTGGAGCCTCAACTAGATTCTCGGAAGTCCCCGTAAACGCCAGAATTGTTTGGCGTCCCCGGTAGGAGTCGAACCTGCGGCCTACTGCTTAGGAGAGGACCCCGACTCCAAGGAGGAGCCGTAAGTTTCTGATTTTGCGTTGCACGAAGTGGCGAGGAGAGGCACCCATCGGCATCGCAAACGGCACCAGATTCTGGGCGTCTTCGACTGAGTCCTTCGTTTCGGGGGATGCTGACCACACCCTCACCTCCTTGTGCTGGTGCGTTGAGGCGAGTCCTGGCGGGCCCTGTGCCTGCGCATTGATTGCGTGAGGCCGCGGCACGGCTACAGATCATTCTATTGACACCCGATACGTTACAGGTTACAGTAGAAGAGTGATTCGGAGGTTCACGCATAGAGGATTGAAGCGCCTTTTCGAGAAGGATGATCGGAAGGGAGTCCACGCACAGCATGTTGCGAGGCTGCGACTAATCTTGACGCTGCTGAATGTGGCGAGAAATCCCGCCGCTATGGACCTACCTGGGTATGATTTACACCAACTAAAAGGAAATCGAAAAGGCGAGTGGTCGGTGAGGGTGTCGGGGAATTGGCGAGTGACGTTTCGCTTTGAAAAGCAAGACGTCACAGATGTGAAGTATGAGGATTACCATTAGGAGTAGAGCCATGCGGATGAAGGCCCCGTGCCATCCAGGAGAAATTCTCCGATCGTCAATCGAGGAGGGGCTAGGTCTGACTGTAACTGCGGTTGCGAAGGGGCTTGGCGTATCACGTAAGACGCTATCGGAGATCGTGAACGAGCGGTCTGGAATTTCACCGGAGATGGCCATTCGGCTTGAGAAAGGCATTGGCAGCACGGCGGAACAGTGGCTGCTGATGCAGGCAGCCTACGATTTAGCGCAGGTGCAAAAACGGGCCAGCAAGATCCGAGTCCGCAGAATACAGCGAGCATAAGCCGAGGCGAAGCTACCGGCCGGTGCCATTAGAAGACGGCTCGGCTGAGCCGAGTGGCGATCGACTTGAGCCGGCACCGTCAGGTCTGGACAGCTTCGATCGGCGTGTCCGGCCTCCTTGTACAGCTTCCACCCTGGCGTCGTTCGCACAGCCAGCTTCCGAGTTGATCGGCACCATGCCTAGCACGCCGCTGAAATGGATTCAGGAGCAGGGCGGGTGGAGGTCGGCCAAGCTGCTGCTGGATGTCTACGACCACTTTATGCGCTTGAAAATGAGTGGATACGCGGGCGCATTGACGGCCCCGGACGGCACCAAGAGGGGAGTGGGCGTCCTAAGTTGGCGTCCCCGGCCCGATTCGAACGGGCGGCCTACTGCTTAGGAGGCAGTCGCTCTATCCAGCTGAGCTACGGGGACGCATGCGGCTTGCCGTGCGGCGACCGCGTGGAGAAGGTGGCGCTTGGGTGGGGCCTAGTGCAAGAGGATATTCTCGAAGAACTCGAGAAACTCCTCCGAGACATTCTCGATGCGCATCCCGAAGCCTGGTGAAGTGTCGGCCGCGTGCCGTAGCTGCCCGGTCGTCCAGCGGACCGTGCCGGAGACCTCGACCTTGGGTCCGTCCTCGGGCTCGAAGACCAGGCGGATCCGCGCTCCCGGGGAGGGCAGGCGGTCGGTGCGCAGGAACAGGCCTTCCTGGGTCACGTTCTTGATGTGACCTTTCCCGATCATCCCCTCGCACTGGTAGCGAGCGGGGATGCGCTTGACGACGCGCTTGAGGCGGCGGCGCTCTACGCTCGGCTTCTCGGACATGGGCCTACCCCAGCCCCTTCATCGGCAACGCCCGCGTGGGGCTTGATCCCGCCCTCAGCCGGCGAGCTGAGACCACAGGGTGAGTCCGCTGAAGTAGCCGAAGAAGAGCAGCGAACTTATGAGCGCAACGCAGCGCAGGGGATGGGGACGCAGCGGGCCGTGGAAGGTTCTGAGGTTGAGCCAGAGCAGGAGGCCCGAGTAGAGGAACATGACGAAGGCGTTGAGAGATGCGGACAGGGTCAGCAGCACCAGCGGCTGGTTCAGGCCGAGCGTGACCACCGCGATACCGAACACGATCAGGCTCCAGAGAATGACCATGTAAAGACGCGACAGGCTCCAGCTCGAGGCCCGACGCCACCATCCCCGGAGCACGTCTGCCAGCACCCGTGTGACCGCGTCCAGCAGGGCCAGCTCCGTCGAGAACAATACCGCGATTCCGGTCAGCAGAAAGAGGTGGCTCGCGAATGGCCCAAAGCGCGCGCCCAGGGTTTCGGACTCCGCGCGGATGAATCCGAGCCCTTCCGCCACCGGCGCCCCCGGCTCGAGCAGCGAGTAGGTGATCAGGCAGAGCAGGGCCAGCGAGGCGACACAGAGCACGTAGAACGAGATGAAGTGCTCGATATTGGAGCGCCTCCACCAGATGCGCCAGCGCTCGAGGTTGTCTGAGGTCGCGCGCATGCGGACGCCGATTACGCTGGACGCTTCCTCTTTGCCGGTAAAGGGGCTCGTGATGCGCCCGATAGAGCGGCCCATGCCATAGCCCTTGTCCTTGATGTAGTTGGACTGGGAGAGATTGATCGTGCCCCCGGCACCGGCGAAGGCCAGCGCCCCCAGCAGCAGAGGCAGCTCGATGCCGTCGGGAACATGGCCGATGCGCACTGCCCCCTCGAGCAGACTCGTGAATGCGTCGGCCCGCACCACCCAAAACGCCAGCACGATTAGCAGCCCGAAGACCAGCGCCACCATCCCGATCTGGAGCAGCTCCAGGGTTCGATAGACGACCGGCCCCAGGGTGAGGACCGCCCCACACAGCACCAGCCCAGCCACGGTGTAGAGCGTGGCGTCCCCGCCGACCTCCCAGACGAGCAGGGTCGCGGCGCCGGTGGCCCAGCCGGGCCAGATCCAGGGCAGCGTGCCGCAGACCAAAAATACGGGTCCGAACACACGCGAAAGCCGCAGGAAGCCGGTGACCGCGCTCTCACCGGTGGCCAGCGTGTAACGCTCGATCTCCATATTGAGAAAGAACTGGATCGTGACGCCGATCCAAGCCGCCCAGAAGACCGCGAAGCCCCACTCCGCCGTCAGCCGTGGCCACAGCACAAACTCGCCGCTTCCGATCGAGAGGCCCGCCAGGATGATGCCGGGGCCCAGCATCGCCCGCAGCGAGGAGGGCGGGGGAAGGTCACCGTCCCGGGGTGCCGGCAGCACACCCTCCGGGACGCGAACTACCTCTTCCACTTGGGATCCTCGATGAAGTAGCCGTGAAAGGCGAACTCGTCGGGTCCCTGGATCTCGAACTCGAAGCGCCGAATGCGACGCCGCGTGCTGGTTCCGCGCTTGGCGTAGGGAGCAAGAAGCTTGTCGGCGTCGGATCCGCCGTGGATCGTTCGCACCACCAGGTCGATGCCGCGACGTGAGAACTTGACCGTGCGTGCTTGCGAGGGCTCATCCCCGAATTCGCGCTGGCGCAGCTGTCCGCCCTGGATGGGGTAGCGCAGCTCGCCACTCTCCAGGCGACGGCGGAAGTCCTTGGGCCCGAGGTCGCTCCGGGCGGCGGAGCGGAAGGTCGCATAGAGCGTGCCGCGGCGGTCGGGGATGTCGGGGATCAAGAGGTTGTAGCAGCGGGAGATGTCGGAGGCGTCGATCCCGAAGAAGGTCAGCTTCAGGGTGCGGATGTTGCCGTGCTCGGGGGCGCGGCGGATCACGATCGCCTCCTCCAGCTCGATCCGAGAGCCGTCGGAGCGGAGACAGGTGACGGGCATGCGATAGCGTCCCGTGACCCACTCGAGCGCAAGCGTGGTCGCATCCATGCTGGCTAACAGGCGCGCGTCCCGCTGACCGAGGGCCGTGCTCGCCAGCAGGAGCAGCAGGCCCGCGGGCGCAAGCAGCCGGATGGGTGGAATCGGGTGACGCATACGGCGGATGAGTCTACCGGGGTCGCCTCAATAGGAAAACGGAAGCGGCTCGCCTCGGAGGGGCCAGCCCCGCTGCTGGGCGAGGGTCCACAGGTCCGCGACACGCGTCTCGGAGACCGGGTGGGTGGAGAGGTAGCCCTCGAGCTCCCGCGCGAGCGGCAAGCCGGGCTCCGCGATCCGTTGGAAAAAGTCGTTCGCCGCGGCCACGTGTCCGTACTCGCGATACACGAGCTCGAGGCCGAAGCCGTCCGACTCCCGCTCTTGTTTCCTCGCGAAGCTGCGCTCGGCCAGCATCGGTGCAAGCTGTAGCAGCTGCGAGCTACCGGTGGCCAGCGTGAGCACGAAGCCGAGCACGAGGCCGCGTCCCAGACTGCGCAGATGATCGCGATGCCGAAAATGGCCGAGCTCGTGCGCGAGCACGAAGGCCAGCTCGTTCTCGCTCTCCACCTGCTCGAGCAAGCCCGAGGTGACCCCGATCAATCCTCCCGGGAAGGCCAGTGCGTTGGGTGTGGGCTGGTCGAGGATCGAGACTCGAAAGCGATACGGAGCTTCGGGCCAGTGGGCGGCGAGGCGGTCCAGCAGCGCCTGCACGGCCTGGCGCTGTTGACGCGTCTCCTGATCCAGGTCTTCCTCGTCCGAGCCGGCCCACAGGCCTGCGAAAATGCGCGCCTCCCAGTGGGGCGGGATGTGGGGCACGATGAGATCGATGGCGAGGGCGCTCAGCACCACGAATAGCGCGGTCACCGTCAGCACGCCGCCGACCAGCACGAACGCCTCGCGTAGGGGATGCGTATGCGAGACGTTGATCCCCTCCGCGGGCAGGCGGGGGCGGAACTCCATCGCGCTAGCGCGCGAGCTTCAGGGCGGTTCCGAAGGCCAGCACCTCGACTCCGGCGGTTCCCTTGCCATTCTGGCGGGAGCTGGCCAGGCACGCGGTCTCGAGCCGAATGTTGACGACGGCGTGCGCGCCGCACGCACGTGCTGCTTCCTTGACGCGCATGATGGCTTCACGCCGCCCCCGGTCGAGCAGGCTCTCGTAGGACTTGATGCGTCCGCCCACGAGCTTCCGCAGGCCGGCCAGGAAGCGCTTGAAGTAGTCGAGGGAGATGACCACGCTGCCGGTGACGAGCTGGGCCTCGAGCACGGTCCAGCTCTCGGGGACGCTCGGGATGGTGATGGCAGGGAAGTTCTGCGACGCCTGCTCCCGCCGGCGGAGCTGGCGATAGTGGGCGGCCTCGATCAGACTGCCGCAGAGGTACGCGCCCACGAGCAGCAGCAGGGGCAGGCCGAGCTGGACGGCGATCATGATCAAGTCTGCCGGAGCCACGGCTACTCCACCCGCACCGCGGTTCCGTAGGCGAAGAGCTCGGCTGCGCCCTGCGCCACGGAGCTGGTCGAGAAACGTACGTTCACGACCGCGTTGGCTCCTGTCGAGCGAGCTTCCTGCATCATGCGCTCCAGCGCCTGGCTGCGCGCCTCATGCAGCAGCTCGGTGTAACCCTTGAGCTCGCCACCGATGATGTTCTTTAGCCCCGCCATGAAGTCGCGCCCGATGTGCTTGGCGCGGACGGTGCTACCCGTGACCACACCGAAGAACTCCTTGATGGTCTTTCCGGGCACCGTTTCGATATTGCTGAGAATCACGGTTCGCTCCTCCCTCGCGTGGGATGACCCTTCTCCAGCGTTATCGGCCGCTGGAGGCCGGCGCTGCACAGACCAGGGCAGGACAGGCGGGTAACCCGGGGGAGCCTTGCGCCGTAGGGGTGGAGAGCGAGCCGCGCTGCACTCACGAGCGCGTTTGCGTATGCTCGGGAGACCGGTGAACCTGCCCAGCTTCGATCGCACGCTTCGTCGGAACGGTCGCTTCCCCCTCGCGCGTGAGGCGGTCCGCACGCTTCAGGTCAATAGCACCACGCGCTGCAACCTCGCCTGCCACCACTGCCATGTCGAGTCGTCTCCGAAACGCACCGAGGCCATGGATCTTCGCACCTCGGAGCGCGTGCTCGAGCTGCTGGCGCACAGTCCCGGGGTCGAGACGCTGGACCTCACCGGCGGCGCCCCGGAGCTTCACGCCCACTTCCGTCGGCTGGTAAGCGGCGCGCGTCAGCTCGGCCGGGGCGTGATCGACCGCTGCAACCTGACCGTGCTCTACGAGCCGGGTCAGGAGGACACCGCTGGTTTTCTGGCCGAGCAGGAGGTCGCCGTGGTCGCTTCGCTGCCCTGCTATACCAAGCAGAACGTCGAGGCTCAGCGGGGGCGGCACGTATTCGACAAGAGCATCGAGGCCCTGCGCTGGCTGAACCGGCTCGGCTACGGCCAGCCGGGGTCGCCGCTGCTGCTGGACCTGGTCTACAACCCGCTGGGCGCCACGCTGCCCCCGGACCAGGCGGAGCTCGAGCGAACCTATCACCGGGAGCTACGCGAGCTCTTCGGGATCGAGTTCCATCGGCTCTACACGATCACGAACATGCCCATCAAGCGCTTCGCCGACATGCTGATACGGCGCGGTGAGTACGAGGCTTACCTCTCTTTGCTCGTGAATCACTTCAACGCGGCGTCAGTCCCTCATCTCATGTGCCGCTCGCTGGTCTCAGTCGGCTACGACGGACAGCTCTACGACTGCGACTTCAACCAGATGCTGGAGCTGCCCCTGGGCGGCTCGCGCCGCAGCGTGTGGGATATCGAGAGCCTGGATCAGCTCGACGGCGAGTCCATCGCTGTCGGCTCCCACTGCTACGGCTGTACCGCCGGCAGGGGTTCGAGCTGTGGCGGTACGCTGGTGTGATGCGGCCGTGCTTCCGAGACCGGACCGCTCGCGGCGACATCGAAGGCGGAAGGGGAGCGAAATGAGCCAGCAGCTATCGTCACCCGCGTTGGAGCCGGAGCGGCAGCGTCGCTCGGGATCTATTCTGCTTCGTATTGCGATCGGTCTGCTCGTGCTGGCCGCGCTCGGGTTCGTGGCGCGCGAGGTGGGAGATGCCATCCCGCGCATCGCCGCCTGGATCGAGGGGCTGGGCTTCTGGGCGCCGGTCATCTTCATTGCCGCCTATGCGGCCTCGGTGGTGGCGCTGGTTCCCGCCTCGATCCTCACGCTGGCTGCAGGCGCCATCTTCGGCCTGCTCAAAGGCACCGTCTACACCGTCGTTGCGGCCACGCTGGGCGCTACGGCAGCGTTTCTGGTGGCGCGCCATCTGGCGCGGGGTGCGGTCGCGCGACGTATCGCTCGGAACCCGCGCTTCGCATCGATCGACCGCGCGATCGGAGGCCAGGGCCTGAAGATCGTGTTCCTGCTGCGGCTCTCGCCCGTGTTTCCGTTCTCGCTCCTGAACTACGCTCTGGGACTCACGGGCGTCCGGCTGCGCGACTATGCACTGGCCTCGCTGGGCATGATTCCGGCCACGCTGCTCTACGTCTATTACGGCAAGCTGATCGGAGACGTGGCGGCGCTGGCCGGAGGGGCTGCGGTGGAGCGGGACGCGGCCTACTGGGCGGTTCTGATCCTGGGACTGATCGCGACCGTGGCTGTCACCACCGTTGTCACCCGTGCGGCGCACCGCGCGCTCAAAGAAGAGGTTCCCGATGCGGCAGATTCCTGAGGTCCAGCCGAACGACGTCTACAACCAGACCCTGCTCTCGAACGTTCATCCGCCCGGGCGGACGAACCCCACCCCCGCCGACCGTTACCACCTGGTGGTGCTGGGCGCGGGCACGGCGGGCCTGATCACGGCCGCCGCCGCGGCTGGCCTGGGTGCGAAGGTGGCACTGGTCGAGCGCCACCTGCTGGGCGGAGACTGCCTCAACGTGGGCTGCGTGCCCTCGAAGGCGATCATCCGATCCTCGCGCGTGCTGGGCGAGATTCGAGCCGCAGCTGGACTGGGCGTCAATGTGCCGCCGGGCACGGAGGTGGATTTCGGCAAGGTGATGCAGCGCATGCGGCGCGTGCGCAGCGAGATCTCCCACGAGGACTCCGTGCGTCGTTACCAGGACGAGCTCGGCGTGCAGGTGTTTCTGGGCCAGGCGGCCTTCACCGGGCCGGATACGGTGGAGGTGGACGGGACGACGCTGCGCTTCAAGAAAGCCGTGATCGCGACCGGTGCGCGCGCCTGGTCGCCCCCGATCGAGGGGCTGGCCGAGGCCGGCTTTCTCACCAACGAGACGGTGTTCTCACTCGTGGAACGGCCACGTCGGCTGGGCGTGATCGGAGGCGGGCCCATCGGGTGCGAGCTGGCGCAGGCTTTCCAGCGCCTGGGGTCCGAGGTCACGCTGCTCGAGATGGGGAGCCACCTGCTCGAGCGCGAGGATGCCGATGCGGCGGCGATCGTGCAGGAAGCCATGCTCCGCGACGGGGTCCAGCTGGCGCTCGACGCTCAGGTGGTGCGGGTCGAACGAACCTCGGAGGGCAAGCTGATCCACTACGAGTCCAAAGGCGACGCCAAGCAGGTCGTGGTGGACGAGATCCTGGTCGGGGCCGGACGGGCCCCGAACGTCGACGACCTCAACCTGGAGCTGGTGGGCGTGCGCTACGACAAGCGCAAGGGCGTGGAGGTGGACGATGGGCTGCGCACCACGAACCCGCGCATCTACGCCGCCGGCGATGTCTGCATGGAGAAGAAGTTCACCCATGCGGCCGATGCCGCGGCGCAGATCGTGGTGCGTAACGCGCTCTTCTTCGGGCGTCGCAAGCTGAGCCAGCTCGTGATCCCGTGGTGCACCTACACCGATCCCGAGATCGCGCACGTGGGGATGTACGAGCACGACGCCCGGGCGCAGGGAATCGAGGTCGACACCTACCTCACCCCCTTCAGCTCCGTTGATCGCGCAAAGGTAGACGCTGCCGAAGAGGGTTTCTGCAAGATCCACGTGAAGCAGGGCAGCGACCGCATCCTGGGAGCGACCATCGTCGCTCCGCATGCCGGCGAGATGATCAGTGAGATCACGCTAGCCATGGTGGGCGGACTCGGGCTGGGGAAGGTCTTCGAGGCGATCCATCCCTATCCGACACAGGCCATGGCGATCAAGGCCAATGCGGGCGCCTTTCTGCGCACCCGGCTCACCCCAGGGGTCAAGCGTCTATTCGAGCTTTGGTTCCGAATGACCGGCTAAGTCACAGCCAATCATACGCTTTTTCGGCGAGACGCCAGGATGGCCTGGACCAGCCGCTCGGGCACATCGTCAGGGATCGGGCCCTCGGGCTCGGCACACACCGTCTTTCCAAGCTGCACCGTCCGCTTGTAGGTCTCGAGATAGGCCAGACAGGGGGGGCATGCCTGGAGGTGGTGCTCGAACTCCTCCCGCTGAGCTCCAGGCAGCGCCTCCTCGAGATAGTCCAGCAGGAACTCGACCAGCTCGCGACAGGTCATCCCGGGGCCTCCCGCAGGTGGGAATCCAGCAGTCCGCGCAGGGCCTGGCGCGCGCGGTGCAGGCGGATCTTGACGGCGTTCGGGCTCAGCTCCAGCAATCGGGCGGTCTCCTGGGTGTCCAGCTCTTCGATGTCGCGCAGCAGCAGTACGGTACGGTAGCTCTCGGGCAGCCGGTCGATGCTGGTCCTCACGGCCGCCCGCAGCTCCGCGCGCTCCAACGCGGACTGAGCCGACTCCTTCCACTCCACCGCCGGCCGCACCGGATGCCCGTCCTCGAGAAACTTGGGTAGCAGCTCCTCGATCGGGTCCTCGGGCCGCCGCTGGCGAGAGCGCAGCTTCATGAGAGCAGCGTTCACCACGATGCGATGGAGCCAGGTCGAGAGCCGGGAGCCGCCCTGAAAGCGATCGATCGCACGAAAACTCGAGAGAAAGGCTTCCTGCACGGCGTCCTGTGCGTCGGACTCGTTCTGCAGCATCCGTCGCGCGACCGCCAGCATTCTTCCGCTATAGGCACGCACGAGCTTCTCGAACGCTTGCTCCTCCCCGGCTCGCAGTGCCGCAACCCACGCCGCTTCGTCCTGCGCCGGACCCGGACCGTCGGCAGTCTGCGTCATGGGCAAGAGCCTAGCACGGCAAAACGGGCCTCAATGACGGTGCGCATAGGCGGCCAGGGCCAAAGCGCGCCAGGCGCTGGTGTGCCCACGGTTGTGCAGCGCGGCGGTCGTCTGCCCGTCGAACGCGATCGCACTGGGCTCGAGATCCCAGCGTGCCGGCCGGGCCAACCGCCCAGCAGCGAGGCCACTATCGGGAGCACCCCGCCCGCGCGCCAGAGGTCGGGTGAGATCTCTAGACGTGTCATGCCGCAGAGATTAACAGAGCGCGTCGCGCTGGCTTCTTCTGTTCTGCTTGACATCCGCAGTCGAGTTGCCTAATTCGCGCCCTCATGCGCATCGGGGTGCTCACCGGGGGAGG
>SMUX01384426.1_pt1 | contig 14566 bp, 10 predicted proteins | sample 2456431 | NCBI WGS metagenome assembly SMUX01 (sample SAMN11095930, study PRJNA526329) | marine sediment metagenome | biome: Marine sediment; feature: Surficial sediment; material: Deep marine sediment; isolation source: Hadal surficial sediment | place: Pacific Ocean | collected 2014-11 | depth... | reverse complement strand
TTGCCGCCATCCCCGAGCGCTTTGATATGCTCCGCCCCGGTGCGGCTCTCCGCCACCCGCCAGTCGGCCTCGATGTCGCCGGTCGAATCGGTCAGGGTCGCCGAGGTCACCACCACCCCATGGGCCTGGCCGAGCACCGCGGCGGCCAGCGGTAGGGTGGGGTCGACCCAATGGCGGTGCAGCCCGGTATCGATCTCCGCGCCCTGGGCGCGGTCGATGGCGAACCAGTCGACGAAATCGGCGGGCGTTTCCTTGGGCAAATCGGCCAGCATCGCCCGCCAGGCGGCGATGGGCTGGGCGGCGCGGCGTTCGATGGCGCGCAAGGTCCCTTCGATGCGGGCCCGGGTCGCGGCATCGAGCCGCTCGGCCTCGGAATCCAGCATGCGGGCGAGGCGCGCCGTCAGCCGCGCCAGGGGCTCCATGATCTCGCCCAGCGCCGCCTCCAGCCGGGAGGCGGCGTCGAGCACGCCGGCGGCCAGTGGCCGGGTCTCGGTCTCGAGCCCGTATCCCTGATCGCCCGGGGCGCCCTCGGCGCGGGCCAGGACCTGGGCCCGGGCGGCGCCTAAGAAGGCCTCGGCCGGGCCCTTGGGGGCGCCGTCGGCGAGCCGTTCCATCCAGCCGGCGCCGGGCAGGCGCTGGGCCGCGCGCAAGACGTCGTCGAGCGCGGCCCTAGCCGCGGCGTCCATCGCCGCGACATCGCCGATGCGGCGGTCGAGGCCGCGCGCGCGGGACCGGCGGCGATCCTCGGCGCCGGCCAGCCAGCGGCGCAGCTCGGCGGCCTCGACCCCGGTGAGCGCGGCGGCGAAGGCGGAATCGGCGGCGGCGAACAGGTGATGGCCTTCGTCGAAGACGTAGCGTTGCGGGACGAAGCCATCGTCGAGCCCCGACAGCGCCGCCTGGGCCAGCACCAGGGCGTGGTTGGCGACCACCAGATCGGCCCGGCGCGCGCGCCTCACGGTGCGCTCGATGAAGCATTTGTGATAATGGGCGCAGGCGGCATAGATGCATTCCCCGCGCCGGTCGGCGAGGCCGAGGGTTCGCGAATGGCCCAGAATCTCGGTCAGCCAGGCCGGGAAATCGCCGCCCACCATATCACCGTCGCGGGTCGCCTTGACCCAGCGCGCCATCAGGCCAAGGGCGGCGGCCTCGCGCGGGTTGAGGCCGGCCGCACCGACCGCGTCCTCGAAGTTCAGCAGGCAAAGGTAGTTTTCCCGCCCCTTGCGCACCACCGCCTTGGCCGCCTTGACCAAGGGGTCGGGATAGAGCCGGTCGAGCTCCTGGTCGATCTGGCGCTGCAGGTTGCGGGTGAAGGTCGAAATCCAGACGGTGCCGCCATTGGCCTCGGCCCAGAGGCTGGCCGGCGCGATGTAGCCGAGCGTCTTGCCGGTGCCGGTCTCGGCCTCGGCCAGGATCATGTTGGGCCGCCCGGGTTCGGTGCGGGGTTGGAAGGCGTGGGTCAGCGCGCCCGCGTAGTTGGCCTGCTCGGGCCGCGCTTCGCTGGTGCCGCCGACCAATTCGGCCAGGCGCGCACGCGCCGCCTGGGGCGCGACGCCGTGATGGCCTGGGGCGGGCTCGGGCGCCTCCTCGGCCCATTCCGGCAGCTCCCGCCAAGCCCCGAGCGCCTGCGTGCCCCCCGCGGCCGGCTCGGCCTCAAGGCCGAGCGCCGCCAACACCATTGGCCCCCAGGGCCAGCCGCCCGCCGCCATCAACTGCGCCAATTCGCCCATGTCGGGCTCTGCGGCCTGGGGATCGTCGGGGTCTCCCTCCGCCAATTCCGCCAGCAGCATCGAGGCGGCCCGGGCGAGCGCCTCGGCCTCGCCCTGGTGCCCCGGCCCGGCATCGATGCCCAGCACCCGGGCGACGCCGCGCGGCGTCGGCAGGCAGAAGCGCGCCGGGCGGACAAAGGCGAACAGCTCCAGGATATCCAGCGCCTCGAATCTGGCGATGGAGAGCCGCCGCGCCGCCGCCGGCATGTGGCAGACGATCATCGCCTCGCTTTTCGCCCGGGCGCCGGCTTCGCCCAGGGTGAGGTTCAGAATCACGCCGTCGATCTCGCGCACCAATGCCCCTCCCGGGCCGGCGACCATAACCGGGGCAGGGGGGGCACCCGCGCGGGGCGGGGGGGGGACGTCGGACATGGGCCAAGTATAGCGACCCGCCGCCGTCCTGGGGCCACGGTTTGCAAGCCCCCGGCCATTGACGAACGCGCCCGCGTTACTTACGGTCCGGCCACGGGGCTTGGACGCGGACATTCTAGGAACAAATGCGGGATCGCAAAGGTGAGCGAGATGCGTAGCGTCGCCATGGAGTCCAACGCCTGGCCCTTCGCCGAGGCGCGCAAGATCCTGAAACGGCTGGGCGGCCAGGCGCCGGCCCAGGGATACGTGCTGTTGGAAACCGGCTACGGGCCATCGGGGCTGCCCCATATCGGCACCTTCGGCGAGGTGGCGCGGACCACCATGGTGCGCAAGGCCTTCGAGGTGCTTTCCGACATTCCCACCAAGCTGATCGCCTTCTCCGACGACATGGACGGGTTGAGAAGGGTCCCCGACAACATTCCCAACCGGGACATGGTGGCGAAGTACCTGGAGATGCCGCTGACCGCCATCCCCGACCCGTTCGGGGAACATGACAGCTTCGGGGCGCAAAACAACGCGCGCCTCAGGGCCTTCCTGGACACCTTCGGCTTCGACTACGAGTTCGTTTCGTCCACCGAATGCTACTCCTCGGGCCGTTTCGATGACGTCAAGATGAAGGTTTTAGAGCACTACGACGCGGTCATGGCGGTGATCCTGCCGACCCTGGGCGAAGAGCGGCGGGCGACCTATTCGCCGTTCCTGCCGATCTGCCCTTCGACCGGGCGGGTGCTCCAGGTGCCGGTGATCGAGCGTGACCTGGACAACGGAACCTTGGTCTATCGCGACGCCGACAACCAAACCCACCAGGTCAAGGTGCGGGGTGCGGATTGCAAGCTGCAATGGAAGGTCGACTGGGCCATGCGCTGGGTGGCGCTCGGCGTCGATTATGAGATGTCGGGCAAGGACCTGATCGATTCGGTGACCCTGTCCTCGAAGATCTGCCGCATCCTCGGCGGACGCCCGCCCGAGGGCATGACCTACGAACTGTTCTTGGATGAGAACGGCGAGAAGATCTCGAAATCCCGCGGCAATGGCCTGGCGGTGGAGGAATGGCTGGCCTACGCGCCGCCCGAAAGCCTCACGCTTTTCATGTACAATTCCCCGCGCAAGGCGAAAAGGCTTCATTTCGACGTGATCCCGCGCTGCGTCGACGACTACCTCGGCCATCTCGAGAAGTTCGCCGCCGAGGGCGCGCCCGCCAAGCGCCTTCAGAACCCGGCCTTCCACGTCCACGGCGGCACGCCGCCCCGGCCCGAAACGCACCTCACCTATGCCGTCCTTTTGAACCTGGCGAGCGTCTGCAACACCGAGGACAAGGACGTGCTGTGGGGGTTCATCACCCGCTACGACGCGCAAGCCACGCCTGAGAGCGCGCCCATCCTCGATGGGCTGATCGGCACCGCCATTGCGTACTACCGGGACTTCGTGAAGCCGGGCAAGACCTACCGGACGCCCAATGAGATGGAAAAGGCGGCGTTGGAAGACTTGGCCCGGACGCTCGCGGCGCTGCCCGCCGGCGCCGATGCCGAGGCCATCCAGACCCAAGTCTACGAGGTCGGCAAGCGCCACCAATTCGAGGATCTCCGCGCCTGGTTCAAGGCGCTCTATGAGATCCTGCTGGGCCAGAGCCAGGGCCCGCGCATGGGCTCGTTCATGGCCCTTTACGGCCTGCCCGAGACCCTTGCGCTGATCGAGCGGGCGCTCAATGGGGAAAACCTCGCCGAGCCCGCCGACACCGCCGCTTAAAGACCCGGCCTCTCGTGCCCTCCACCCCGCGTCTGGGTCTTGGCCCAGTCGAAATAGAGCGCCCGCGCCTTCTCATAGAGCGGCCCGGGCTGGAATTTCCGGTCCTCGAGGCCGATCAACGGCGTGACCTTGGCGTAATTGCCGGTGGAGAACACCTCGTCGGCCGCCATCAATTCGGCGAAATTAAGCGTTGTCTCGGCGACTTCGATGCCGGCGCCAGTGAGCAGGCCGATCACCCTTTGGCGGGTGATGCCGTCGAGGAAGGTGCCGTTGGGCACCGGCGTCGCCACCGTGCCGTCCCGGGCGATGAAGATGTTGGCGGTGGCGAATTCCGCCACGTTGCCGTTGGCGTCGAGCACCACGGCGTTGTCGAAGCCTTTGGACCGCGCCTCGCGAAGCGCCCGGGCCGATTGCGGGTAGAGGCATGACGCCTTGGCTGCGGTGGGCGCGCTTTCAGGCGTCGGGCGGCGGATCGCCGAGAGGTGCGCGGTAAAGCCCTTGGGTTCGGGCATGGGGGATTCGAACAGGGTGAGGACGAAGCGGGTCGATTCCCCCTCAGGCGTGACGAACCCGTCCTCGGCATAGAACATGGGCCGGATGTAAAGCTCCGCGCCATCCGCGAACCGGGCGATGCCGTCCCAGGCGAGGGCCACGATGTCCCGCGCCCCCACCGGCGGTTCCAACCCGAGCACCCGGGCCGAGGCGATGCAGCGCGCCGCGTGGCGCTCGAGATCGGGCGCCAGGCCGGCAAACGCCCGGGCGCCGTCGAACACCACCGAGGACATCCAAACGGCGTTGGTCAAGGGCCCCATGATGGGCGGGTTGCCCTCGACCCAGTCGCCTTCGATGTAATGAAGGGCTTTGCGCTCCCGGCCGGTTTCGCCTGAGGTGATCGCCATGGCCGGATTGTCCCCGATCACGGGGCCAGACCCAAGGGGGAATTTTAGGGCAGGTTCCGCCCGCTCGGCGCGCGGTGGGCGTCCGAGACCTTATTCGGCGGCGCCGAGGATGGCGTGCCAGGCCTTGTACAGGATCGGCGTGGAGATGCCGGCGGCCTGGGCGCCGGCGGTCAGCATTTCGGCGGTCGGTTCCCGGGGCACCACCGCCAGTCCCGCCATGGAAATGACCGAGAGCACGTGAAGCGCGTCGGTCATGGTCTGGCCGGTGCCCTGGCGGGTGGCGAGATCGTCGGCGATGGTGTGCGCAAGATTGAATTTCGGGGGGGTTGTCCGCATGGCTATATCCTCATGGCGAATTGATCGTCGATGGTTCTTGCGCAATGGCCGTGCCAGAATCCTCTTATTCAACCATCCGGTTGAATACCAATTCCCAAACGGTTGAATTATAACAATGTTTTGTGAGAAGGCCGGGGCCGGACACGGCTCCCCCGGGGGCCCGAGCGCATTGCCCGTTGCATTTTGCACGGGCGGGGATGGCAAATTTCAAATGGCGCGACGGCGGCGCTTGGGGGCGGAATCATCCCGCTCGGATGGTTCAATTCAGCCCGATAATGCTCTAGGTTCGCGCCCATGAACCTTTACCGCCTGGTCCGCCCTCTCCTCTACCTGGTACCGCCCGAGACCGCCCACCAACTGTCCCTGGCGGCCCTGGCCTGGGGGCTCGGCCCGCGCTTCCGTAACCCCGCGGATCCCGCCTTGGCGGTGACCCTTTGGGGCAGGCGCTTCGCCAATCCCCTCGGCCTTGCCGCCGGCTTCGACAAGTTTGCCAGGGTCATCGGTCCGATGATGGACCTCGGTTTCGGCTTCGTCGAGGTCGGCACCATCACGCCCAGCCCCCAACCCGGCAATCCGAAGCCGCGCCTGTTTCGCCTGGGCCAGGACCAGGCCATCATCAACCGGCTGGGCTTCAACAGCGAAGGCGCCGTGGCTTGCGCCCAGCGCCTCGAGATTTGGCGCCGGGGCGGACGTCCGGGCGTTCTCGGCGTCAATATCGGCAAGAATAAGGAAAGCCGGGACGCCGCCGCCGATTACCGGGAAGGCGCCCGGCGGCTCGGCGCCTATGCGGATTATCTGGTGATCAACGTGTCCTCGCCCAATACGCCGGGGCTGCGCGACCTGCAGGCGGTGGCGGAGCTCGAGGAATTGCTCGGTGCCGTAGGCCAAGGGCTGTCGGCGCTCGACCGGCCGCCGCCGGTGCTGGTCAAGATCGCACCGGACCTGTCCGACGAGGCGCTCGCCGACATTGCTACCCTTGCCACGGCCGGGCGCATGGACGGCCTGATGATCGCCAACACCACCACCGACCGTCCCAAGGGCCTCGGGAGCCGCCACCGCATTGAGTCCGGGGGATTGAGCGGCCGGCCCCTGTTCGCGCCCTCGACCCGGGTGCTCGCCGCCTGCTGGCAGGCGACGGTTGGCAAGGTGCCGTTGATCGGGATCGGCGGCATCGGCTCCGCCGAGGACGCCTACGCCAAAATCCGCGCCGGCGCCTCCCTGGTGGCGCTCTACTCTTCCCTGGTCTTCGAGGGCCCCGCCCTGGTCCCCCGCATCGTCGCCGGCCTCGGCCCTTTGATGCGCGGCGACGGATTCACGACGATTTCCGAGGCCGTGGGCGCCGATCACCGCTGAACCGCGGCGGCCCCGCCCGGCATTGGCGAAAATTACCGGGGTCATCAATCGTTAACCATATTTCAAGACCTTGGCCGCACTCTCACCGGGTTCGGCGCCATCCAAGGGAAAGGCAGGGATGCCCGCGTGTTGAAACATATCTTTATCGTCGTCTCCTACGGAATGCTGGCCGTCGCCGTCGGCCTGGTCAGCCCCGAATTGGTGCCCGCGGTCGTGCCGCCGGTCAATTGGTTCGCCGCCGGCATGGTTTTCCTGGGCGGCGCACTGGCCCATGAGTCCCATGTCCGCGCCACCATGGCCGGTCAAATCGACGCGCTGGGGTCCGAGAACTTTGCCCTGCGCCAGCGGGTGGACAACCTGGGCAAGGCCCTGGAGCATCTGGGCGAGAACATCGGCGACCTGAACGCCGATGGCGCCAACAAGGCCAAGCAAGAGCTCGACCGGGTGGTCGCCGAGGTTCGCGTGCTGCAGAACCTTATCGAGCAGCTCTCGGCCGCGCGATCCATGCCGGGGAAAACCCCCGCGCCCGAGCCGCCCAAACCCGCGGGGCCCAAACCCGCGGCGCCCAAGGCCGCGGGGCCCAAGGCCGCGGGGAAGGACAATTGGCCGGCGCCGGAGCCGGGTCAGGCCCCCGCCGGGGAGAACGGGACCGTTTACGGCCTCGATGAAAAGGAGGTGCTCGACATCGTGCGCGAGGGACTGCGCAAGGATCGGGTCGACCTCTACTTGCAGCCCATCGTCAGCCTGCCCCAGCGCAAGACCCGCTTTTACGAGTGCTTCTCGCGCATTCGGGCCGAGAACGGCACCGTCATCAGGCCCGACCAATACATCGACCTGGCCAAGCGCGAAGGGTTGATGGGGGCCATCGACAACATGCTGTTATTCCGTTGCGTGCAATTGGTCCGCGACGCCCAGACCCACAGCAAGAACGTCGGTTTTTTCTGCAACATCTCCGCCAACACCTTGAAGGACCGCAAATTCTTTTCCGATTTCGTCGGTTTCATGGCCGCCAATGAAGGGCTTGCGCGCAACCTCATTTTCGAGTTTTCCCAGACCGACCTTGACACCCACCGTCAGGAAATTGGCGAATATGCCGCCCGCCTGGGGCAATTCGGCTTCAATTTCTCCCTCGACCGGGTGGAGGACTTGACCAAACTCAACTTTGAGATTCTCTCTGCGCTTGGCTTCCGGTATATCAAAATCGATGCCCGGAAATTTCTCGAAATGCCGCGCGAGAAAGATCAGCCGGCCATGGCCGAAGGCGCCGGCGAAGGGGAGTTGGAAACGGTGCTCGAGGCCGACACCGTGGTCGGGATCGACGTCGCCCTGCTCAAGCGGACCATGGATCTCCACGGCATCGACCTGATCGTCGAAAAACTCGAAAAAGAGCAGAATCTGGTCGAATTGCTGGAATACCGGATCGATTTCGGCCAGGGTTACCTGTTCGGCGAACCGCGCCTGTCCGATTAGATCCCGCGCCGCCCTGGGCGGAGAACGCGTCCCGCCCTTCACATTCGCCGCCGCCCGTGGCACAAGACCCTCGCACCACAACCAAAGCCGCGAGCACCCACCATGCCCCCTGCAACCGATTCCCGCCCCGAGATCAGGATTCTGCCGGGCATCGGTCCCCTGGTCGGGGCCTACGACGGATTGATACTCGATCTTTGGGGCGTGATCCACGATGGCCGCGACCCTTATCCCGGGGTCGGCGATACCCTGGCGCGGCTCAGGGATGCCGGCAAGAAGGTGGTGATGCTGTCCAACGCGCCGAGGCGTTCGGCCGCGGTGATCGAGGGGATGATGGCCATGGGGTTCGACCGCGGGCTTTGCGACCAGGTGCTGTCGTCGGGCGAACTCGCCTGGCGGGCGCTGCGCCACCGCGCGGCCCCCTGGGCCAAGGCTCTCGGCCGGCGTTGCCTCCATGTCGGGCCGGACAGGGATAAGGGGCTGCTCGACGGGCTCGACCTGGAACTCATTGAAGGTGCCGAGAGGGGCGGCTTCATCCTCAACACCGGGCCCTGGCGGGATGGCGCGCGGGTCGCCGACTACCAAGCCCTGCTGGGCGAGGCGTACAGATGCGCCATGCCCATGGTCTGCGCCAATCCCGACATCGAGGTGATCCGCGCCGGCACCCGCATCATCTGCGCCGGCGCCCTTGCCGCCCACTATGCCGAGATGGGGGGCACGGTCCACTATTTCGGCAAACCCCACGCCGAGGCCTATACCGCTTGCTTAGAGATGATGGAGGTTGCGGATCTTTCCCGCCTCCTGGCGGTGGGGGATTCGCTCACCACCGATATCCGGGGCGCCGCCGCCGCCGGGGTCGATTCGGTGTTGGTGACATCGGGTATCCACGCCACCGAATGGGGGCTCGGTTACGGTGAAGCCCCGTCCCAGGAGCAGCTTCAAAAAGCCTGTGCCGCGGCCGGCGCCTTTCCCATCGCCGCCATCACCGCCTTTAGGTGGTAGCTGTCGTGCCAGCGCACATCCCGGTCGAATGGGTTAATTAGGTCGGATAATGCTCTAGACTGCCGCGGCGCCACCCGATAGGCTTTTGCGCAAGCCACACCACCAGCGAGAGTGGCGAAGAAAACCAGGGAGACACCGGACCCCTATGAGGGTGAGATCGACCCGTTTTTGGATTTGGCTGGCCGTCGGCACGGGCCTGAGCGGGGCCTGGCTCACGGCAATCGCGATCTATGTCTCGCGCATGATCGGTTGGGAAAATATCCTCTTCCTCCTGCCCCATGAGATCGGCGCGTTTTTGCTTGGCGTGTTCGCGCCGCCCGCGTTCCTGTGGCTGGCCCTGGTCTATATCGCGTCCCGTGCCCGGGTGATCGATGTGGCGGTGGCATTGGAAGCGCGGCTGGATAAATTGATCTACCCGCCGTCGGGCACGGATGCCGAGGTGAATTCGGTGGTCCAGGCGCTGGAACGCCATGCCGAAGCCTTATCCGATGCCAACGAAGCGGCCGCCAATCTGGCCGAAAGCAGGATCCGCAAAGCGGTCGGGGATCTGGAACAGCGCATCAATGAGGCCGGGCTGGCGCTCGAAGGCGCAGCGGAGACGGCGTGCCGAAGGGTCGAAGACATGGCGTCGGTGCTGGACAAGCGCCGCACCGATCTCGACCAGGCGGCCCAACGGGTGGGGGAGGATGCCGAGCGTTTCACGGAACTCCTGGGCGTGCGCTGCAAGGGACTGGACGACTCCGCGGCAGCGCTGGCGGAACGGGGGGCGGCGATCAACCAGCTGATCGTCGACCAGCAGAAAAGCGTCGAGGGCGCCACCGATCGCCTGGAAGCACGGGTCAAGTCGATGGGCGACCAGTTGGCCGTAGAGACCAACCGGCTGGTCACCGAATCCGATCATGCGGCGGCGGGCGTGGCGGAACTGGCCGAGAATTGCCGTGCCGGCATGGTGGCCATGCGGGCCGAATACGCCAATCTTGCAGCCGAGGCCGAGCAGGCGGCCAAGGCGATGACCGGAGAGAGCCGCGAGCTCAGCCAGGAAGCGAAGCGGATGACCGCCGTGTTGAGCGGCGCCACCGGGGAATTTCGCTCCCACGCGCGGGACATCATCGATTCGGGTGACCGGTCCGGGGCGAAGATCGCCACCTTGGTGGACCGCGTCAGCGAAGCCGCCGCCGCCCTCGATCAAAGCGCCGGCGGGGCCGTCGAAAATCTGAAGATCGCGGGGGTTGCCCTAGCGGCGCGCGCCGGGGAGGTGGAACAGGTGGGAGGAGAGGTGCGCGAACATTTGGAGCGAATCGGCGAATCATTCGACCGCCGCATCGAAGACATGGAAGCCGCCGGCGGAAGCACCACCGAGCAGGTCCGCGTGGTCGGCGAATCCCTTGCCGCCCAATCCTCAGCGCTCGACCGTGCCACCGAACGGGCGCGGGACCGCGTCGCCGAGGTGGTCGACCAATTCCAGGGTCACGTCCGGGCATTGGATGAGGTGGCCGATGAAGTGACGGCCAAGGCCGCCCGCGCGGGCGATATCTTCCAGCGGCAGGCCGAACTCTTGGCTGGGTCTGCCGCCACCGCCGAGCAGAGCGCCGGCACCATCCGCGAGGCGCTGGAACGCCAGCAACAGGAATTGGCGCGCGTGGCCGACGAAATGGCGGCGCGGGCGGAAGCCATCTCCGCCGCCGTGGCCCGTGAGGTCGAGGCCTTGGGGCAAGCTTCCAAGGCGGCTGCGGAGGAGGCCGACGACATCGGCCGGTCCCTGCGTCGGGAACGCGGCGATATGGACATCGCGGTCGGCCAGATCGAGGCGCGCATCGCCCAGGCCGGCGAAGCGCTGGCCAAGGAATCCAGGGCGCTGTCCGATGCCGCGGCCGCCGCCGCCGCCGAAATCGGCCGGGTCGGCGAAGATCTCCACCGCGAGACCGAAACCATGAGGAGCACAACCGAGGCCGTGGCCGGCCAGATGCACGGCGTCGGGGCGCTGTTCCGCCAGCGCTCCCAGGATATCGAGCGCGCCGCCGAGGACGCCACCCAGCGGGTGGAGGACATCAGGACCCAATTCGACCAACAGGGCCGCGACTTCACCGATGTCATGGCGGCGGCGTCGGACCGTGCCGAGAGGATCGTCGAGACCATGGGCACCCAGGCCCGCGACCTCACCGATGCGTCCAGCTACGCCAGCGCCGAGGCGGAAAAGGTGCGCATCAACACCCTGGAAGCGGCACGGGATGAATTCCTCCGCGATTCGCGCCTGGTGGTGGACGAACTGGGCTCGCTGGGCGTCGATGTCATGCGGCTCATGGACAGGCCCCTTTCGGACAAGCTGTGGCGTCAGTTTTCGCGCGGCGACAAGAGCGTGTTCCTGCGATCCATGCTCGGCAATGGGCGAGCCAAACGCGTTCAGCAAAAAATCAAGTCCCATTACGAGGCCGACGCGGAATTCCGTAAATACGCCGACCGCTACCTGGAAAAGTTCGAGGGGCTTCTGACCCAGGCGTCCCGCTCGGACCCCGCCAATCTGCTGAGTTCCGCCTTCGTGACGTCCGATGTGGGCAAGGTCTACGTCCTGCTGTCACGGGCCGTCGGGCGGATGAATTGACCCCGCCCCTCGCCGGCGCAGGATGCCATGGCGGCGGCGGCGGCGGCCCTTGACGCCCCCGGGTAAACCCGGTAGTAAGCCCCATCCCGGGCCGGACGCGGTGAGCCGCGCGGGGCCGGGGCGAGGCAGGATTTTCAACGGCTTTAGGTGGATACGTCATGTCGCGGCGGTGCCAGATCACGGGTAAAGGGGTGATGGCCGGGAACAATGTGAGCCACGCTCACAACAAGACCCGGCGCCGCTTCCTGCCCAATGTTCAGAAAACCTCGGTGATGAGCGAAACCCTCGGCCGCATGGTTCGCCTCAAAGTGTCGGCGGCGGGGATCCGGACCTTAGAGAAGGTCGGCGGATTGGATGCCTTCCTGCTGGCGACCCCGGCGGCGCGGCTCGATCCCCAGGTGCGCAAGCTCAAGCGCCAGATCCAGAAAAAGGTGGCGGCGGCCGGCTGAGCCTGGACATTGCCGACGCGTGGATCATCGGGCCCGCCATGAGGCGGGTCTTTTCGTATGCGGCCGATCAATCGGCTGAAATTCCCAATGCCTCCTCGGGGTTAGGTCCGGCCGTTAACCTAACGGCCGCTTTTGACCCAAATCGGCCATAGCGCTGAACCTGGAGCGAGGCCCTAAAATCGGATCCAGGCTTTGCGATTGAACCACTCCAGCCGCATCGGGCCCTCATTCAGAACCGTTTTCGAGTAGTATAAAAAACGGGCGCACTTAATGGGAGCAGGCCAACGAAACAAGATGATCGAAGCAATGAAACACAAGTCCTGGAGACCGTTGATCATGGTGCTGTTTTCAGCCGTGCTCTTGACGGCTTGTGGAACCACCTACATCGAAATTCAACGGCCGGAAATTATTCGCGAGTTTGGATCGCCGAAGTTCTCTGTGACCCCCGGTGACGTCTTGAAAGTGACAAGGACCAAGACCTGTAGAACCGGGGAAGGGGTGTGCTGGGAGGTGCTCAACGTTAAGACCGGTGAAATTGGCTATGTTTTTGCCGAAGAGATGAAGAAATGGCACCGCGTATATAGTGAAGGGCAGTAGGTGAAAAGCCACTAGCGCCCTTCAATGCGTCGTTGTACTTCTTGAGCCGTCGGGTGCGGCCACGGTCATTGGACGCGTAATGCAGCAGCATGGCGGCGTTGATCTTCTCGACCCCCTTCCTGGGCTGGCTCCCGTAATAGGCGACGGCGGCCTTGAGATCGGCATATTCGATGGCCAGCAGGTTGGCGTATTCGCCGCCCCGGCAGAAGCCGACGCAGCCGACCTTGCCGTTGCTGTTCGCGTGGCTGGCGGCGAATTTCGCGGTCGCCACCAGGTTCTTGATGTGGTCGGCCTTCTTGATTTCATCCTGCATGTCCCGGGCCTTGTCCTCATTCCTGGGCGTGCCGCCTAGGGGTGAGATCAGGTCCGGCGCCACCGCCAGGAACCCTTCCAGCGCCACCCGCCGGGCGACGTCGCGGATATGCGGCGTCAGGCCCCGGTTTTCATGGATGACGACCACCGCCGGTAATTTCCCCGAGCCCTTGGGCCGGGCGACATAGGCGGTCATTTTTCCGAACTTCACATCGCCGGCGGTAAGGCGCCCATCGTTGGGGGCGACCATGGCCGCCTCGGCGCCGGTGCCTTCCAACCATGGCAGGACGGCCGCCGCCGCGGCGACGCCGCCGGCCGCCTTGACCAGCTTCTGCAGGAATACGCGACGCGGCTCACTGCTGTGAACGTAATGATCGAAGAGATCGATATAGAGGTCACTCTTGGTGTCAGTCTTTAGCATCCCAATGCCTCCCTGTGTTGGCACCGGAGCGCGCCGTCTGCCGCGGTTTCCCGCCGCCGAAACGGCCCCGGTGTCTCAGGCCCGGACTAGCGTTTCTGCTCGACGTTGGAGCGTGCCCCGCGGTCCCCCCGGCCGTTGCGCCGATGATCGTTCAGGAATGTGTCCGATTTGTGTTCGAAACGGCGCGGGCCGCTCTCCTCATTTGCGGATTTTCGGAGCCGCCGTTTTCGTACAAAGAAGACGCCTGATCTTAGGAATGGTCGGATTTTGGGTATACGCGCTTATGTCCGCTTTTGGCTATAAGCGGACATAACCTTAACGCCGCCAGAAGGCTCCCCAGCCTGTTAACCTAATGTCCGCTTTTGACCCAAAGCGGACATCAGTGTCTTGACTAAAGCGCCCAGATCGCAAATGACATCATCGACGCAATAGATGACGCCATCGACTGTTCCCGCGTTTTCGAACAGCAAAAACGATTTTCCAAAATATGTAACCTAGAACCGGCAGAGGATCATTCCAGCGCCAGCAAACGTGTGCATCGGCGCGCATTGCCGTTTTTATAGATCTGCCAAACCAAGCAATCGCCTGCCTAACGCTGATCTCCCCCTGGCGCCAATCCCGCCGTAATCCGGTGATGTCGCGGCCGAAAAAGGCAAAGCGCATATCGAAAGGATAGCTGGACTGGCCAACAGGTTCTGCTGACAAAGTGCCGCAAGTCAGGTCAAAAGCCATGCGCACAAGATCAATACCGGCGTGAGCAGCCGCTGAACAGCTTGCACCCAGTCTGGGATTAAGTTCAAGAAATACAAGAGCGCCCGTTTCTTCATCCACGATGAATTGGGTCTGGCCGGGACCGGTGTAGTTCAGGTGCGAAAGCAGAATTTCGGTATAGCGGGTGATATCCGGCATGGGTGCGTTCGACCAGCGCTCGACAGCATGGCCCGTGCCATCAAGCCTGTCAGTTCGTACGCTTTTCAATTGAATACCATCAAGAATACGTCCCTCTGACGCTACCAAATGGTAATTATAGCGTGTCCCGCTTGCGAAGGCGCGCAGCAGCATCCGACCATCGAAGTCGGGGTGGTGTTGAAAGACCCTTTCAAGGTGTTGACGCGAGTCGATTATCATCGCTTTCCGTCCGAGAATTGTATCCCGTGAATCGACATGAAGCAGGACGCACGGGTAGCCCAGCGCATCACATTTCTTGAACAAATCCGCCTTTCCCCTGGCAACCGCGTAAGCAGTCT
>SMUX01165046.1_pt1 | contig 14571 bp, 11 predicted proteins | sample 2456431 | NCBI WGS metagenome assembly SMUX01 (sample SAMN11095930, study PRJNA526329) | marine sediment metagenome | biome: Marine sediment; feature: Surficial sediment; material: Deep marine sediment; isolation source: Hadal surficial sediment | place: Pacific Ocean | collected 2014-11 | depth... | reverse complement strand
GCTAGCTAGCCCCTAGCGGCGCCAGCGCATCTTCGGACAGGGGAGCAGTAGTTTTTCACTGCTCCCCATCCCCAACTCAACTAGGCGCGGTGGCCTGGGAGAGGCGATGGGCTGCAGCCGCTGTTCAGCCGGCTGAGGACTGAGATGGCCAGAAGTCGCCCGCCTGCAAGATAGTATCTTCGCTGTAGATTTCTGAACCACCGAGGCCGCTGCAAAGTGCCAAAAGCGCAAAGCCCCCGAGCGGCGGGGGCTCTGCGATATCGTGTTATTGAAGATATTTACTTTATCCCGCTGGCTGAGAGCCGTTCTCGGATGTCGGAGGTATCAGGTAGCCCAAGCCCTGGCGAGTGACGATATGGATCGGGTTCTTGGGATCCGGCTCGATTTTTTGGCGCAGCCGACTCAGGCACACCCACAAGATCTCTTTATCGTCCCGATATTCTGGGCCCCAAACCGCAGTCAGCAGCTCCTCCGGGGTCAGCACTCGACCCTCAGAGGCGGCCAATGACTGCAGCAGCCGGTACTCGGTGGCCGTGAGCGCAATCTCGTCACCATTAGAGGTCACCAATGCCCGGGCGAGATCGATCTGCAGCTCGTGATGCACGTAGATGGGCTGATGAAAATCGTTGTCCGTCTGCCTCTCTGCTCGCCGCAGCACAGCACGAACGCGCGCCAAAAGCTCTTGTGCAGAAAAAGGCTTAACGATGTAGTCGTCGGCTCCGGCATCGAGCCCTCGCACCCGGTCGCGCTCTTCCCCTTTTGCGGTGAGAATGATGATCGGCACCGTTGAGAATTCTCGAATGCGTTCGGTAGCGGTGAAGCCGTCCATGATCGGCATCATGACATCCATGAGGATGAGATCCGGCTGTTCATTGGCGACGTGCTCGACCGCCTTCTGGCCGTCGTGGGCCGTCTCTACCTCGTAGCCCGCTGTTTCAAGATTGACTTGAACCAGCCGTACGTAGCGTGGTTCGTCGTCTACGACTAAAAGTGTATTGTTCTCGCTCATATCACCCCTCCGGTACCGGTTCCATCAGTTCAATAGGTAGTGTGAAAAAGATGCGCGTGCCAGAACCTTCCTGGCTCTCCACTCCGATTTCGCCGCTATGCGCTTCGATTATTTTTCGACAAATATACAGTCCAAGACCTGTTCCGCGGACATTCGAGGTCTGTTCAGGCACTCTGTAGAATCGCTCGAATAGATGCGGCACGTGCTCGGGCGGGATGCCAGGCCCACCATCCTGAACCCCGATCTCCACCACATTATCGCGGCGGTCGGACGCCACCGCAATTGGGGAACCCGGTGCATACTTATTAGCGTTTGATAGAAGATTGTCCATAACCTGTGCAATCCGGGTCGGGTCGGCCTGAAGCACGGGGATGTCATCCCCAATGTCGATCTCCACTTGCATGTTCGGGTAAACCGCTTGAGTGCGCGAGACGGAATCTCGAATGATCGTGGACAGCTTTGTTGGCTCCAGCGTCATGCCAAGGGTTCCTGTCTCCAGGCGAGATGAGTCGAGCAGGTTATCGATAAGCTCGCGCAGACGATCGGCTTCTTCATCGACGATCTCGAGAAACTCAAGCCGGGTCTCAGAATCCCAGTTCGTGTCCTCTCGCATCAGTGTGGTCACATAGCCCTTGATCATACCGAGCGGAGTTCGCAGCTCGTGAGAGATAGTGGAGATAAATTCGTCTTGCATGCGGGCCAGCTCGCGCTGAGCCTCTAAGGAGGCAATACGGCGTGCCATGCGCCGGTTTTCCAGCAATTGGCCGACATGCCACGCAACAAACTCCGCCAGCCGTATATGCTCGGGCGGGTAGGAGGGCCCACCGAATCGGCCGAACACAAGTCCGCCGACGCATCGTCCGTGCACCATCATTGGAAGCCCGAGATAGTCACGGCGCCGCTCGCGGCCTTCCACGCTAGGACCGGCATCCTCCTGCCTGAGAATAGTCTGTCCGCTGCGGTAGGCCTCTGTCGCGGCAGGTTCGCCCCATACGAGATCCGCCTCGCGCGAGCGGCCGCGGCCTAACGCTAGCGCGTACGCCGGTTCAAATTCGCCAGTTTCTTCACTTTGAAGGAAAAGCGAGACCACATCGAAGATGAAAATGGTTCGTGACAGGCGAAAAACCGCATCCAGGCCGGCTTCAGTATCGTAGGTTTCGGCTACGATACGCGCGATGGCGTAGACTGCATTGAGTTCTGTGCCGTGGGTAAGTGGTCCCGGTCGAACTAGCGGTCCAGTCATGCTTCTACGTCGACAGCCTCCGGGTCGTAGATCGGTAGATCAAATCGAAATGTGGATCCCTTTTTCTCCATGCTTTCGGCGATGATATTGGACCCATGTGCCTCAACGATTTGCTTCACAAGCGCCAGTCCTAGCCCCGTACCGCCAAAGCGACGAGTTGCGGAGCCGTCCAGCTGATGGAACGGTTGAAATACCTCATCAATATTTCCGGACGGAATACCGATGCCTGTGTCCGAAACCGCCACGGTCACGATGCCGCTGACATGCTCTGCCCAGAGCTTTGCGCTGCCGCCTTCGGGTGTGAATTTGATTGCATTGTCTAGAAGCTGATAAAGCACCCAGCTAAATTTCTCGATATCCACCTGAATTTGAGGAATTCCCTTGTCGATCGACATCCGGAGCTTGACACCCTCTTGAGCAGCCTTTGGTTTCGATCGATCGATGATGTCCCGCGCCAGGTCGACCAGCGAAACTGGTTCAAGTTTCAATTCCATGCCTTCTTTGGAAGCCGTAGAAAACGCGATCAAATCCTCGATCAATTGCCCGAGCCTCACGGTGGCACGGCTGATCACCGTCATCGCCTTCCCTTGCTCGAGGGTCAGGTCGCCAAGCTCTTCCTCCTCGAGCAGCTCTATATATCCTTTGATGTGCGCGAGCGGCGTCCGAAGTTCATGGGAGACGTTTGAAATCAAATTGGTCTTCAGTTGATTGAGCTCCGTCAGCCGTGCTAAGGCTGTCTTAAGTTCTGATGTACGCTCCGAAACTCTCAGCTCGAGGGTTCGATTGGCAACGGTCAGAGCGGCGTGCAGCTCGATGATCTGGTTGGTGATGGCCATATCGATGGTTTCGCGGGTGACCATCCCCATCTCCACCAGTGTCTGACCCAGCAGCCGGCGTTCCCCTTCATCCGCGAGTTCTTTCTGACGTTCCAGGGCAGAATTGAGCTGTTCATCTGTAAGCAAATCCTTTTCAATCAGGTAATCGCCGATGCGTGGGACAAAAGCATCTGGAGTATCAGGGAGCGGAGCAGTATCCGGGATTCCAGACAGGTAGCTGCGCTCTGCAAGCAGCGCGAGCAGAGCCAGATCAACTCCACAATTGGGGCAGGTCCGCGAATCCCCAGGAATCGGGAATTTACACTGCGGACATGGGAGCATTTTAGTTTCTAATACGGCGGGAACGGCTTCAGCCATAATCTCTCGTGGGTATCTTAGCTATTCCCAGAAGGTCAAGCAAGTGGAAGGTAGTACTGCAAGGTCTCTGTAAGCTCAAAGGGGAATTTCTTCATAGATAATGTTATCGATTTCGTGGGAATAGACGATGGCGATCGAAGTCCTGTTGATTGACGACGACCCAGATCTCTCAACAATGCTACGGACCCTACTAAGGGGTCAGGACTTTCAAATAAAGTCGGTGCTGTCCAGCGAAGAAGGGATTCAGACGGTACAGAGTGCCGATGCGACGCCCGATGTGGTGATTCTGGACCTGCTCATGCCTGAAGTAGACGGCTGGGAGGTCTGTGAGCGCATTCGAGGCTTCTCCGACGTTCCTATTCTGATACTATCCGCGCTGGGTTCGCCAGGCAGCGTGGCGCGCGCACTGGACGCTGGCGCAGACGACTATCTCATCAAACCGGTCCATGCCAGCTTACTGGCCTCACGGCTGAGAACGCTGGTCCGCCGTAAGGCGCTTAATCCGAATATTCAGGCAGCTTGAGGCTACAGGCAGCCTAAGGCTACAGGCGGCCTGATTACCGCCGCATCTGCTCGAACACGGCCCCTTCGGGGGGCTTTCCTTTTTGCGCTACCAGGGGGCGATATGGTCGTCGACGATTTGGAGATCGGGGAAGCGCTGTTCAATCCAGTCCGGAATCTTCGAAAGCACTTGGTTCCCGTGCTTGTTGCTGTTGCTGACCACTGCGCAGGCGAGAACTGCCGACTGATGGGCGTCCTGATGTTCGATCTCCGCCGCGGAGACGTTGAAATTTTTGTGGAGCGCGGCAAGGAGCGGCTTCAGCCGACTTCGCTTTTCTTTCAGCGATGAGCAGCCAGGAAGATGGATCTCCAGGGTCAGTACGTGAACATGCATTGAATGCTAAATGCGTTGGGTCCAGTCCGGATGCGAATATCGCTCTTCGAGTATCTCATTGGATCGGATGATCTCCTGCTTAGAGAGGTCAAGATGTGAGAGGTTTAGTTGGAGCGATTGCTCAAAACCCGCAGTCAGGTACTCTGCCACCTCGCTCCAGGCAGGCGATTCACCCAAGACCTGTTCGATTGTGATAGCGTACTGCCCGACCTGCTCCATGGCTTGCTTGCGCTCATGCTCATTCGGATATTGCAATGCCTGGCATATCCTGCCAAGCTCACCTCGTAACGGAATCGAGCCATGCTGAAGAACTGCTCCGGATCTGCGCAGCTGTGCCGAACCCACCAACTTCTTCCCCGCAACCGTAATTTCAAATGCCCCTGGATTATGGAAACATACGGGATTTCCGTTGCTCGGCTCGGGCGACTCTGTGACGTTTAGCTCCGGTTCCAGACCCAATCGCTCCAATCCCGCGATCAGCGCCAGACTGATCCGCTCATAACTTAGCAAGACCCCGCCCCAAAAAAGGGGGTGATCGGCGGGCGCGGAAATCGAATAGGTGATCTCATCGGTGTGCAAGATGGCCTTTCCGCCCGTTGGCCGCCGAACCAGGTCCCATCCAAGTTCCTCTATCGCGCTGCGATCGGCATCGTCAACCGATTGCGCATAGCCAAGGGAGAGGCAAGGGGGATCCCAGGAATAGAAGCGCAAAGTGGGAAGAGCTTGATCTTTTCGAACCGCCTCGAGGATGGCTTCGTCGAGAGCCATATTCATTGGCCCGGATGCGGGATCCGAGAGAATGAGGCGCCAATCAGAGCTGGACACGGCGCGATTATACCCAGCGGCCTTGCTGCGGACCTGATTCTGGCTCTCATGGTAGACTTTCGCGCCGACCATGAGATTTGCCCCCAAACTGCTAGGCGCTGCCCTGATTGCGGCCAGCCTGTGGGCATGTTCTGAGCCCGAGCCGGCCCCAACCCCCACAGCAGTCATCGCGGATAGCGGACCAACCCCAGCGCCAACCCCGGATCTACAACCAACGAGCGAGATGGCTGGATCGGTAAGCTTATGGGTTACCTGGAAGCCTGAAGGCGTTCGAGCACTCAATGAACTGATCGAGACCTTCCAAACCCGCAACCCCGAAATCGAATTTAAGCTTTCTTACATACCGGCTGATGAGCTCCGCGCCGCAATCGACGAAGCCGACGCTTCCGGAACCCTTCCATCTCTCATCCTTGCGCCGTCGACATGGGCTGCCGAGCTCTTCGAATCTGGAATAACACAGGACCTCTCTATCCAGCCGACGGATGAGTTTCGAGTGCTGGTCCACCCACTGCCATGGGCTCAAGCGACTTACGATGGGCAGGTATTGGGTATCCCTGTTCAAATGCATGGAAACGTACTCTATCGAAATCGTGAGCTTGCGCCGATTCCGGCCGGCACCCTGGAGGGATTGGTCCAGGCAGATGAGGCACTTCGAGGCACGTTCAATGAGGGAATTGCTCAGGACTATGGATTTCCGATCGTCGCTCCATTCGCGGCAGCCTGCGGCGGCCAGCTCATGCTCGATGGCTCGGCGCCAGATCTGAAGGATCCGCTGGCTCGCTGCTGGTTAGAGCTCATTCGTGATCTGACCCCTGCCGGGCCCGTATTTTTCAATTCAAATGAGGATCGTGAACTCTTTGAATCGGGTAAGGCCGGCTGGCTCATTGAAAGCACCGAGCAATTTGACCGGCTGACCGAAGCCTTTGGGGAAGGGGGGCTGACCATCGATCGATGGCCTGTGAATCAGGCAACCGGGGAGCCTCTGGCCGGCTACGTATGGACCGAAAATATATATTTCTCATCAGGGTTCGATCCGGAAGATTTCGATGCTGCCTGGGAATTTGTCGGGTATCTTCTCTCAGAAGATTCCCAGCTTACCCTGAGCAATCCCAATGGCGCTGCCCACATCCCGGTGCATATTTCAGCGCCGCCTCTTCCAGGGCACGTCGGGCAAATGCACTCTGCGCTGTTACAAGGGACCGCGCTCCCCACAACCGTTCTCCGCCCGGAATATATTGAAGTGCTTGAAAGAGCCGCCAGGGCGGTCTCAGTGCTTGGGACTCCGGTTGACATTGCGCTGCAGCGGGCGATTACTGAGCTCGCCGCAGTGCCAGATGTATAATCCTCGGCCCAGATCGGATAGCAGCAGTGCACCTGATTCTTTCCCACGAACAGGCGGATTTCGACGCCGTGGCATCTCTTTGTGCAGCCTCTTTGCTGTACTCTGATGCCGCGCCGGTTCTGCCGCAGCGTCTAAATCGCAACGTCCGCGGGTACCTCACCCTGTACGGAGAGAATTTCCCGTTTATTGAGCGAGACGAGCTTAAGGCGAAAAGCATCGACCAATTGACGGTCGTGGATTCACAGAGCCCTGTCACATTAAAGGGTTTTGGCTCGGATACACGCGTCAATGTGATCGATCATCAACCCAAAGAGCCCGATCTGGATCCAAGCTGGGATGTGCAAATCGAGAAGGTCGGGGCCACGACGACCCTGTTGGCCGAGGCCGTAATCGAGGCAGGCAAAGACCTGTCAGACACCGCCGCTACGCTGATGCTGCTGGGGATCTATGAGGACACAGGCTCGCTGAGCTACCCGGGGACGACTGCTCGGGACGTTCGCGCCGCCGCCTGGCTGCTTGACCAGGGTGCGAGCCTTGTGGTCGCGACCGAGTTCCTGAATCAGCCGCTTTCCGCCGAGCAGCAGGCGTTATTTGAGCGGCTGCTCGAGAGAACAGTGGTGAGCCAGATTCAAGGCCATCAGATCGTAATTGCTAAGGGTCAAGCAGCTGGATCTACAGATGAAATATCCACATTGGCCCACAGGCTTGGCGATCTCTATGATGCTGACGCGCTGTTCCTTGTCGTTGGCCTTGACGGCCGCGTGCAATTGGTAGCGCGCTCCTATGCGGTGTCAATCGATGTGGGAGGAATTGCAGAGCGCCTCGGCGGAGGCGGTCACAGTAGAGCCGCCGCGGCATTGATCAAGAACTCATCGGTGGAGGCGGTCGAGAGCGAATTGATCCTGCTGCTTGAAGAGGTGGTGGAGCCGCCAAGCACCGTCGGCGAGATCATGTCACGCGGTCCACAATTGCTAGACTCGTCGGATACCGTTGCTCAGGCGGCCGAACAAATGCAGCGGTACGGGCACGAGGGCTATCCGGTTACCGACCGTGGCGAAATCGTGGGACTACTGACCAGGCGCTCAGTTGACAGAGCCGTGGCGCATGAGATGCTGGATAGGCCCGTTTCTGAGATTATGGAAGCGGGAACTCTGGCAGTGCATCCTCAGGATTCGATCCATCACCTGCAGCGGGTGATGATTGAGCATAACTGGGGCCAGGTGCCGGTATCCGACCCGATCAATGGCGAGGTAATTGGGATTGTGACCCGAACCGATCTTCTGAATTCGCTTGGAAACAGTGCAAATTCTCAATCTCACAGGGAGTTGGCTAACAAACTTGAGCAGGCACTCACTGCTGAACGACTGGCGCTCCTGCAGTTGATCGCCGCCGAGTCAGAAGCATCCAATGTGGCTTTATATATCGTTGGCGGGTTCGTACGGGATTTGATACTCGGGACCCCTAGCGTCGACTTCGACCTGGTCGTGGAAGGCGACGCTATCGCCTTAGGCGAGTCGCTGGCATCAAAATTTGGAGGGAACATTGTCAGCCATCGCCGATTCGGTACCTCAAAATGGCAGCTGGATGTGGACCATAAGGGTCTGCAGCGTGCGCTGAGTCTAGAAGGAGCCGAATTACCGGAGACGATCGATTTTGTCTCTGCGCGGACCGAGTTCTACTCCCATCCCACGGCGCTACCTTCGGTCACCGAGGGGAGTATAAAACTGGATCTTCACCGCCGTGATTTCAGCATCAATACCCTCGCCCTGCGGCTTGACGGCCGGTACTACGGGCAATTGCTAGACCCGTGGGGTGGTGGCAAAGACATTCGCAATAAGCAAATCCGGGTTTTGCATTCGTTGAGCTTTGTGGATGATCCAACCCGAATGCTGCGTGCGGTTCGACTCGAACAGCGACTCGGGTTCTCAATCGAATCTCGGACGATCGAGCTGCTTGAGCGAGCATTGCCCCTGCTTGAGAGCGTTAGTGGTGAGCGAATCCGGAGCGAACTGAAATCCATATTGAAGGAAGCGGACATCGGCTCGATCATGCGTCGACTGAGGCAGCTGGGTCTGCTCCAGGCCATACATCCGGCCCTCGATTGGGATGACTGGATAGAAACGCGCACCGTGGCCGCGCGCGAATTCTCGCCTCCGGCTTCGTGGAAACTCGAACGGGAGCCAACTCTATATGAACTGTTCTTCGCTTTGTGGGCATACCGCCTTCCGGCGAGTGAGGCGTCGGCCATTTGCGAGCGGCTGCATATGAGTCATGGTGAGGCCGCGAGTGTCGTAGAAACCGGCCGCCAAGAATGTGATCTCACCCAGGATCGATCGCCGAGCGAGTGGGTGGCATGTCTGGATCCTGTACCGGAAGCTGCACTGGTCGCTACCTGGCTGGCGCTCTCGGATCAACAAACTGGTCAAGCAATTATTGAGACCTATCTCTCAGACTGGCGCTGGGTTCATGCCACAGTCGATGGCGATCGCCTTCGTGAACTTGGATTGGCGCCGGGGCCAGCCTACAAGAATATTCTGCGAGCCTTGCGAGCCGCCTGGCTGGATGGGGAGCTCGACTCCGCGGAAGACGAGCAGCAAATGGCGGCGACGCTGGTGAGCGAGGCAACTGAAGGTGGATAAAGTCGAGCGTATGCTCGAAGGGTCTCCCTACGACAGCGACGGGCCATTGCGAATTCGATTCGCCACATCCGAGGATCTCAATGGGCTGGAGTGGGACGGGAAATATGCGCATTATCGCCGCCTATATCAGCGCGCAATCGAAGAGGCTCGAAATGGACGGCGCATTCTTCTACTCGCAGAAATTGGCGAGCAGCTGGTCGGGCAAATATTCATGCAACTCACAACGCGAGCCAATTTCTCAAGTGAGGGAATCTCCTCTGGGTATCTGTACGCCTTTCGCGTAAAGTCACCATTCCGTAATCGCGGAGTAGGCAGTCAGCTGCTCCATGAGGCCGAGCAAAACCTCGTGTCGCGAGGGTTTCTGCGAGCGGTCATATCCGTGGGCAAGCGAAACGTCGCAGCTCGTCGACTCTATGAGCGCGGGGGGTATGCGGTGTTCACGGAAGATTCTGGAGATTGGTCCTATCTCGATCACCTGGGAAGGCTGCGTGAAGTGAGCGAGCCAGCCTTCGTCCTGGAAAAGTGGCTGTAGCCAGCTGAATTTCTGGAATATTCCTGGGTTATCCTCGTTCGGGAAAAATTGGCCAAGATCCCTCCCAGCCTCGAAACAAGCTTCCATCACCCTTTCCCCCACTTGCATTTCATCAAATCCGTGCCAGAGTCTGTGCTGGCACTGCCGAGGCCAATGACCGCTCAAACGGTCAAGGTCCAGGGTGGGAACCCTGGAATACAAACAGCCGGAGGGACCCCGCTGGCACAGATCTTGAACACTGTCAGGGTGTGAAGTCCACTCCTATGCTTATTCAGTATGAATAACCGTGACGCAGTAAAGCCGCGGCTGCTGCTCCTTGTGCTGATGATTGCCGTTCTGGCATGTTCGCGCGGAGACCAACCGCTTGAATTCCTGGGGCTCGAGCTATCGGGCAGCCCTGGAAGTTCTGGCATTAAGTCGTCTCCAGACACCGAAGGGGATATCGAGCAAGCAAAGCCGCCTCCGATCTACACTCCCACACCGGATCCAGTACGCGAACCGCCTTCCCGGGCGGACATCCCCGAGTGGTACACGGTGCAGTACGGTGATTCCTTGAACGGCATTGCCGGGCGCATGGGGATTGGAGCGAACCAGATCCTGGTCGAAAACGGGCTGCCAAATGCAAACTACCTTGGAGTGGGTCAGATTCTGCACATGCCCACCCCGCAGCCTCAGGCCCCATCTCCGAGTTTCAAGATCATCCCCAACGCGGAACTTGTCAACGGAGAGAGCGCTCTGGGTTTTTCTGCCACAGAACTCATTCGAACCTGGAACGGCGCACTAAATCGCTACTCTGAATTCGTGAATGGAGAGGAACTTTCAGGGTCGCAGATCGTGGAAGAAGTGGCCTCGAAATACTCAGTAAACCCGCGGCTCCTGCTGGCCATCCTTGAATACCAGGGCGGATGGCTGACGATGCCGGAGCGCGCTCCCGACCGACTCACTTATGAACTTGGCTACGAACGATTTGGTTTTGAGGGGCTTCACAGCCAGCTATCCTGGGTGGCTGACCAACTCAATCGCGGCTACTACCAGTGGAGAGCTGGATGGGCAGGACCGTATGTGCTCATCGATGGCTCGGTAGCCCCACCCGGGCAAGGCATCAATGCCGGAACTGCAGCCGTACAGTGGCTCTTTGGACAGCTGTATGCGCCAGATGCATGGCGCATGGTGATTGGAGAGGACGGATTCTATAAAGTCTACGAAATCCTTTTCGGTAATCCGTTCGCAGAGCCTCAGCGCACCGTGGTCCCCGATACCCTCGAGCAGCCGGAGTTCCAGCTTCCATTTGAACCGGGCAAGGTTTGGTCGTTCACCGGCGGCCCACATGCCGGGTGGGGGCATTGGGCGGCCTGGTCGGCCCTGGATTTCGCTCCGCCTGGAAATGCGTTGGGGTGCGTTTTCTCAAACGAGTGGGTAGTGGCGATCGCGGATGGTCTGATTACCCGCGCCGCTAATGGAGAAGTAATACAGGATCTGGATGGAGATGGATTTGAGGGTACCGGATGGGCCATTCAATACATGCACGTTGAGTCTCGAGACCGGGTGGCGGCCGGAACAACCCTGAAGCGGGGAGACCGGATCGGGCACCCATCCTGCGAGGGAGGCGTATCGAGCGGCACTCATCTTCACCTGTCTCGGAAATTCAACGGAGAGTGGATCCCGGCCGACGGCCCCTTGCCCTATGACCTGGACGGATGGACTTCCTCTGGGGATGGAGCTCAATACAACGGAGCGCTGACGCGCGGCGACCTCAGATTAGAGGCGTGTTCCTGTCGCTTGCCACTCAATCAGATTGCACGATGAGCTCATCGTATCGACTTCCCGGCGCGATCCTGGCCTTCATCGCATCCTTAGGGTTGGCTGCTTTAGCGTGTACGCGGTCGGATGTGCCCGCACCCGAAATTATTGGCCTGGCGGCGGAGGCCGCCGCTCCAGATCTCGCGCCCGACCCCGATGATCTCGCGGCAGTTGCCGACCCCGCGGAAGCTGCGGTTGAATCCGTAAACACGGCGGAACCATCTGCTGCAGTGGCCGAGCCGACCGCAGCACCGACGGAAGCGATTGAGCCCGAACCTTTGGTATCGCCGACCTACCCGCCAACTCCGACGCTGGCTGTAGAAAACTCAACCGAAACGATCCTGTACCGCGCTCGTGCCGGGGATGTGCTGCGGAGCGTCGCGCTGCGGTTCGGAGTGCTCCCTTCTGACATTGTTTCAGACACCCAACTGCCTCCTGAAAACGAGCTGCTCGTTCCCGGACAAATCCTGTTTGTGCCGCGCCGACTGGGCTCGACCGGCCCGGCGGACGAGTTGATCCCGGATAGTGAGCTGGTGTATTCGCCACATGCGGTGGGATTTGATATCCATGCCTTTGTGGAAGCTCAAGGAGGCTTCTTGAGCCAGTATGAGGAGATCGTTGGCAAGCGCTCTGTATCGGGCGCCGAGGTCGTAGCTCTTGCCGCCCGGGACCATTCCGTCAATCCGCGGCTGCTGCTGGCCTTGATTGAGTATCATTCCGGCTGGGTCACGGACCCCTCCGGGCCCGCTGCCAATGAGCTCAAGTATCCGCTGGGCCATGAAGCGCCCGATGCGCGGGGGCTTTACAGGCAGCTAACTTGGCTGGCAAATGAACTGGGGACCGGATTCTATGGTTGGCGGGCCGGCACTCTGACGGAAATCATATTTCCGGACAATTCGATCGTACGATTGGCTCCGGATCTGAACGCCGGTACGGTCGGCCTGCAATATTACTTTTCCTTACGCGGCGCCGGCAGAAGCTGGGCCGAAGCTCTCTCGCCGGGAGGCGTGATAGCGAGCTACCATCAATTCTTTGGCGACCCATTCGACTACACTCACCCGCTTTACGAAGCTGGCCTCGACCAGCCCGAATTGATCCTGCCATTCTTCAAGGGCAGGATATGGGCACTCACCGGAGGCCCCCACGGTGCTTGGGAGCGGGAGTCGGCCTGGGCCGCTCTCGACTTTGCCCCTTCCTCGCTTGAAACCGGCTGCGCTGTGTCCGATGACTGGGCGCTAGCGGCTGCTCCCGGCGTGGTGGCGCGCACAGGCGATGGCGTGGTCGTCCTGGATCTGGATGGGGATGGAGAAGAGCAGACCGGCTGGAACCTTCTGTATCTCCATGTGAGCAACCAACAGGTGCAGGAAGGCGATTTTGTTGAAACGGGTGACCTGATAGGACGTCCTTCCTGCGAGGGTGGCACTGCATCCGGGACTCACCTGCACTTCGCCCGCAAGTACAATGGGGAATGGATTCTGGCCGATGGGCCGCTGCCCTTCAACCTGAGCGGTTGGGTGGCTCAGGCCGGCCTGGAACCTTATCAAGGGGCCCTGATCAAGGGGGATGAGGTCGTTTTAGCCTGTACCTGCGCCAGTCGAGAAACCAATATTTCTCGGTGACCTGCCGGGCCCCAGCTCTGGCTGGATTGCTGTTCCTTGTGACAGGCTCGTTGTACCTCACGGCCTGTTCCTCTGCCGGCCCAACGCTTGAGATTTCGACTCCAGAACCAACTGCCCAGCCAGAGCTCAACGTTACACCGCTGCCCACCCGCGGTCCCCATCCACCCGGCGAACTGGTTCCATACAAGGCGCAAAGTGGGGACACCCTTCCAGCCGTAGCGGCGCACTTCAACACAACGGTAGATGCTATCCTGGATGCGAATCCAGATCTCCCGCCCGATACCACCACCCTCCCACCAGGAAAAGCCCTGGAAATTCCAGCCTACTATTTGCCGTTGATCGGCACGCCTTTCCAGATGCTGCCAGATAGTGAAGTCATCTATGGGCCAACCGCTGAGGATTTTGATCTCAGAATGGAGCTGTTGGGGCACCCGGGATTCGTTTCGGACGGCACAGACTACGCGTACCGCATCGATCGGCCGGCTTGGGAGGTAATCGAAATCATTGCACTTAATTACTCCTTGAACCCGCGCTTGTTGCTGGCCCTCCTGGAATATCGAGCTTCCGGCCTGACCGATCCCTTTCCCAGCGAGGAATTGAAGACATACCCGCTGGGTCACGTCAACGCTCGCTATCAAGGAATGTTCCGTCAATTGCTTTGGGCCGCAGAACGACTCAACGATGGGTATTACGGCTGGAGGAGCGGCGACTTGCGGGAGTTCGAAACCGTAGATGGGATGCTTTATCGCCCGGACTCCTGGCAGAACGCGGGCACGGTAGCGCTGCAAATGCTCTTTGCCGGGCTCTATGATTCCGAAGAGTTCGAGCAGGTCGTGGGGCCTGAGGGTTTTGTAGCCACCTACGTAAACCTGTGGGGCGATCCCTGGAAACTCGCCAGCGACCACATTCCTGGCCAGCTAATTCAGCCTACCCTGGAACTGCCCTTTGCTCCCGATCGCATTTGGGACTTTACCGGAGGTCCACACTTCACCTGGGGCACCAGCCTACCGTTGGGTGCTCTTGATTTCGCTCCACCCTCCCAAGAAACCGGTTGCGTGCCATCCTCCGAATGGGTGACGGCACCGGCCTCGGGGGTAATCCTCCGAAGTGAAGAAGCCATTATCGAACTTGATTTGGATGGAGATGGCTATGGGGGAACCGGCTGGGTCTTGTTCTTCTTCCATATTGCGGAAGAGGGCAAGATTGCGGAAGGAGTACAGGTGCAGCCCGGCGATCTGCTGGGCCATCCCTCCTGCGAAGGCGGGCGTTCCACCGGCACCCACTTTCATATGGCCAGACGCTTCAATGGGGAGTGGCTGCCGGCGATGGGCCCGGTGCCGTTCTCAATGGATGGCTGGGTGGCGGATGGAACTGGAGTGCCTTACGAGGGGACGCTGACCAAGGGCTCTAAGATCGTTCCTGCATGCACCTGTTCGACGCAAGAAAATCGAATCTTCTACGAGCTCCCCGAAGG
>SMUX01322866.1_pt1 | contig 14577 bp, 7 predicted proteins | sample 2456431 | NCBI WGS metagenome assembly SMUX01 (sample SAMN11095930, study PRJNA526329) | marine sediment metagenome | biome: Marine sediment; feature: Surficial sediment; material: Deep marine sediment; isolation source: Hadal surficial sediment | place: Pacific Ocean | collected 2014-11 | depth 0-1... | reverse complement strand
TCTTGTTGGCGGCGCTCCTCCAGTTGCCCATTACGCCTGCCAACGATTGGAAGCCACTCTCCCCAGCCGCGCCCACGTGGGACATCCTGCTGCTGCTTGGCGCGACTGTTGGCTTTCCTTACTTTGTACTTTCCTCAACGACACCGTTGATGCAGGCCTGGTTCAGCCAGGCGAACCCGGCGGCTTCACCCTACCGGCTTTACGCCTTGTCCAATGCCGGCTCCTTGCTCGCTCTGCTGAGCTATCCATTCGTGTTCGAGCCGGTGTTTTCTAGAAGCTCTCAAGCGACCTTCTGGGCAATCGGGTATGGCGTCTTTGTCGCCGCCTCCAGCATTTGCATCTGGGCGGTTTGGAGGTATGGCCCGCCCGATTCGGCGACGCACAACACCGCTGACTCATCGCAGGCTGCACTTCCACGCCCCACTGTCGGTACGCTCATGCTATGGCTAGCCCTCCCCAGTTGCGCAGCCGTTCTGCTCCTGGCGGTCACCAACCAGATCACCATGGATCTAGTTGTCGTGCCCTTTCTCTGGGTGCTGCCGCTGTGCCTGTACCTTTTGACCTTTATATTATGCTTTGAAGGCGACCACTTGTACTCCCGCTCGGTTTTCGTTACAGCGCAATTCCCGGTGTTGATCGCTGCCCTCGTCATCCTTTGGATGGAAGAGGAAGCCGGTGTCATCTTGCAGATCGTGGTCTTCTCCGGGGTACTTTTCGTCTGCTGCATGATCTGCCATGGCGAGCTGAGTCGTCTGAAGCCGCATCCAAGGTATTTGACAAGTTACTATCTGATGATCGCTCTGGGTGGTGCCCTGGGCGGTGTTTTCGTTACTCTTGTCGCACCCTTAATTTTCCTCGACTATCTGGAACTCCACGTCGGTCTACTCGGCGCTGGTGCCTTGTGCTTGATCGCACTCTACAGAGACAAGGGCTCCTGGCTCCATAGTAGAAAAAGGGTGTCCTGGGGTATAATACCGTTGGTAACTGTCTATGTTGTCGTGGCGACATTGTTTGTCGCCCAGGCCCGGGAATCCCTCGATTCGATCATCGTCCGGACGCGGAACTTTTACGGTGTCCTCAGCGTGCAACAGCTCTTTCCCGACTCCCCCGACGAACAGCTACATCTCCGCCATGGGCGAATTCTCCACGGAACACAATTCACGGCCCCAAAAAAGCGTCGCCTCGCGACGGGATACTACTCCGAAAATAGCGGTGCCGGCTTAGCGTTGCGACACTTTCCACGCCAGCAACAGCGCCGCATCGGCCTCGTCGGTCTGGGCGCAGGAACCCTCGCCCTTTATACGCGTGAGGGCGATACAATGCGGATCTACGAGATTAATCCGGAGGTTCGGCGCTTGGCAGAATCATACTTTACCTACCTGAAGGATTCCCCGGCGGAGATCGAGATCGTCATGGGGGATGCCCGATTGGCGATGGAGCGGGACCCGCCCCAGGAGTTCGATATCCTGTTCCTCGACGCCTTCTTGGGAGACGCAATTCCTGTACACTTGTTGACCGTGGAAGCCTTTGCAACGTATTTGCGTCATCTCAAGCCAGATGGAGTGATTACTGTGTTGATCGACACACATCATCTCAATTTCGAGCCTGTGATCAGACGTGTGGCAGCTCATTTCGGCCTGGAGTCCATTAGAATCAACTCTCCGCCAGAAACCGTTGAGGAACAGGGCACGAGCTGGATGCTGTTATCGCGAGATGGGGAGTTTTTTAACTTGCCGCCTCTAGCTGGAGCTGCCTCGCCGAATCACCTGAAGTACGACCGCGTCCGGCTATGGACTGACGACTACACCAGCCTTCTGCCGCTAATCGAGTTCGAGTGATGGGGAGATCTCCCTTACACAACGATCTTCAGACGTGAAAGGCCTCACGACTCGGAGAAATAACTGGGCTCTCCGACCGGGGGGTTCCCTCGGGAACCCAATCATAGGGGACGGGTTGCGCCCTGTAGCTTTGGTTTGATCCTGCGCGACCGGGAGAACATTCGGCGGCGGGCCGTTTGTCATAAAATGGACTCACATATTCCCAGACGGTCTCACCCTTGGGCGTCACCTGAAAGATCCTACCGAACTCTCCCTCACAGATCAGCGTATTACCATTGGGTAACCTGCGGGCGCTACTCACGTGGCGGCTAAAGAATTCCCAATAGGGCCGTCCCGAGCAGGAGGCGTCGTACTGCCAAACAATCTGCTTTGTCGTGGGATCGATTTCGATGACACGTGAACCTTCAAAAATTTCCAGGTAATTTGGCGGGTAGCCTGCCGGACCTTGATTGTCGAACACGAGGATATTACCTGCACCGGAAAGTCCCTCACCAATCATATGCGCGTCGTGCTGACCGGATGTGGATCCCACAGGCCGTGGGGTCTCACCGGTAAATTGTTTTTTGGCAAGGTCATGGGCACCGGGGTAGTCTGGTCCCAGCCGCCAACAAATCTTACCCGTCTTTTTGTCAACGATCGCAACATAGTTGGCCGTCCTGCAGGAAATCATGAAATTGTCCGGATGGAACCGCCCGTCGCCTTGATCAATCCATTTGTTTGACCCAAGAGGAGCCATGTTGTTTTGTATCAAGACAGATGCCAATCCAAAACCTTTGACTTCCTCCTTAAGCTGACGAAGCTTCTGGGTGGGAAAACCCAATTCCTCCAAATGTTCGGACACGACCCATTGCCAAACAATATCGCCGTCTGGAGCCACTTCATAGATGACACTGTCCCGGACCTGCTTATCCGAGATCTCTGGAACCACATGCATGAGATCGGCAAGGACGAGGGTATTTCCGTTAGAGAGGCGGGCCTGGTCATGATGGTGCTGTGCCTTACCACCTGGCGCCTTCCCTCCCCACTCCCAGATCACATTCCCATCCCAATCGACCTCTCGAAGGACGTCACTTACCTGAATATCGGGGACTCGCTCGCCCACAAAGACATGGCCCCGCTCCCCTTTGGTCAATGCCGGGTCAATCATCTCACCAGGCATCCCGCGACCAGGCCAAACTTTCACCTGGTTCCCGTTCATGTCGATCAGGCGAGTGAAACCGTCTTTGGTGTCAAATATCACGTAGCTATTGTGGGCCTTGTCGGGCCAGCAAATCGTGACGCCGGTGGGGAATACACTGGGAGGCATGACGTTTACTCCTCAAATTTACTAGACCAACTTTACCTGAACAGATTTCAGCTTCACGATGATACAGGCAATAAAGGAATAAAAGCAACTCTCCAATACTTCCTCTTTGCAATGGTTTCCGATTCAACGAAAGGAAGGTGTTACAGGGCACTAGCGGCGATTTAGCAGTTGATCGAGATCTTTTCGTTCCTGCTCTGATATCTCTTCTGGAAGTGACTCCCTGGTACGTTTAGTAGCAACTTTTTTTTGCGCCGGCTCAGTGAGTCTTTCGAGCTCGCTCCAGAAAAACCAGGCCAGCACTGCGAGCAGAATACCCGATACGAAAATGAGTGCGACAGGGATCTTGTTGCGTTTGGCTCTTTTCTTCCTCGCAGCCACAGGGAAACTCTGGATTTAATAACCCGGCTTGAATTCGAAATTATGGGTCGCGTTCACGACACGATTGGTCCGTGTTTTTGATCTCATCACCACGGACTGGGTGGTGGCTCCACCGGTAAAAAATCGAACCCCTTTGAGATATTCTCCATCCGTCACGCCCGTGGCAGCGAACATGACCTCTCCGTCGGCCAACTCCTCTATGGAATACTTTTTTTCGATGTCCTGGATTCCCATGCCCTGGGCTCGCTCGATTTCCTGCGGGTTGCGTGGCTTCAACCGGGCCTGCATGTCTCCCCCCACACAGCGCAGGGCCGCCGCCGCCAGGACCCCTTCGGGTGCGCCGCCGATTCCCATCAGCAGGTCAATCCCGGTCTCGGGTTTTGTGGTGGCAATGGCCGCTGCAACATCTCCATCGCTGATTAGCTTGATGCGCGCCCCTGCTTTTCGTACCTCTTCGATCAGGGCCTCGTGGCGTGGACGATAGAGGATAATCACCGTTATATCTTCCACCCGCCGCCCCTTGGCCTCAGCGAGCAGTTTGAGATTCTCTGTGGGACTCTTATCAAGGTCGATGGCCCCCTTCCCCTCCGGACCCACTGCAATTTTGTCCATGTAGGTATCCGGGCAGTGCAGGAATTTCCCCTGATCGGCAATGGCTATAACGGAAAGGGCATTGGGTCCTCCGTTGGCGCAGATGGTGGTCCCCTCGAGAGGGTCTACAGCGATGTCAACGGCGACGCCTCTACTGTCTCCCAGCCTCTCACCGATATAGAGCATGGGGGCTTCGTCTCTCTCCCCCTCTCCAATGACTACGGTGCCGTTGAAGGAGACACTGTCGAAGGCCTGACGCATGGCATCCACGGCCGCCTGGTCCGCTAACTTCTCATCTCCCTTTCCCATCTGGCGCGCACAGGCAAGCGCGGCCGCTTCCGTGATTCGGACTACCTCTAGGGCGAGGTTTCGATCCATGGCTTCCTCCCTTCTATGAGCCCTTCAATCAAAGTGTGGGCCTCTTTCACCACAACCCCACTCTTGTTTGCGTCGGTTTCATTGAAACCGTAGGGTTGGGCCTCTGCTTTCTCGTCAGAGGAGCATAGAACAAAAGGAACAGGTCCGGCAACATGGGTTTTCAGGGCAACGGGGGTTGCATGATCCGGAAGGAGAAGGATCCGCCAATCAGGCCACTGTTTCAATCCGTGGAGAACGGTCCCAACAACCATTTCGTCAAAGGCCTCAATGGCCTTGACCTTCTCCTCGGCACTGCCCATATGGCCGGCCTCGTCAGGGGCTTCCACATGGATGAAGATCAAATCTTTTTTCTTTAATGCCTCTAAAGCGTACTCACCCTTCCCCTTATAATTGGTATCAAGAAATCCGGTGATTCCAGGGACAGATACCCGTTCGAGCCCGGCATAGACCCCAAGTCCTTTCACGAGGTCCACCGCCGATATGACAGCCCCACTGATGCCGAATCTTTCCTTTAGGGTGGGCAATTGGGGTGCTTTGCCCTGTCCCCAAAGCCAGATGGAGGTGGCCTTTCTCTCTCCGCTCTTTTCCCTTTTGAGATTGATCGGATGCTTATCCAGTAATGGTTGTGAAGCCTCCATGAGTTTACGAAGGAGGGGCGCCCCATCGCCTTCGGGAAGATAAGGCCCGGTTTCCTTATCGGAGATATCGTGGGGTGGGGTGGTCTTCATTCCCTCTTTACCATTGCGCCAGACCATGAGGTGGCGGTAGCTCACACCTGGATGAAATTCGACTCCTTCTCCTCCCAAATGACGCCCCAAATCTCCAATGATCGCAGCTGCGTCCTGTGTGGAGATATGCCCCGCTGCAAAGTCCTCCATGATATGGGTGTTCCCCTGATTTTTCAGAGTCACCAAATTGCAGCGGAAGGCGACGTCGCTTGCGTTGAGTTTCACCCCCATGCTGGCTGCTTCCAGTGGCGCGCGTCCGGTGTGGTAAGTCTTAGGGTTATAACCGAGAATGCTCATATTCCCTACATCGCTCCCTGGGGGAAGACCCTCTGGAATCGTATAGGCAAGGCCAAAGGATCCGTGGGCGGCGAGCCAATCCATATTGGGTGTCCTTGCAGCCTCGAGTGGGGTTTTTCCCCCGAGGCTATCGATGGGGAAATCCGCCATGCCATCCCCTTGCAGAATGACGTACTTCATAGCTCTTGCCATATCTTCAATCACTCCAGATTGGAAGCCAAATGGGCTCCACTAATATAAAATCCCTCTTTCGAATAATGTCCAGCGCCTTTTTTATCTGTCCTATGGTGGTCCGTTCCAAGGTAATAGCAAAGGGGAGAATCTTTGTCGGCTTTCCAGTCAAATGATACTTCCGGGCTAAACCTTCCAACTCCTTTTCACCATGGTTCAGTTGCCAAACTTCGGAAATGTTCACTCCCTTATCCCCGAAGATCCGACAGATATCGCCCACGATACCACTCTGATCCTTGACCACAAACCTCACATAAAAGTCTGCCTTGATGAGATCCTGAGGCTGAACTGAAGGTCCCCCAGATTTCCTCCACAGGTTAGCACTGACCCCTTTCTGTCGAGGCTGTCGCACCAGGTGGCACAGGTCACCTAAAATGGCCACCGCGGTCGGCCCACCTCCCGCTCCAGGGCCAATGAAAGAGTAGTTCCAACCGGGATGGGTGTTGCTCGATTCTTGCTCGCTGCCTTTTCTCTTAAAAAAGATGGCGTTGGTAACCCCGTCTATATTGGATAAGAAGTGTTCATTAGACACAAGCACTGGGGAGACAAAGGCCTGAATGATCCCCTCCTCATTCCTGGCCACGGCCAGTGATTTTATGGTGCTGGATCCCTTAGAGCAAGCGTACTGGAAGTCGATGGCATGGATTTCGTCGATTCCTCTGCGGTAAATGACACCTGGTTCCAGTTGCAGGCCAAAAACCACAGTAATTAAAAGGATCAACTTCGCCTCTGCGTCCATCCCGGCCACATCCATTTCCGGGTTCGTCTCGGCGTAACCTCGTTCTTGGGCCTCACGCAGGGCATCTTCGTATGATTTCCCACCGTTCTTCATCTCCGTTAGGATGTAGTTGCAAGTCCCATTGACGATCCCGTAGATCGCCTCGGGTTCTTCTGCAGCAAGGCTTTCCCTGAGTGACTTGATAATCGGAATGCTCCCACCTACGGTGGCCTCGAACCCGATTTCCTGCCCGTACCTGTCGGCTGCCGCCCATATCTCCTTACCGTAAGTTGCCAGGATGGCCTTATCTGAGGTGACAACGGACTTGCCTTTTTGCATGGCTCGAATCACATAATCTTTAAAAACAGGTAGGTCTTTTTTCTGTTGAGAACCCAGGACTGCGATAACGATATCAACAGCCGGATGATCCGTAACCTCGTGCGCCTTTGTGGTGAACAGAGAAGGGTGAGTCGAATACCATTTTTTCTGCTTTGGATGGCGGGTGTAGATTTTTACAATCTCAACCATCACACCCAGCCTGTCTGCTAAATTGCCATTAAAAACAAGTTCCTGGATGGCCTCCCCAACCGTTCCCGAACCTAGCATTCCTATCTTGACCCGACGGATCTCGCTCGATTTAGCCATGGCATTATTTGAACTAGCCGAGCCCCTCACCCAAGGCCTTGCGAATGGTCCTTACGGCCTGACGGGTACGGTGCTCATTCTCGATGAGGGCAAAACGGACGAAGGCGTCTCCATACTCCCCGAAGCCTATCCCCGGAGAGACCGCCACCTTAGCTCTTTCCAAAAGAAACTTGGAAAACTCGATGGACCCCATCTTCTTGCAGGGTTCGGGGATCTCGGCCCACACAAACATCGTCGCTTTGGGTTTTTTGATCTTCCAGCCGACTCGTTCCAATCCATCCACCAGCGTATCCCGGCGATTGCAGTAGGTTTGCCGTATTTTCTCCACACAAGCCTGGGGGCCATTCAGGGCGTGGATCGCCGCAATCTGCACCGGCTGAAACATCCCGTAATCGAGGTAACTCTTAATGCGAGCTAGGGCATTCACCATCTCGTGATTCCCCACGGCAAACCCCACTCTCCATCCAGGCATATTGTAGCTTTTCGACAGCGAGAAGAATTCAATTCCTATATCTCTAGCTCCGGGCACCTGGAGAAAACTCGGAGGCTCATACCCGTCAAAGGTAATATCCGCGTAGGCCAAGTCGTGGATGACGAGGAGGCCATGCTCCTTAGCAAAATCAACAATTCGACGGAAAAATTCCAGGTCCACCACTTCCGTTGTAGGATTATGGGGAAAGTTGATGATCAGGAGTTTTGGCTTAGGCCAGGTTTGCTTGATCGCCTCCTGCAAATGCGCAAAGAAACTCTCGCTGGAATCGAGCGGAATACTTCTGAGATCGCCCCCGGCAATGATCACCGAGTATTGATGAATCGGATAGGTGGGGCTTGGGCAGAAAACGACGTCACCAGGGTCCAAAATCGCCAGGACCAGATGCCCCAGGCCTTCCTTAGATCCAAGGGTGACAATGGCCTCGGCGTCGGGGTCGATGTCCACCTGAAACCGATTCTTATACCAATCCGCGATGGCGAGCCGTAGCTTGTAGATACCGCGGGAGACCGAGTAGCGATGGTTTGCTGGTTTCTTTGCTGCATCGATCAGTTTATTGACCACATGGGGGGGACTGGGTTGGTCCGGATTTCCCATGCCGAAGTCGACGATGTCATCGCCCCTCCGCCTTGCCTCCTGCTTTAAGTCGTTAATGATATTAAAGACGTAGGGAGGAAGTCTGTTGATCCGATTGAAATTCACTGGAATGAACTCAAAGTGATCAGCTATCAGCCATCAGCAGAAAATATAAAAATATTATCCTTAGTTTTCTTAAATGCTTGCTGAGAGCTAGCAGCTGATAGCTGAAAGCAACTTAATTTATAAGCTATCCTCTTATCTGGTGCAAACTTACCCGATAGTGCCAAGCTCTAATCTTCTACTCCAACGGTGTTGTAATACCTCTTTCATTGCTCGGGACTCTTTCCCTTTTAGCAATGGATCGCCGGCAAGCCATTCAAGGGCCTCCCTACGTGCCTCCAGGAGAAGTTGGGAGTCTCGGGTCACACTGGCCAGGCGAAAATCTGGCAGACCTGACTGACGGGTACCCAAAATTTCTCCCGGCCCTCTGAGCTGGAGGTCCACCTCAGCGATCTTGAAGCCGTTTTGCAGTTCCTCCATGGCATGAAGCCTTCTATGGGCCTCACGGCTCTCGGTCCCGTATTGGAGTAGAAAACACTGAGATGGATCCTTTCCTCTCCCTACTCTCCCCCGAAGTTGATGCAGTTGCGACAGGCCGAAGCGTTCCGCATGCTCCACCACCATGACGGTGGCGTTTGGCACGTCGATCCCCACCTCGATGACAGTGGTGGCCACCAGTATCTGGAGCGCACCCTCCTTAAATCTCCGCATGATCTGTTCTCTCTCATCGGCAGCGATCCTCCCATGGAGCAACCCCACGCGAAACTGCTTGAAAACCACCTGGGAAAATTCATGAGCCATTCCCGTGGCATCCTTGAGGGGGAGCCGTTCGGACTCCTCCACCAGTGGGTAGACAATATAGGCCTGGTGCCCTTTGTAAATCTCTTCGCGGACCAGCTCATAAACCTGTGCCCGTTCGCTCTCTTTAAAAAGCCTCGTCTGGACTGGAGTCCGCCCCGGCGGCATCTCGTCCAGCAGCGAGACCTCCATATCGCCGTAAAGAACCATGGCCAGGCTTCTGGGAATGGGAGTGGCGCTCATGAGCAGAATATCAGGTTGGGGAAGTGAGAAGGCGGTGGAGTCTCGCCAATTTGAAAGCCTCTTCAAGGCACTTCGTTGCACCACCCCGAATCTGTGTTGTTCATCGATGATACCGATACCCAACTTTGGAATGCGCACACTCTCTTGGATGAGAGCATGGGTTCCTATGACAAACTTGATATCGCCATTTGCGATTCCCTGGATGATTTCTCTCTTTTCAGCCGCCGGAAGAGAGCCGATCAAAAGGGCAGAAGGAATTTTCAACTCCTCTGTAAAGGTCTTGAGGTGACTGAAATGCTGGTCGGCCAGAAGCTCCGTTGGGGCCATCAGTGCGGCTTGAAAGCCATTTTCTATGGCCCTGACCGCTGCAAACCAAGCGACGATGGTCTTTCCAGAACCCACATCCCCCTGGATCAAACGCTGCATGGGACGGGGGGATTCCATGTCCTTGTAGATTTCCTCTAAAACGCGTTCCTGTGCTCCGGTCAGTTGAAAAGGAGTCAGTCGCCGCATCTGTGCCGTCAATCCCTTCTGGTGGGCGGAAAAGGCGAGCCCCTTCATTGCTGTTCGATGTTTGCGCTGAAGGGCCAATCCTAGCTGGAGGTAAAAAAACTCGTCAAAGATAATGGAGCGGTGGGCCTTGGAACAGAACTGGTCAAGTGAAGCAATATCGGAATTCTTTTTCGGCTGGTGAACTTCCGTCAGCGCTTCACTTATGGTGGTTACTTGATGGCGACGGGCCACGGCCAAAGGCAAAAAGCTGGGTAGATAGTCCCGATATTTGCTCAGGGCTTGTGGGATCAATTTTCGCATCATCCCCAAAGGAATCCCTCCTAGCCTCAAATAGACCGGAAGGATTCTTTCCCTCTCCTTTTCCTCTCCCGTCTCAATGGGTTCAAACTCAGGATGGACGATCCGTTTTTCCGCGCCCCTGCCACCTTCCACCTTTCCGTAAACCATGAAATCGTCGCCGGGGATGAGTCGTGCGGTAATGTAAGGCTTAGGGTGAAACCACACCAGGTCGAGGCTGCCCGTGTCGTCCGCGAGCCGAGCAGTGAGAATCTGTCGTCTCCACCGTGGGACATATCTTTTATCCAGGGCGATCAGTTTACCGATAAAGGTATCCACGCTCCCAATGGTTGCTTGGTTAATTTTTTTGATCTCTCTACGGTCCTCATATCGAAACGGTAGGTGGTATAATAGGTCCTCTACCGTGTTCAGGCCCACGCTCTCAAACAGGGCTGCCCGAGTGGGACCGACCCCTTTGAGGAAACGGATGGGGGTTTGCAGGGCGTGGAAACACTCTCGAGGCGAGAAGGGGGTCAGCTCATAGGGAGGAGTTTCCACGGGAGGGTTATTACGAAGACTCATTCAGGTGATGGTTAAGTAACACGACCGGTTGTGGCCTGGTATTCTTGCAGCGCTCGAACTTCCAACTCACCATCCTGCAACAATACGATCCCCTCCACCGCCGCATCCGCCCCTGCAATGGTGGTAAAATAAGGGACCTGAAAGTCCAAGGCATTGCGACGGATATTATAGGAGTCGGCTTGAGAGTGGGCGTCGGTGGGGGTGTTGATAACCATGGCCACCTCACCGCGTTGAATGGCGTCGGCCACATGGGGGCTTCCTTCCTGGACCTTGTTGATCACCTCGGATGGGATATGCCGCTTTTGGAAAAATGCGGCCGTCCCCCGAGTGGCCAATATTTGAAACCCGATCTTATGAAGCCTATGGGCAATGGTGGCAGCCCTCTCCTTGTGTTCATCCCGAATGCTGATAAAGACCTTTCCGGTCCGAGGTAGGCGCATTCCGCTTCCCAGTTGAGCCTTGGCGAAGGCCTGGCCAAAGGAGTGATCGATGCCCATCACCTCGCCAGTGGATTTCATTTCTGGACCGAGCAAGGTATCCACACCGGGAAACTTGCTGAACGGAAAAACCGACTCTTTGACGGAGATGTGACTGGGTACAATCTCGGAGGTCATACCAAGATCGTTTAGCTTTTGCCCCACCATAATCCGCGCAGCTATCTTGGCCAGGGGAATCCCGATGGCCTTGCTCACAAAGGGGACCGTTCGAGAAGCGCGCGGGTTGACCTCTAAGATAAAGACTTCACTTCCCTTAACCGCAAATTGCACGTTCATGAGACCCCTGACTTCCAGCGCCCGTGCAAGGGAAACCGTTTGGCGTCGGATCTCATCCTGGATGGAAGCATCGATGGATCTTGGTGGCAGTGAACAGGCACTATCCCCCGAGTGGACGCCAGCCCTCTCGATGTGTTCCATGATGCCGCCAATGACGACGTCTTCCCCGTCGGCCAGGGCATCCACGTCCACCTCGATGGCATCGTCTATAAACTTATCGATCAACACGGGGTGCTCAGGCGAAGCAGCAAGCGCATTGGTCATATAGAGCTTTAGGTCATTCTGATCATAGACGATATCCATGGCCCTCCCTCCTAGGACGTAGGAGGGACGCACCAGAACCGGGTAGCCAATCCGATCGGCTATCTCCCTTCCACCCTCATAGGAACGGGCGCTGCCACTCAGTGGTTGCTTCAATCCAAGCCTTAGAAGGAGCTCTCTAAACCTGTCCCGATCCTCCGCGAGGTCGATGTTATCCGGTGAGGTGCCGATGAGCTTGACCCCTGCCTGTTCAAGGGGCAGGGCCAACCTCAGAGGAGTCTGTCCTCCGAACTGGACAATTACCCCATCCGGTTTTTCCACATCGACGATGCTGAGAACATCTTCCAAAGTTAGCGGCTCGAAATAGAGTTTATCCGAAGTATCGTAGTCGGTGCTGACCGTCTCCGGGTTGCAGTTGACCATGATGGTCTCGTAGCCATCCTCCTTTAGGGCGAAGGCAGCGTGGACGCAGCAATAGTCAAACTCAATTCCTTGGCCGATGCGGTTGGGTCCTCCTCCAAGGATCATAATTTTTTTTCGTCGGCTAGGGTTGGACTCATCTTCCCCTTCATAGGTGGAATAGAGGTAGGGCGTGTACGCGGCAAATTCCCCTGCACAGGTGTCCACGGTACGAAAGACTGCACGAATTCCGTGCTGATGCCGGAGGGAACGTATTTCTTCTTCTTTTCGACCCATGAGCTGGGCCAGACGCCGATCGGAAAAGCCCATTTGCTTTACCGTATTCAGAAACTCGGCAGTCGGCGACACAGTCCTGTTCCATTGCTGGATTTTGGACTCAGTCTCGACAATTTCGCGTAGGTGCTCCAAAAACCACGGGTCGATTTGAGTTAACTGATAGAGGTTCTCAACGGTAAGACCACGGCGAAAGGCTTCGGCTAGGTACCACAAACGTTGGGAATTCGGGGTCTCCAGTTTTTGCCTGATGAAACTTTGAATTTTCTCTTCGTCACCTTCAGGAATGAGTCTGCTATCAAATCCATAGGACCCCACCTCCAGTGAACGCATTGCCTTTTGTAGGGCCTCCTTGAAGGTACGACCAATGGCCATGGCCTCCCCCACGGATTTCATTTGAGTGGTGAGGAAATCCGCGGCCTGCGGAAACTTCTCAAAGGTAAATCGTGGGATCTTTACAACCACATAGTCGATGGTGGGCTCAAAGCACGCCGGGGTCTCCCGCGTAATGTCATTGGGTATTTCATCAAGGGTGTAACCCACCGCCAGTTTGGCCGCTATCTTGGCAATGGGAAATCCCGTTGCCTTACTGGCCAGGGCCGAACTCCGGGAAACCCGCGGGTTCATCTCGATGACCACCAGTCGACCATCCTTTGGGTTCACGGCAAACTGAATATTGGATCCGCCGGTATCCACCCCAATCTCGCGAATGATCTTGAGTGCGGCATCCCGCATGATCTGATACTCTTTATCAGTCAGGGTCTGGGCAGGAGCTACGGTGATGGAATCTCCCGTGTGCACCCCCATGGGGTCGAAGTTTTCAATGGGGCACACAATGACCACGTTGTCCTTGTGGTCACGCATGACCTCCAGCTCGAACTCTTTCCACCCCAAGACGGATTCCTCGACCAGGACCTCGTGCACCGGGGAAAGTTTCAGGCCCCAAGTAACCGCCTCGGTAAAATCCTCTGGCCCATAGGCAATGTTTCCACCGCTCCCCCCGAGGGTCCGCGACGGTCGAATGACCAGTGGGAAGTTGAGTTCCTGTTGAATCCCAAAGGCCTCGTCTAAACTGTGCGCATAACCACTCCTTGGCAGATCCAACTCGATCCTATTCATCGCCAACTTGAATAGGTCTCTGTCCTCAGCCTTCTTAATGGACTCCAGCTTCGCCCCGATCATCTCTACACCGTAGCGCTGAAGGATCCCCTGCTCGGCGAGATCAATGGCTAAATTCAGTGCAGTCTGCCCCCCCAGGGTGGGAAGCAACGCGTCCGGGCGCTCCTTAACGATGACCTTTTCAACGATATCAACGGTGATGGGCTCTATGTAGGTTCGGTCGGCAAAGTCAGGGTCGGTCATAATCGTGGCCGGATTGGAGTTCACGAGGATCACTCGGTAGCCCTCTTCCTTCAGCGCCTTGAGGGCTTGGGTTCCCGAATAATCGAACTCACAGGCCTGACCAATGACAATGGGCCCTGAGCCGATGAGCAAAATTGATTTTATGTCAGTCCGTTTGGGCATGAAGAGTAATGAGCCGCAATTTGAAACTATTCATGTAATACATACGATTTATTATTCAAGTTGCTGTTATTTAGCCGTTTGTTTCTTATTATTTTCCATCATCTCCACAAATCTGCGAAAGAGGTAGTGAGCATCATGGGGGCCCGGCGAGGATTCCGGGTGATACTGAACCGAAAAGATGGGTAGTTCCCTGTGAGCCAACCCCTCAACCGTACGATCATTCAAATTTAAGTGGGTCACTACGGCCAACCCCTTCAAAGAATCCGCATCCACCGCGAACCCATGGTTTTGAGTCGTAATCTCTACCTTTTTGGTCGTTAGGTCCATCACAGGTTGGTTCCCGCCATGGTGGCCAAACTTCAATTTATAAGTTTTACCCCCCAGTGCGAGACCTAGAATTTGGTGACCCAGGCAGATGCCAAAGATGGGCTTCTTACCAACGAGTCTCTGCACAATTTCTTTGCCATAGGGGACCGCATCGGGGTCTCCCGGACCATTGGAAAGGAATATACCATCGGGGTTTTCTGCCAACACATCCTCTGCCGGGGTCCAGGCTGGAACAACCTTAACGTCGCATCCAGATTCCACCAGGCCTCTCAGAATATTGAACTTGATACCGTAGTCGTAGGCCACAACGGAATAAACCGATTGACCCTTAGGCTGATAACCCTTGCC
>SMUX01303080.1_pt1 | contig 14578 bp, 13 predicted proteins | sample 2456431 | NCBI WGS metagenome assembly SMUX01 (sample SAMN11095930, study PRJNA526329) | marine sediment metagenome | biome: Marine sediment; feature: Surficial sediment; material: Deep marine sediment; isolation source: Hadal surficial sediment | place: Pacific Ocean | collected 2014-11 | depth... | reverse complement strand
GAACCACAGAGACACAAAGGCACTGAGGATTGATTATATTGGAGATATTGAACATATGTCAGCGTAATCAATTTCGATTTCAAAAACTTTGTTTTGAACACACTCTCATTATAAATCTTTTATTCTCTGTGTCCCTTCGGCACACTCAGGACAGGCTTAGTGCCTCTGTGGTAAAATTTTATGAATAATGCAGGTTAAAAGAATATGCAGAAATGCAATAGAAAATTGTTGCTATAATATAAAACCTCATGCCTAAAGTTCTTCAAATCCTGTCCGATTTTTAATCATAAATTAACTTTCCTTAAAGGCGAGAATTTATCATGGAAGAAAGACGTCATTTTGTGCGGGTCAAGTTTTTAGCAGAAGTCGAAATCGTTTACTTTGACAATTCCTATAAGGCAGAACTCCTCGATCTTTCATTAAAAGGCGCTTTAATTCAGCCCAAAAGCGAAATCCCGATGGGGCTTGGCAACACTTGCGCCCTTAAAATTGGTCTTGCCGCCAAAGATTTAACCCTGGAATTTAAAGTGGAGCTGGTTCATCTAAATGCTGATAAGTTTGGGCTTAAATTCCTCTCCCAGGATCTCGACACAATGATTCACCTGCGCAGATTGCTTGAACTCAATGTCTGCGATCATGAGCGAATTACCGAGGAACTTGCTTTTTTGGCAACTGCTTAAGTGTCAGGTGAGACAGTGACCCTGCCATAATCCTTGTTTATAGTTCTACACGACGGGTGTTAAATTTCTCTTTGCCTATTTAGTCATCCTTAAATCCGCAACTGGCGGTTGACTTGATTCCAGTTTTACCTTATCTTCCAAAGGATGAGTGAAACCATGTCAACCGTAGATAATAAAAACCTTACATTGCGCCGGCGTTTGCACGAAATCATCTTCGAAGCGGACACTCCGGCAGGCAAACGTTTCGATGTCTTGCTGATTGTCAGCATTGTCTTAAGTGTGACTGCTGTCATGCTCGACAGCGTTCAGTCAGTCCGAAATGAATATGGCGGTATTTTTTTCTTTTTCGAATGGGGGTTTACTCTTCTTTTCACAGCTGAATATTTTTTGCGATTATACTGCGTAGGCCGTCCTCGTCTCTATGCCACCAGCTTCTATGGTGTTGTAGACTTACTTGCAATTCTGCCAACTTATATCAGTTTGATTCTGCCCGGCAGTCAGTTTCTGTTAGTCATTCGCATCCTGCGAGTACTGCGGATTTTTCGTGTTTTCAAGCTTGTACAATATTTAGGCGAGGTTGATTTTCTCCTAAAAGCGCTCAGAGCAAGCGGCCGCAAGATCGCGGTCTTTTTATTCACGGTTTTAACACTGGTGACAATTTTCGGCTCTCTGATGTACATCATCGAGGATGCCCAAAACGGTTTCACCAGTATTCCACGCAGTATATATTGGGCAATCGTTACATTAACAACCGTCGGTTACGGTGACATTACGCCCAGAACTGAAATCGGGCAAGCTCTGGCAGCCATGATCATGATCTTCGGCTATGCGATTATCGCCGTGCCAACCGGAATCGTCACCGTGGAAATGGCACAGGCTTTTAAGGAAAAAGAAACAATCTCAACCCAATCCTGTCCGCAATGCAGCGCCGAAGGACATGACAGTGATGCAAAATTCTGTAAATTCTGTGGTTCGGCGCTATAAATGAAAGAACAATCTTGTAATAACCCGGAAGGAAAAAGAGAAATGGACAGTTCAAGACTTAAGGCATACTGGCGAATGAACCTGACCTATGTCGGCATCCTTCTAATAATTTGGTTTACGGTTTCTTACGGGTTCAGCATCCTCTTTGTAAACCAGCTCGATCAAGTTCGATTTGCAGGATTTAAGTTGGGCTTCTGGTTTGCGCAACAAGGTTCCATCTATGTTTTTGTGCTGCTGATCTTTGTTTATGTTTTTTTAATGAACCGCCTTGACCGAAAATTTGGTGTAGCCGAAAAACAGGGGGACCGCTAATGGGAATTCAGGCATGGACTTACACGCTGGTTTTTTTATCTTTTGCACTTTATATTGGCATTGCAATTCGGTCAAGAGCAAAATCTACAAGTGATTTCTATGTGGCTGGCAAGGACGTTTCTCCACTCGCCAATGGTATGGCGACTGCAGCAGACTGGATGTCGGCAGCCTCATTCATTTCAATGGCAGGACTTATTTCTTTCATGGGCCGGGATGGCAGCGTTTATCTGTTAGGCTGGACCGGCGGTTATGTGCTGCTGGCGCTGCTTTTGGCACCCTATCTGCGCAAGTTTGGTAAATTCACCGTCCCCGATTTTGTCGGTGAACGCTACTATTCGCAGGCGGCGAGACTTGTTGCGGTGGTTTGTGCCATCTTTATTTCATTTACTTACGTCGCCGGACAAATGCGCGGCGTGGGCGTAGTCTTCTCCCGCTTCCTGGAAGTCGATATTACCGTCGGGGTTATCATTGGTATGGCGATTGTATTTTTTTATGCGGTCATTGGCGGCATGAAGGGCATTACTTACACCCAGGTCGCGCAGTACTGCGTGCTGATTTTTGCCTACATGGTTCCGGCTATTTTTATCTCAATCCTGCTCACCGGCAACGTGATTCCGCAGTTTGGTTTCGGCAGCAGTTTGGCTGATGGCTCCGGGACCTATTTACTGGACAAGCTCGATCAACTCAACCGGGATCTGGGCTTTCATGCTTACACATCGGGCACCAAAGGAACGCTGGATGTTTTTTGCATCACCGCAGCCCTGATGGTGGGTACGGCTGGTCTGCCCCACGTTATCATTCGCTTCTTTACAGTTCCTAAAGTGAGAGACGCTCGTTTGTCCGCTGGCTATGCGTTAATGTTTATCGCAATTCTTTATACAACCGCGCCGGCAGTGGCGGCATTTGCGCGCACCAACTTTATTAACACGATTCACAACACGCCCTATAGCGAGGCCCCGCAGTGGTTTAAAAACTGGCAGAAGACCGGGTTGCTTGACTGGGAGGACAAGAATTCCGATGGCGTCATGCAATATTTTGGGGACACAGGCGAGCAAAGCGCTTCTCAGCAAAATGAAATCACAGTCGATCGCGATATTATCGTACTGGCGAATCCCGAAATTGCAAAACTGCCGAACTGGGTAATTGCTTTGGTGGCGGCAGGCGGTTTAGCGGCCGCTTTGTCTACCGCGGCCGGGCTGCTTCTGGTGATTTCAACTTCTATTTCGCATGATTTGCTGAAGAAAGTTTTGATGCCAAAAATTGTCGAACGGCAGGAGCTGCTTTATGCCAGGTTGGCCGCGGGGGCAGCTGTGATCATCGCCGGTTATTTTGGTATCAATCCGCCCGGGTTTGTGGCACAGGTCGTAGCATTCGCCTTTGGTTTAGCGGCCTCCTCTTTCTTCCCGATTATTATTCTTGGGATTTTTTATAAAAGAATGAATAAAGAAGGCGCCATTGCTGGAATGGTCAGCGGAATCGTGTTTACGGCTAGTTACATTATTTATTTTAAGTTCATTAACCCGACAGCCAACAATAGTGAAAACTGGCTCTTCGGTATCTCACCGGAAGGGATTGGCAGCCTTGGCATGCTCATAAACGTGACGGTTGCACTGCTTGTTTCAAAAGTAACGCCGGCTCCTCCGGAAGAAATCCAAAAAATGATAGAGGATATTCGGATTCCGGGAAGCGCCAGCGAAATTGTTTGAACTCTTGCTTGTTAGTGACAATTATTTTCTATTATCTGGTTTTTATGAACTGCCAGAACAGCCCTGATTTGTCATTTGACACAAACAGGGCGTTTTGACAAAAGTCTAATCAGTTTTTTCAACTCAGGAGGTCCCTAAGATTATTTTAATGCGTAGTAAACGAACAGCACCCCGGCATCTACTTCTATCGACTTTCTTTTTTTTGTTTTCACTATCAGCGTCTGAGCTCTTCTCGGGTTCGACTCTTACCGGGCGGGTTTTTGATAAGCAAAACAATCCACTGGCCTATGTTCAGGTAATTCTCGAACCGATCAGTAGGGGAGATGTCACAGACGAAAAGGGCAAATTCGAAATAAATAACCTACCCAGGGGAAAATACAGAGTTAGTTTTCAGCTTATAGGTTATGAAACTGTAAAAAGGAATGTTGTGCTTGCAAATTCAGAGGAAAGACTTGAACTAAACATCGAATTGACACCTACTGTGATCGAGCTTGCAGACGTTCTGGTTACCGCCTCGCGAAATTCAGAATTGGAACATGAGGTGCCGCAATTTGTTTCCGTTATTAATCCAAGAAAAATCAGGGAGCGAAACAGCCAGCAAACTGCCGAGCTGTTGCGGGAGGAAGCCGGTTTAGTTGTCCAAAAAACCAACCAGGGCGGCGGCTCGCCAATTATGCGTGGCATGAAAGCGAACAAACTCCTCTTTCTCGTCGATGGCATTCGCTTGAACAACTCGACTTACCGCGGCGGCAACACCCAATATTTGAATACAGTAGATTCCGCCACACTCGAGCGGGTGGAAATCGTACATGGTCCGATTTCAGTTTTGTATGGCAGTGACGCCCTCGGCGGCGCAATTAATCTCATCACCAAGAGTCCGCGGCTTACCCTGGATGGCAGACAAACATTCGGTGGTTCGGTTTCTGCTTCGATTTCAACCGCTGATGAAACAAAAACCACGAACTTTAATGTTATGACGGCCAACTCAAAATGGGGGTTGATTCTAAAAGGCTCGCTTAAATCTTTTGGAGACATTATCAGAGGGAGTAGCGGTGGAGCGACTTTAATGAATCGGCTGCAGAATGACTCGAGAACAAGCCGCGTCCTAAATAAAAAACAGTCGCCAAACGGATATGACTCTTATGACCTGAGTTCCAAAGCGCTGATTAATTTATCAGATTTTCAGGAGCTGACTCTGGCCCTGCAACTGAACAGACAGAATTCTGTACCCCGTTACGACGTTGTAGAAACGCTTGGTGATTCGGTGCGATTATGGGATCCACAGGAAAGAGATCTGTTTTATTTGACTTATACCAACAAAAAACCCACGCGTTTGTTTTACAAATTAACCGCCACTGTTTCCCGGCACAGACAATTTGAACGGCGGCGCCGAATTAAGTTTGGCAGTACAAACGAGACTTTTGACCAATTTCGAACTCTGACCAGCGGTGTGCAGATTCATCTTAACAAACTGCTTGGTCTCGATCATCAATTGGTTTACGGCTCGGAGCTTTATTTTGATCAGGTAGCCACAAAATCGAGCGGCCGTAATATTACCACCGGAGTGGAGAGCAACCGGGCTCCGCTTTTTCCGGATGGATCATCATTCCTGACTTTCGGGTTATTTGCACAAGATGCTTTTCAGGTTTTGACAAAATGGAAATTGATTCTCGGCGGCCGCTTTAGCACCACCAAACTTAGAGCGCCCTTTGAAGATGATCCCGGCAATTTGCAGAACTTCGGCACAATTAAACAAACAAACGCATCTTTTACCGGAAGCCTCGGATCGCAAATTGCAATTAGCCAGGAACTTAGTTTCGTAACCAACATTGCGCAGGGATTCAGGACGCCCAATTTAGACGATGTTTCCAAGTTGGGCCCGGGTAAAGGCAACAGTTTTTTTGATGTACCAAACGCCGATACAAAACCGGAAAAAACGCTCAGCATTGACGGCGGATTTAAAGTTTTTTCAAATCGTTTACGCGCAAATATTTTTGGATTTTATAATTCTATCACGGATTTACTTGTCCGCCAACCGGCAGAATTCAACGGCTTGCCTTACGTAATTGAAGAGGGAGATACACTTGTTGTCTTTCATAAAGAAAACGCTGGCCACGCCTACACGACCGGGATTGCACTCAACGCCGAATTTTTTATAACTTCTCATTTGGCTCTCCTGGGAAATCTGGGCTACACTTACGGCCAAAACAGATCGAACGATGAGCCGCTTAACAGCATCCCTCCGTTTGGCGGGCTGCTGGGTCTCCGCTGGCGCCAGAATCAGTACTGGGCCGAATTAAACTCACGCTTTGCAACGGAACAAACCCGACTGTCATTGGAAGATCAAGCTGACTTGCGCATTCCTGAAGGCGGCACGCCCGGTTGGTACACCCTGAATTTAAAACTCGGTGCAAGTATGACTAAGGCGCTGAATCTGAACCTGGCTGTTATGAATATTTTAGATCAGAATTACCGGGAGCACTTGAGTGGCTTTAACGCGCCGGGCCGGAATTTTATTTTTTCTGCTCAGATTCACAAATAGACTGGCGTTTCTTTTAATGCGTACGGATTGAAGGATTTCCAGGACAAACCAATATGTTTTTGTCAATATGAATGGCCAGTTGAAGTAATCATTGCTATTTAAATAACCTGAGTTCGATATAAGAAATCAAAGACCAAAAACTTCATATACCGTCATTTTATTCCTTGCGTCGAACTTACGTTAAATAATGAAAAAATAATATTCAGGACTTTGACGTCTATAAATCTGTGCGCTATCAGTGAGAATCCGTGGCTGAAAAAACTTTGCAATCTATTGTGAGAATTATTCGGAGCTAAATTATGGGCGAAAATATTGCGGATTTCGACGAACTCATTCAACAGGTCGAAACAATTTTTGTAGAAAAAATCCCATTTAATAAGCTGCTGGGAATGCACGTCGAGTCACTTGATTTTGAAAGCGCCAAAGTTAAAATCGAAATGAGAGAAGAGCTGATCGGTAATTTTATTCAGAAGACTCTGCACGGTGGCGTGACATCCTCAGTCCTGGATGTTATTGGCGGTTTGACGGCTTTCATGACCTTGCTAAAAAAGATGGAGGGCGCCAGCAGTGAAGAAAAATTGGAAAGGCTGGCGAAATTTGGCACCATAGATTTGCGGGTTGATTACCTCAGGCCCGGACGTGGAAAATATTTTATTGCCCAGGGTTCAGTCCTGCGCACCGGCAAAAAAATTGCAGTCACCCGAATGGAGCTTCATAACGATGAGAAGGTTCTGATCGCTGTCGGGACAGGAACTTATGCAGTGGTCTGATTTTTCACAGGATTAATAATCACGCTGATAAAGTACAAATCGATTCTAAATTTAATGCAGTGAGACTAAAATGAATTCGATAAGCAAATGTTTTAAATTGAAATTACCGTGCAAGTTTTTTCTTTTGGGAATTTTGGTTTTTCTGAACACCTCCCATAAAAATGCTTTTTCTCAATCGAATAATAATTCAACCAAAATCTTAAACGCTGCCTTTCTTTGTGTTGACGGCGTTTACAATTCAGAATTGATGGCACCTTATGATGTCCTGCAGCACACCTTTTACCGCGATTCCACAAATTATATCCGCTGCTTTATCGTCACCCCCGATGGCAAGCCGATCGTCACTTTTGAAGGCATTGGCATCACCCCGGATTATTCTTTCGAAAACGTGCCGTCCGTCGATATTTTGATAATCCCAAGTACGGAAACCAGCATGACCGCTGATCTCGAAAATACTATTTATATCAATTGGGTCAAGAAAACCGCTGAATCGGCGTCGAACGTTATCACCGTTTGCGATGGCGCCTTTCCTTTGGCGACCACCGGCGCTTTAAACGGCAGAGTCGCGACCACGTTTCCGGCCGACCGCAACCGTCTCGCCGAAATGTTTCCGGAAGTAACCGTGAAACATGACGTAAATTTTGTAGTAGATGGAAAGTATATCACTTCTGTTGGCGGGGCGCTCAGTTACGAACCAGCGTTCTATTTGGTCGAAAAACTTTATTCAACAAAAAACGCCAAACGAATTGCAAAAGGTTTGGTTTGGGATTGGGAGCTCGCTGAAGTTCCGCATTTGATAATTACTAAAAAAACTGCAACGCATTAAAAAAATAGAGGAGAACAGATGTTTTGTCCTAAATGCAAATCGGAGTATCGGCTGGGGTTTACTAGCTGCACAGATTGTAATGTTGACCTTGTGCCCAAACTTCCATCGGAGGAAGCAGAGTTTGTTGAATACCAACAGGTTTTAGCTACGCATAATGCCGCGGACATCTGTTTTATAAAATCAATTCTCGACGGTGAAGAAATCGACTACTTCTTTAAAGGTGAACTTTTCAACCAGCTTGAGCCGCCGGTACAACCGGCAATTCTAATGGTGCGGCAAGACCAGGTTGATACAACAAATGATATCCTAAAAGATTTAAACTTAACTTTCCTGATTTCGAATCCAAAGATCGGGTATGAGGAAAACCCTGAAACCTAATCTGCTATTTATTTGCAACTTTTTGTGATGCCAAAGCAAGCCTGCTCCCGGTTGGACTTATTGCAATTCGTGTGATTCCAGTTAAACCTGCCTTTTTGAAATCTGTAATTTCAACCCAGTTTTGATCCTTCTGTGGTTGCCATTTGAAAAGTTTTGAACCCTGCGCCATCAAAATACTCCCGTCAGGCGTCCAGGCATAATCTTCACTGCCTTCAAGTGTTTGAATAAGTGGGACTATTTTCATGCCATCCAGCTCGAGCTTTTTTATCCACCAGTTGTTTTCAGTTACTTTCTGCACAAAACTAATTGCATCGCGGCCCGGAATTTTGTGCAAAGATCGCCCGATATCTTCACAAACCTTGTCGTTCATGCCGCCGTCCCGGATGTCGGCCAGGTAGAGTGAATTCGGGCTGCCCAACACGAACAAAGCGACCCTGTGCCGGCTCGCCCAGGCATGATAACCTACCGGTTTAATTTTCTCCAACAATAAAGAGGCGTCTCCGCCATCCAAAGAAAATTTCCACAAGCGCTGAGAGGAGTCAGCCTCGACCCGAACAGTTGAAAAATCTTTACCATTCGGCATGATTGTGGGAGAATATTCGCTCTCTTTCGTGTGTGTAATTCTGATCGTTGACTTGGTGGGCAAATTATATTGATAAATATCAGCCTGTCCATCTTCCCGAATTGAAGTATAAAGCAGGCTTTTTCCGTCTGGCAAAAACATAGGTTGGTTATCGTACCCTTCCCGATTGGTGATATTTAGCGGAGACCCGACTTCGATGTCACTGTCTCCTATTCTCAAATCGGCGATGTAAATATCGGTTGCTGGTTGGCTGAATAGCAGGTTATAGAAAATCAAAAAAATACAAAGAGAAAAGAAAATTCTAAGCATCAGTTTTATTCTCCTTTAAGAATTCAGGGGGAAAGATCCGGACGATAGGTATTCAAAAATGCAAGGAATTTGGAAATTTCAATCATGTCTTTACCAAGAAAGCTGATGCTGTGTGAGTCAATTCGTTCGACATTGGGCAAATAGCTCAAAATCTCGGAGGGCCGATAATTTTTGAACTGAACTTCCAGTTGAATTGGCGCTTCGAGTTTATAGGGATTAAATTCTCTAATTCTACCCATTGCTTTTTTGGTTTTTTCTTTAATTACTTTGTAAGCGGCTGCGGGTACCATCGTCCTTGCAGAGTGGAAACCGTATGCCCATTTGACAATGGCACCCTCTATATCTCCCAAGAGTTGAGTGGCTTCTTTTACAATTGCATCATCACCGGAAATCATAATAATGGGTACATTAAAGTAACCGGCAATCGCCGCATTAATTCCCGCTTCCGACATTGAAATTCCGTTTAAGCGAATGTCGGCAAGTCTGGCGCTCGACATGGTGTGGGCGCGAACGCCTTCAGGATTAGTGGTGCTGGCATGGTAACCGATGAAAATCACCCCGTCGAAAGTTTCATCAATTCCTTGCATCATCATCAAGGGACGCGGCCAGGAGCGAACGACCTGGATATTTTCAGGTAGTTTTTCAATTAATAAATTTTGACCATTGCCATGAGAATCGCTGACGAGAATTTCCGTGGCTCCTGCCTCAAACGCTGCTTCAATCGCCGCATTCACCTCCCGGGTCATAAATTCACGAAAGCGCTGATACTCAAAACCCGAAGGTCCAAGCTGCTCTCCTGTAACAGCTCCAACTGTTCCCTCCATATCTGCGGAAATATAGATTTTCAATTTTTCCTGAGCAGCAACAGTGGAAGAAGTAAGAATTAGAAAGTAGATAAAAAAGTGCGGCAGTAATTTTTGCATTTTTTTCTCCTTAATTTTTAAAAACCTTGCAGGTTTAACTTCATTCTTTCTTTGACAAAGGTTCGCGGGATTCAGTCTTCCAACCTGTCCAGCCCGGTCCCCGCACGACTCTCCCCGGTTTTGCTCCCGTGTGCTCACCCTCTTTCAAAACCTGTGTGCCATTGACAAAAACATGATGAACGCCGGTTGAATATTGATGCGGCTTTTCGAAAGTCGCATGATCTTGAATGCTTTCCGGATCAAAAATAACGATATCAGCAAAATAGCCTGGTTTCAAAAAACCCCGGCGTTTAAGTCCGAGATTCTCAGCAGAGAAAGACGTTAATCGCCGTATGGCTTCCTCAAGAAGAATGATTTTTTCATCGCGAACATACTTCCCCAAAAGCCGGGCAAATGAACCATAGGCCCGCGGGTGGGGATTTTGTTTTAAAAAAACTCCATAAGGTGCAAGTGAACCTGCATCGGAATCAAAAGCGACCCAAGGAATCGCAATTTTCTTTTTGATGTTTTCTTCAGACATCAGAAAATAGACCGTGCCTACCCTGCTGTCGTCTTCAATGACGAGATTCATCGCCGTTTCAGCAGGGGAGGTTCCACGCATCTCGGCTACCTCGCTTAAAGTTTTGCCGGTTAAAGGCTTCAGTGCTTCGGACTTAAAACCGACAAGCAGCATTTTTTCAGGACCGGCAGCCAGAAAAAGATTCTCCCAATCGTTTGATGGCGTCACCATTTGTTGTTTAACTTTCTTGCGAACCTCGGCATCTTTTAACCGGTTTACCCAGGCTTTATGGCCGCCTTCTTGTACCCAGGGTGGCATGGCCGCATCGAGGCCAGTAGCGCCAGCGACATACGTATACATATCTGCTGTGATTCGCAGCCCTTGCGCACGCGCAGCTTCCACCTTCGCGATAACCGCATCGAGTTTTTCCCAATTGGGTTTACCTGAGGCTTTTAGATGGTAGATTTCAGCCGGGATATCCGCTTCCCTGGCAATCGTAATCAACTCATCAACGGCTTGGAGGAGGCGGTTACCTTCACTGCGAATGTGCGAAATATACATGCCGTCATATTCCGCAGCAACTTTGCAAAGCGCGATGAGCTCATCGGTTTTGGCGTAAAAAGCCGGTGCATAAATTAAGGACGACCCAACCCCAAGGGCGCCCTCCTCCATTGCTTGCCTGACCAGCTCGCGCATCCGACTCAGTTCTTCAGGAGCAGGCGGACGATCTTCATAGCCAATTTCATGAATTCGAACCGTAGTCGCGCCAACAAAGGAAGCTATATTGCATGAAATCCCGCGATGGGCTAAATATTCCAAATATTCTCCCAGAGTCGTCCACTCGATGTCGTACTTAATGTCTGCCTGACTTTCGACCTCCTCCTGCTTCATTTTCTCGTTGTACGGCCCGTAGGACCAGCCTTCGCCAAAAACTTCTAACGTGACGCCCTGACGAATATCACTTTGGGAGCGGCCGTCTTCAATGAGCGTCTCAGTCGCCCAGCTCAACATATTAATGAAGCCAGGTGCCACAACCATACCACCCACATCAATCTCCTGTTTGCCCTTTACCTGGCCAAGTGAACCGACCGCAGCAATGGTATCCGCGCTAATTGCAATATCTCCGGCAAAAGGGCTTGAGCCGCTGCCGTCATAAATCATACCGTTTCGAATAACAATGTCATAATCCGACTTTGAAGTGCACGCGAAACCGGATACAAGCAGAATTAAAATAAAGCATAATTTTTTCATAATACCCATCCTCCAATCTGGATGCATGAAATTAAAGAAAATCAAAATCGAAAATCAAGCTATGAAATAGCCTGGACGGTAAGTAAATTCATTTTTTTTCGAGAATCCTAATTTTTGGTTGACAACAATCGAAGCAGTTTATATAATACATATAATACAATTTGACTTAAAACCTTCAAAGTGTAAAATGAAATGTATGAAAATATTCTGTGACTTCGATGGTACCGCAGCCAAGAACGATGTCGGCAATCTGCTCTTTCGTACCTTTGCTGATATTCGCTGTTTTGAAATCGTTAGATCCTGGAAAGAGGGTAAGATCTCTTCCCGGGAGTGTTTGATAGACTTATGTAAAATCACAAGAGTCACGAAAGAAGATTTGGAGCAATTTTCTGATTCCCAGGAACTGGATCCTTATTTCCTCGAACTTGTTGAATTTGGGCAGCAGAAAGGCATTGGGGTCGAAATTCTCAGCGATGGTTTGGATTTTTACATTGAACGGATTCTTAGCAAATACAAGCTTGACAAAATTGTCCCATTCCATTCAAACCATTTGCAGTTTTTAAACCGGAACAAGATCGTGGCGGAGTTTCCATATTATGATCGGGGTTGCGGCCACTGCGCAAATTGTAAAGGTTATCATGTTCGGCAATCTCAAGAAAAGAAAAAGCCTGTGGTTTTTGTTGGCGACGGTTTATCAGACCGCTGCGGCGTAAAAGAAGCAGACATCGTGTTTGCCAAGCGCGGGCGGGCCCTTCTAAAATATTGCCAGGAAAATCAAATCGAGCATTACGAATTTGATGATTTTAACGACGTCCTATACAAAATAAAACGTATTCTGGATCATTGAGTACGGCGTCACTTTGAAAGAGGCAGGCCAAACTAACTTTTGTCGGTTCTAAATGCAAATCTTCAAACAAAATTCTCTTTTAAACAAAATCGGGAAAATCGCAGACCAGGAAAAGGCCGAAGTCTACGCGGTTGGCGGGGTGGTTCGCGACAAACTGCTCGGCCGAGACTGCAAAGACATCGATTTTGTTATTGTTGGTGACGGACCAAGTTTTGCCAAGGCAGTCGCAAAAAAATTACAGACAAAACAGCCAACCATTTATCAAAAATTTGGTACCGCCCTGGTGGTGTACCAAGATTACAATTTGGAATTTGTCGGGGCACGTAAAGAAAGTTATCGCAGCAACTCCAGAAAACCGACGGTGACTCCGGCAGATTTATCAACGGATTTAGCTCGCCGTGACTTTACAATAAATGCTCTGGCCATTGGCTTAAACAAAAACAATTTCGGTGAAATAATCGACCATTTTAACGGACAGCTAGATATCAGGGAAAGAATTATTCGTACGCCATTAGATCCGGTTATCACTTTTGAAGACGATCCCCTGAGAATCTTGCGGGCGATCAGATTTGCAACTCAATTAGATTTCACGATAGAACCCGAGACAAAAACCGGCATCGAAAAAACGTTTAAACGCCTGGATATCATCTCACCCGAGCGAATCACTGAGGAATTTTTGAAAATTCTTCTAGCGCCTAAACCCTCGATTGGCTTTTTCTTGATGGAAGAAACCGGTGTTTTAAATGTCGTTTTCCCTGAGTTTGTTGCGCTCAAAGGTATTGAGCAGATCGAGGGACATCATCATAAGGATGTATTCAGACATACTTTAAAAGTAGTCGATAATGTAGCCGCAGTTTCGCAAGACATAAACCTCCGGTACACAGCATTGGTTCACGACATCGCCAAGCCCAGAACCAAGGAATTCGTTAAAGGGAAAGGTTGGACCTTCCATAATCACGAAGAAGTGGGCGCGCGCATGCTCCCCGGAATTGGTCGCCGCCTGCGGCTGCCAAATGAAATGACCCAATATGCCCAGAAACTCACCCGTCTGCATCTGCGTCCAATCTCCTTAACCCTGGAAGAGGTCACCGATTCTGCTTACCGGCGGCTATTGGTTCAGGCCGGCGAACATCTTGAGGATCTGCTGTGTCTTTGCAGAGCAGATATCACTTCGCAAAATCCGAAACGGGTGCAAAAGCATTTAGCCAATTTTGACTTTGTCGTCAATCGTCTTCAGGAAGTTGAGGGAAAGGACCAAATGCGTGCTTTTCAGTCACCTGTGCGCGGTGAGGAAATTATGCGAGTCTGCAATCTGAAACCGGGACCTCAAATTGGGAAATTAAAAAAGATGATTGAAGAAGCCATTTTAGAAGGTGACATCCCCAATGATTATGATGCTGCATATCAATACTTACTAAGTATCAAAGATATTATCTCCTCTTGAAATTGTAAATTAACCCACCCTCCTTCACTTTAAAAAACCTACCGTATCATTACTTTTAAATTAAGTAGTTATTTTGCCGAACATTTTTCATTTTTTAAATGAAAACCTTGTCTCTGTATTTTAATTTAGTTCTTTAAAAAAGACTTTAATCATGAAAACCTGCGAATTTAATTTGGAGTTCCCGATTTTATTGCTATTTTAACTATTGTTTTTAAAACAGATAGTCCTTTACAGAAATGTAATATATCAAATTCCTACGTATAACATCTAAACATCCATGCCTATACTTTAAATAAGTCACTTAAATAAATATCAATTCTCAATTACTGGTTCCATCATGGTAGCCGCAAGTAAAAAGGGCAATCTAATTGGGGAAATTAGAATTCGCAATAAGTCACCACCTCAACTGACTTTGTTTGAAAAGTTAAAAGCAATTAACTCTATTAACTAAAACAATTGAGGTGTGGAAATGTTGAATAAAACCTTTTTCGTTGGCTTATTGACTATTTTCGTTTGTGCAGTAT
>SMUX01042916.1_pt1 | contig 14582 bp, 14 predicted proteins | sample 2456431 | NCBI WGS metagenome assembly SMUX01 (sample SAMN11095930, study PRJNA526329) | marine sediment metagenome | biome: Marine sediment; feature: Surficial sediment; material: Deep marine sediment; isolation source: Hadal surficial sediment | place: Pacific Ocean | collected 2014-11 | depth... | reverse complement strand
TTAATACAGGGCCAGGGGCGGCGTCGAGGCTTAGGTTGGACCGTCCCCGGGCCGGGCCGTGGCTCTAAACGTCGGGCAACAGCCGGAAGGTTTCGCCGAAATCATCGTCGGTGGGAGGGAATTCGCCGGGTTCATCCCCGGCCTTTTGCGTTCGTGGAGCGTGAGATGTGTCAGGTGCCGATGCCGGCCCGCATCTCCTCGTCGATGATCTTGCCGTAGGTACTGTCGGCCTCGAGCAACCCCCAGTCCACCATCCAGTCGTGGATGTGGGTGAATTCCTCCTGGCTGTAGGGCCTGGGATAGATGTAGCGGAAGCGGCCGAGGTAGAAATCATCCTCGGTGAGCTTGGCGATGTCGCTCGGCACCTCGCGGATCAGGTATTTGAGATAGGGCCGGATGCCTTGGTTGATCTTGTCCACCGCCTTGCGCACCGCGCGGTCGATGGCGGCATAGGTGTCGGGATCCATGGACGGCACCGTCACTTCCGCGCCGTCGTAGAAGGCCTCGCAGATGATCCGGTGGCCGCGCTTGAGCGCCACCGTGATCCAGGGCTCCATGAGGGCGGCGGCACCGGTCTTGCCCCGCTCCAGGTAATCGAGCCGCTGTTTCGCCCCGCCCACGTGGCCGACCCGGACCTCGTCCTTGGACAGCATGGTGCCGCCCAAGAGCCCGAGCGTGATGTAGTGCGATCCCGCGTGCATGTTGACGCCGACCAGCACGCCGGAAAGGTCGGGCGGGATGTTGTAGGGGGAATCGCCTTTCACGACGATGGCTTGGGTTGCCACCGCGGCGCGCTTGGAGATCACCTGGGCGCCTGCGCCGGTGTCCTGGGTGCGGCGAAACTGGCCCCACTCGCAGGCCCGGTACAAGGAGAACTCGCCCTTCTCTATGCCCTCATGCCAGCCCATGGATTTGACCAATGTGTGGTCTTCGATGGGCTGATCGGGAACTTCCTTGTCCCGGTCGCGGCCCGAGCCGGCGGGAACCAGTTCGACCTTGAGACCTTCCTCGGCGTAATAGCCCTCTTCCTGGGCCACGTGGTAGGGCAGGGAAAAGACCGCGTTGTTGACTTCGATCTTGGTCCGCTTAAGCGCCACGGCACCTCTCCCTTATCATGCACTGCATCATGCACTGCTCAAAGCCCGCGCCCCGAAGGCCCGCGCGCGTGAACCAGGCGCCGATGATAGTCAGGAACCCCCGCCAAGTCCAAGTAAACCCGGCCCTTGGAAATCCGTTACGCCGCCTTGGGCAGGCGGTCGCGGTCGTGGGGTGCATCAAGGAAGCCCGTGTCCGGGCCCTTGGGCACGATCAAGCTCGGGTTGACCTTGGCCTGGCTGTAATAGTTGGCCTTGGTGGCGGCGAGGTTAAGGGTGTCGGTGATGCCCGGCCATTGATAGAGCTCGCGCAGGTAATTCACCAGGTTGGGGGTGTCCTGGAGGCGGCGGAGGTTGCACTTGAAGTGGCTGTAATAGACCAGGTCGAAACGGAGCAGCGTCGGAAAGGCGCGCCAGTCGGCCTCTGTGATGCGCGCGCCCATCAGGTAACGGCCGCCCGCCAAGCGCTCCTCCAATGTGTCGAGACCGCGGAAGACCTTGTCCACGGCCTTATCGTAGGCCTCCTGGCTGCGCGCGAAGCCGGTGCGGTAGACGCCGTTGTTCAGGTGTTCGTAAACAAATTCGTTGATCTCATCGATGCCGGGGGCGAGGTCGACCGGGTAATAGTCCATGGAGTTGTCGGCCCAGGCGTTGAAGGCGCCATTGAGCATGCGGATGATTTCAGACGATTCGTTGTTGACCACGGTCCGGCGCACACGGTCCCAAAGGGTCGGCACCGTGACCTTGCCGGAATAGCCTGGGTTCGCCGCCGCGTAGGCCTGATGCAGGTGGAAAAGCCCGCCCGCGCCGGGTTTCAGGTCGTCGAGCCCCTTGGAATAGGTCCAGCCCGCGGTCTTGGGCCGATCTGCGATGGAGACCGAAACCACGTCTTCCAGGCGCTTCAACTTGCGCATGATCAGCGTGCGATGGGCCCAGGGGCAGGACCAGGACACGAACAGGTGATAGCGCCCGGGCGCGGCCTCGAACCCGCCGTCTCCCGATGGCCCGGGTTCGCCGTCGGCGGTCACCCAGTTGCGGAATTGAGAGGCGTCGCGGATGAAGGCGCCGCGCGCATCTGACGGGACCTCCGCGTCATTGTCCCAAACGCCGTCGATCAGCATGCCGGCCATGGTGTCTCTCCTTCGCGTCCGGCCTTCACGCCCCGAAAGCGTGCTCAGCCCCTGAGGAACGGCACCGCGAGGTCCTGGAACATATCCGCCGCGTCCCACGGCACCAGGTGTTTGCAGCCCTCGGCCATATGCAGATCGAGGCCGGGCTCCAATTCCAGGAGAAGGGCGCAACGCTCGGCCGCCCGCGCTCGATCCTCGCGGCCAAAGATCAGCAAGAGCGGCATGGTGAGTTGCGTCAGCCGCTGCCACAGCGGCGTGCCGCCACCGCCGCCCTTGGGCGATAGCTTCGCCCGGGCTTCGTTGCGGGCGACGAAAGCCTCGAAATTGCGGCCCACCGAGCGCGAATGGCGCAACTCGAGTTCGGCGTCGGTGATCAGCTCGTGATGGAACAGGGTCGCCTCCAGGAGCTTGCGGGTGTCCTCGATGCCGGGCTCCACCTGGCCCATGCGCTGGTCCATCTTTTGCACCACCGCATCCTCGCGCTTGCCGGCGCCGCCTTCCAGCGGCGGCAGTAGGCTGCCGGTGCCGAGCACGATGATGTGGCTGACCCGCTGGGGCTGCTCGAGGCCCAAGGCGACGGCGACGTTGCCGGCCTGGGAATGGCCCACCAGGGCCGCCTTCTCCAGGCCCAGCGCGTCCATCAGCCCGAGCGTGGTCCTCTTCTTCAAACCCACCGAGCCGTCTTCGCAATAATTGCTCAACCCAAACCCCGGAAAATCGAAGGCGATGACCCTGAATCCAGCGGCCGCCAGCGGGCCGATGGTACGCCGGAAGACGTCGGCCGAGGAGCCCAGCGAGGCGCCGTGAAACAGCACGACGGCGGGGCCGCTTCCGTCCTCCATATAACGGATGGAGAGGCCTTCGACCTCCACGAATTTGTCTTCGAAACCTGTGGCGACGGCTGTATCCATGATTTTCCTCCCTGACGCCTCTCTTCCAGGCATGTTCCGGCATCCAGCTTATCACGGCACCGCCCGTCCCGCGAGAGGGCGGTGCCGCGCCGCCGACCCTTGCGCGACGGCGGCCCAAGGCCGATATACTGGGCGGCGCCGGGCCTTTCCCGACAACCGGCGCCCGAAACCTGGGGGACCATGAGCGCACCCGTTACCCGTTTCGCACCCTCGCCCACCGGTTTCCTGCACCTGGGCCATGCCCACGCCGCGCTGTTCGCCGCCCGTGCCGCCGGCCCGGGCAGGTTTCTGCTGCGCATGGAGGATATCGACCGGGGCCGCTGCCGTCCCGAATTCGACGCCGCCATCTTGGAAGACCTCGCCTGGCTCGGGCTTGACTGGGACGGGCCGGTCCTGCGCCAGTCTGCGCGCGCGGTTGCCTACCGCGCGGCGCTCGACCGGCTCGATGCCCTGGGGGTTCTCTACCCGTGTTTCTGCACGCGAGGCGAGATTGCCGCCGAGATCAACCGTGCCGGGGCCGCCCCCCATGGCGGACCCGGGCCGGGCCTGAGCAACGGGCCGCTTTATCCCGGCACCTGCCGGGGCCTGAGCGCGGCGGAGCGCCAAGCGCGCATGGCCCGATCGGAGGGATCAGCGCTGCGCCTCGATGCCGGCAAGGCGGCAGGCTTGGTGGGCGAACTGGCGTTTTTCGACCGCGCGTTGGGAGACACCCTTGTGGCCCCCCTTCTGCTCGGCGATGCGGTGCTGGGGCGCAAGGATATCGAAACCAGTTATCACCTAAGCGTCGTCGTCGACGACGCCGCGCAAGGGATCAGCCTGGTCACCCGCGGCGCCGACCTCTTTCCCTCGACCCACCTGCATGCCGTCCTCCAAGCCCTGCTCGGCCTGCCCGCGCCGGAATATCACCATCACCCGTTGATCGAGGACGGCTCAGGGGCGCGGCTCGCCAAACGCGACCATGCCATGAACCTGAAGTCACTCAGGGAGTCGGGACGTAGCCCGGCTCAAGTCCGTGCCATGGCCGGGTTTCCCGACTGATCGCCGCGCCATGATGGGCCGCCGGACGATATCCCCGAGATGGTCACTATCCCTATGGGCATTCGGTGACGGCGGGCACCGAGGCATGGTGCGGACCCGGAAGACCATCGCCGCGGCGCTGGCCCTCGGTATCGGCTGGGGCGCGGCATCGGCGGCCGTGTCGGGGCCCGCCGATGGGCAGCCTATCGTCCATCGCTTGTTCGACGCCAATCATTGCCTCGCTAGGATCCAACGGCGGGCCGACAGGGGCACGGTGGTGTTCAATTGGAAATGCGGCAAGGCCAGGTTGATCACCATGTCCTGCGTGATGGACCGTGCCGGATTTCAGGGCCTGGGGCCGAGGTTCGCGCGCCCGGGCTGGCACTGCAACTATCCCCTGCCTGTCCCCATCGGCCCTGGAGCGGAGCGCGCCGGCGATGTCGCCGTCGGCGATGTCGGTGGCTACGCCTATTGGGCGGCCTGCTTCGTGTCGAGTTACGGCGACTTCGCGTCGCGCCAAAAACCCTATCACCGTACCCCGTGCTGGCGGGCGATGCGGGACATCTGGCAGGCGGTCAGGCGGCACGGACGCAACCCCGCGGCGGTGGCCCGCGACCTGCTGCCCCGGTAAGTGGAAAAGGCGGCGCTGCCTTCTAGAGCACTTTCCGGCGCCGGCCGCGGCCCTGAAAAGCGGGTTTCGAAGAATCGCCGATGCCGTGGAAATCGATAATCTCGATGGCGTTGCCGAACGGGTCCTGCACATAGCCGTGCCGGCCGGTGAAGGTGCGGTGGCCTTCGTCCTCGTATTCCAGGGTGGGGTAGCCGCTGTCTTCCAAATGCTTGAGCGCCGCGTCGAAGGCCGCACCCTCGACCATGAAGGCGTGATGGAACTCGACCGCGCCGGGGGGATTGGGCGGCGTGTGGTGCAAGGCGTTGGTGAGGACGAAATGGTCGTTGCCCGCCATCATGAACACGGTGGTATCGTTCTCGCGCAAATAAGTGCAGCCGAGCACGTCCTCGTAAAACTTCCGCCCTTCTTCGAGGTTCGTGACGCCGATGGCGAAATGAAGGATTCCTGTCGGCTCCATGCCCTTGGCTTTTGTCATCGCCGGTAATCTCCGTCGGTTAGATCATCTCGCCCAGAAGGCATCCGTAGCCCGGCACGGGCTCGTTGATGGAGAGGCGTTTCTGAATCTCCCAGCAGCGCGCCGGCACCGGGTGGACCACGGGGATGCCGAGGTCCTGCTCCAGCATGTCGATCACCGGAAGCACCCGCCAGCCGGACCCAAGCAGGTAGATGGCATCGGCCTTCTTGTGCTTGAGGGTGACCTTCTTGACGTGGGCATAGACCTCTTCCGGTGAAAGTTGACCAATCGAATCGAAGGGGACGTCGATGCCTTCCATGGCGAGCATGTCGAAGCCCGCGCCCTCGAAATAATCGGAAAAAATCTTGTTGATAGCGCCGGTGAAATAGGTCGCTCCAACCACGCGTTTCGCCTTGAGCGCCTTGAGCGCCGCCACGTGGTTGGACCCCGAGGTAAAGATCGGCGTCTTGTATTTGCGTTCCCATTTCCTGATGAGCCGCGCTTCGCCCTTGTAGCCCAACAGCATGAAGGGCGGCGCGCCCTCGGGAAGGATCAGGTCCACCTCTTCCTTGGCCAATTCATCGAGAAGCGGCTCATAGGGATCGATGGCACGCTTGAATTCGCTGGTGGTGCCTTGGCGGATATTGAGGAAAAGCGGAATCACCCCGATCCCTTCCGGCAGCATGCGGATCAGTTCCTCCAGGGATCCGGGGCGCCGGGTCGGCTTGATGCACCCGATCACACCCCTCCAGGTCGTGTACGGCATTTGGTTTCCCCTCGTCGTTCTTGTCCGGAGGCACGGCCGGTCTCGGACAGGTCTATGTATGGGTGCCCGAATTCTACAGGAAAATCAATTGTTGCCAAAGGCTGCATCGGCGCGCGGCGGGGTGGGCGCCATCACTAGAGCATTATCCGGCTAAATTAAACCATTTGACCGGAGTGTGCCTTAGGCCAGCGCCGCCTTCATGAAGGCGGGCAGGGCAAAGGCGCTGACGTGGATTTCGGGGTTGTAATAGCGGGTTTCGATCGCCGCCGCCCTGAAGCGTGCCGCGATCGCAGTCGCCGGTCTCTGCTTGTTTTCCGGATCGTTGGATGCCCAGGCCAGCGCCATATGGCCGCCGCAATAGGTCGGGACCGCCACCAGGGCGAAGGCACAATCGGCGAAAACCCTCCCAAGCTTCCGATAAGCGGCGACGTATTCCTCTTTTTGGAAAAACGGCACGCCTGCCTGGCGTATGAGAATGCCGCATTCACCCAGCAATTGGGCGCAGTTCCCGTAAAAGGGATCGTCGAACAACGCCAGGGAGGGGCCGACGGGATCGGTGGAATCGATAATCATCACATCGAAGCGCTCATCGGTCCCGGCTACGAATTCGGCGCCGTCGGCAATCACCAAACGGGCACGGGGATCTTCGAAGGCGCCCGCCGACAGCCCCGGCAGGTGACGGCGTGAAAGTTCCACGACCCTGGAATCAATCTCCACCAAGCTCACATGTTCGATCCTGGGATGCTTAAGGACCTCACGCAGGGTTCCGCCGTCGCCGCCGCCTATGATCAGCACGCGGCGCGCGTCCCCGTGCGCGAGGATCGGAAGATGGGCGATCATTTCATGATAATAAAATTCATCGACCTCCGCGGTTTGGACGATACCGTCCAATACCAGCACCCGGCCGAGGGCCGGGGTCTGGTAAATGGCAAGATCCTGGTAGTCGGTCATTTCTTGGACCAGCGTATCTATGATTTCGATACTCTGCCCGTACCCGGGGTAGAGCGTTTCGGTAAACCAGCCGCCGGTCACCCGAGAAAGCCCCCGGCGCTGTTCGGTGACGCGAAAGTCCCGGGGCTTAAAGATATCTTTGAGCACCGGGAGGGCATCCCCGGGATCGCAGGCCCCGCACATGAAGATATCGACGGCGGCAAAACCCCTCTCCGGCCAGGTGTGGATACTGATATGGGATTCCGCCAACAGCGCGACGCCGGATATTCCACCGCTCTCGGTAAAGGTATGGAGATGGAGTTGCAGCAGGTCCGCGCCCGCCGCGCCCGCCGCCCGGGCCAAGGCTTCGCCGATCACCTCCTGGTTGCTGAGATGCGCCGCGCCCCACATGTCGAGAAGAAGGTGCATGCCGGCAAAGCGGACGCCGTCGCGCTCGACGAAATAGTCCGGCGCCGCGGGCGGCCGGTCGATATCGGCGCGGGCTTCCCGGTTCGATACAAGACGGCTTCCCATGGGGGTCAGAATTTCTCACCCCAGGGGCGCAGCTCGAACTCGAACGTCCAGGTACTGCGGTGCTGGCGGTGGGCATGAAGATAGGTTTTGGCGATTTCGTCGGGCGCCAGAAGACCGTCCGGCCCGCGGCCGGCGGCGCGCGGATCGTCGGCCTTGGCGATCCCACCATCGATCACGAAATGAGCGACGTGGATGTTCTTGGGGCCCAACTCCCGCGCCATGCTTTGGGCCAGTCCGCGCAAGCCGAATTTGCCCATGGCGAAACACGACGAATTGGCATAACCCTTGATGGAGGCCGATGCGCCGGTAAACAGGATCGTGCCCGATCCCCTCTCGATCATCGCCTTGGCCGCCGCCTGGCCGACCAGGAATCCGCCGAAACACGAGATGAGAAGGGAGTCGCGCACCGCGTGGGGATCAAGGGTCTCGATGGCGCCGCGCACCCTGGCGCTGGGGTTGTAGAGGACGACGTCCGGCGGTCCCATAACACCTACTACCGCCTCGAACAGGGCATCGACGCTGGCGCCGTCCGCGGCATCGCAGGGATGGGCGGTTCCATCGATCTCATCCGCTAGATCACCGAGCTTGGCGGGGTTCCGCGCGGCCAGGGCGACGCGCATCCCTTGGGCAGCGAAAAGGCGGGCGACGGCGGCGCTCAGACCGGTGCCGGCGCCGACGATAAGGGCGGTTTCACGGTCGGCCATCAGGGTGCCTCCCTTCCTGTGTCGGGCTCTTACAGTACCTTGCCCGGGTTCATGATGCCATCGGGGTCGAACGCCGCCTTGATGCGGCGCATGAGTTCGAGATCGAGCGGTTCCCCATAATGCGCAAGTTCCCCCTTTTTGAACCGGCCGATGCCATGCTCGGCCGAAAAACTGCCCCCCATGGCCATGACCAGGTCGTGGACCATGCGGTTCATCTCCCGCCCATGGGCGTGGAATTCGTCCTTGGTCATGGCCACCGGCTGGCTCACGTTGAAGTGGATGTTGCCGTCGCCGACATGGCCGAAGGGAAAAACGCGAACGCCCTCCATATAGGCTTCGAGCAATCGCGTGCCCTCGGCGATAAAATCCGCCACCTTGGAGACCGGCACCGAGACGTCGTGCTTGATGGAGGCCCCCTCCCGGGTCTCGCATTCGGGCAGCACCTCGCGGAAATGCCAGAGCTCCTTTGCTTGCGCCTCGCTCGAGGCCAGCACCGCGTCGATGACCATGCCGGCCTCGAAACGCGCTTCGAGGAAAGCCTCGAGAGCGCGGCGCAATCCGGCTTCCGGCTCATTTTTCGCCCCGCTTTCCCCGGCGCTCCATTCCATCAGCACGTACCACGGCGATACCGTGTCCATGGGCGCGCGGGTTCCCTCGAAATGCTTGAGTACCAATTCGACGCCGATCCTGGGAAGCAGCTCGAAGGCGGTGACACCGTCGCCCGACGCGGCGCGGGCATCGGCCAGCAACCGCAGTACATCGTCGAGTTCAGGCACCGCCATGAACGCCGTTTCCACCTGGGCGGGGCGCGGGAACAACTTGAGCACCGCCGCGGTGATGACGCCCAGGGTACCTTCGGCGCCGATGAACAGATGCTTGAGGTCGTAACCGGTGTTGTCCTTGCGCAAGGCGCTCAAGCCCGGCCACACCCGCCCGTCAGGCAGCACCACCTCGAGGCCGAGCACCAGGTCGCGCGCGTTGCCGAATTTCAGCACCCCCACCCCGCCGGCATTGGTGGAGAGGTTGCCGCCGATCATGCAACTGCCCTCGGCGCCCAGGCTCAGGGGAAACAGCCGGTCGGCATCGGCCGCGGCGGTTTGCAGGTCGGCGAGGATACAGCCCGCTTCGACGGTCATGGTGTTGTTGAGGGGGTCGAGCTCCCGCACCTTATTCATGCGGCCCAAATTAAGGACAACAGCATCCCCCGAGGCATCTGGGACCGATCCGCCGACCAGGCCGGTATTGCCGCCTTGGGGCACGATGGAGGTGCCGGTCTCGGCGCAGATCGTCACCACGGCGGCGGTTTCCTCGGTGGAAACCGGACGCAAGACCGCCGCCGCGTGGCCCTGGAAATGGTCTCGATGGTCGGTCACGTAGGGGACCATGTCGCCGGGATCGGTGATCATGCCCCGATCGCCCACCGCGCCCAGCAAGCGGGCGAGGGTTTCTTCGCTGATGGCCATGGTTTGTTTTAATCCTCCCGCGCGGCGCCGGGAAAGGGCCGCCCCGCCCGTGCCAGCCGGTCGTTGATGGCGGCCCCCAGGCCGGATTCGGGGATCGGCATGACGGCAATGCCGTCGGGGGCGCGGGAATCAAGCTCATGAAGCATGGCGAAAAGGTTCGCCGCGGCCTCCACCAGATTACCGGACGGGCTGAGGTTGAGGGTCGGGGATGCGCCGTCGGGGACCTCGGGACCGAAGGCCAATAGCGCTTCGTGGGCGCGCGGCCGGGTCACGTTGATCCTGAGGGGATGACGCGGGGCATAATGCCGCGCTTGGCGCCCCGGTGACTTTTCCGGACCCGCCCCGGCACCGTCTTCAGGCGTGTTCAGGGTGCCGATCAGGGGCTCGATACCCTCGCGTGTGATGGCGCCCGGGCGCAGCAGCGTGGCATGGGCGGTGCTTAAATCCACCACCGTCGACTCGATTCCGAGAGTTGTTGGGCCGCCGTCAAGAATCATCGCCGGGGCGGTACCGAGCGACCGGGCGACATGGCCGGCGGTGGTGGGACTGATCTCACCCGATCGATTGGCGCTGGGGGCGGCGATCGGCCGGTGGGCGGCGGCAATCAGGGCACGGGCGATGTCGTTGGCGGGCAGGCGCACGGCGACGGTGTCCCCTCCCGCACTCACCAGCCGTGAAAGGGTGGATGACGGTTTTCGCGCCAATACCAGGGTCAGGGCCCCCGGCCAAAAGCGATCGGCTAAGGCCAGCGCGCGGCCGTCCAGTTCGACATGAGGCGAAAGATCGGCCCGGTCCGCGAAATGAACGATCAGCGGGTTGAAACGGGGCCGGGCCTTGGCTTGGAAAATGGCTGCCACGGCGGCATCGCTGGTGGCATCGGCGCCGAGCCCGTAAACGGTTTCCGTGGGGAAGGCGACCAGCCTTCCGTCGCGGATGAGCGCGCCCGCGCAAGCTATGGCGGACTCCTCGGCCACCCGTATGTTGGCTTGCGCAGCGGTCAATCTTGCGCCCCGCGGGCGATAAAACCGGGGTTGAGGAAATCCGCCTTGCCGTAGCTGAGCTCGGCACCGTCAAGGGTCATGACACTGCCCCCGGCGGCGGCGAGGATGGCTTGGCCCGCCGCCGTGTCCCATTCGCAGGTCGGGCCGAAGCGGGGATAGATATCTGCCGTGCCGTCGGCCAGAAGACCGAATTTGAGTGCGCTGCTCATGAAGATGTGCTGGGACTTCTCAAAGGTCTTCAAGAAACCGGCCAGGCGTCCGGATTTGCCGTGAAACCGGCTGGTAATCACGGTGGGACCGGCCCCGGGGATTTTGCGTGCGCAGACGGGGTCGCCCACGCCTTCGCCCTTGGCGCGCAAGGTGGTGGTGGCGCCTGCGGTCCAGTAGGTCAGCCCCGCCGCCGGGCCGTGGATCAGCCCGAACACCGGCCGCCGCGTTGCCACCAGGCCGATGCAAACCGCGAATTGTGTTCCCCCTTCGATGAATTCGCGGGTGCCGTCCAGGGGATCGACGACCCAGATCGGCCCCTCTCCGACTCTTGGCGTGTCGCCCCCTGCCGCGGCCTCTTCCGACAGCACGGGAATCCCCGGCGTCAAAACATGGAGCGCCGGCAGGATCTCCGCCTCGGCCGCGTGATCGGCGTCGGTGACCGGGGTCCGGTCATCCTTTCTGGTGACATTGAAACCGCGGGCCCGAACCTCCATGATGGCGGCGCCGGCGCGCGCCGCGATGACGCGCACGGGCCCGGCAAGATCGCCGATTTCCTGCTCGGTGAATGTCGTGCCGGCGCCCATGGGATGCCCGTCTATGGGGTGAAACCGTAGAGCCGGGCCGCGTTGTCGCCGAGGATCTTGTCGACCACGTCGGCGGGCAGCTTGCCGTCGTCACGGATCATGCGCAAGGCCTCGATCTGGGTCGAGGTGTCGTGATGGCCGTAATCGGTGCCGATCACCAGGTTGTCGGGCCCGATGAAGTCGAGAATATGGGCGAGATCGTCGGTCACCTGGCAGGCGACAAAGAAATTATTGTCCTTGAGAATGGTTTTGGAAAAGGGCCGCCCGCAGCGCTTCAGGCGCAGTTCCAGGTCGTTCAGCATATAGGGGATCCATTGGGCGCTGACTTCTATGAAGCCCCAGCGGAGATCGGGAAACTTGGCCGGCGTGTCGGTCATCAGGAGGTCGTGGGCGGCGCCCACGCAGGGCAGCTTGAATTTGTTGAACCCAGATTCGTCGCCGTAGAAATCATGAACCTCGAAGGCGCCATTGCCGGAATGAACGCCGATCATGAGATCCAGTCGTTGGGCCAGCGCATAAAGGTCGTGGAAGTAGGGATCGGTCAGGCGGCGGTCGCATTCCAGCCCGCGCATGAAAATTCCGCAGGCGCCGTTTTCCTTGGCCCATTCAACCTCTTCGCAAACCACCGACATGGGCGAAAACAGCGGCGGCAGCATCGCCCAGTGCAGGCGGTCCGGCGCCCGTTTCCATATTTCGGCGAGCCACCGGTTGTAGGACTTGGTCAGCGCCCGCTCGGCGTTGACGTTGGTGGTTAGCGGGCGCAGGAACAGGGTCGGGTACAGGACCTGGACATCGATATTGAGTTCATCCATGTGCTCGAGCCGGGCGCCGATATCCGCCATCTCCCGGGATTCCTTGGAGGTGTTCCGGAGACCGAGATTCGAATCCTTGGCCTGGATGCGGCCGTCGACGACCCAGAATTCTTGCTGGACGTTGCCACTGGCACCCCTTAGTTCCGGACCCGACTCGAATTTGACGATCATGGGCTCGTACTTGCGTTCGTCCTCGTCCATGAAGGACCAGGTCGAGGGCTGCTCAATGACATGGGCATCGGCGTCGATCACATCGAGTTTCATGGCAAAGTCCCTGGTCTCTTCCAACGCCGACCGCGGGGCGCCTGATTTCGCTGCCGCGACGGCGAAGGTTAGAATACTAATTGATGACCCGACAATACGTCCAAATGCGCGATTGGCGCAAGCGGGCCGATGGCGCGGCCGGCTTTTCGGTTGCCATCCGCGGGGGCGGCATCGCGGCAACTTGTGGGGGGTTGACCCGGGGACTAGACTGCCGCCGACCTGAGTGGAAGACATAGGGTGAGGGCGACCGACATGGCACGCGAGATTATCGGCTTGGTGGGGCCGGGCCGCATGGGTTACGCCATGCTCAAGCATCTGATCGCCAAGGGGTATGGCGTCACCGTGACCGATATCAATGCCGATAACATCGCCCGCGCGATTGAGGCGGGCGCCGAGGGCGCCGACTCTCCGGCGGCCCTCGGTGCGGTGAGCGATTTCGTGATCATCGCCGTCGGCTTCGACCATGAGGCCTTGGCCGTTACCCTCGGCGACTTTGGGCTTCTCCAATCCATGGGGCCGGGCTCGGTGATCGCCGTGTCTTCCACCGTGGCCCCGGAGACCGTCCAGCGCATCGAGACCGAGGCGGCGAAGAAGAACATCGGCGTCCTGGACGCCCCCATTTGCCGCGGCGGCTGGGCCGCCGATGAAGGCACCCTGTTGGCGTTGTTCGGCGGCGACGACGAAGTGGTGGAGCGCGCCAAGCCCATCTATTCCGCTTTTTCGTCGGATATCGTCCATATCGGTTCGGTGGGACATGGCCAGGTCGCCAAGACCATGAACAACATGCTGCTCTGGGTGAACGGCATTGCCTTGATGGAAGCGGGCCGGCTTTCGGAAAGCACCGGGATCGACCTGCCCAAGCTGCGTGAGGCGTTGCTGATGAGTTCCGGGCGCTCGGCGGCTTTGGAAGATTGGGATATGATCACCTTTACCTGGGCGCTCAAGGATATGCAGATTGTCTCACAAATGGCCGACAAGGCAGGAATCACCATGCCGCTGGCCGGCGCCATCAAGGAAATGGTGAAAGACGGCAAAACCCTCAAGCAATCGGGGGGCGCGCCCGACTGGACCGGCAAGGCGAAGTCCTAGCGGTCGCGGCGCGGCCGGGGCCTTCTTCCGCGTGGGAGCAGGATGGTGGGCGCTGCTGGGTTTGAACCAGCGACCCCCGCCGTGTGAAGACGGTGCTCTCCCGCTGAGCTAAGCGCCCGATCAACCTGGATGGCCGTCATATAGGGCCCAGGCTGCGAACCTGTCAAGGCAGTGACAACCGGTCCGGCGGCGCCATGTTACCGGCGCCCGGTCACCTTCTTCGGCGTGGTTCTTCCGCGCCGTGTAAGCTAGCATTGGACGCCTTTGTTGGGCCCAATGGCCCTCTAGGACAGACCGCCATGATGAAGCTTCGTCGCATTCTCATCTCCGGCCTGCGCGTTGCCGCCCTTTGCTTAGGCTCGGCGTTGGCTTTGGCCCAACCCACAGCCGCCGCCGAGCGCGTGCTCAAACTCGGCTACGACGTCTATCTCGGCGGCCTCAACATCTTTTACTTCGACGCCAAGCTGGAGCGCGAGGGAGACCGTTACGTCATTTCCGGGGGTGGAAAGACCAAGGGGCTAGTCCGCCTGATATGGCGCTGGTCGGTCAGCGCCACGGCGAAGGGCAGGATCAACGGCACCGGGGTGGTATCCCGCTCCTATGACGTCGCCACAATCCGCAAGAAGAAGCACAAGCTCTTGCGGCTCGCCTTCAAGGGACGCGGGAAATATGCCATCACCCGCACGCCCCCGGATTCGCCCCGCAAACGACGGAAGCGTAAACTGCCCGAGTCGATTCCGGCGGAGACGCTGGATCCCGTCAGTGTTTCCCTGGCGGTCGCCGGCGCATTGGCGCGCGGCGGTTCGTGCGGCGGCAAGTTCCCGATTTTCGACGGCAACCGCCGTTACGATTTGACTTTCAAGAAGGTGGGGGAGGAGGTCCTCTCGAAACCCGGTTTTTCTAACTTTTCCGGCCTCACGCACCGCTGCCAGTTCGCCATGAAACGAATCTCGGGCTTTGACGCGAAGCGCATCGCGCTACGTTTCTG
>SMUX01309191.1_pt1 | contig 14587 bp, 10 predicted proteins | sample 2456431 | NCBI WGS metagenome assembly SMUX01 (sample SAMN11095930, study PRJNA526329) | marine sediment metagenome | biome: Marine sediment; feature: Surficial sediment; material: Deep marine sediment; isolation source: Hadal surficial sediment | place: Pacific Ocean | collected 2014-11 | depth... | reverse complement strand
TGGGGTTTCCCCCGTGGAGTCGCGGTCCATTACTCCACAGGGGGGGGAGAAGCGGCAGCTCTCCCCCTTGGTCGAGCACGGAGATTCAAACCCCGTGTTCGATATAATTTGATTCCGAATGTCTAACTTCAAATTATCAGGATGAGTGTTTTAGTAGTCGGGACAGTAGCCTTTGATTCCATCGAGACACCGTATGGGTCCGCTGAGAGGATTCTGGGGGGATCCGCTTCGTACTTTGCGATGGCCGCGATTTTTTTCTCTCCGGTTCGAATCGTTGGGGTCGTAGGGGAGGATTTTCCGAAGGAGTATCTGGACATCCTCTCGAAAAGCGGTGTTGACCTTGAAGGTCTCAATAGGGAAAAAGGGAAGACCTTTCACTGGCGCGGACGTTATCATGAGGACTTCAACGTGCGAGACACCGTGGAGCTCCACCTCAATGTGCTATCAGGCTATGTCCCTCGCTTGCCAGAATCCTACAGAGATTCCGAATACGTCTTCCTTGGCAATATCGATCCAGTGATGCAGATGGAGGTTATCCGACAGCTCAGGAGCAGCCGCCTGATAGCGTGCGACACTATGGATCACTGGATACAGGGGAGCAGTGAAGAGCTCAAAAAAGTCTTCGGGAAAATTGAGATATTGGCAATCAACGACTCGGAGGCCAGGCTTTTGAGCGGTGAACGTAACGTTATCCGGGCCGCCCGCTCCATTCTGAAGATGGGGCCCAAGGTCTTGCTTGTTAAGAGGGGTGAATACGGAGTCCTGCAGTTCTCCGACTCCTCCCTCTTTGTAACTCCTGCTTTTCCCTTAGAAGAGGTCTTCGATCCAACAGGGGCCGGGGACTCGTTCGCGGGGGCTTTTATGGGTTACCTTGCCCGGACCCGTGATCATAGCCAGATGGGTCTGCGGCGCGCCATTGTTTACGGGAACGTGGTTGCCTCCTTTACCGTGGAGGATTTTGGCCTCAAGAGGATAGCCTCTCTTACCATGGATGAAATTGAACGGCGATTTCAGCGCTTTATCGAGCTGACCGACTTCCATACCTAAATGCCATGAACCTATCTGTCGTCATGCCTGTTTATAACGAAGAAGAGTGCCTGGAGCCTTTAACACGAGAGTTGATCTCCGTTATGCAACCCTTGGGCAATGACTACGAGATCATTATAGTGGACGATGGGAGCACAGATAGGACCTATCCCATCCTCACAAACATCCATACTCATGACCCACAGGTTAAGGTACTAAGCCTCAAGCGTAATTTCGGCCAGACGGCTGCCCTTGCGGCCGGAATCGACTACGCGAAAGGTGACGTCATTGTCTTTATGGATGGGGATGGACAGAATGACCCAAAAGACATACCGATGCTGGTTGATAAAATCCGAGAAGGGTTCGATCTGGTGAGCGGGTGGCGATACCATCGTCAGGACTCTTTCTGGAACCGCCGTCTTCCCTCCCAGATAGCCAACGGCCTGATCTCGTGGTTGACTAAGGTCAAACTTCACGATTATGGCTGCACCATGAAGGCGATCCGTGGGGATTTGGCAAAGGAGATCAAGCTGTACGGGGAGATGCACCGCTTTATCCCCGTCATTGCCTATGAGCGGGGTGCAAGGATCGCCGAAGTCAAAGTGAACCACCGAATTCGCCAGGGGGGAAAGTCAAAATACGGGCTGGTGAGAACCTTCCGGGTAATCCTCGACCTGCTGACGGTCAAGTTTCTGCTCAGCTATGCGACGCGGCCCTTGCATGTCTTTGGGCTCATCGGTCTGCTCAGTGGAGGAGTGGGATTCCTCCTCTGCCTCTACCTGACAGTTCAGAAGATTATCTATGGAGCCGATATCGGTGGACGACCGCTGCTTCTGCTTGCGATCCTTTTGATACTCATCGGATTTCAATTTATCACTATGGGCCTGCTCGGGGAGATGCTGGCGCGGACCTACCATGAATCGCAAGGAAAACCCATTTACGTCATTAAGGCGATACTTGATAAAGGAAAGATCACATGAATCTCGCAGTAATAGGCACAGGATATGTGGGTTTGGTTGCGGGGACCTGCTTCGCCGAGAGCGGTAACGATGTGATATGTGTTGATATCGACAAGACGAAAATCTCTGCTCTCGTGAAGGGCCGGGTTCCTTTCTACGAGCCGGGCCTCGAGGAGCTGGTACGGAAGAATCTTGAAGAACAGAGGCTCTTCTTTACTACCGACCTGGAAGAGGCGGTTCACAAGTCCACCATTATCTTTATCGCAGTGGGTACGCCTCAAGGAGAAGATGGGAAGGCGAATACAGAACAAGTCTTGAAAACGGCAAAGTCCATCTCCCGAGTCATGAACGGTGCCAGGACCATCGTTACCAAGAGCACAGTGCCGGTGGGGACCGCGGGCGAAATTCGAAGGGTCATGACAGCTACAACCCCCCATCCGGTTGCCGTAATTTCTAACCCGGAGTTTCTTAAAGAAGGGGCGGCCGTGGAAGACTTCATGAAGCCGGATCGTGTGGTCCTCGGTGGGGACGATTCTCAGGCCATCGAAATGCTGAAAGAACTCTACGAACCTTTTGTCCGAACAGGAAATCCGATTCTTGTCATGGACACGGCTAGCGCTGAGATGAGTAAGTACGCATCCAATGCCATGCTCGCCACTAAGATCTCCTTTATTAACGAGGTTTCAGGACTCTGTGAAAAGGTCGGTGCCGATGTCGGCCAGGTTCGCCGGGTCATCGGGCTGGATCGCCGCATCGGACCCCATTTTATATTTCCAGGAGTAGGCTACGGAGGATCCTGCTTTCCAAAAGATATCCGTGCCGCAATCGCTATGGGCGATGAAGAGATCACCATGCCCTTGCTTCGAGCCGTCGAGCAGGTTAACGATCACCAGAAGTTGATCTTGGTGGAAAAGGTCAGAGGCCACTTTGGATCAGATCTCACGGGTCGCACCTTTGCCGTCTGGGGACTATCTTTTAAGCCCCGGACCGATGATATGAGAGAGGCCCCTTCAGTTGTCGTGATTGAGGATCTTCTAGTAGGGGGGGCACGTGTTCAGGCCTACGATCCCGAGGCGATGGCAGAGGCGAAGAAGATCTTCGGTGATCGCATACGATATGCTAACCGAAACTATGAGGCCCTTCAGGGAGCGGATGCCCTCTTGATCATTACTGATTGGAACGAGTTCCGCCGGCCAAATTTTCAAAGGATCAAAGAATTCTTGAAAAGCCCGGTCGTCATTGACGGGCGCAACCTCTATGACCCCGCAGAGATGAGGAGGATGGGCTTTACTTATTATTCCATTGGTCGAAAAAATGGCTAAGGTCTTGATTACAGGAGGTGCAGGTTTTATTGCCTCGCATTTGTGCGAGAGCTTTCTTGGACGTGGTCATGAGGTTATCTGCATCGATAACTTCTCAACTGGGTCTCGGATAAACGTTGCTTCCTTCTCATCTAATCCTTGCTTCAGGTTTATCGAGCAAGATATAACCCGGTTTATCCGGGTAGAGGGCCCGGTCGATTTTGTTCTACATTTTGCCTCTCCGGCAAGCCCGGTGGATTACCTGGAGCTGCCCATTCCGACACTTAAGGTGGGCTCTCTCGGTACCCATAACGCCTTGGGTCTGGCAAAATTAAAAAAGGCTACATTTCTCCTTGCTTCTACTTCTGAGGTCTACGGGGATCCACTGATAAGGCCTCAAGGGGAGGAATACTGGGGGAATGTGAATCCTATTGGCCCGCGCGGGGTTTACGATGAGGCAAAGAGGTTTGCCGAGGCGATTACCATGGCCTATCACCGCGCTCACGGCCTGGACACGCGCATTGTCCGGATCTTCAACACGTACGGCCCGCGGATGAGGGCAAAGGATGGTCGAGTTGTTCCCAACTTCATTACACAGGCCCTGAAGGGGCAAAACCTGACGGTCTATGGAAAAGGGCAGCAGACCAGGAGCTTCCAGTACATTGATGATCTCGTCGATGGCATCCATCGGCTTTTGCAGGCCGATTATCACCTTCCTGTGAACCTGGGTAACCCTCACGAAATGACGGTTATGGATTTTGCCAAGAAGATCCTCGACCTCACGCACTCGCGCAGTTCCATTGTTTTCGAACCCCTGCCCGAGGATGATCCGCAGGTGCGCCAGCCCGACATATCCAAGGCACGAGAACTCTTGGGCTGGGTACCCCAGGTCTCATTGGACATTGGGTTGACAAAGACCATCCAGTATTTCCAAGGCCAGATAAAGGGCTATGGCAAATGAGGATTGTTGTCACCGGAGGCGCTGGATTTATCGGATCCCATATCGTTGATGCTTACATACTCGCGGGTCATGAGCTATTCGTCATTGACAACCTCTCGGCCGGAGACAAGAGGAACGTAAATAAGCAGGCCGCGTTTTACTCTCTTGATATTCTCGATCCCACTCTTCCCAAGCTTCTCTCTGATATCTCTCCAGACATTCTCAGCCATCATGCGGCCCAGATGGATCTGCGCCGTTCTGTAGCTGATCCTCTCTTCGATGCAAGGGTCAACATCTTGGGCCTCGTCCACATCCTGGAGGCGAGCAAGGCTTGTGGAATCAAAAAAGTGATCTATGCCTCGTCGGGGGGAGCGGTCTATGGAGAGCAGCAAACATTTCCTGCCAGGGAGGATCATCCCACACATCCCGAAAGCCCGTACGGGGTGAGCAAGCTCTCTGGGGAGTACTACCTGGCCTATTATCAGACGGCCTTCGGCCTATCGCACGTTATCCTGCGGTACGGCAACGTCTATGGGCCGAGGCAATCGGCCAAAGGCGAGGCAGGAGTGATTGCAATCTTTATTCAGCACCTCCTCCACGGAGAATCACCCACAATCAACGGTGATGGGAAACAGACACGGGACTATGTCTATGTCGATGACGTGGTTGCGGCAAATCTTTTGGTGCTGAGCTCTCCCTTTACTGGACGGGTAAATATCGGTACCGGCAAAGAGACGGATGTCCTCACCATCTATGAGCTGCTCAGAGATAGAATCGGATCCGGAATCAAGGCCGTCCACGGTCCGCCCAAGAAAGGAGAACAGAGGCGAAGCTCCCTGGACACCTCACATGCACGCGGGATACTGGGATGGTCTCCTCGTGTCCCTTTGGATACGGGCCTGGATAATACGGTCGAGTATTGTCGGCAAGTGAGTATTCCATGAAGCTAGAGCATTTTAGAAACTTCTGCATCATCGCTCACATCGATCACGGGAAATCGACCCTGGCGGACCGGCTGCTCGAATACACTGGAACTGTGAGCGAGCGGGAGCGCACGAACCAATTCTTGGACAGTATGGACTTGGAGCGTGAGAGGGGGATTACAATCAAGGCTAGCCCGGTGCGAATGCGCTACCGATCCGATAGCGGTGTCGACTATATCTTCAACTTAATCGATACTCCGGGCCATGTGGACTTTACCTACGAGGTTTCGAGAAGTTTGGCCGCCTGCGACGGGGCAATCCTGGTCGTAGATGCAGCCCAGGGGGTGGAGGCTCAGACCGTGGCCAATGTACATCTCGCCTTGGACCACAATCTGGAAATTTTTGCCGTGATCAACAAGATTGATCTACCAAGCGCGGAACCTGAACGGGTTAGAAGGGAAATTGAAGATGTCATTGGCCTGGATGCCTCAACAGCAATTCTGGCAAGTGCCAAGGAAGGAATTGGGACAAAGGCCATTCTCGAAGAAATCGTGAGGTGTTTCCCCCCCCCAGAGGGTGACCCGAACGCTCAGCTACAAGCCTTAATTTTTGACAGCTGGTTTGACCCTTACCACGGCGCGGTGGTCTTGGTGAAGATCTTCAATGGGAAGGTAAGAAAGGGTACTAGGATTCGCTTGATGTCGAGCGGCAAAGTCTTTGAGGTCACCCGGCTCGGCATTTTTTCCCCCGGCCCGCTCGAAGTTCAGGAGCTCGGGCCCGGGGAGGTGGGTTTTCTGAGGGCCGGGATTAAGCAGATCCAGGATGCGCGTGTTGGGGACACTGTCACCACTGATGACAATCCTGCAAGGAGTTTGCTCTCCGGATTTAAGCCGCTCAAGCCAATGGTGTTCAGCGGTATCTATTCGTCGGATTCAGGACAATACCTGGCTTTACGAAGGGCGCTTGAGAAGTTGAGTCTTAACGACTCCTCTTTTACATACGAAGGAGAAACTTCGCAGGTGCTTGGATTTGGATTCCGGTGTGGGTTTCTAGGACTGCTCCACCTGGACATCGTCCGAGAGAGGCTGGAGCGCGAATTCGGCCTCAGCCTCATTACTACGGCACCGACCGTTGTCTATCAAGTCACGACCCGAAATGGAAAGACCGTGTTCATTGACAATCCCGTTAAGCTGCCGGCAGTCATGGAGATCGACCGTATTGAAGAACCTTATATTCTTGCCACGATTCATGTCCCGCAGGAGTTCCTTGGAAACATCCTTAAGCTCTGCGAGGAGAAAAGGGGCTCCCAAAAAGAGATAAAATATCTTGGGCCTCGAAGGGTTATGGTTCTCTACGAATTACCCCTCAATGAGATCGTCTTTGATTTTTATGATCGGTTGAAATCGGTCAGCCGAGGATACGCATCCATGGACTATGAGATGGTTGGCATGCGGTCTTCAGATTTGGTAAAGCTTGATATTCGTATTAACGGAGATCCTGTGGACGCTATGTCCATGATCATCCATCGGGACAAGGCGTACTATCGGGGTCGCGATCTTGCCCATCGCCTACGTGAGCTGATCCCACGGCAGCTTTTTGAGGTAGTGATTCAGGCATCTATTGGCAGCCGGATCATCGCTCGCGAAAGCGTTAAGGCTCTCCGGAAGAACGTCACCGCCAAATGCTATGGAGGCGACATCACGCGAAAGCGGAAGCTTTTAGAGAAGCAAAAAGAGGGCAAGAAGCGAATGAGGCAGGTGGGACAAGTAGAGATCCCCCAGGAGGCCTTTCTGGCCGCGTTGAAGATTTAAGCCAGAATCGATAGAACTATGCTAGGTTGAAGCTTGGGGCGAGGAGATGACGCTGTGGTAAGAGGCACCAATAAGAGAAAATCAATCTTCCGCGAGTACCTCGAGGCTATTGGAATTGCCTTGCTCGCAGCGCTCTTTATCCGGACCTTTATTGTCCAGGCATTCAAAATTCCCTCTGGCTCCATGATCCCGACCCTCCAGATCGGAGACCACATCCTGGTTAACAAAATGGTCTACGGGGTCCGCATCCCCTTTTGGGGTCGTTACATAGTCCGGTACGGGAAACCGAGTCAGGGCGATGTGGTCGTCTTTGTTTACCCGAAAGATCGTTCAAAGGACTTTATTAAACGGGTCATTGGGGTTGAGGGGGATCTGGTGGAGATCCGGAAGAAAAAAATCTTTATTAACGGCGAGCCCCTGAATGATCCCTACGGCCATTTTGAAGACAAAGGCTTGTCGCATGGGTGGATGCAGTTCAGGGACAACTATGGTCCCAAAAAAGTACCTGAAAACAACCTCTTTGTAATGGGGGATAACCGCGATCGGAGCCATGATAGCCGCTTTTGGGGGTTTGTTGACCTTAAGGACGTGAAGGGGAAAGCCTTTGTAGTTTACTGGTCCTGGGATGGGACGGACCACTGGGTTCGTTGGGATAGACTTGGCCACTTGATTTACTGAGGGGAATTCTGTGGTGCTGGCATGAGGCACGTTGACAATGGCGCTTTATATCGTGAAGTCTCATCGGCATTGACATTCATCGATGGAGGGAATATAGAAAAGGTCAACCTTTTAACCTGATCCAGTGAGATTAGGAAGGGTCATCAGTGGGTAAGAAGAAAAGCTATCTTGTGTCTGTTTATCGACCCCAGCGGTAACCTCGCTGGGGTCTTTTTTTGCCATGGAACGACAAGAGAGGCTTTTAATCAAGAGCGAAGAGATCGAACGGATCATTGGTCGAATGGCCCACGAGATAGTGGAGAGGAACGGCGGGCTAGAAGATCTTACCCTGATTGGGATCCGCACCCGTGGAGCCGAGTTGGTTCGAAGGATAGCCCATAAAATAGCAGCGTTCAGTGGGTCAGCACCTCCTGTGGGCATCATCGACGTTACCCCTTACCGGGATGACCAGAAGAGGGTGGTGTCCGGAGAGGATTCACTCCCGATCGAAGCCCCGTTCTCTCTAGATGATAAGAGGGTCGTATTGATTGACGACGTGATCTACACGGGGCGCACGATACGCGCGGCCCTGGATTTGATGACTCATTGGGGTAGGCCCAGAAGGGTCTTGGTTGCTGTCCTTGTGGACCGCGGGGAAAGAGAATTGCCGATCAAGGCAGACATCGTAGGTGAGAATATTCAGGTCTCGGAATCGGAGAGGGTCAATGTTTTTTTCCGAGAATCGGACGGGGCTGATCAGGTGACTGTCAGCAAAGACCAATATGGAGCCTTGCGCCGACCCAACAATCCGTAGAGACGACCTTGTGAAAAAGCGTGATCTCATAACCATCGCAGACCTTACGGATCAAGAGATCGAGCAGATCTTCAGTCTTGCCGACACCTTTGGTACCCGGGGCAATGCAGCTTCAGAGAGAAAGGCCTACTCTGAAAAGATCATGGCCACGCTTTTCTATGAACCTAGCACTAGGACCCGCCTCTCCTTTGAGTCCTCCATGCAGCGGCTGGGAGGGTCCGTCATCAGCTGTCCCGACATGGAATCATCATCCACTGCCAAAGGAGAGAGTATCGCAGACACCGCTCGAGTGGTCTCGAGCTATGCCGATATTCTCGTGATAAGACATCACTGGGATGGTGCAGTTCGGGCGATGGCAGAGCATGCCGAGGTCCCGGTGATCAATGCGGGCGACGGGAGTCATGAACACCCAACCCAGACCCTCTGCGATCTCTACACTTTGAAGAAGGAGAAGGGAAAGCTGAAAGGATTAACCGTGGCGATCTGCGGAGACCTAAAGCACGGCAGGACCAACCACTCTCTAGTCTATGCCCTGGCGCGCTTTGGCGTCCACGTGATCATTTTAGCGGCAAGGAATTTGGAGCTTCCCCAATACGTCATTGAAAGGCTCCATGCAGATTTCCATTACAGTATAGCCCCGATGGCCATGGATGACATTCGTGCCGCAGTCCAATCTACCGACGCTATTTATTTAACCCCGAGTCAGCCACACCAGCTGGCCCTCTTTACCCAAGCAGATCCGGAAATACAAACTCGATTGCAAAAACTGGTCTCAGGGCTCAAGTTCGACGCCTTCTATGTCACTCGCCAGCAGAAGGAGCGGGGCAAGCAGGAAGACACCAGAGATAACGGAGACTACCCAAGAATAGGGGAGAACTTTCTGAAAGAGAGGCGCTTCAAAGACACGGTCATCATGCATCCCCTACCGCGTGTGGACGAGATCTCCCGTGTCGTCGACATGGATCGAAGGGGGATTTACTTTAAGCAGGCTGCCTATGGGGTCCCGATTCGGATGGCGCTGCTAAAGCTGATGTTTGATAGACGGGAAACCGCTAAACCAAAGACGATGCAGCAAGGGCTTCCTCGATATGAGAGTAGGGAACCAATCGGTTCACAATGTTCCAATTCCAACTGTGTGACCCGTACAGAGAGCAGCTCCACCCGCCCCACCTTCGAAGTCCTTTTCAATGGCCCTGGAAGTGGACTGATCCTTCGATGTCTGTATTGTGATCACCAGTTCAAGGTCCATTTCATAGGCCATGCAACCTCGTGTAGATATTGCTCTTATGATACAACCCTAGAGGAAACCGTGAGAAAATGGCTTGCGGATCGGGAGTTGGCGGTCTTTGAATCTATCAAGCAGGCCGAGGAGCTGGGCTACGAACCCTATAAAAGCGGCCCGCAGCGCAACATCATGGATGAAAGCGAGATCGGAAAGGCAATTGACCAAATGGCGGATCAGGTCCTTAAGGATACCGAAAATTTTGATCGGCTCCTGTTCATCGGTATCCGAACCAAGGGGGTGTTCATCGCCAACCGTATGGCCGCACAAATTCAGAGACGACAGGGTCGAGCGGTCGAGGTTGCTGAGATCGAGATTTATGGCCCTAGAGGAGACACTCTACGCAGGCTTTCATCCTCGAGTCTGGAGCCCTCTCCTGTGAACGTCAAAGACCGTCCGGTGATTCTTGTTGACGATGTCATCAATACGGGGAGGACGGTGAAGAGTGCCCTGAGCGTTATCTTTAAATCAGGCCGGCCACAGTCGGTCCGTCTGGCTGTTTTGATTGACCGGGGGCATCGAGAGGTGCCCGTCAAGCCCAACTATGTGGGAAAGCATCTACCGAGTTCTGAACGTGAAAGGGTTCGGGTGAAGCTGCGCGAGGTGGAAAAGGGCGAGAGAGACAAAGTTGTTATCTATTCACTCATTAGCCCAGGTTTCAGCCATCAGCGGTCGGCACACAACTCGCATCTCCGGGCTGAGGACTGATCGCTGAGAGATAATAGCTATTCATATGAAAGCCATACTAGCATTGGCGGATGGTCAGATTTACACAGGTCGATCCTTCGGCTGTGAAGGGGAAGCCTCTGGTGAAGTAGTTTTCAATACCAGCATGACCGGCTATCAGGAGATATTGACCGATCCCTCCTATGAAGGACAGCTGGTTGCTATGACCTATCCGGAAATCGGTAACGTAGGAGTCAACCCGGAGGATGTAGAATCACGCCGGCCCTATGTGAAGGGATTCATCGTAAAAGAGTATTCTCCGATCCCAAGTAACTGGCGTGCTACCCAACCCCTGCACGAATATATGAAGGAGCACGGCATCATAGGCATTGAAGGGCTTGATTCCCGTTCTCTGGTTCGCCACATCCGTGAAGAGGGTGCCCAGGATGGGATCATCTCAACGCTGAGTGAGAATCCCCAGGAGCTGGTTGCCAGGGCGAAAACCTCACCTGGCTTGATTGGAAGAGATCTGGTTAAGGAAGTTACCTGCCGAGATCCCTACTCCTGGAATCAGGGATGCTGGGAGTTGGAGGGAGGATACAGAGAGAGGAGAGAAGAAGTTTTTTTTGTTGTGGCCTACGATTACGGGATCAAGTTCAACATCCTGAGAAGCCTTACCGAGTCCGGCTGCAAGGTTAAAGTGGTTCCCGCGTGGACCTCTGCAGAGGAGGTTTTGGGTATGAACCCGGACGGTATCTTTCTGTCCAATGGGCCGGGGGACCCGGACGCGGTTCCTTACGCCAAGGAAATTGTGCAGCGGTTGATCGGTAAAAAACCCATCTTTGGAATTTGCCTCGGCCATCAAATCATGGGGCTGGCATTGGGGGGCAGGACTTACAAGCTCAAGTTTGGTCACCACGGGGGAAATCAACCGGTGATGGATCTAACCACACGAAAGGTGGAAATTACCGTCCAAAACCACGGTTTTGCCGTGGATGCCGATTCTCTTAAGGGGGCAGTAGAGGTCACTCACCTTAACCTCAACGACCGGACGGTGGAGGGACTGGCGCATCGGGAGCTTCCCATTTTCTCGGTCCAGTATCACCCGGAGGCCTCGCCAGGCCCACATGACGCAAACTATCTGTTCAGAAGATTCCTGGACATGATGGATCAATACAAGGGATAGCGGAGTTTTCCCAATGCCCAAGCGGACAGACATAAAATCAATTCTGATTATTGGCTCCGGGCCGATTGTCATCGGGCAGGCTTGCGAGTTCGACTATTCCGGCACACAGGGCCTGAAGGCCCTCAAAGAAGAAGGGTTCCGGGTTATCCTCATCAACTCCAATCCAGCCACCATTATGACCGACCCCGATTTTGCGGATCGAACCTACATCGAGCCCATCACGGTTGAGGTGTTGGAAAAGATCATCGAGAGAGAGCGACCGGATGCCCTGCTCCCGACCCTGGGGGGGCAGACAGCCTTGAATATCTCAATCGACTTGGCGGAGCGTGGAATCCTGGACCGCTACGGTGTGGAGATGATCGGGGCAAAGCTGGAGGCCATTAAGAAGGCCGAGGATCGAGACCTCTTCAAACAGGCGATGAAGAAGATCGGACTGGATCTTCCACAAAGCGGTATAGCGCACAATCACCAAGAGGCCCTCAAGATCCAACGGGAACTCGGTTTTCCGGTGATCATTCGCCCGTCGCGTACTCTCGGTGGGAGCGGAGGAAATATCGTCTATGGCTCGGACAACTTTGAGGAAGTCATTCAATGGGGGTTGAATATCTCGCCTGTCCGCGAGGTCCTCGTTGAGGAATCAGTCCTTGGTTGGAAAGAATTTGAGCTGGAGGTCATGCGGGACCAAAAAGACAACGTTGTTATCGTCTGCTCCATAGAGAACTTTGACCCCATGGGGATACACACTGGGGATTCCATCACTGTCGCCCCGGTTCAAACATTGACCGACAAAGAGTATCAGCTAATGCGGGACGCCGCACTGAAGATCATCCGCGAGATTGGAGTGGATACGGGTGGATCCAATATCCAGTTTGCAGTGAACCCGGAGACCGGCCGCCTGGTAGTTATCGAAATGAACCCTCGTGTATCTCGGAGCTCGGCGCTTGCCAGCAAGGCAACAGGATTTCCGATCGCCAAGATCGCGGCCAAGCTGGCGGTTGGCTATAATCTCGATGAGATCCCCAACGACATCACCAGGGAAACCCCTGCCTGCTTTGAGCCAACTATTGACTACGTCGTGGTGAAGATTCCACGCTTTACCTTCGAAAAGTTTCCCAAGGCTAAAGATATCCTGACCACGCAAATGAAGTCGGTGGGAGAGGCTATGGCAATAGGGCGCACGTTCAAGGAAGCCCTGCAGAAGGCCATGCGCTCGCTGGAAACTGGCTCTTACGGATTTGAAGAACAAATTGATTTTGCCGGGAATGGCCGGGTGGAAAATCTAAAGCTGGTCCGGCAGAGACTAGAGTCGCCGAATGCCCAGCGTTTGTGGCACCTCGGCGATGCCTTTCGAATGGGAATGTCCGTTCAAGAGATTCACGGCCTCACCAGGATCGATCCCTGGTTCCTGGAGCATGTTCGCGGGATCATTGGTGCGGAGGAAGAGATCAAGAAAAGGGGCGGGAAAAGGGAGGCCCTGTCGCCAGAGTTTTTCCGCTCGGTTAAGCAGATGGGCTTTTCCGATCATCGTCTGGCCATTCTCTTGAATCGATCAGAAGAGGAGGTACGCTCTCTCCGCCTTCGTGTTGGGGTCCGCGCGGTGTTCCGCACCGTGGACACCTGCGCAGCGGAGTTCGCTGCCTATACTCCCTACTTGTATTCCACGTACGAACGGGAGGACGAGTCGGATACTAGTCAGCGGAAAAAAATCGTCATTCTGGGAGGTGGGCCAAACCGAATCGGCCAGGGGATCGAATTCGATTACTGTTGTGTCCATGCCGCCTTTGCCCTGAAGGAGGATGGCTATGAAACGATTATGGTGAACTGCAACCCCGAGACGGTCAGCACTGATTACGACACCTCAGATAAGCTCTACTTTGAGCCCCTCACGTTCGAGGACGTCCTCAACATTGTCGAGGTTGAAAAACCGGATGGGGTCATCGTCCAGTTTGGCGGTCAGACCCCATTGAAATTGGCTCTGTCCCTGGAACGAGCAGGTGTAAATATTATCGGCACTACTCCTGAGTGCATCGACTTGGCCGAGGACCGGGATAGATTCAAGAGGCTTCTCGAAGGCCTCGGGTTAAGGCAGCCAATCAGCGGTTCGGCTCGATCCTACACAGAGGCAGTGGTTATAGCAGAGGAGCTGGGCTACCCGGTGCTGGTACGACCCTCTTATGTTCTAGGGGGTAGGGCCATGGAGATCGTCTACGATAAGGAGACCCTCAGGACCTACATTTCCCATGCCGTTGCGGCTTCCCCCGAGCATCCGGTCCTGATCGATAAATTCTTGGACGACGCCATCGAGGTGGATGTAGATGCCTTGGCAGATGGAGAGCGGGTTGTGGTCGGAGGCATTATGGAGCACATCGAAAGGGCAGGGGTCCATTCTGGTGATAGCGCCTGTTCTCTGCCTCCCAAATCACTCGGCAGGACAATCCAAAGGGAGATCCGCCGTCAGACAGAGACACTCGCCTTGGCCTTGAACGTCCGTGGTCTTATGAATGTTCAATACGCTGTGAAGAAGGACGAGGTCTATATCCTGGAGGTTAATCCGCGTGCGTCCCGTACTGTTCCTTTTGTGAGCAAGGCCACTGGTATCCCCCTGGCCAAACTGGCTGCCCGTGTGATGGTAGGAAAAAAACTAAGCGATCTGGGGTTGACCTCGGAGATCTTGCCCCGACATATCTCCGTCAAGGAATCGGTTTTCCCCTTTAATAAATTTCCCGGAGTCGATACTCTCTTGGGGCCCGAGATGAAATCGACTGGCGAGGTTATGGGAATGGACACCTCCTTTGGACGGGCATTTGCCAAGGCGCAGATGGGTAGCGGAATGCGCTTGCCGCAAGAGGGGAAAGTCTTTATCAGCGTCCCTGACAAACATAAGGAGAAGGCAGCAGCTATTGCTCAAAGGCTATGTGGGATAGGGTTCCAGATCTTGGCCACCCGGGGAACAGCTGCGTGTTTTCAGAGCCGGAACATCCCTGTTCAGATGGTAAACAAAATCCAAGAGGGGAGCCCACAT
>SMUX01107113.1_pt1 | contig 14598 bp, 12 predicted proteins | sample 2456431 | NCBI WGS metagenome assembly SMUX01 (sample SAMN11095930, study PRJNA526329) | marine sediment metagenome | biome: Marine sediment; feature: Surficial sediment; material: Deep marine sediment; isolation source: Hadal surficial sediment | place: Pacific Ocean | collected 2014-11 | depth... | reverse complement strand
GAGAACTGTCCTTTCGGATTCGTTCATGTCCTCTTTGAGGAATTTACCAATCTTCTCCCATGCCCTGTCTTGCTCCCCTCTGCCGACGCTTTGGAAGCTGGACGTGTTGTTACCATTGTAAGTCTCGAGCGAGTTGATCCACCATTGATTGCTGTGGAAAGCTTCCACGACTTGACCTAGCGACTTGGAGACTGGATAGAACACTCGTCCTCGAACCGTGTGCTCGAACCGGCCTAAGGGTGGTAGATAACCGGTAACCACGATCTTCTTCTTCTCACTGGCGCCTCGGGAAGTGGCCCCACCGCGATAGAGGATTCCATTCTGCTGAATCTCTATTTCTATCCGCTTGGGACCTGGCATGCCGACATCCTTCTCTTCACGAGTCAAGCTATCACCTTCAACTCTGACCACCTCTTGGATCATCTGGAAGGCATTGTTTTGGGACTCCGGGCTTCTGTCGAAGTCCTCGGCCTGTATGACTTGCTCTGTACCGTTCAAGGTCCAGATCAAGCTGGTGACATAATAGTTTTCGAGATTGAGGACACGTATCCCATCCCCGATTCTTTCGGAGAAGCTTGTAGTTACGTATCTTCCAGGGGCGGTAATGGGGCCTGGCACTCCCAAAATGAAGGTTCGAAACCCTGCGTCTCGCTCATCCACCTCTCGGCGGGAGATGAGTTGGATTTCCAAGTTGGATTCGAGCATCGCTTCTTCCATGTGGGGGCTGCCCGTGTTAGCAAGACTACTTCATGTCCATCCGCTGGATATTGTTCTACTTTGCGGAACCCTAAGTTCTCAAAGAGCTTGATGCTGGCTTTGTTATTCGCGTGAATAGTGCAATAGGCCAAGGGGGTCGCAACTTGTCCAAGCGCCCTTTTTGCTACGAATTGACCAACCCCCTTGCGTCTCCACTCGGGTCGAACTACAAGATGCTTGATCTCACTGAATACGAAGCTGACTTTGTCAATTCCAGCAGCCCCGATTACGAACTTACCATGTGTCTCCACCACGTAGTTGATACGGCTCTCAATGATATCAACACTTCTTCTTTTCAGCGAGAGACCATTGTGTACGTTGATAAGGCTAGAAATCTGCTTGGCTATCTCATAGTCTAGTAAAGTGTGAAAGAACATACTACTCTCCTAAGATCTTCAGGGCCTCCTTAGCCTTCTTGCGACTCAATCCTGGAATCTTCCGCTTCAGACGAGCGATGAGTTCTTGGGGGGCTGTTTCCTCGTCGGCTTCCACTCTGGCTACGTTCTTCTTGGGCTTCTCAGCCTTGGCGAATTCCTGAATGGAAGATACATAGAGACCCAGCCTCTCTTCGCTGAGATTCGGGGCAGACGTGATGCCTGTGACACGGGCTACGTCGTCATCCCAGACAACGCTGACAGCCCCCATGTCCAGTCCGCTACCGTCGATAGCATTGATAGCTTGGACTAAGACTTGGTCTGGTACCTCCCCCAAGGGAATATCCGCCAGGCTCCAGCCGTGAGTTACGCTGCGCTGCATGTGACTGGGGCCGGTGAGCAGATCTTGGGCCAGTTCATTGGTGATCCACCCGATTTCTTTCTCTGTAGCCCGGAGCTGAACCTCTTCCTTCTCGGCTCGGCGCTTTATCTTCTTCAGAAGGTGTTCCTCGAACTTCTTGAGAGGATCTTCGTCCAAAAGCTTCTTTTCCGCAGCCAAGGCTGTGTCCCGAAAGATGTGAACCCTGAACTCAGTGCCCGGGCAGAAAGAGCGGAAGTAGTGGAGTGAGAATCCTTTCTTCTTCCGGCTCCCACAGGCTCTAACCACGTCGTCGACGGTGTAACAGAAGACGGGGTAGCCCTTGTGAAACTCGTTGAGTCCCAGGATGGGGAAGTCTAACTCCCCGGCGTTCAGGGCTTCCAACACTTCCTTGAGGAGGGTGCTTCCGCCATCGAACGAGACGAAGCCTGGAATGCTGACCCCTGCTTCTTGTAGCTTCATGAGGGTTACCAGCTTGTTCCGGTTTTCGTTCACCGCGTCTACGTGGTTCAGGACCCGAATCTCCCTCTTCCCGATCTTATCGGCCAGGATCTCGGGGTGATACTTCTCTCCCGGCTTGCAACCCCATCCCACAATCAGATCAAAGTCTGCAAAGGGGGGAGTCTTCTTGCCACACCTAAATTTCAGGGCCTCGGCCAGCTTCGGACCAGTCGTGTCTGAGCCGTAAGAGTACCAGACGTAACCTTTCATCACTTTGCCTCCACTGCACTTAGTGCAGCCTTGAGTGCCGCTGGTGGTTTGGACACCAACGGGCGAAGATCTCCCAACCAGTTTCTTCGGATATCTAAGTTGAACTTTCCAGGTTCCACCTTCACAAGCTCGATAAGAGCGTTGATCTCCTCTGAGTAATCATCAAACCGATCCAAGTTTCGAATCCAGCCTTCCCAAGCCCGAATGTGGTCTCTGGTTATTAATTCTGCCTTGGCGTTATTGATGATTGCCTTGATCTCCTGCAACTTCGTCAGCTTGAAGCTCTTGAGGAGGGATTTCCGGCTTGCCGGCGCCGCTGCCCACTCCAAGTCGAAGTTCTGGTCAGCGATACGTCCGTACGCCGTCTCGGTGATGGCTTTGGACACCCCCAACACAATTCGGGCTAAGGTGGGATGAGTCAGCCACAGACCACTGAGTACTCGATACTCAAATCTGTCTTGCTCCTTGCAATCGGCTCGAATGTCCCCTGCCTTTCCATAGTTGTAAGGGCAACCATTGCGTCGGAGGTGGGGGTTGGGCATGTCGATCCGGACCATAGGGAAGGCGAGCAGTCCATCCAAGACCGAGGCGATCTTCTCGTAAACGGGGAATGCGTTTTGGGGATCCAGTTGTAGAGGCCTGCCTAGATGGATGTGGCCTCCAAACCAATAGACTCGATTTCTGTCTTGGAAAGTGGCGCCTCCCTTCCAACGGTATTCGTCGACGGCGAGCGGGGCTCTTTCCAAGATCTCTTCGATGTTCCCGACAACCTCCAAGTGGCTATTGCTAGGAGAGGGTCGAACCTCTACGCTGGGCCCATCACTGCCGAACTGACCAGCGTGTGGTACTACTCGATTGCCTCGGGCTAGAATACCGTCGTTTCGGATGAGCCCGAATTCCGGATCGGCCCCAATGGTAATACTTTCCACCCCCTCGGATATCCAGACACTAGTGCCTTCTCGTTGGGTGAACCTCTGTTGGACAGATCGCGTTACGTACCCGATCGCCATCGCCTCGTCGTCCGAGAGTTTACCTTGTTGGATCATGCGAGCTAATCGCTGGATGTCGTTCTTGTAAGCCTGCTTGACCTGCAAAGCCAGTTGGTATTTACCCTTACCTAGAACGACTAGATCGTTTGAAAATCCAAAGTACTCTCGAGCCTTTCGTGGGAAGCGAATCAAGTCGTTTTCTTGTTTCTCTGACATCGTAGAAGATGCCAGGAGGCGGAGTTGTACTTTCCGAGACATACTTACCTCAAAGATGAATCTTACTCTACTCGGTATTGGTCCTGTCGCGACTGTTGCTTCTTGCTTTCTGCGTCTTTGAAACTCTTTCGAAGCTCTTCAATGACTTTCCTGGTGCTAGGAGATTCCAATACTTCCTTAGCCGTTTTCAGGACGTCCTTCCTTCTCTCCTCATTTAGCTCAGGGAATGCCTTCACTACCAGCTCGACATTGCTAAGGTCAAGCTTGTACCCCCCGTCGTAGAGGGATAGGAGGGACTGGATAACAGCCTTGTGTTCCCAGACATGGTTCTGGCTGCGCTTCTTCTTCTCCTCGGCTTTCTCTAGCTTAAGGAGTAGCTCCCGCCCCTTAGATCGGATGTCGTTGGTTTCCTTCTTGGAATCGACGCGACTGGAGGCGTAGCCCAAGTTAAAGTGCATCTGAGTCAGGAGGTTAGCCATTTCTATGGAGGACATCTTTGCTATGTCCTCTTCGTCTCGGCCGAGGGCCGTGGCAATTTCCTTCTCTGTGTCGTAGTGGACGCAAACACCAAGCGACTTGATTTTCTCATAGCCCTTGTTGGCCTCTGCTTCAGTCCCAATTTCCACTTCGACCAAGACGCCTGAGTCTTCTTTGTCCCCTGCCTTACTACTTTTTGTGGTGGCAGGAAGAGTTCTTACGGTAGAGATTGCCGACCCAGTGGCCTTTGTGGTCTTGGCACCGGACGTGCCCGTTGCCGGCTTGGAGTAGTTAGGAGTCCCCGTTCCTCCTCGTGAGTATGTGCTCTTGGAGGAAACGCTGGAGGTCTTTGGATCCTTCCAGTCTTCCAAGATATTCTCGTGAAACTTGCGGATCTCACCGGACTCCGAGATGGCGTCGAACGAGTTCCACGAGAACTTCCCGCTCGGGAACTTCTTTGTGGTGTCGAAGATCCTGAAGTCTCGATCCGGGAGCATCCGGTCTTCGTGGTACAGTTCCGGGAGGCTTGTGTCTACTAGCCTTCGAATGAAATCGTACTTCTCCAAAGCGGACTGGATGAATCTCTTTTCGGAGGCTAACACGACGATATTTAGGGGCGCAATCATGACGAATTCCATCGGGCGCCCATCGCGAAAGACCGCAACTTGGTGCGGGAAGCGAGAGTTCGACACGACGCAAGCAAAGCCTCCGTCTAGACGATTCCCGACATGCCGGATAACCTCTGGAGTTATGGGCTCGGTGCCACTCTCAGTCATGTAATAGAGAAAGTGAAAGATACACTCACTGTCGACCGTGCCCTGGCGCTTGAGGATTTTTGGCAGCCGGCCAAACACTAGCTCGTGGTTGTAGAGGGTACCGTTGTGAACCCCCAGCAGGGCGTGTTTCTCGTCCAGCTGGATAGCAAACGGGTGGTTGTTCTCGTTGGTGGTGCTTCCCACGGTCTTGGCTCGACAATGGCCGATAACGGTGGACAGTTCCTCTGGATGCTCTATCCAACTGCCCATGATATCGGTGTAGACATACGGATCCTCACACTTTGAATCCTCGCGAGACTGGAAGAGCCAATCAGTCACCTTCTGGGCCTTCTTGGTCATCAACCAGTCGCCGTTAGACATGACTTGATACAGACCGGTTGCGTCTTTGCCCCGGGTTTCCGTTTTCAACATCAGCTCGGAGAAAAGGATTCTCAGAGCTTTGTGACGGAGTTCTCGCGACACTTCACTTTCGTACTGAATTACTCCAGCAATTCCACACATTTCAGTGGCTCCTTACCCGTAAAATCCGGCGGAGACCCAAGGGTTACGGCTTCCTACCGTCCGCCATGCTCTCTCCACTGGGATGTCAAAGTCAACGACCTTGTCAGTGATCCGGCCATCTTCATTTAAGTCCATAATGAAGCCCGTTCCATCCTTCACGAACTGATACTGATCTTTGGCTTGAAGGCCCAAGCGTTTTCGGGCGTTGTCGTAGAAACCGACCTCCGAAATCGCAATCACTATGTCGTAATGGATAAGTCTAAGTAGGGCCAGACTTCTCTGGAACTTGAACATAATCATTCGATGCGGCGAACGCGTGTCGACGATGGCCCCCGTGTAAGCACCGGCCAGTTCCTCGGACGTAGCGGACATGGCTTGTTTGGGAGAGAGCCCCCTCTTGTCGGTGAAATAATGATACAATCGGAAGATGACTTCGGAGTCAACCGTGCCTTCTCGAGTAATACGGGTCGAGAACCTCTTGAAGAGACTGTCATCGTTGAAGAGGGTCCCGTTATGGATTCCAATTATGGGACGGGCAACAATTGGATGGTTGTTGAAGTTGTTCGAGCTAGTGCCGGCTGTCCCAGCCCGGGCATGGAGCATAATGAAGTTGGTCTGGGGACCTATCTGACTCAACACCTCGTCAAACTTTGGACGAACCACAAATCGGTGGGGACGAAGAGGCTTCTTGTATACGAGGCTGCTGATTCCAGAGTCTGGGTCATTGATGACTGCGATTCCGGAGGCGTCCATTCCTCGGGGTTGCAGTTCGTACAATAGTTCTCGGGTTAGCTTCCGAAGAAGCGGATAAGGAATTCTCCCTCGGGACCTACGCCCAATGGAGATGGTTGCAATGCCGCACATCCCGTGCTTCTGCCTCCTATGCAGTAATGAGAGCCCCGATTGGGGGGCTCCATCGGTAATTGCTAGATTCCATCATCTGGTACACAACATCTGCCACGGAGGGCGGCAGCTGACCAAGGTAGGCTGCCACTTCCTCTATCCATGTTTCCACGTTGTCACAGTCTACGATGCCGGCTAGATCGACGATCTCTCGGATCTCGTTTTCTGCCATGACGGCGCTGGGATCCAGCTGCTCTTGGGGGTATAGATCTGCCTCGATCTTTTCCCACGAGTCTCCGTCGATCACCCTCAAAGAGCAGGGTCGCTCGGCCAACGCCATGAGGATGTCGTAGGAGGGCCCAAGATTATTCAGCTCAGACTTGAGGAGCTGTATCATCTCTCTGGCACTATCCCTCAACCACGGAATGTGAGGACCGATCCCTGAAGTGTCAGCCCGTCTGTCGCCATCCCACCCTCTGTCTTGACCGTTGATCAGAGTGGGTTCGATCTCTCGTTGCGCTCTGCAATAGTCTTGGTCTCCGACCTCCATGATACCGTACTGGGATAGCGTGACGGCCTTCATCACCAGTGCGTAACATAGCATAGCCCAGGCCGTCACGACCGAAGGACACATCACGCTATCTGCAATTCTATTTTCGATGTGAAAAGTGGTGGCGTCGCCCTCCCGATCAAACTCGCAGAAGTGATAGGCAACAGAGGCATACTTGCCCTTCTGGTTGCCAGTCATCGAAATGATCTGTTCAGCCAGCTCTGCTTGGACTTTCGCCATTCGGCTCTGGAGAGCGCTGTAACGACGGATGGGCTGCCGGAATCGGGCCCACCGAGTTATATTTTCCATCTGTGGTCCGGCACTCATGATCCAGAACATGGCTAGCTCGTACCTGCGGTGTAGCTGATGCAGGTTGGCCAGGATGATCTCTGGCATCGGATGTTCTAGCTCAGAGATCGCCTTCCCAACCTGGCGGCCACCGAAGTAGCCTGCCAATACGTGATAGTGCTGGCCACAGCGCTCATTCACGAAGCCGCCCCGCTCGGAGATGGGGTCGATAATACTTTTGCACATCTGATAGAAGCTGTTCCAATGGATCCGGCGCCCGACTGTGGGGACCTCGATTCCTCCATTGTGTTGGAGAGAGTTATCCTTCTTGACTTCCAAGACGCCGAACTGGCCGAACTTTCCGACGAACCCGGTGGGCTGGAGGAGCTGCTTCATCTCCTGCCGGACAGTTTCTGCGTCTTGACGGATGTCCCCCTGCTCGACGTTCTTCTTTCCTGGTCGCTCGAACGCGGGACAGATTGTGCAGAACGGAGTATGAGCAGCACAGTCCAAGCCTCGACAGTTTAACAACCACCCTTCACACCCTTGGCAGGCGTCAGTATCTTCGTCGGATTTGGCTGGGCACTTGAAATCCTGCCCCAAGAACTTTCCGGTCTCTTTGGTTAGGCAGAATGTGGGATGCCGCTCGGTCAGGCACATCTCCACATTGGCACAGTTAGTTACGCAGGGCTTCTTCGAATGGATACAGGGATCGGTCTCTTTGTGCTGGAGGACGAGATCTGGCGAAGGGAGGTTGATCTCGAACTCGGTTCCGATCTTGAGTACCTTCGGGAGAAAGTCCGTCCAGTATAGGAACTGTTCACGAGTCAGCGGCGGCCGCTTTGGCTTCTGCTGAAACTTGAGCACGCCTCGCTTGCGTGTCACGATTGCTCCTTCCAATTCTGAAGAAGATTAGCTCTTGGCCGTTCCTTCTTCTCCACTACCTTGAGGAATCTCTCGATTCCTTCTCGGTGTTTCGGGTATGTTGTAAGTTCCGAGAGCTGCTTTTGAATTCCATCTATCTGCCTTTGCGCCAGCGTTATGTTGGCCGTAAGCAGAGTTTGCCGAATCTTATCCGGTTCCGGAATCGGCATTATTTCCTGCAGGTCAGCTTTGCTCAGTTTGTGAAGCTTTACGAAACCTTGGCTGGCCACCTTTAACCGGCTCACGATGTTCTCGGTGACCAAGAGGCTTAGTCCAAGCAGTCCTTCTGTTAGCACTGGTGACCGGAGGTAGAACGCGCCCGGTACCCTGTACTCCAACGTTAGATTTGATGGCCGATAGTCTCCGGGGCGCCCGTACTGTCCTCCACCGACTCGTCGCTGGTGAGCAACCTCTAGGGGAATTAGGGGTACAGACACGTACCAGTCTAAGCATTGCACGATGTGGTTCATCGCAGCTCGGTTGAAATCTTTCCGAGTGTTTAAGATCTCGGGAGGGATCCCAAGATGCACGTGAAATCCCGCACACATCTGGGCATAGTAGGAGTGGGCTTCTATCTGGAACTGTTGCCCGTCTGAGGGGAGGTTCTTGGCCCAACGACTTCTTTTCATACGGCGAGGAATTTGGGGGATGAGCTTTTGTAGGTTGGAGACCACTTGGCGTTCATGCCTCCCGTACATGGGTCTTAACTCGCCAAGGGTGCCGTCGCAACCTATCTGTCCTGCGAACGGGAGGTAGGTTGCTGCGCTGATGATCTGGTTACGGTAGAGGATGTAGAATTCGGGATCGCATCCCAGAGTTACCTCCAAGATCTTGAATTCTACCTCTACCCCCTGGAGCCTTTCGAAGTTTTCAGGACTGACCCGGGCAACCTCTCCCGTCAGGCAGCTTCGGATCTGTAGGACTAACTCTTCTTTGCCCCGGATCTGGAGAAACTGCCCGATGAGTACCCCCAGCTCTTCCCGTAGATTCTGCGGTAGGCGGATGAAATTCTGCTCCTGCCCCATCTTCTTGGATGGCTGGATGTCGAAGTTCATACGGTCTCCTTAAGTGTCTTCTACAGGCATGCCCATCTTCCTATATACCCTGAAGAATCTTGATTCCGCCTGGTTGGTGAACATCCCAATCTTCTCGTCTACGTAGTCGTAAGCAACCGCATCATTTTTCCCCTCAGCTGTTCTTTGAATGCGGCCTAAAGCTTGGACCACGCTCCCTCTCCACTTGAGCGGACTTGCTAGAAAGAGACGGTTGAGTGGGCGAAAGTTGAAGCCCTCCTTCAGCAGATCATAGGTGGCCACCAAGACTTGTAGCCGTCCTCCTTTAAAGTCTTCGACGATCTGCTCCCGGACTTTCTTCGGGATGGCTCGCTTCTTCCGGCGCTTGCCTTTCTCAGTCGGGCCGTCGTCAACATCAATGGCTCCAACTACATACTCGCACTGGAGGTCCCTGGCTTTCAGCAACGCTGTCAAAACTTCCGCATGCTTGGTTCGTTCCACTAGAACCATGCAGTAGTTACCTGGCCGACACTCGGCTGCCACGTCTTCAACGATGAGGTTGTTTCGGCTCGATGCCGAGACCATGGCCTCCATGAAGTCGTGATATTCCATCGTCGGGGCTTGGTGGGGATACCAGCCAGTATAGCGCCTCCGAATTAGAGGCTGCATTAGGTGCTCGTCTTCTACCAGCACCATGTGTTCAATCTCAGCCACTTTGGGGCCGATCGCATTGAACATGATCGCTTCCAGCTTGTCCCGCCGGTAAGCAGTGGCTGTCAGCCCGTAGAGATACTTGGCGTTGAAGTGTTCCACCACGTTGAGAAAGGTGCTGCTGGGAACGTGATGTGCCTCATCGACTATGACAATCCCGAACTCGTCGGCTAAGTCTGTAAGATCTCTCTTGTTGAGCGTCGGAATCATGCCCACGGTGAGCTGCTCTCCTAGCTGCCACTTTTTACCGTGAATTATTCCGATGCGATCCTTGGGGAGTTCCAGCAGCTCTACAGCCTCTTCGACGGCTTGATCTCTCAACTCTATTCGGTGGGTGAGCCAGAGAGCTTTTAGCCCCGAGCGTCGGCAAACTTCTAGACCCATGACGGTCTTGCCGCTGCCGGCAGGGGCCGATAAGAAACCATTCTCATGCGACATGAGTTCTTGAACAGCTGGCTCTTGGTCATTCGGACGAAGAATGATGTTACCTTCAGGCCAGATTTTCTCCGACTCGGGAGCAACTCGCTCATCCAACACTTTCCATTCTCGACCTAGATCGTAGAGAATGTGTTCGAGCATGCCCCGAGGTACCGTCATCGTGTCCTCCTCTTCGGAGAACTGGTACAGGTATTTAGGAAGGTTGCCGGTCCATCGTCCGAAAGTTTGAGCCTCTACCCAAGAAGGGTTTAGCATAGTCAACAGAGACTTTAGGTATTCCCTAAGTTCCTGATCCGCTCCCTGTATCTTCAGCTTGTTCCGGATACGGAGAGTTAGCATATAACACCTTTTCAAACCAGCCAGCGCCGGCGCATTGCACTAGCGCTTTCTGACTGGCTCTTGATACAGCTTCACGCTCTTCGCGACGCTCTTTCTTGCGCTGCTTCCGAGCTTTCTTAGATTTCTTACTCATATCTTCACCAATTTGCCCGTTGGGGTATTCCTCCTTATAACATTTGACGAGATTTCCTGTCTCCTGAGGACAATCTTTAGCAAAAGAGCAGTGCGGGCCGCAATACGTTCGCACGAACTTGCCCAATTTGCGATCGGGGGCCATCATACGTGTGTCCTGCTGCATTAGTCGCTGGATATCTGACTTCTTTTTCCAGAGATGAGATAGCGCAGGGGCGGAATAGCTCTCGATGTTGGGGTCTAGCCCACACCCATTACACCATTCCGTTCCGCCCACTTCTTCTAGCGCACCGATGGTCTTGCAGTGGGGGCAAATGCATATGGAGGCAGTCAACTTGAACGGGTCAGTCTGACTTATCTGCATCCACACGCCACAGTCGTGACAGAGTATGGAGTTTCCCCCATTCTCGACGACGTTAGACAATCCTCCGAGCTTCTCGGACCCACACTCAGGACATTGCCGAGGTGCGGAATGGATTGTCACGACTTTCACTTTTGAACCTCCCGGTTAGTTCACCAATGGGGTTACCCTCTATGTCTCTCCAGAATTTCCACCCGGACCGCCTGTTGCCTGAGACCCCAAGGGCTGCTCCGGATAGGCTCTGGTAGATGCTACCATCACTGCAAAGGTAGTCTTCATCCAGTACTTCTAAGGTATACCTCCTGCCTCGGCTCTCGCCTTGGAGGATAGTACCGACTTGAAGGCCTTCCTTATTGGGTTTCTTCTTTGCCGCCGGCTTAAGAACCAGTTTCTGTAGCTCCGAGATCTCCTTCTGCATCCCGGCTATAGTCTTCTCCAACAATTCTCTCGGGGCTGGAATGACTGTTGCCGTTACGTGCGTGATCTCTTCCGACTTTTCGGCAATGCTTTCTTCAACACTTTGGCGTCTTTGTTTCGCCTCCGTGTACTCTTCAATAGTTCTGAAGTTCTGGCCTGGAAATTCTCTTACTGTAAATGGCATAATACTAGCTCCTATACTTCTTATCATTAAAACATAGAGAATACTACTCTCTTCTCTGCGATACCCATGGTCTCCTTGGTTTAGGTACACTTACTTCTGGGACTGAGTTCATCTCTGCCCTCGGGCTCCGTCCCACTGAGAACTCTCTTACCTTGAGAGAAATCGACTTACGAGTTACATCCTTGCTGTCAGTGTAACTCCCCACATCTATCTCACCACACAGATAGACTTCTTGCCCCTTCCGGCAAAATTCCGCGACCGCAGTCCCCACGGCACCCCAAGCTATGCAGTCGATGTAGATCGGCTTCTCTTGCTTTGGCTTATTCAGAGCGACCGTGAACTTGGCGTACGGATTCCCCTTGTGGTCAAAGAGCCCGGGATCGGCCACCAAATTTCCGCAACACTGATAGTTATTGATGTACATCTCTGCCTCGTTATAGATACTGTCCTGGATATACATGCTCCCGCTTCGGGGGGTTCTTCTTTTGGTCTTCCAAGTAACGTATCCAGATGTTGATCCGAACCTCCTGCATGAGGAAGTTGCGGGCCCAGACATCAAACTCGCCGTCGCTAAAGCTCAGATACCATCCACAATGCTGGCTTTTAAACCACGATGGAATTCTGTCTTCTATCTGTTCCGTGCCAACCCAGACCTCGCCAGTCTGCCAGGTTTGTGGCTCGAGGTCATAGTCCCTTTCAATGGTCTCTAGGAGCGTAGTTTCCGACATCTTGGCGATCTCTGAGGCTCGCTCCATGAGGTCATCGTGCTCCCGTAGAACCACTAACTCTCTGAGTGATAGGCCATCCAAGAGACTCTGGAATATATTGCCTCCGGATTTCGCGACGCCGATCCTTTGAACCAGCCACCTTTTTCCGGTGAAGCTCTGTGGTCCCATTTCAATCTCCTAAACTCAAGGGAGCGGGAGGGCTTGCGCCCTCCCTTCCCCTAATTATAAGCCAGCAGCGAGCTGCCGGCAAGTCTCTTCTGTGTCGAGGCTCTGGCGGATAAGGTATCCAACCAGATCCCTCGGGGGTGTTTCCAGATGCTCCAAAAGGTCTATCGGGTGCAGATTGGCACGAGTCGCGAAATACGACTTGTGGAAACGACGAACGATCGTGTTGATGATGTTCGACCTTCCTTCTTCGACGTGGCGCCGATAATGTTCTCTCAGAGCATCGTCGCTGCGCAAGCCAAACTTGGACGCAAATGTCCGGATGATCTGGCACAGCTGCTCACTTTCCCGTCGAGGGAACCCAAGCTCAACCATGGCGTCAGAGTCAGCCAAACATACCGCCTCGATACACTCTTCCCTGAGAGATTTAGTTCCATGCTTCTGGGAGAATACAGAGTTTCCCACCTTGTCCAAGAACACTTCGACGTTGATGTGGGCTTCCCTGTCTCGATAGCTGAAGTTTCCTTCGGCAATCCGCATCAGATTATAACACAGAGCGATGACTGGCCCAGTCCAGATCTTCACCGCCAAGCTTGTGGCGTTCAGCTCAGCGTGCTCCTGCGGAGTCATCTCGGGGAAGCTTTGCAACCCCATCTCCTGCAGGTTCATGGTCTTGGTGACTGGGATCTTCTTGTTGTTAAGCCGGTCCAGAACTTCCTTGATCTTCGGGTGAGGGTTGTGAAAGTTCTCTTCCAGCTCTTGCTTCGCTCCATCCGAGTGGAAGCTCATGATGAACAAGACGTCTCCATCGAAATCCAGGTTCATGGACACCAGAGAGTTACCGCTGACTCGAATGACAAACTTGCACTCAGGGTCGTTGGTTACCCTGACTCTTTGGATACGAGTGGACATGAATCCCAAGCAGGGAAATCTCTCCACCAAAACGTAATCTCCGGTCGAGATCTTTAGATCTCGGGCCATGTCTCGATGAATCTCGATCCAGTTGGGTTCCAAATTCTCTCCAAGGGAGGCTGTTGCCTTGGAAGACCAAGGATATCGAACAGCCATGAGATAGGAACTGAGCTTTCCGCTCTTGAGCGACAGACTTCTAGAGATGTGGTGATAGTACCTGAAGACCAAAGTCGATAGCTGTGCGGGCTTGATCTCTCCCCACTTCAGCCGGTCAACCGCCTCCAGAATCTGATTCAGGAGGGTTGACAGATCTGGCAGCCCGAGCATCCCTGTAGGATGGCACCACGGCTGCCGTAGCTTACTGGAAGGAACCATGACCCGGTCGGTTTCGAACACGCAGGAGTCAGGGCTGTCGTAGGCGTTCTCGCCTACCAGGCCTTCGATGATCTCTCCCTTCCGACGGTCCCACGGAATTTCAATCCGAAGGGTGACCGGAAGTTGGAGATAACATCCTTTCGGATACATCTTCTCGTCAGCAATTGTCCCTGCCAGACATTCTGGTGCATGGAAGGTCCCCAGACCTGCCGGCAGATAGGCGAATGTGTCAGGGTTCACGGTCGGAATGCTGTCTCGATAGTTGCCTCGCATTCCTTCTAAGACTTGTAGGAGTTCCTTGACTTCTTGGACACCCTGCTGGTACGACAGCACCTCTTTGACGACCTTCGACCCTGCTCCGAAGAGAGTGGTCATAGCCTTCAACTCAATAGTAGAGACCTTGTTTCCCTTGGTCCGCAGACCCTTCTGGTTTTCAACCCAGACGTCACGGCCTTCCCACAGCTGCTCTTCCGGTGTCTTAGTCACGCCCCAATGGATCCAGCCACAGACGGCTGCAAACTCACCCCACGGGGTTGAGACCTGGCATGTACCTTCCTTCGGGTACCCAGCTGCCACTAGCTTCTTCTCGATCTGCTCTGGGGTGACGTGAATGTCATCCGGAACCACCATGCGAGGGATGTCATAAGTCTCGAACTTGTTGTTCGTTAGAGTTGCGAGAGCCTCCAGAATCTGACCGAAGTTCTTCCGTTTCTGGACGGACTTGGCCGAGACGATCACATCGAGAGGAACCATTCCACGAACCGGGTCGTGCACGGTCCCAAGATCCTCTAGGACAACGATACCCTTGTTCCCATGCTGGTTCGTGATCTTGAAGCCTTCCTTGAAGGAATAGACTACTTCTAAGGTAACGATACGGACTGGTTGGTCCCCGCCATCAAAGGGCACGTCTCCATCCTTGAGATCTATGACCTTGGCGTGATCACAGTTGATGTCGAAGACGACGGGACTCTCGTCCTCGTTGACTCCGAGAACCCGCCCCTTGAGGATAGTGTCCCCTTTCAGCACTGTCTCTTCACCG